>Ga0181574_10000025_pt1 | contig 159961 bp, 142 predicted proteins | sample 101ome_24_FD_145600 | JGI IMG/M metagenome (GOLD analysis project Ga0181574, IMG submission 145600) | Coastal salt marsh microbial communities from the Groves Creek Marsh, Skidaway Island, Georgia - 101410AT metaG (spades assembly) | ecosystem: Environmental > Aquatic > Marine > Intertidal... | reverse complement strand
TGGAGATATTTTTTGTACGGCAACAGGAATGAAGGATGTTATTGTTGGTAGGCATTTTGATTCAATGAAAGACGGAGCGATTGTTTGTAATACTGGACATTATGACTGTGAGATTAAAATTCCCGATTTAGAAAATCGTGCATCCGAAGTTTATACTATTCGAGAAAATAATGAAGCATTCCACCTGAAAGATGGAAGGACTATTCATTTACTTGCTAGAGGTAGATTAGTCAATTTAGCTGCAGCCGAAGGACATCCCAGTGAAGTAATGGACATGTCATTTGCAAATCAATTCCTTGCATTGTGTAGATTAGCTAAAGAGGGAGAATCCTATTCTAACGTAGTTTATGATATAACAAAAGAGCAAGACAGCGAGTTGGCATCCTTGAAATTATCAACTACTGGTATAACTATAGATGAACTAACTGATGAACAAATCAAATATTCTAATGATTACAGTGCTGGAACTTAATTTACCATTCAGGCAAGATTGGTTGGTACTTTGGACTAATTCTTTCACCTGAATTGATTACAATCTCGAGTCTTTCAGTAACAGATGGGCTTCTATTTTTGAGCATCGAATTGTATACCACACTACCTCTTATTGATTCAGGAATGCATAATTTACCTGACGATGTTTCAAAGTCAATTGCTCTATCAATATCCAATGCATGACGATTTCTCGACTGGAGTAACCCCATCGATAGCCTAGTTAATATCCCAAATGCAGATAAAATCAATAAAAATACGAGTATGAATCCGAATATTGTTCCTCCCAAAAATGTCATAGCAACACTTCCAAATATAAATACAATAGGTGCAATAAATGCAACCAACCAAAAAGTCGATGACATTGGTTTCACCTTTTTCATCCTTTCAATAATTTCCCATCTCGGATGTTGTGGGTCCTGTGGTCTAAAAATTTCTTCTTTTTCCATTTTTGCTGCCCTTTCAACCATGCCTTTTACTCCTTGTAACCTCATAGATTGTTGATTAGTTGGCTCTTCCATTTTTTCATTCTGTAGCTCTGCAAGCCTATCTGTACATTCTTCATATAACCCCAATCTAACTAAAATTCCAATTTGTTCAATAATCGGGGTTACCTTTTCAGGATAGTGGACTCGGCAATCTTCCCACCATTGTATGGCCTCTTCAAGCATACCTAGATGATCTAGTAATATCCTTCCACCCATAAACCAAGCATCGAGATTATCTGGTTCGTGTAAAACCACTTTTCTTAAAGCAGAAATTGATTTTGCAGATTGTTGCAATGTAGGTTGTGAGGGCTTACCTCTAGTTGGAGGTGGGAGGGACCATGTAGCAATAGCCATCCAAGCCTCTGCATTATCCTCCTCAATCTTTACAACTTCTTTGGCATAATCGATGGCTGAAACAAAATCTCCTCGTTCCCTCGAATCTAATGCGTCTCGCCAAATCTCTTCCGCACTCTTTACCATAAACTCCGGTAACTATTCCTAGAGATGAATCCTCGGGTGCATAGATTTCTTTTTTACAACGTTATCTTCTAGAATTAGATTTTCTATTATTCCTAGAATTATTATTCTTCCTAATGTTTCCATTTCTAGATTTCGATTGCCGATTTGTATTTCGACGATTAGATTTCCCTGAATTCATAGCTCCTTTCCGGTCAGGTCTCCTTGTTCTAGCAGGAGTATTTCTTCTACCCTTGTCTTCTCCTGAATTACCAGGTTTCCTAACATCGCAATTTAATCTATTACAGAAATTCTTACTGGCATAATTATGATTTTTACATTTAGGGCAAATCCAGTCGCCAGGCTTCATATTTGGAAATTCTTTCGAGTCAGTCTTTCTTCTGTCGTTTCTAGGATTATTTTTTCTGTTTTTCCCTCTGTCGCTCTTCGGCCTTCTGTCTCTTGGAGCAATTTCAACTGGTGAACCTATAGTTTTCTCAATCATCAAGTCATCTGATACTGGCTTAACGTGAATATACGGGTTATTTACTGGCCCAATTACGGAATCAACTCTCCCTAGAAATTTCCCACCAACTATTCTAATTCCTGTGTATAATCCGGGCGCTCTCCCTTCGAATGATATCAGTAATCCACCCTCATGGGATTCCCTGCTCACTCTCCCGGAGAAACTCATATGTTAGTCGCGACGGTTAGAGTATATGAGACCGATAGTCAAAGACATAATTGCTAGAATTACACTAAATCCCGGTAAAGATCCGGATTCTGAATCATCGATAGGAGTAATAGGATTAACATCTGATTGGAATAAATGGCTATTATTTACCATTAAAACTAACTCACTACATTTGGCAGATGTATCACATCCTATGGCTTTCACTTCATGCACTCCTTCATCCCATAATCCGAAATTTATCATCGGAGTACTCCATGAGTTTCCAGAAACGGATATACTCCCTGCAGATAATCCGTCAATTGATAATGAGAAATCTACATTCTCTCCGTCAGGGTCACTAAATTGTCCTTGAGCCTGCCAAATATCCATTTCCCAGCCATATTCTGAAACACTAATCACAGGAGGAGAACTTTCTTTGATGATTCCTAAATTGAATATTTTTTCAGTATAATATATCGAATCTCCATCTATACTCATCCACAGATTTACCAACCCCGGAATCATTTCACTAGAATAAATATCTATTGAAGTGTCCGAGTTGATAGTGACCGACTCTTTGTTTGCAGAATTTATATTCTGAGACTGAGTGAATACGTAATCTAGAGATATATCTGGCCAATCTCCGTTAAAGTCTATGTCTATCGGATGTGGGTTGAGTAATACTTCTGATTCGGTAGTTACAGAAATTGGAATTCCTAGGTTCCAGGTTCTGATTCCTGAGCTTTGACCCGAATCATCAATAGCTTCACATGTAATTTCTGCGTTCTCACCGAATTGAATAGTCGCGTAAAAAGACTTATCAGTAGACTGATGAACATTTATTTCTGACTCAGAACTACAATTGATTACTAATTGTGAAATAGGTTTCTCGTCTGTAAACCAGCTAGAAATTTGCTCCCAATCTGCCCAAATAATTTCACCACTTTCAAGTGAGGGAAACCAGTCTCCATCATTGGGTGCATTAATACTCCAAGAGGGTGGATTATTGACTGGAGTTGGTGCAGTGGTAAAATCTACAAAAATATCTTCACCGCTAGGCCATAATTCCGTACTCCTATGTGGCATTAGAATGAATTTAATCCCTTCATCTCCATTATTCTCAAATGAATAGGTTGATGATCCGTCGCCAATACATGTTCCTCTAAGAGGCGCATCTTCATGAGTAGATGGCTCAAACTCAACATCTCTCCCTTCACATTCTTCCCACATGTCAATTCTCAGATCTGGATTATTAGGAAATGTGAATTCTAATACTGCATTGGTCATATTAGAAGCATTAAACGCTAAAGTAAATTCCTCCCCCTGATCAATATTAGGTATTTCCATTGTTGCATTCATCCACAATTCTAGTCTACATTCATCTACTCCTTCCGAAGTATCGATTAGAGTATTACAGTCTCTTTCCGAATTTGGATATACAGGGGCCTCTACACAATCACTACTGGAACCAATTGTGGCACATTCTCTAATATCTGCATGATTCGAAGGTACTAAATTCCACTCTTCAATTATTACACCATTGTCTTGCCATGAAGTATTTTTCCAATCAAGACCAACTCCTCCTCTATGAGGAGATGACTCTCTCATACCAATTCTGGTTAGTGCATACTCAATACACTCAGAGGCCACGGCTTCGACAGCCGACTTTTCATCTGTTGAAATCCAACCATCTCCTCCACTAGGATATAATTCTTCTAGATATAAATCCAGTTTCTCTCTTAACAAATCAACGCTAGTCCCATTTATCCATGCTCTAGCTTCAACTATAGCCGAGTCCCAATCATCTTCTACCACAATATCAAAATGTGCGTGTGTGTAAGGGAGAATATCTTCGAAAGTGATCGAGCTACATCTTTCCTCAATACTTCCTCCTCCACCGCCTAATTGATACATTTTTGTTTTATTCTGTTCAATCTCATTATCAGAAATAATACTGTTACATATACTTATTATCATTATAGAAATTACTAGAATGACTGAAATAATCCTCTTTCGGCTATCCCACCTCATAATACATCGACTTAGAGGCTAGGACATCATACTATCGATTTAATTACACTGTAATTTAGGCCACCCTAAAGTTATATACTAACTCTCCTTCGGATTTTTAGGAGACCCTAAAAAGGAGTAAATATAATGTCTAAAAATTACCATATTACATGTTTAATCGCACTATTATTTATCACCACATCATTGTCTGGTTGTTTGAGTAGCGATGAAAAAAAAGATAGCCTAGGAAGTTTAGTAATTGCCTATGAGATACAATCAGATTATGATAACATAGATGAGAATCCACAACAATTAGCAGATTATATATCTGAAAAAATAAATTATGATGTATCATTGTATTCTGTTGATTCTGAAGGTGCCATGATTGAAGCACTAAGATTTGGAAATGCTGATATCGCAATAATGGACAGCGGTTCTGCATGGGTTGGATGGCAACAGTATGGGCTAGATGCGTTAGGTGCTGATCTGAAAAATGATGGTCGTACTTACTACAATACTCATGCTTGGGTTAAATTAGATAGCAATATTGCTGAAGCTCATTTAGATGATAATCCGTATACTGACCCATTTGCATTATTGTCTGGTAAGACGTCTTGTCATACGGGATGGTTGAAATCAGCAGGAATGTTACTTCCAATGGGATTTTTGATTGGTCACGGATATGCTAATGTAATAGGCGATCCGAATGATGTTGAAACGATTAGAAATACAATATTTGACTTCTTTAATGATAATTCATCAATACCCGATTCAGGAACTCCATATTATGGCTATGAGGGGGCAATAAAGTGCCTTTCAGACGGCACCGGTGATGTTGCCTTTGCAAAAGATAGTACAGTAGATTCTTTCTGTGGAAATGAAAACACAATAGACAATAAAGATTGGTGTTTATCGAGAGATCAATATGTTGCTTTACCTGCATTTGGAAAATCTCCTAGTCACCCTGTGATGTATAATCCAGAATTAATTAATCCAGAATTACTTGAAGATATAACTAACGTTTTATTGGAAATGGGTGATGATTCTGAGGCGAGCAATATCCTGAATAATGTACTTAATACACCAGGAATTGTAGCAACAAATGCTACAAATCACTTGAGCAGTTACTCATCCTTAATTTCAAATATTCCCGGGATTTCTGCCTATTATAACGATAAGTATACTATTAATGGAACTGTCTCAGTGACAATTGATAAAGTAAGAATAGCATATGAAATTAAGGCAGACTATGAGAATATTGGAGAGAATCCTCAATTACTGGCGGACTATCTTTCAGAAAAATTAGAAGTTCCTGTAGAACTGTACAGTGTTGATTCTGAAGGTGCGATCATTGAAGCATTAAGATTTGGGAATGCTGACATTGCATTTATGGATGCAGGATCTGCTTGGGTCGGTTGGAAAGAATATGGATTAACATCTATGGCAGCAGATCAAAAATCAGATGGGAGAACCTACTATGATGCCCATGCATGGGTTAGGTCAGACAGTGAGATGGCGGCTGCTTACTTAGATGACGACCCTTCTACAGACCCGTTTGCACTACTTGAAAGTAAAACGTCTTGCCATACAGGCTGGCTAAAATCTGCTGGGATGCTATTACCCATGGGGTATTTGATAGGGAATGGTTATGCTCCGGTTATAGGCGATGAAGATGATATTGATTCACTGAGAAATACAATACATGGTTTTTTCAATAGTGAAGCATCTATACCAGACTCAGGAACTACATACTATGGATATGAGGGAGCTGTTAAGTGTCTCTCAGATGGTACTGGTGATGTTGCTTTTGCAAAAGATAGCACTGTGGATTCTTATTGTGATAATGAAAATTCAGATGATAACAAAGACTGGTGTCTTCCAAGAGATCAATACATTGCGTTACCAACATTTGGACAAGCTCCAAGCCATCCAGTAATGTACAATCCAAGTAATCTGGATGTACAAACTAGGACTTCAATCCTAAATGCATTGATGTCTCTGAATTATGAGATGTATGTGGATAATTATACAGTTGCAGGAACTACATATACTGGCTGTTATGATATATCCATACATGTTGTTGATCAAGAATCGTCAAGATACCAATGCGGTGATGAAATTTTAACTAATGTATTAAACACTCAAGGATTAGTTCGCGTTACTTCTCAAGAGCATATGGGTAGTTACTCTGATTCAATCAGTTATATTCCTGGTGTCTTTTCATACTTCAGTGATAAATTTGACATCGATGAATAAACCTTAGTCAGATAATCTGACTACTTGCGGCAGTACCAAATAAGATTTAGTCTCGCCTAAACTTGTTTGATGCGGAGTTAGATACTCGGGGGATGCTATTATGGAGGTAAATCCAATAGAACCTTTAGTTAAATTATCGAATATTGAAATAGGTTATAATTCTGATGAACCATTAGTGAAGATACCCAATTTAGAGATTTTCCCAGGGGAGATTGTAGCAATTGCAGGCCCATCGGGAGTAGGAAAAACAACTCTTTTGCGTACGATTGCAGGTTTAGTGCGACCAATTTCAGGCAATCTCGAGGTGTGTGGTGTGATAAACCCAATTAAACAAAAAAAAGGAATCCTAGGTTACATACCACAGAGGCTTGGTCTTGTTCGTCACACCAGCGTACTACATAATGTAATGATTGGAGCCAATGCAGGACACAATAAATCAATAGGATCCATTATTCCATCTAAAGTTGCCAAGAAAAATGCGCTTGAAGCGATAGAATCAATGGGCTTATCTGAAAAAATCAAAGAACCAGTTAGGAAGTTATCAGGTGGCCAACAAAGAAGAGTTGCGACTGCAAGAACTCTTTCTCAGAAACCGTCTCTAATAATGGCAGACGAATTTTTAAGTGAGTTAGATGAAGAAACTATGAGTATGGTATTATCGAAAGTAACTGAATACATTAGGGGGTCAGGTGCTTCTTTACTTGTAGTAGAACATGATATTTCTAGAGCTAAATCAATGGCTGATAGGCTACTAGTAATTGATGACGGACGAATAAACCCATTTATTAGAGAAGTAACTGCAATGGAGGTTAAGATATGATTTCGAAGATTTTTTCATCAAAAGTATTTGAAATTTTGATCAAAATTTTCCCATTAGTAATTTTCTCATTTTCTTTATGGATCTTTTTAGGAATGATTGATGATTGGGGTAGATTATCTGGCAGTATTGATAATTTATTTATTTTCATAGAAGAATCACTTTGGCCTCCTGATTGGAGTGTGATAGAGCCTCAAGCCTATCCAGTTTGTACAACTTATCCATTATTCGATTTCACTTGCTCTACTGCCTGGATAGGTCTAATAGAGACTCTAAAAATTGCTTTTGTATCTACTGTGTTTGGAATGATATTATCTCTACCAATTTCTCTTTTTGCTGCTAGAAATTTAAATCCTTGGTGGCTATCATATAGTTCTAGATTTTTACTAGCCTCTTTCAGAAGTTTACCAAGTATCATTTGGGCTATTTTTTTCGTAATATTGGTAGGTTTTGGTCCTTTGTCAGGTGTCCTTGCAATGACTGTTTACACTGTAGGTTATCTAGGTAAGCTTCAGTATGAAGCAATTGAGGGAATGAATAAGACTCCTCTTTATTCGGCTCAGTCTATGGGTTTATCAAAATTTGAAACTGCTTTCCATGTAGTGATCCCTGAGTCAGCTAACGACCTTATTTCACAAGCAATTTTTATGTTTGAGTATAATTTCAGGCATGGTACAGTTATTGGAATAGTTGGAGCTGGTGGAATTGGTTATTACATCAACTTATATCTAAAATTCCTCCAGTATGATAAGGTAATTGCCTATTTGATACTCATTTTCTTTGTTGTCTTAATTATAGATTTGATTTCTATTTTTGCTCGTTCACTATTCACCGAAGGTAGAGATATGAAAAGACCTACCTGGTTAGGAGTTTTATTGCCTGCGGGTTTACTGAAAAGATGATTTCAATTCTCATATGAAGCAACCATCTCGCGAACAGCTTCTTCAACGGGTAATTTTCCATCGAGTAGTAAACTCAATGAATACAAGAAAGGAATTTCGATATTTAATTTTGGAGCAATTTTAACGAACATTCTAGTTGCTCTAACTCCTTCTGCCACCATATGCATTTCATCTAATGCTTCTTCTAACGTTTTCCCAGAACCCAACATTTCACCTAAAGTTCTGTTTCTACTCCTAGGGCTGGTCGCGGTAACATATAGGTCACCTAATCCTGCAGGTCCAAATGCAGTTGATGGTTCTGCACCCATTGCATTTAGCAACCTGATTCCCTCACTAAAGCCTGCTAGGACTAATGCCGCTTTCAGATTATCACCTCCAATAGTGTTTCTTAATCCATCTACTAAACCACATGCAAGTGCAACTGTATTCTTGAAAGCACCCCAAAGTTCTGCCCCTTCTGGGTCATCAGCAGGTGTTAATACGAGGGTGTTGGTAGATAGTCTATCTGCAATTCTTTCAGCAATAGCTCTATCATGACATGCAACTAGCGCAGTTGTCATCACTCCTCTCGCTACTTCAGGAGCTATTGTAGGACCAGTCATAACGACCAGTGAATTAGATTTGTTCGCTTCATCCAGTCTTTTAGAGATAGCCTTAGAGATTATCCCTGATCCTCCCTCTTCTTCAGGAGCTAGGCCTTTTGCTAAATCAATTAGTAAGTGTGATGGTCTTAAATGTGGAATTAATTGATCTACTACTCCAAGAATAATACCACTTGGTACAGCTAAAACAATAATTTCACATTCAGTAGTTATATCTTCAATCTGCATAGTTGCTTGTAGTTCAGGAATTTTCGTATGTGGTAAATACTTTTTATTGATATTTTCTTCCATAATTGACTCATATACTTCTTGCTCAATAGTCCAACCCATTACATTGTGTCCATCTTCACTCCACACTTTAGCAAGTGCAGTCCCCCAATTGCCCAAACCGATAATACCTATACGAGCCATAGTCACCCTCATTTTCACTCGCTTTAACTTCCGGTTAAGACCCTTGGGTTTCAGAACGGCTCATCCGTTGCATTCTTGACTCAAATGCTCTCCGGCAAATACAAGCAGGGGTACCCGAGTGGTCAAAGGGGCTGGGTTTAGGTCCCAGTGCGTAGTGCTTCGCAGGTTCAAATCCTGTCCCCTGCACCATCTTTTCAGTATTATCTAAATATTTTCTAACCGTTGCCTTAATGTCCTCAGCCTTTGTCCATAAACTATGAGTGAAGAGGCTGAACAATTTTCAGACTCAGGTAACTCTTCTGAAATCAGAAAATCTCCCGAAAATACTAGTATTGACAAGGAACTAGACAGGATAAGGTTACGTAGAACAGATAAAAATAAAAAATTCCCTAAAACTTTCGACGATGCAGTATTGATTTTTGGTCTGATTGCCGGTATCGTATTTTTCGGAGGTGTCACTCTATTGTCTTCAGGAATGTTAGCTGGAGATTCAATCTTCTTAGACGAAAAACTTTCGAAAACACCTCTAGATACAGGAGGAGAATGTGTTGATAATCAAGGTGCTGTATCTTTCAGTATTTTCGTTGAAAATCATGATGATGTTAAGATCAGATCAAAGAATGTACAATTAGACAGATTTTCAGTATTAGTAGTTAAAATTACAAATTATAGCGAATCAGAGTCATTTATTGAATTCTACAGAAGTGATTTAGGTAATGTAGAACTATCATTTGGATTAGAATCTGATATTCAAGATGGAACTTATTTACTATCTGCTCAAATTTATCAAAGTTCAAATGATGAAGAATTAATAGTCACGAATAAATCGTCATTTGATGAAGTTTCATCTCAATTACAAATTAAGGGAGAGGAGAAAATTGTAGACTTAGAGATATCTGATAACTCACTACAAATATCTGACCCTGAACCTAGAGATTGTTTCACAATGACAGAATTTGGTTACTGGGGTTGGGCTCTAATGGCAGCAGAATGGGCGGGAGGTCGAGAAACCGCTATGCTGACTGGCGGTAGTGCAGGAGTCCCAGCATGGTGGATGGCTTCAATCTCTTTGGGAATGTCAATATTTTTCCTCTGCGTTCAATATCCACTAATGCATCGAATGTATCATCGTGATATTGATGATATATTAACTCCAAAGCAACTTTTCAGACTCATTGAGAGGACTCTGATTAAATCAGAAGAGGAACTGAGAATAAAATTAAATTTCGAAGAGCTGAAGATGCAAGAAAGAGCTATATCAATTGATATTATTATCCCCTATAATACCACGAATAAGACAATCGGAGAAGCCACCGATATTCGTGCTAAAATAACTAAAGATTTACTTGAAGAGTTTTCAATTTTTGGTGAAATGAGACCTCTACAAATTAAGTCAATATGCATAGATGGTAAAAATAGTTCTTTGGAAAATGACTTTATTCTTTCTAAAGATCTATCGCTAGTGGTTTCAGAAAGAAGTCCCCTTTCAGAAGATTATGGGTTGTTTTTCTCAGGACTTGGTGAAAATGGTAAATTAGAGGAAGAAATCACTCATGTTCTAGAAAAATGGTTCAAGATGCATAATCTTGTTGATTATGGTACTGCTATAATTGTAGATGAAGAATCAGTTTTGATTAGAGTGATTTATACTCCTATGATGAAGTTCTCTTATTTCCTATACAGAAAATCCTACATTGATATGCAAGATGACTTAACAGATTTCCTGATAATCAATTTGGATAGTCTGTTAGGTGATAGAGAACTAGTTGTTAGTGCACGAAATGAAAAGGCTAGTCTTTCAGATAGAGCAGTGGCTGGAAGAGTTGAGCTTGGCTCAAGTCAAGATGATTTAGTTGGTGAAGCTATGGTTGCAAAGCAAGCAGGTCTAACTGGTGTGTTGCTACAAAATCCGTTTATGGGGGATATTTTATCTTCGGTTGAATATGTGGCTCATTCAAATAGATCAAGAATAGATAAGTATGGATTTTGGGGATTGATTGTATTTGTTTGGATTCCATTTATGGCTAGCGGTGTATTAGTGGGTGCTATGCTTGGGCTTGTAGCCAGAATGCGTTTTAGGAGGGTTCTGTTAGCCTGTTTGATCGGTGGTTCAGCAGCATCAGTAACATGGGCTTACACTGCACGTGGAATAATTGAATTTATGGAGAAATATCATGCTCAGACTTTTATCCCGTTCCTGATCCTACTTGCTTTTGTATTTACATTCCTCCATCTCAGGAGAAATAAAAGAAGAAGAAGAGAAGAATTATTCAGGGAATCAATGGCATTCTTTGCTACATCAAGTAATTCTAATGTCTAGATTAAACTAATGCGGGTGAAAAAATGAATAGATTGTTACAAATGGAAAATTTAGAACGGCATTACGAAACACCTGCTGGTGTTGTTAAGGCTCTTGATGGTGTTAGTATCGAAATCTATGAAGGTGAACGAGTCATTCTCCTTGGTCCTTCAGGTTCTGGAAAAACCACATTATTGAATTGCCTTTCAGCTCTGGATAGTCCAACTGGTGGGACATATAAATTTCTTGATAATGACGTTCCACGAGATAATTCTGAAATGATGACCTCATTTAGAAGGGACTATATTGGATATGTTTTTCAATTTTTCAATTTGCTTCAGGATCTTACAGTTCTTGAGAATATACTCTTGATACAAGAATTAGCAGGAAACAAAGATCCTTCTAGGGCCAAAGAATTACTCAGACTTGTAGGTCTTGAGGATGAGATCAATCGTTTTCCTGGAGAAATTAGTGGCGGTCAGCAACAGCGTGTTGCTATTGCTCGCAGTATTGCAAAGCGCCCAACTCTCTTATTAGGTGACGAATTAACAGGGAATCTCGATACAGAAACCTCTAACAAAGTCATGCTAGCATTGGTCGAAGCATGTAAAAAAGAAAAAATAACTTCTGTTTTTGTTACTCATGATGAAGGATTAGTGAAATATGCTACGAGAGTGATAAGGATTGATAGCGGTAAGATAATTTCAGATGAAAATATTGTTGAAGATTTTTTAGTGTGAGGTTTCATAATGTCAACTCTGTTAAATAAAAGACTATTCCGCAGTCTTTCAAGAACTAAGATAAGACTTTTAGCTGTTGTTCTGATGATTTTCATTGGAGTGTTTTCAGGAATTACATTTGGTGGATATGCTCATAATTTAGGAGGAATGTACGATTCAATTCAGGCAGATGATGATAATGGTGCCAATCTGGCAGATGTATGGATTGATAATCGTAGTACAAAATGGACTTATAATCAGGTTCAAACATTCTGTAATAATCTTGAAATGAATTGGAACTCAATTTCTTTAGATATAGAGTTAGATTCTTGTGAAGGAAGAACTGTAGCACAAGGCGCTATGTTTCATGTAGACGAAGATGGTGAACGAATAATCAACTCACTGTGGCATGGTATTCCACAAGATGCTAATGCCGATCGAGTTTGGATGCCGGAAGGTCATTCAGAAGGACGTGTAGCAATTTCACCTGACGAAATAGTCATTGACTCTCATGTAACAGATGCATTAGGTCTCAGTATAGGAGATAATATCTCTATAAGTGCCGGAAATAATACTGCTAATTTTTCTCTTGTAGGTATTGGCTACCATCCTTTGCATGTTCTTATGGCTCCTGAAGGTAGTCTTTTCCCTCCTGAACCTGGAGAATATGTTGTCGGATATCTCTCTGATGCAGGGATGGCTCGTCTAACAGGTGATGAAATAGGTACTAGTAATATCATAATGATTGATGTAGAAGGTACTCCTTCATTTGACTTGCCTGACACTGATAAATATGAAGGTGAAGAAATTGATGAAATTAAAAATCTAATAGATATTTCTTTAGAGGCGGCAGAAATTGACGGAAGAGTACGAGATAGAGGGCAAAATGAAAACGTTGAATTTATGAGACAGGACTTGAAAGGTGCTGAAGAAACAACACTTCCATTCACAATAATGATTGCTTGCATAGCCGCAATTACTATTTCTCTAAGCCTTCAAAGATTAATTCAAAGTCAAGCTAAGGAGATTGCAGTGCTACGTACATTAGGTGTACAACGTTCATCATTAATGACTGGCTACTTACTTGCCCCTATGGCAATTGGAGGTATCGGATGTGTAATCGGAGCATTAGCCGGTCCTTGGGGAATGGATTGGATGTTAGATTTCTATCAAGGACTTGTTGGGATGCCTATTGTAGAACGTGAGATTCCTTTTTCATTGTATTTCTTAGTAATTGGTTTAACAATGATCGTAGTTTTCTTATCCGGTGCTTTCCCAGCATGGAAGGCAAGTAGACTCGAACCCTTACAAGTATTAAGTGGCCAGAATCAAATGCGTATCGGTTCAGAAAATCTTAGGAAACTAACTTCTTGGATGCCTACTAAAATTGGGCTCTCAATACGTTCTAGTGTCCGCAAACCAATACGTTTGAGTATGACTTTTATTGCTGTTGGTATTTCTTTGATGCTTTTCGGTTCGGTACAAATGATGTCTGTTGGTCTCCAAGACACATTCGTGGGTGGACTCGAAAATGAACAAACATGGGATGCTCAGGTATACATAATGCCCGATTCTGAAAATCCGGTAGTAGAGTGGGCAGAGAATTATTCAGTATCTTATGAGATGATTATTGAAACACCATTGGGTTCAGTATCAGATTCTAATGACGTTGAAAGAATGTTTACTTTAGTAGGTCTTGATTCGTTTACTCAAGGAATGCGTTCAGTTCCAATAATCGATGGTAAGTTCCCGAATGCAGATTCCGCATTCACTCAAGTAATGATGGATGAGGGTAGTATGATTTTTCTCAATTGGAATGTTGGTGATATACGTAATGTGAGTATTAATGGAGTACAAATAGATGTTGAGATTGTAGCAGTATCAAATGCAGAGTTAGCTCGAACAATGTATTTCCTGCGAAGTGACTTAAGCGATATTATTGGAATCAATGCAACATCTATCTACTTACAACTTCCTAATGGTGTTACAGTTGACTCTAATTTAGGAGAAGTTTCAGTTGGTATAGTTGAACGCCAGACAATGCTTGACGGAATAAATGCCTTACTAGAACAACAGAGTAAGGCCTTTGATAGCATGTTATTTTTGGGCCTTCTATTCACTTTAGTTGTAATGTTCAATACCATGATTATGAATATCGCTGAAAGAGACTTTGAACTTGCGACTCTCAGAGTATTGGGAGCATCAACATGGAGTATAGGTACAATGTTATTGTTCGAGAGTATTCTAATTGGCTTTATTGGAGGAATTGTCGGTATTATATTTGCATTTGGAGGCGCGGTGGCACTAGCATCCGCGTTTTCTTCATGGCAAATATTCCTGCCTGTGAGTATTGATCCGGGGGTTGCTCTCCAAATTATGGGTATTGTGCTAGTAATTGCAATTAGCATGGTGCCATTTGGAATTTGGAGAATTAAAAGAATGGATTTAGTTGAGAAAGTTAAGGATTTATCCCAGTGAGGTTTTTGAATGCGTATTGTAACTTGGAATCTTAATGGAATTAGAGCCGCCAGTAGAAAAGGATTGAATGATTTTATTGATAAAATTGACAGTGATATTTGGCTATTTCAAGAAGTTCGTGCTTTACCTGAACAGATGCCTAAAGATTGGTCACCTCATGGAGGTCATGAGGCAATTTGGCATCCCGCGCAGAAAAAAGGATATTCAGGAGTATCTACTTGGTCGAGAGTTGGAATCTCTGAAGAAGGGCGTGGGATATCTACCATTGTAGATATAGATGACTCTGAAGGAAGAGTTTTGTATACTAAACACGGTTCTCTTCATTGCATTAATATCTATCTTCCAAATGGTTCTTCAAACGAAGAGAGGCAGAGATTCAAAGATCAATGGCTTGAAGATTTGTTAACATGGTCTAAAAAATTTATAGATCTTGATGAACCAGTATTAATCTGTGGTGATTTGAACATTGCTCACACTGAAAATGATATTTGGAATCCTACTGGAAATCGTAATACATCTGGTTTTTTATTACATGAAAGAGAATGGTTCACACGTTTCCTTTCAATAGGATTGTATGATCTATTAAGGATAGACTCTGGTGACATAAAAGGACCATATTCTTGGTGGTCAAACAGAGGTCAGGCTAGAGCATTAAATAGAGGGTGGAGAATAGATTATGCTCTTGCGAATGAAGCTGCGTTCAGAATTTTTAAGTCCGCTAAGATATTGAGAGAAGGAGGGCTAACAGTGTCCGATCACGCGCCTTTAATTATTGATTTAGAACTATAAATTGTATTTTTTGACTATTTTTGTCTTTTTTTACTATACGATACCTTTCAAGAGTAAGACCGCGGGCGCTACTCATGGGAGATGGACTTGTAGATCGTCTTACCAAGATTTTACCCGATGGACGAGGCGTTTGGATACCTATGGATCATGGCATCTCAGCATATCCTGAAAAAGGGTTGGAAAGAATGGATGAAGTTGTTTCTTCTTGTATTTCTGGTGGCGCCGACGCAATAATTCTACAGAAAGGTGCTTTGAGTTATTATGTTGAGGAAACAGGTTGGAGTAATTTCATTTGTCATGTTTCAGTTTCGACAGTGAATGCTGGTGGAAAGGACCAATACAAAGTTAGAGTTGCCAAAGCAGATGAATGTCTTATTCGTGGAGCCAACGCAGTTTCAGCGCAAATTAATCTTGGTGATTATTTTGAATCCGAAATGATCAAAGAAATGGGTGATTTAACAGGCGAAGCATTAGCATTAGGAATGCCTACTCTTGGAATGATTTATCCTCGAGGACCATATCTAAAAATTTCAGAAGGAGATATTACTAATGGAGTTGCTCATGCTGCAAGAGTAGCTTGGGAACTAGGATGCGATGTTGTCAAAGTTCCATGGACTGGAGATGTTGAATCATTCAAGTTAGTTTGTCAAGCAGTACCAATTCCAGTTCTTATTTCGGGTGGACCTAGAGGTATATCATTTACAGAATTACTTCATATTGTGGAATTATCAATTTCTGCCGGTGGTTCTGGGGTCTGTATAGGAAGGCAAGTCTTTGGTTCTAATAATCCCGAATCCTGTGTTAAGGCATTAAGAGCGGTAGTCCATGAAAATTCTACCTCAGTTGAGGCTTCAAAATTACTTTAGAGGTGATAATATAGAGCTTTGGCAAGATTCTTACTCGGAATCTCCTAACAAATTATGTTCGAGAGTCTGGCGGGGAAAAGCCCCGGATGTTGCTGAAGTTAATCTCGATGATGCTAGTTCTCAGGAAGAAGCAATATCTTTGATTGGGATGATACCTTGGATACTTGTTAGATGTTCTGATTGGAAAATGATACCTTTAGAAAATCTTGTTTCAGTTTCCCGAGGTAGTGGTACAAAAATATCTGTTGCTATCGATAAAATTGTAGATCTAAATGGAGCAGCTTTTGCCCTTGAACATGGAGTTGACGCATTACTATTACCTGCAAATGACAGTGATTTATGGGACGCAGCAGTACAAATCGCTTCCAGTAAGATTTCAAACAGTGAATATTCTGTACCTTCTATCAAAATGGAGAAAGCCAGCATATATTCAATCGAATCTGGAGGGGTAGGTGAAAGAGTTTGTATTGACTTAATCGAAAGACTTGGAATTGGTGAAGGAATGGTCATAGGTTCTAATTCATCACTACTAGCTTTGGTTCATGGTGAAACAATAGAATCTAAGTTTGTACCATCACGACCTTTCAGAGTAAATGGGGGGCCAGTACACTCTTACATTTTGATGTTTGATGATTCTACAAAATATCTTTCTGAGTTATCAGCCGGAGATGAAGTTGCTGTAATTTCATCAAATGGCGAGAAAAGAAAATGTACAGTAGGCAGATTAAAAATCGAAAGGAGACCATTTTTAATTATTAGATTTAAAACAAATAATAATGAAGCAGGTCAAATAATTTTACAACAGGCAGAAACTGTTAGGTTACTTGACAAAATGGGTAATGCTATCTCAGTTACAGATTTAAAAATAAATGATGAAATAATCATTAGATGTGATAATCAAATGAGGCATATAGGTAATTCGCTTGAAGGAGAGATGAATGAAAGATGAAAGTTCTAGCCGAAGCCAATGCTAATGCAGCCATTTCCATATTACATGCTTTAGGATTGGGAAAAGGTTGCTCAATAGGTATCAATCTCAAAACAACAGTAAGATTAGTTTCGGAGCCGCAGAAAGTAGAAGGTGATTTTCATAATTTATTACAAACAATTGAGGATATATGGGGTGAAAATGGGTATCCACTACCAGAAAAATTTGGTTGGCAGATTTTTTCCGAAATTCCAATTGGTCAAGGTTTGAAATCAAGTTCAGCAATATCTTGTGCTGCAATTAAAGCACTCAATCTAGCAACTTGGGCCGGATTAACAGATTCACAAATTGTTGATATCGCTGTTTCCTCGCAAATTAGATGTGGTTGTTCAGTTACTGGAAGTATGGATGATACTTGGGCTTCAATTTCTAGAGGTTGGAAATTAATTGATCCAAAGAAGTCAGCTCAAGAATCAATTATTTTAGAAGGAAACATCGAAGATGAAATCTCTATATTTCTAATATTGAGAGGGAAGAGAGATAAAAAAATCTTATCAAATGAGTTTAATCTTCAGTCAAGATTTTTTGAGCGTGCCCATGATTCACTAATTGACGGCTCGATATTTCAGGCAATCTCGAATAATGGTATGGCTGTTGCAGTTGCCACAGGTGACGATGAAGCTATTCGTATCTCTAATAAATTAATTTCTAATGGGGCAATTGCAGCCGGAATTACTGGTTCTGGTCCAGCAATTTCTGTTGTGTGCTTTATCCAAGATTCAGATAGGATTAGAGAAATTCTTCTTGAAATGGATTTTGAGATTATTGAAACCAATTTTATAGAAAATGATGTGTTGGAGTTGACTAAATGAGCATGAGAATTGGTGATCGACTTCGCGTAACTCTCTTCGGTGAGAGTCATGGTAAATGTGTGGGTGCATTACTAGAGGGTCTTCCATCAGGTACTGAAATTAATCCTGATGTTCTTTTAGATTTCATCAATAGAAGAAAACCAGGCCGTAGAGGATTATCTACAAGGGCGGAAATAGATGCATGTGAAATTATGTCTGGCGTTCATGAAGGATTAGCAACTGGATGGCCTATTCTTTTGATTACATACAATTCTGATGTTCGTTCAAAAGATTATTCTTTCTTACCAGATCATCCTCGTCCAGGTCATGCTGATATGGTCGAACATATTCGTTCCGAAGGTACTAGTGATTTACGAGGAGGTGGTTCGCAATCTGCAAGACTCACATTTGGGTTAGTTGCTGCTGGAAGCCAAGCTAGAAGTTTATTGGATTCTGCCGGTTGGTCATGTACCGCACATTTATCCAGTGTGGGAAATATTTCATCTAAACCGTTATTTGAATTAGATAGAAAATCCCCGCTGAAGGATGGAACAGATATGTCGAGATTGAATTGTAGGGATCCTGATTCAGTAATTGAGATGTCTAATTTATTAGACGAAGTAAGAAAAGATCTTGATTCAATCGGTTCAACTGTAGAGCTATTAATTGAAGGACTTCCTATAGGAGTTGGCGAACCTTGGTTTGACGGAATTGAACCAGCATTAGCTAGAGGTTTGATGGCAATTCCTGGTGCTAGAGCTATAGAATTTTCACATGGTTTTGAGATATCAAAAATGCGTGGTTCAGAAAATAATGATCCTTGGTCTATAGAAAATGGTAGTCCAATTCTCGAGGGTTCAGATTCCGGTAATGCGGATGGAGCATTAGGCGGTCGTTCAACCAGTGCAGCAATCAGAGTAGTTGTTCATTTCAAGCCGCCCAGTAGTTTAGCTAGAGAACAATCCACTTTACATTTACCAAGTGGTGAAAAAAAACCACTCAAAGTACATGGTAGACATGATCCTGTCTTGGGACCTAGGGCAGTTCCTGTTGTCGAAGCCGTTGCAATTTTGGTAATTTCTGACTTAGGACTAATTGGTGGTTATCTAGAATAATCATTTACCTGTATTTTCTCTCATTTGGGCTAATCTGACTGGTAGGTTCACAGCAAACGCAGATGCAACAACCATGAAGACCACAGCTGTACCCAGTGCAACACCGTAAACGGAAGTTAACTCAACACTTTCAGCCAGTCTTGTTGCCGCAGATTCACTACCAAGTAGGCCTACGATTGTTGGAATAATCAGGTTAATCATTAACGCCACCAGCGCAACTAGACCTGCAACTAATGGTGTGATCATCAATGATCTGTAATATTGTCTTGTAATTTTTTTGACATTCATGACATAAACTTCGCCGGTTCTAATTGACTTATCAAGCATGGAAAATCTGATTATCCCACTTGTCAATTCAATATACATAACTAGGAAAAGAGCGTATGAAATCAGTAAGAGTTTCTGGGCAATTTCTCCATCAGGAAGTAAATCAATACCAAATTCAACTTTACTTCCAGCAAATCTTATTGTTACTAGGATTAATATCACATAAGAAATTAACAATGCTCTTTGTTCTCTTTGGAAAATTCCATACATCCCACCAATAAAACCAATAGCAATCAAGGCAAGATGAATCAGAGCACCAATTTCAGGTTGGTTTATTGCATTACTTAACCAAAACCAAGCAGTACCTGAGACAGGTGTAACTGTGAATGTAACAATTGATAGAAGAGTTAGTGTTATTGCTGCAGACATCTGTAGTGAACTAACTACTCTATCTGGTGGTAGGAATTTAGTCTTTGTAACTATGGGCCCACCGAAAAATGATTCTATTACTGACGGAACGTGTACTTCTGGAATAGCATCTTTTGGTATTTCTGTACTACCTTTTAACCTTCCAGCAGCCTTTTTCCTGCTAGGTGCAGATGATCTAATCGTCTTACCATCATATAAGTGAGCAGTATCAGACTTTCCTTCAGCCATAAAATCACCTAGAAACCTCTCGCTCCTGAAAGAGCTGTATTCAATAACATATCAGGCTCCCAATCCATTACATTGGCTCCCAATCCTCTTAGTTCGCTCATTAGAATATCTCTTTCTGTTTTGAGCAATTCATAACCAGTCCTATCTAATCTTCTTGCATCAAACTCAAACTCTAAACTGCTAGGAGAGAGAATAGTCACATCAAAGTTCCTAGATCTCAAATCTCTGACTGCATCAATTATCGTTGGGTCATCTTCTAATGGACTCAACAAAATTATTGGACTTCCTCTGTTTATATGAGGTAAAATTCTGTTTGTAACTACCTTCAGTGGAGTATTGCCTTTTGCCATCGCTCCTGCTAGTTTAGTTAAAATGACATACAGTTGTTTCTTACCCGTATCTCTATCAACAGAAACAATTTCGTCTCCATATACTACAACACCTACTGAATCTCTTCTTGATAAGAAGTATTGAGATAGACTCGCAGCTGCTCTAGTGCTGTAAACAAGTGAATTCCTACTAACAGGTCCTGTCTCTGCTACGGCTCTGCTATCAACTAACAATATTATATCACTAACAGCATCTCTCTCGAATTCATTAACCATCAATTTTCCTCCTGATCTGGCTGTAGCTTTCCAGTTTACTTTCTTCATAGAGTCTCCTGCAACATATTCTCTTAGATTATAGAAGTTTGATCCTTCACCTGGATTTCTAATATTTACTGCTCCAGTGAAAATCTTTGGTACCCTACTCTTGATTAATGCGTCTTTGATATCTTCCATTTTTGGAAATACTAAGAAGTCATCATAAAGATGAATTTCTCTCTCATTATGAAACAATCCAAATGTATCCTGAATTCGGATACATACCGGGCCTATTGTGTAAAATCCTCTTAAAGGTGCTTCAATAGTGTAAGAAATTTCAGTCTCTCTTTGTGGGCCTAATTCCATTAGAACATAGTTAGCACCTTTCTTTATTCTCATCACTTCTGGTACTCGATCTCTAACTTCCAGAACTTTGGAGAGGTTTGACTTGTTCTGGATTCTTATAGATACATCGATTTCCCCATCTTCAAAAACGCGCGCAGAAGATAATTTTCTCAAGGCGACAAGATTTTGTAACGCTATTCCTCCCGAGGAATTATCGTCATCTAATCTTCTACCTGATGATGAAACATCTGCATTCGTGGTTCTGAACGCAGCCCAAGTAAGGAATGATAGTAGTACTACTGCCACAGTAACTAGTTGTTGATTTCTTAATACCAGGCCGAGAAGGTATAGAGCAATCGCTAGCGAAGCAAACATCGCTGACTTTCTACTCCATGCCATAAGCAAACCTCCTATCTGTTAATATCTCAATCAAACGGTTGGTACTGGAACCTGTCTAAGTATATCTGAGATTACCTGATCAGTTTCTAGACCCTTAATTTGATGTTCAGGTTTCAAGATTAATCTGTGAGATACAGCGAGAGTTGCTACAGCCTTTACATCATCAGGAGTGACGAAGTCACGTCCTCTCATAGCAGCAGCAGCACGACTTGTTTTCAATAATGCTTGCGAACCTCTAGGTGATGATCCAACTAGTACTCGTGGATCTTCTCTTGTTCTCGACACAATTTCTACCATATACATTCTTACAGCTGGATCCACATATACGTCTTCAATAGCCTGTTGCATTGCAACTACTCTTGCAGGATCAGTAATGACATCGACTTCTACGGCATCCTTCTTTCTCTCAATACGCCTTCTCAAAATCTCATCTTCATCTGCTCTGTCAGGGTAACCTACAGACATCTTGAACATGAAACGATCTAATTGAGCTTCAGGTAATGGATAAGTCCCCTCTTGTTCAACTGGGTTTTGTGTTGCCATTGTAAGGAAAGGAGCTGGTAACTTGTGAGTTACTACACCGATTGTAACTTGCTTTTCCTGCATAGCTTCTAGCAAAGCAGCCTGTGTTTTAGGAGGTGCTCTGTTAATCTCGTCGGATAGTAGTAGATTACAGAAGATAGGTCCTGGTTTGAAACTAAATTCTCCTTTCTTAGCATCATAGATATTTGTACCTGTGATATCTGCTGGTAGCAAATCTGGCGTAAACTGAACACGCTTGAAATCACATCCAAGCGCATCAGCGAATGTGTTGGTCATCAGGGTTTTTGCAAGTCCTGGATAATCTTCGAACAGAAGATTACCATTTGACAAAATATTTACCATAACATTGTCAATTACGTGGCTCTTTCCGATAATTACTTTCTGAACCTCTAGACTAATCGCTTCTGCGATTGCTCCTACAGCTTCCAGTTTTTCACTCATCTTTTTCGAACCACGAACGCTTTCGGCTTTCTTTGCATAACCTTGGCTGACCGCGTCTGCTTGCGGTGCTGCTGGTTTTTCTGCTGGTGGTGTTGCATTCATTTTATTCTCTCCAATTTCTAATTTGTCTTACCCCATTTTCTTATTGCTACCATTAGTTGCCTCAGTTCTTGGGGTGAGTATGTACGTGTTTGGCTGTAGGCTAGTTCAACCAGCCTAGGGTCGCCTATCATTGCTTGGACTTCTGCAGGGGGTTTTGAAGCCATTTGGTCTCTAGTCAGGTCATGATGTACTCTGACTTTTGTAAATAGTGATTGTTTAACCCTGAGTCTGTAAGTACTCGGGTCTAATTTTTTCGGTCTCTGATTGAATCTTGTCAAATCGAAAACATGTCTCCAATTTTCTTTTTCAGGTATAACCATCATTGAAACAAGAAGCAATAATCCTACATTTAGAACAACTAACCATTTCAGAAATGTATTTGACGTCAAAAGAACAACTGTAGACATGCCTGCTACGAAAGGAGCAGAGATAGTTCCAGTAGCATGCCTACTTTCATCGAAAACGATTCTGAAGTTTGAATTATCTTGTCTAATTTGACTTGATAGTTGAGTATTATCAAATTCCATCATTGAATGTACTAGCATTTGGAAGTAGACACTATTTCCATTCCAATCATTGTTATCATTAATTTCATTCATCCAGCATTTTGATTCAACTATTCCTTCACAAGAACTTCTCATGCCATGTAATGCAGCAGTATCAAAGTCCCATAATTTATTTGAGAACGCTTCATCATCTGAAACAAATACAATACTACCAGTGACATCAATTTCTTCTAAATCACTGAAACCACCTTTGCCCGTAACCTTGTCAAATACAGGAATTCCTGGGTAATCAATCCTTACCATCAAAGCTAAATCGCCGGGAGCAGGGTTCCTCACATCGCTAGCATCCCCCTCTCCAATAATATCAATAAATGCCGACGAAGAAGCGGTTGCCAAGACATTTACTTCTCTCTGAGTATCAGGATTATTTTGAGGTAAATCTTCAGCAGTAGGTTCAAATCTTATTCCAGTTGGGGATCTAAACATTACAGGAATTCTGCATGATTTTGGATCATTATTAGAAATTTGAAACTCTGAACAACCTTTTCTAGCAGCCCCGGCCTCCATCTCGTTAACATCATTTTCAACCGATGCCACACTCCAGACATTTCGCCATACTGGTTCTTTCACGGTATCATCCTGATTATATTCCAGCCAATGTTGATTTTGATCTAATAATGGTTTATCGAAATACGAAACTCCGAATTTTGATGCTAATCTATTTGCATTTGTATTATCTGCTGCAACTATTACTTTACCACCTTTTTCTGTTACGAAATCATAAATTGCATCTGCTGCAGTTTCGTCTATTGGCTTCTCTGGCGAAACTATGACCAACATTGTTCTATGAGGGTCTTTCCAATCATTAACTAACATAGGTGTAGACATTGTATTAGCAGTGAAATATCCTAAATCGTTACTATCATCGGCACAACCATCCAGATCGTCACCGAGGTCGCACCTCATCTCACTCAATTGAGCTAAACTGCTTGATTCATACGCCGAGTAAGAGGTTTCTTTTCCAATGACCATTAGCATCGGTGCTAGAAGAAGTAATACAACTGTAATTGCTATAGATCCAATTACTATAGTATTGAAATCAAATCTATCTTCATTTCCTTCTGCCAAAATAATCAATTCCTTTTTTTGAAGTAGAACATAGCCAAGGCTTACAACTGTTCAAGCGACCAATGAATCACAGTTATATGTTGCTGCCATTAGTTCAGGTGTATTGCTATAATTTTACTATCTTAGTTTCGATTTAACACCTGCTTAGCAATGCTTTTTTACATTATTTTTTAATATTTTCTTCTATTATTGCTAACATAGAACAGTGCTAAACAGGTTGATGAAAAAATTATACTTATTCCCGGCGATGGGAGATTGGTATCTACCACTTCTGTGACACTCCCCCCATCATCAGGATTTTGCTCATCCTCAGTAGGTTTTGAGAGAGGTGGTTCTACTGTGATTGAAGTTTCATCTTCAGAAATTTTCGAGGAACCTGCATTCATAGCACCATTTGAGTGGACTGAAATTTCTAATTTACAGTTCTTCCTTGGATGACTCTGCGAAGCAGTTATTTTCAGATCTGCATTGGCAGAATTGTCTTTCTCTAAATCTGTCACTAGTAATTTATCCAATCCATTATCTAGGGTCATCAATGGGCAATTATCAGATAAATCAATTTCACCGACTTTATCCTTAATATTTCCTTTATTAGTTACTGAAACTCTAAGAATCATGTCGGTACCTGCATTCATTGGTCCAACTGGGTCGTCAATATCGACTAATATTGAATAAATTGTAGGTATTTTTAGGTCGGCCATCGCTTCTTGATTTTCAGGAATCAATACTTGAACACCTGCTCTGGTAACCAAGCTTGCGGCAATTTTCATTTCTTCAACTGAATTAGCGGCGAAATCAAAAACATCAATGTTTTCTATGGTCAAAGTAAAAGTTTCATTTTCTCCTGCCTGTATTTTCTCAGATTCAGGACCATCACCTTCTCCATCGAACGGTATTTCATAAACAAAACTAACTTCGATTTCAAACATCTGTGTATTGTGGACATAGAATTCGATTACTCTTTCTCCTTCTTCATTGATTAGAAATGGATTATTATCGTCATCTGCGATATACTTGATTCCTAATTCCCAATTACCTAATTCAGGTTGTTCTTGTGCTGAACTTATAGCACTAAAGTTTGCCATTATAAACAAACCAACAGCGACACAGACAAGTTTGTTCATATTAATCACTCAATAATTCCTTACAGGCTCTCTTTGTTAATACCTTCACCATTTTTCTTCTATATGAGGGGGTAAACCAAGTATTTTGAACCGGTTTGACTGCTTTCCTTATTCTCTCTGAAAGTTGATTTATACTTTCCTTTCCATTCCAATTTTTTACTAAATCCATAGCTAAATCTTCATGGTATCCAGGAATTGACTCTAGACCGGTTGTGGCTATTCTCAATTTTATCAATTCGCCATTATCTTTTTTCCAAAGAGCAGCTACTCCAGCTTCGGGGAAATCCCATGATTCTCTTTGACGTAATTTTTGATAATCACCAGACCACTCGGATACTTCTTTGGGTATTGTAATATGTGTTAATAATTCACCGGGTAGTAATTTATTCTTTTTCATTCCATCTAGTTCAAAAAATTCATTGAGATTCATTTCACGTTTTCCTGAGGTTGAAATCAAATGTACTTTGGCGCCCATGCACATCAGTACCGGTGCTAGGTCTGCTTGATAAGTTGCCACACAAAGAGTATTTTGATTAGGTATAACTCTACAATCTGCTCCCGTCCCACAATCACATTTATGGCACCAATCAATGGTTTCCCTCCAATCTTCAGTTTGATTATACCAGTAGCATCTTGTATCTAGGCAAATATTTCCTCCTACAGTCCCAGATCTTCTAATCATTATGCTCGCTATAGTACTAGCCGATTTGACCAGAACAGGATGAGTCAAATCTGAATCAATTAAATCTTGTAATCTAACCATTGCTCCAATACTGGTTTCTGAGAGTTCAGTTAATTGTGAAATATTAGCTAAAGAAATAACATTCTTTTTTGGATTAAGATGCCATTTGTAATTTGGAATTAAATCAGTCCCACCCGAAATCCAATCAAAATCCTCTCCCCTAACTTCTAAATCTCTAGCAATTTCTATTGCTTCATCAACACTATTTGGAACATGGAGTTTGAATGGAGGCATTTTCATTTTATTTCCCCCTCTTTCTTCTTTCAGTATGGATCCATGCGCTACCAGCTAATCTCGGATTCTCTAGATACTGTTCAGAAGGAATTACTGTTACTTTCCAACTTTCATCAACTTCATCTGGAGGAATAGTTGGGTCCATCCCAAATAGTGCACCATTGTGATATGGCTCGATTTCGGTACTAATCCTCCTTTCTTTATCTCTAATTGCATGCTGTTCTGACCTTCTCTCAAGAACTTCTTGTAATTTCGAATGTTCTAATCTAGGTACTGGTAAATCCATCGGGTCTTCGATATTAAGTTCCCTGCATTTCTTCTCTATATTTTTGTATAATCTATCTGGAGTAATTGGTAACTCATTGGTTCTAACTCCTATCGCATCATATACTGCATTACATACTGCTGGCAAAATAGGTAATAATGGCCCTTCACCTGCTTCCTTCGCACCGAACGGACCTTCTGGATCATTCGATTCTACTATTATTGGAGTCACATGAGGCATTTCATGTACGCTAGGAATCTTATAATCAAGTAAATCAGTATTCATTAGATTCCCGGTCCTACCATATCTCATTTCCTCAGAAATAACCTGTCCCATTCCCATATGGCATGACCCAATAATCTGTCCTTTCACGGCTAATGGGTTGAGTGCTTTGCCACAATCATGCGCAGCCCAAACCTTCTCTACTTTTGTTTGTCCAGTCTCTACATCGACTTTCACTTCTGCGACATAGGCAGAGAATGAATATGCTGGTGCTAAACCAGCTGCAGCGCCTTTGTGAGCTCTACCCATTGGAGGGGTTCTGTACGCTCCTGAGGAGACCAGTGCTCCTCTTTCTTCCTGTGCTTTATGCAATGCTTCAAGATAAGAAACACCAATTGCAGGATCATCTTTTCTGAATATTCTCCTATCTCCAATTACCAATTTCTCTACAGGCGCTTTTGTAATTTCAGAAGTGGCTTCAAGTAAGTCCTGTCTGATTTTCATAGCGGCGGAAATTGCTGCATTCGCGTTCATGAATGTAACTCTTGAAGAATAAGAACCTAGATCTACTGGAGAGGTATCTGTTTCTCTGGATCTTATCCTAATCATGTCTAATGGCAAGCCTAGAACTTCAGCAACCGATTGAGCCACAACGGTGTCGGACCCCTGTCCTATGTCTGCAGCACCTGTATGAACTGTCACTCCACCATCCATATCGATTTTCAGGTGTACAGTTGCGTGAGGGAATTTATTTGGATCCCAGTGAATTGGTAGTCCACTACCTGAAATAAAGAATCCACATCCGATTCCTATTCCATGCCCTAGAGGCATTTTTCTGAATTTCTCTTTCCATCCAGATTCTTCCATTACTCTTTCCAAACATTCTCTCATACCTATACTAGTGACTCTAAATCCGGTTATTGTAGCAGAATGTGGAGGTAGTAAATTAGCTAGCCTGAATGAAATAGGGTCTACTTGTAATTTCTCTGAAAGGTCATCTATTCCAACTTCAACAGCACATCTAGAATTTACAGCACCGTGTCCTCTCATGGCTCCGCTTGCGGGTTTATTTGTCCATACTCTAGCTCCTGTATAGTGAAATGCTCCAATTTCATACGGAGCGGTATGTAGAACTCCGTTGTAATACGTGGTAACGTGTCCGAAAGATGCGAAAGCTCCCCCATCGATTAGTGCGTCAGTTTCAATTCCACATAGTCTTCCTTCTTTATCTGCATGAAGGTTCATTTCAATATGTGATGGATGTCTTCCTCTATTAATCCAGTAGACTTCCTCTCTATCAAATGTTATTCTAACCGGTCTACCCGATTTTCTCGCTAGTATCGATGCGCACATTTCATGTGGAAATGGGTCGGACTTACCTCCAAAGCCTCCACCAACAAAGGTTCGATATACATTTATCTGATGCATTGGAATCTCTAATACATCCGCTAATGCTCTATGGACGTAATGAGGGACTTGTTGTGGAGTATACAATGTCAATCTTCCTGAAGGGTCCCAATCCGCTACAACAGCATGAGGTTCTGTAGCAGCATGGTTAACCCCATTGAAAAACCAGTTTTTTTTATGACTGGCGACAGCGTTCTCTTCCATTGAATCAATATTTCCAAATTCTTGAAAAACTCTTTTCTGAATATTTGCTTCTCCTATGTGATATTCACCTCTGTCATGAATAGGTTCTTCCGAATCTTTCAGTCCATCTTTCATGTCATGAATAGAATCTAGGATTTCATATTCTATTTTCATTAATCTAACTGCTTCCAAAGCCGTTGCTTCGTCTTCTGCTGCAACACAGGCGATTAAATCCCCAATGTGTCTGACTCTTTCTACCGCCATTGCATGTTCATCTTTTGTTACTGGGAGGACTCCAAATTTATTCTTAGCGTCTTCACCCGTGGCGATAGCAACAACTCCAGGTAATTTTAACGACTCTGAAATGTCTATCGACAATATTCTAGCATAATGATGCGGTGATCTTACAATTTTACCAATTAGTTCGTTTGGTAATCTGATATCATCTCCATACTTCGCTCTTCCAGTAACTTTCCAATTGCTATCGACCAGAGCGGTTGATTTACCAACAATTCTTCCAGTAATCAAATTGTCATGCCTGTGATCTCCCCAGGGTTGCTCCTTTCCTCCTCCTTGACTTTTCGGAATCATCTCTTCATTTCTAGGTTCACTGAATGATTTCTTGCCCCCAGACCCTGGTCTTGAGAATGAAATCTTCCCCGGTTGTTGTCGGTATCCAACCATCTCTTTTTTCTCTTCATCCGACATATATATTCCTCAATTTTCAAATCCCGGATTTGGATTACTTTTTGGATCAGTAATGTTTTCAACATTTTTACCTGAAACTAATAGTTCACTGGCTGCTTTAACAGAATCAATTATTTGTTGATAACCAGTACATCTACATAGATTCCCTTCAATTGCATTTTTAATTTCGGATTCATTTGGAGTAGGATTTTCTTCTAGTAAAGAGGAAATTACAACCAAGAAACCAGGTGTACAGAAACCGCATTGACTTCCACCATATTCGCTGAACATTTCTTGTATTGGGTGGAGGTGATGTCCATCTGCTAACCCCTCGACAGTAGTTATCTCACAACTCTGAACTTCTTGGGCTAATACTAGACAGGAGAGCTTTGGTTTTCCATTAACTAAAACTGAACAACATCCACATGTTCCCATATCGCAGCCTCTTTTGACCCCTAGAGTCCCTACTTGGTCTCTTAAAACATCCAAAAGAATAGCATTACTTTCAACGTGTTTAGAAATTTCCTTTCCATTAACGTTTGCTTTCCAAGGTATTTTTTCAGAACCCGGAAGCATTGGTAGACGTATGACACTCATGCGAACATCCTCACCACAAGGACTCCCCATTTGAGCATTCGGTTCTCCATCTTCCACTATTCAAGATCCTTAATTACTTTGTTCATGATTTCAACTTCTGCTCTTCTGATATGTTCTCCATAAGTACTTCTAGCCATTTTCATTTCATCTGCTAGCTGTTTTAGAGTTACACTCCTATCCATGCTGTAGAAACCCCTTCTCGTTGCATGCTTCAAAACTTCAATCTGTCTTTCAGTTAGGATTTCTTCCCAAACATTTCTATTATCTTCTTTCTGAAATGTTTGAACCGAGATATTATCTGGAGGTAATACCATCCTAATTAATCTGATAAATCTACTTACTGACTTAGATAAACCAGAGATTCTCAATTCCATTCCTTTTTCTTCAGAAATTCCGTAAGGCGGATGTATGTGAATATTTGACAATTCAATTGCAGAGATGGCTAATGGATGTGTGCACAATAAACTAACTAGAAACCCATCATCATTTTCTTCATGAACTTCAATAATTTGAAAGTTATCTAATTTAGAAAAACTTTCTAATGTTTGGTCTTCTTTTAGTTTTATTTCTGCTAACTGAGTAACACTTTTTTCATTAATTGCCAGGTGTCCAAGAATTTCTATTCTTTCACAAATATTCAAAATTTCAGAAATCTCTTTTGCACCATGTAATGATATATTCTTCCAACGAAGAACTACCTTACGCATAATATGTGGAACGTACTTTTACTATTGAACCCTCGGTAGTTATTAATTCCAATATGATTCGCGAATTTCTTGATTTGTCTCCATGCACAGAGTTACATCAGCAGGCCTATCTGGTTGTATTGTATTTCCATTAAGATGGTTGATAATTGGCTGAACATTAGACTCGTTAACAACACCCCAACCTATCTGTGTACATGGGGCGATAGGGGAGACTGGTGTAGTTCCTGAAAGCGGGTCCCAAGTACTGAATGAAGGATACCAAGCGGAGAGATTTAGTGCATCTCTAATTTGTGCCTGAGAAATATTCATACTATCGCTATTTACCAAAAAGCCATTTCTAATTTCAGGATCTGCTCCTGAAGAAAAATCTCCCGATTCAGTTCTTAAATGTTGAATTACTTTGGAAAGAAGACCTGCAGTCCTCGGTGTTGCAAAAGAGGTTCCACTTGTTTCATGATAGCCATCAATATCGTCGTGATTTGGTAAAATCTGAGTCCAATCTGCAGCAATATCTGGATATGAACCGCTCATAGTTTCTTTCTGATCATCTCCTTCTTCAGCATATCCTGAGATTCCTATACTCCAAGGAGGACCCGCGGTTGAATCTTGAACTGCTGGGGATGGAGAATTATCTGCTGCACCTGTATGAATCTTTTTTTCTACAACAACTGCTATCTCGGTAGCATCTTCAATACCAGGGACGGGTATCGAACCTATAGGCCCAAAACTTGTACTAATTATGTCAACTAATGGCTGATTTGCTGCTGCTAGAACTGCTGCATCACTGAACCCTTCTACAAAGAAAATTATTGCATCTGGATTTGCATCAATTACTGCTCCAGTTACTGCAGTTCCATGTCCATCTGAAGGGTCGTCAAGAATTGGGATATCAGTATTATCATCAGGTGTTGTGCCAATTATTTTTGTTCCCGGAAAATAGACAATATCGGTTGAATTAATTCTATCCCAACACATTTCTTTATCTGCTTCATATCTTTCTTGCCATGTGCCAACAAATGTCAGTTCACATGTCATTGTAACCCCTAATCCGTCCAAAAGCCATTCTGGATATGTTTCATTGGTTCTAAAATGATCATGATAAACATTTATCCCTGTGTCGATCGGAGCTACAACTGAATAATTTCTGAACGTTTCTTCTTCATCAATAGGAATTGGTTCCTTAGAATCATCAGAAATACAACCACTAAGTGACGCCATTATCATAATGAAGACCAATGGTAAAGCCTGTTGCTTCATTAACCAACCGAGATACAGTTACTTTTTCAGTTCTCCGTGTTAGTGATTTTTTTTTCCAATGACAAAATCTCAGCACATACTGCTAACCCGATTTCTTCCGGAGTTTCAGCCCCAATGTCAATCCCAATAGGGCATCTAGCATTATTGAACCATTTTTCTTCGATTCCATAATCAATAGCAGCCTTCCTAAAGGATTTCCATTTGGATGTTGAACCAATTGCTCCTATTCTGGGTCTGTCTTTTTCTTTTCTCAATTCCAATAATCCTAATAATAATTCTTGGTCAACTGACCAATCATGACCTAACAGTAAAACGTCTGAGAATCGTTGTAAAGAATCAATATTCTCTGATTCCAGGAAATCACTAACTTCCATTGAGATTACTTCACTTGAAAATGGATACTTTTCAAAATTTGAATATTCTTCCCTAACATCAAATACAGTGTAATCCCATCCTAAAGAATCTGCAACTAAAGCTACGCATCTTCCAACGTGCCCTCCTCCCGCAATTAGGATATGAGGTAATGGTTCGATGATTTCCATACTCACTTCAACTTGCCCTCCGCAAAGGCTGTCAAGGGCTATCCCTTCTTTTCCCTTCGCATCCTTGTAAAGAAAGAAGGTCTCTATCTTCCCACCACTCTTACGATTTAATTTATGATCTTCCTTTAATAATTCAATCAACTTTTTTTCAATCTTTAATTCTAATCCTGCGCCACCAACTGTGCCAAAATTTTGCATTTTTGAATTTATTGCCAGTTTCGCACCTGGTTTCCCAGGGACACTCCCTTTAGCAGAGACAATAGTTGCTATTGCAACCCTATGACCTTGTTTTACTTCACTTAACGCCCAAGATAAAACATGAACAGACATATACCTCTGAAGAGGCTCTATATTTTTTGATTTTGTATCGAGTAATCTGATTAAATATTATATCCTTCTTGTGTAATCTCTCTTAATTTCTCTAGATTTTCTGGGAAATCTATGTTTAAGTGTAAGAATTTATCTTCCACTTCAATTTTTCGAGGATTGATAATTTCTCTGAGAGGTGTTGAAGGATGACTTGACATAATTTTTACACAATCTTTTTCTGAAATAATTACTGGATGACCGCCTTTATCATTATAACTAGGACAAGAAGTTTCATCGGTTTTAATTAATTTTTGAATAGTCGTAGTGGAAAAACCCGGTCTATCAACAGGTACTATCATGCATCGTCCACTTTTTGCTTCCTTTATACCACATTGAATACTTCCAGTTCTTCCATTTTCAGGTTCAGGATTAATTACTATTTTTTCACCTAATTTGTTTATTCCGTCGACTAGTTCCTTTCTAGTTACTATTATGATTCGTAAATCATTTTGTTTTAATTTCCGTATTATAAGTTTAATTAATGACTCACCATGAATGTCAACTAAGGCCTTAGGTTCTCCTAACCTTTTACTGGCTCCCGCTGCAAGTAAAATTGCATCAATTTGACTCAAATCAACCACTGTCGCTTTCTTCATTTTTTGCGAGAGTTTCTATGTTTCCAATCCACTCATCCATTTCATCTTCTTGCGTTCCATCACTAAAAAATCCTGAATCTTTCAATTTCACGGTTGCAATTGTCAATGCGATAAATAATATTATAACTAAAAGAGAGAGAATGCCAATAATCAATCCATTATTTGTTGAACTCTTATTACTTGTTTCAATTTTTTCTTCTCCAATAATGTTTATGTCTATAGCCAAATTTGTTGATGCTCTATCTTCTGTAATCGCTCTTACGAGCAGTACTTGTTCGCCCTCGACACTATTGTTCGGGAGATATTGCAAACGGTCCACTAACAATGAATGGGTGATAGCAAATGTTTCCTCACTTGATGCAAAATCAGCCAAATCCATCCAGTTGTCTCTCATATCCCATGTGCGCCATTGAACTCTTGTAGCACCTCCTTCAACATTGAACTCGACTTCATCTCCTTGGGTTAGATGAACTCTATTATCAACTCCTAATTCATTCACTAATGTGACGTTCAGGGTCAGGGATAATTCGTAAACCTTGTTCGCAGCTTCCATTACTGAGGGTACAGAGTTGACATGACCATGGCCATAGACGTTATTCTGCCGGTTTTTAGGAATATTATCTTCTGCACAAGGTTCGTTTGCCAGCATATAGTGGCATTCTCTGTAAGTTGCAGTTTCCTGCATGATATTTCTGATATCAAATGGCGATAGGTCAGGATTTGCTTGATACATTAGAGCGGCTAGACCTGCTGCTCCTGGTGTCGCCATACTAGTGCCGGATTTGCTTGTATAGCCATTTCCTGTATTGTAATCTGGCGCCATTACATTACTTCCGACAAATGCAATATTTGGCTTTACTCTACCTTCTTCTGTTGGTCCTTGACTTGAATAAACCGCTATCGCGGTATTTTTATCGAGAGATCCTACAGTAATTACATCCTCAGCAGAACCGGGTGTCCCTATTTGTGCACTGACAGCGCTGTTTCCTGCAGCAATAAATAGTGCAACTCCTTGCCTCATCATTTCGTTACCCATCCTATTAACAGATTCTTCTTCTGAAGAGGTCCATTCTATAGCTCCTGGTCCTCCTAAGCTCATACTTGCTGCTCTGATATTGAAAATATGTCTCTTCTCAACTGTCCATTCCATACCAGCCATTACTGTTGCGAAGGACCCTGAACCTCCTGAATCAAGTACTTTGACTCCTACAAGTTGTGCCATCGGTGCAACTCCTTTGTGTTGGTAATCCGGAGCACCGGTTCCTGCTGTAATACCTGCACAATGTGTGCCATGACCTTGGTCATCATACGCTTTTACTTCAGTTCCATTAGTCAGTTCCGGTGTATTAACTGGGTCATAGAATGCGATTACTTTAGGATCATTTGTACTATTATCATCATCAATATCGTCCAAACCGACGTGATCGCTATCTATTCCCGTATCTATTATTGCAACTACGCTCCCGGAACCCGTATATCCTGTTTCTTGCCATACTTGAGTGACATCATGAATCTCATTTACATCATTCATTTGAATCTGCAATCTACCATCTAATTCTACAAATACAACTCCGGGTAATTCAACAATTTTTGGAATTAAGTCGATGTTGACTTTACCTGCAATACTATCAATTAACCAGTACCTAAACTGGACTTGAAATGATACATTTTCCTCGAGCATCTTCTCATCTTCGGTTGAAGGAGTGTGGTCAAAGTCAACAATCACACTGATTCGATTATTTTCGTCTACATAGTCGTAATGGCTACTTTGAGGGGCCATCCAAATAGCGTCATGAATTCGATCTTTATTTTTGTCCATGTTAGTGTGTTCCCACCATTTTATGTCTTCATCAGAGTCATAAATCTGCTCTACTTCAAGGGGTGCTGAAGATGCTACCAATGGAACAACTAATAATCCTAGAATCATTACAGCAGTCATTCTTCTGAATAAATCCACACTTCCGCTCATATTACCGATTGTCGCGATTATTCCATAAGTATTGAATGGAACGGTTTACAGTTCTTAGTTTTGGACTAATTTTGAAGCATTTCTCTACTAATAATTAGTCTTTGAATTTGACTTGAACCTTCAAAAATTTGTACAACTTTTGCCCCCCTCATTCTTCTTGCCACCGGATATTCTTCAGAGTAACCGTAACCACCAAAAATTTGTACTGCGTCAGTAGTGACTTCCATTGCCATGTCTGCAGCAAATCTTTTCGCATGAGCAGCTTCTAGAGTATTTCTTTCACCTGAATCAGCTTTCAAAGCCGCTTTCCACACTAACATTCTAGCAGCTTCTATTTTTGTAGCCATGTCCGCCAACATGAAAGAGATTGCCTGATGTCTGATTATTGGTTTATTGAACGCGTTTCTTTCACTAGAATAAGTCATTGCTTCTTCCATGGCTCCTCTAGCATTTCCAACTGCATGTGAGGAGATGCTTGGTCTTGACAGATCAAAAGCCTTCATTGCATTCATCCACCCATCATTTTCTTTCTCTCCAACTAGATTTTCGGCAGGGACACGAACATTGTTGAAAGTAACCGATCTTGTATCAGAACATCTCTGACCCATATTTTCCTCTTTTTTACCTAATTCCACACCTTCAAGATTTGAATCAACGATAAAACCACTCATTCCTTTGTATCCTAATTTTTTGTCCGTATATGCAAGAACGAAAAACCAGTCAGCATAACCAGCACCAGTTATCCACATTTTTTGTCCATTGATGATATATTCGTCACCATCTCTGATTGCTTCGGTTTGTATGGCTTGAACGTCGCTTCCGGCACCAGGTTCAGTGACACAATAAGCTGCGATTTTACCGTCAGTGACCATTCTTAGATATTTTTCTTTTTGTGCTTCGGTACCTCCAGTGATTATCGGGTATGATGCAAGCATAGAACTTCCTGCAGCAGTAGCGAATCCAGGATCTCCGAATCCCAGCTCTTCCAACACTAGTACTTCCTCAAAAGAACCCATTCCTCCTCCGCCATATTTTTCAGGAATTTTAAGGGTCAATAGTCCAAGCTCATTCGCTTTATCGATTGCTTCTTTGGGATAGATACTTTCTTTGTCCCAATGTGATGCATTTGGCTTAATTTCTTCATTGGCGAAATCACGTGCTAATTCTTGTAACATCCGCTGCTCATCAGTCAATTCGAAGTTAACCATGATGCTCGCAAGTGGCATCTAGACTTAGCCATTCGCCTCGATATTTTTCATATCGTGTATAGTAATGTCATGTAAGTTAGGTAGCCAAAAACCATTGTCACACCCAATGCTTTAGTTATTTTTCGTTCATTTAGCAGCATTAGAGCAACCAAACCAGAAGTAGCCATGACCACCCAAATATCTCTTGCTGCAAAAATTTCTGATACAATTATCCCTCCTGCATAAGCAGATGAAATTCCTAATATTCCAAGAATATTTATTACATTTGAACCCAGAACATTCCCTATTGCAACACCTTCATGCCCTCTTATAGCCGCAATCACTGTGACTGCTAATTCTGGTAGTGATGTTCCTAAAGCAATAACACTTAGGCCAACAATTGATTCAGATATCCCAAATGAATCTGCAATGCCTGTTGAACCTTCAATCAATAGTTCTGCTCCTAAAACAATCATCACTCCTCCTAATACAGTAACTATTGAAGATAATAGCATATTTTCTCCCATCCAAGTTTCCTCTAATTCTTCATCTAGGCCTAGTTTTTTTGAATTATTATAAGAATAATAATAGTAACTTACTAGAGCAATTACCATCAAGAAACCTGTAAATTGACGGATTTCTCCCATTATTACAGTAAATAGTAAAATTAACGAAGCCATGATTACCGCTATGGCGTCTTTCTTTATTCCTACACCTGGTTTTTCACATGCTCCAAGCATAGCAGCGGTTCCTAATACTAGCATTACATTAGCAACATTCGAGCCGAGAACTCCTCCTACTGCTAAGTCAACTAAATTCTGACTATCACTGCTGACAGCATTTATTGTCACTGCAAGTTCAGGTAATGAAGTACCCACTGCTACAATTGTGAAACCAATTAACAGAGGCGAGACATTCATTTTCCTTGCTATAGTAATGGCTCCCTGAACAACACTTTCTCCTCCAAAGATTAGAAAAATAAATCCTAAGAGTACTAAAATTAAATCAGGAAGAGACAATAAGGTATTCATCATTTTAATCACTTATTTATTACCATTCTTTTTACATGCCTTAGTACAAGTTCTACTGTGGGAATTGTATGATCCTCCAATGTGGGCGAAAATGGAACAGGCGTATCTAGGGCGCCTATTACTACAGGAGGATATTCCATATCCCAAAAACTTTCTTCCATTATTCTACTACTAACTGTATGCCCCAATCCTCCAGTATACTGTGATTCTTGTAGAATAATCACTTTCTTTGTCTTCATTACTGATTGAATACAGGTATTTGTGTCAAAAGGTAAAATTGTTCTCAAATCTATAATTTCTATCTCGAATCCCTCATTTGATATTTTGTCAGCAACCTTCAATGCAACATGGACCATTGCTCCCCAAGTAATGATTGTCAGATCCTTTCCTCCTCTGATAACATTGGCTTTTCCTATCGAAGTTTCATTATTTTCAATTCTTTTTATCACAGACTCGGTGTCTAATACTTGATTGATCGAGTCTCCCCAGCCCGTTTTTCCACCGCCTAGCCCGTATAATCCAAGATGTTCAAGAAATACTACTGGGTCATCCAACTGGTGAGATTCAATTAGAAGGTCATAAGCATCTTGCGGATTACTTGGAAAAACAATCGTAAGGCCTGGGTCATTCATAAACCACGATTCAATCATATTTGCATGAAAAGGACCACTTCTAGTTTTCGCTCCTAATGGTATTCTGACAGTTAAAGGTACATCTGCCCCCCATCTCCATCTTAGTTGCGCTGCATTGTTTACTAGAGCATTCATTGCTAATGCCGCAAACCCACCAAATTGAATTTCTGCAACTGGTTTCATTCCACCTAAAGCCGCACCAGTAGCAGAATTAATGATGATTGATTCCGAAAGTGGCATGTCCAATAATTTACTTGAATGCCCCTTCGCTTTGAGCGGAATGTTCATTCCAAAAGCTCCTGCAACTTCCATATCTTCTCCCATGAACACTATATTATCACTGTGCATTTCAGCTAGTTTAACCATAGCATTTTGAATTGCACGACTGTATGTAGAAGAACTTGGAGCATTTGAAAATTCAATAGACAGTTCTCCATCTTTCAATGGCCCAGGAGAGATTTCCTGAACTTCTTTCTCAAACCTACTATACTGTTCAGAATGAGATTCAGCATTGTGTCTTGAAGTAACGCCTTTTGTAACAGTATTTCCTTCGGGCCAGGGCATCTCTTCCATTTCTTTCCTTGCTATATCTACATTGGCCTGCTCTTCTTCTTCCATAGAAATAAGTTGTTTTTCACTGGCACCAATAAATATACAATAATCTCTGTGTGAAGGCAAAGGATCTTTGTCAGCCCAATAAGAAAGTAATTCTCTATCTACGTATCCTGGAGGGTTCCCTGTTGCTGAACCTAGATACAGGTCATCATGATGATGTGCATGCCCACATCCTCTCATGGTTTCCACGTGTATCAAAGTAGGTCCGCCACCATCTAATGCATATTCTCTACTTGTTGCTGTTGATGCATGAAATTGGAGTGGGTCTGAACCATCAATTGTCCACGCTGGAATTCCCATAGCATGTCCTTTGTCTCCAAATGTCTCTGCCCCCGACTGTCCAATAGTGAATGTGTCCAATGCAATTTGATTATTTTGAATCATGAATGCGATAGGTAAACCTCTGACTCCTGCCAAGTTCATTGCTTCCCAAAATTCTCCATTGCTACTACACCCCTCTCCTACAGGGGCCAAATGAAATCTATCAATATCCAGTAATTTTGCAGCCAATGCAACTCCTGTGGCAGTTGCACTAGCTATTGGGAGAGGGGCGGTTGGTGGAAGAACTCTTTTTTCCCAGTTGCCTATATGTAAATCTCTACCTCCTGAATCTAAATTTCCTCCACTCATGTAAGAACCAGATTTGCCCATTTGTGCTGCAAAAATTTCCAATGGAGTTTGCCCCATTGCTAAGGCCAAGCCCACATCTCTAATCATGGGTGCAATGACATCTGCTTGGTCTCTATCTTCTGGGGGTAAATCAATTGCTCTATTCAAGGATGTAGCACAAGCTACTACTCCTTCCTGCCAAGTAGATCTGAATCCCTTACCGCCAAATTTCTTCCCATCGGGCGTACTTATTCCATTAGTAAAAAGATCTTTCAGATGTTCGTCTAAGGCTCTAGTTCTGGTCATCCATCTTTGCCATTGCAGATGTGTTTCTAAGTCGACACTATTCGAATATGCTATTCTCCTCAGGCACAGAGAAATGTCTCTAACGAATCTCTTACACCTCCTCTTCAGGTATAGGTCGGATTTTCTCCTCGGGATAACCTCTTCTTCTCCGATAGACAGAAGCTCCGGTTTCCATATCCTTTCATCCAATGTTTTTGAGACTTTTACACAAAAATCCTTTGAAAATTGATGATAATTAATCCCATTGAATTCAATTGGTAGCTTCATCCTATCCCATTCTGTAGCAATAATTTCTAAGTAACCATCATGTCTTTCTGCAATAAATCGAAGTAATTCTTTCTTTACCTCTTCTCGACTCACCTTTCTCGTAAAAGACAAAGGTTTCTTCGGACTCCAATCTAAACCCCAGATGTGTGGCAAATTATCTTGAGATTCTGATTGCATCTTTTGCTCAGATGTTTCTGATTCGATTCTTATCGTTTCTTCTCTGTTGTTTCTCCTACTTGCTTCTTGTATTATTTCATTGAAATCAATACTTAGATCTCTTTCCCAGATTTCATAATTTCTTTTTCGACCTTTCCCTGATGTCGAGCGATTAAGGGTGAATCTGGCTCTTTTGTTGCATTTACTGCATTTCCTATCTATGTGATTGGTATCAATATCTCTAGTTTTCCAAACTTCGTAATTTCCGCATTCTGGGCATAGCCAGATACCTTGTCGTGCTATGCTCATGTGTCTCCGAATATCATCAAGTACTACAACTAATCGCTCCTTACGATACAAATGTGGTATTTATTGTACAATTGTGGTATTTGAATGGTCTATAAAGTAACTATTTATGTCTAAATACCTTAAATAAATGATAGGCTGAAAATAATTATACCGTTTATTTAAATAAAATACCGTAATTAAGTAGAAAGAGATCCAAATTATGCTTAATACCACAATTAAAGAAGATACTGAGGTAAATAATACCGTTATTAATAGCGAGGAATACTAGAATCGACCGAAGAGGACCATAAATGAATACCTCCTGATAGATTGTAAATTTCTTTATCAGTGTGATTTACAGACATTTTTAGATAATTTGCCACCATTGCAGATCTTGCTCCACTCCTACAATAAATTACAATATCTTTATCCTTAGGGATTTCATTAACTCTAGACGGTATTTCAGTGTGATTAATTCTAAGGTTTGTATTTGGTAAGGAAACAATTTTTTCTTCATCCAATCTTCTTACATCTAACAAGAACGGTTCCCATCCATTATTGATTTTCTCAACGAAATCAATAGGGCTAATCTCTTTCATGTCAACTTCACCCTTCGAGGAATCTAATGATTTTTGCTCTTCTATATCTAATGAACAAGTGATTGCTTCTTCCGAAAGTTGAGTTACCTTTTCTCTATCTGTGTTTCTATTATACTTCAGTTTTCGAATATTCATTGTTAGAGTATCAACTAACAATAATTCACTTCTTAACACACCACCTATCTCAAGAATAATTTTTAGCACCTCACTAGCTTGTAGTGAACCTATTATTCCTGGTAATACTCCTAAAACACCGGCTTCAGCACAATTCGGTGCTAATTCAGGAGGTGGTACTTTTGGAAATAAATCTCTATAATTGGGGCTTCCATTAAGATTGAATACAGCCACTTGCCCCTCAAATCTATGAATACTACCGAAAACCCATGGTTTTTCTAATATTTCACAGCAATCGCTAATCAAATATCTGGTTGCAAAGTTGTCAGTTCCATCAACAATAATATCAAATTTTTCAATTATCTCTTTTGCATTATCGATATTTAGTCTGGTGTCAAAAATATCAACCTTAACTTCAGGATTTATTTGATTTATTCTTCTTTTTGCAGAAATAGTTTTCAATTCACCAATTGAGGCCGTAGAGTGAATTATTTGCCTCTGTAAATTGGTTATATCGATCATATCATCGTCTATAATTCCTATTCTCCCTATTCCAGCCGCTGCAAGATACATCAATACTGGAGATCCTAAGCCCCCCGCTCCCACAACAAGAACAGATGAAGAAATAATTTTTTTTTGCCCCTCTTCTCCTACTTGAGGTAATATCAGGTGTCTTGCATATCGCGCCCTTTCTTTATCAGTAAAAAGAAATTCAGACATTTTTTCCCTCAATGTTGTTCTTCAAGCCATTTTTCTGCGTCAATTGCTGCTTGACAACCCATCCCTGCCGCTGTAATTGCTTGACGATATCTAGTATCTACAACATCTCCAGCAGCAAAAATCCCTGGTACACTGGTCATTGTGTGTGTTTTAGCAAGTATATATCCTGAATCATCGGTTTCTACTTGTTTTTGTAAGAACCCTGTAATTGGTTTGTGTCCGATAGCAATGAATGCACCTGTACATGATATTTCTTCCGTACTACCATCTCTTGGATCTTCAAGAATTGCTCCACTTAAGCCTGAGTCATCTGAAAGCCATTTTTTCACTGTTTTGAATGTTTTAATTTCTATCTTTGGGTGATTCAAGGCTCTTTCATACATTACCTTTGATGCTTTGAAAACATCTCTTCTATGTAATAGTGTGACTTTACTTGCGAAGCGAGTTAGAAATGTCGCTTCTTCCATTGCCGAATCGCCTCCTCCAATTACCAATACCTCTTGTTCTCTGAAGAAGGCACCATCACAAGTTGCACATGTGCTAATTCCCCTACCTTTCTGCTCTTCTTCACCCTCTGCACCTAGCCAAATTGATTCAGCACCAGTACAAATAATTACAGATTTAGATTTAAATTCTTCTCCTTCTACCCAGACTTTGAATGGCCTCTCCGAAAAATCAACTTTTTCTACATTTTTATCTTGAACTTCCAATCCAAATCTTTCTGCCTGTTCCCTTAACTGAATCATCATCTCGGGACCTCCAATTCCTTCAGGATAACCTGGGAAATTTTCAATATCTGATGTTAGCATTAACTGTCCTCCTGACATATATCCTGCGAACATCAATGGTTCCAACAAAGCTCTCGCTGTGTATAGCCCGGCAGTGTATCCTGCAGGCCCAGAACCTATGATTATCACATTCCGCACTTCGTCAGCCATGAGTCTCGGAATCATAGGAGTGCTTTGAACATTAACTAGAAGGAAGTACTAATGATTACTTCTAATTAGTATTTTGAAATTAATTTGACATCTCAACAACTGCGTTCACAGCTGATCTTGCATGAGGTTCTAATCTAGGTTCTATGTGATGTTCTTCTGCACCAGGACCAATTATGCCTAATCCAATTGGTTTGTTATGCCTTATTTGTAAATCAATAATTGATTTAGTCACTGCTTGTCCCATTACTAGCCCATGCTGTGTTTCTCCTCTTTCAATGATGCCAAGAGTGATGGCAGCATCAATTTCATCATCTCCTAAGATTCTTTCTAAAGCTAGTGGTATTTCCATTGATCCGGGCACCCATATTATCTGCGAAATTTTAGCTCCTCTGATAGACGCCTCACTTTTAGCAAAATCTAGCATTCTTTCAATTTCTCCTTTATGAAACGAGCCACATATTGCTGCAATATTCATTTTTTCACTTCCATACTTTTTCTTATTGTATCTACAATTGCTTGAGTACGTGAATCAATTTCAATATTCACGTAGTCTCCAACGTTTTTTTTCCCTATTGTAGTAATTCTTATTGTTTCAGGAATAATATGTAACGAAAAATTATCTTCACTAACTTTTCCAATAGTTAATGACATACCGTCAATAGAGATATATCCTTTTTCAAGAATATATTGATTTACTTCAGGAGGATTTTCTATCATCATATCAATTCCTTCTCCTTTGTTCACAATTTGTAAAATTTTTGCAGTAGTTAGCACATGTCCTGAGATAATGTGCCCTCCTAATTCGTCGCCCATTTTTAGAGAGCGTTCGATATTTACTAGTGAACCAACACCCAATTTTCCTAAAGTTGTACGATTGAGAGTTTCTTCTATTGCATCAAATGTAACTAAATTTCCATCTATCGATACTACTGTCATACATACTCCATCTAAAGAAACACTAGCTCCGATTTCTAAGCCCATCACAAAACCTTCTAAATTCAATGTCAAGCTACGTACAATGTCTTTCTGTTCAATATTGATTATTGGAGAAGTTCCAGCGACAATTCCTGTGAACATCTTAATCTTCCTCATAGGGTCCGCCAGTCTCACCTGACCATAAACTGAGAATCCTAGCAATTATTTTTCTTGTACCATCTAAATCATCAGCTAATCCTTCTACTCGAATTACTTCGACATTACTCCAACCATTTTTATCTAATCCAAGTTTTATTGCGTCTCTAGAATGCTTCTGATCGTAACCTAATGCAATAATATCTGGTTTCACGGTATCTAATATGTCGAATATTGGAATACTTGGAGGATTGCCGACAATTGCTTGGTCGACAGGTTTCAGTCCTTCTACCATTCTCCTTCTCAACTCTTGATTAGTCACAGGTTCATGCTTCTGTTTTCGTACAGTATCGTCATGAGCAACAACCACAATCAATTCCTCTCCCAATGATTTGGCTTGCTCGACATAATGTAGATGTCCTGCATGTAGCAAATCAAAAACACCCACCGCCATTACTCGAACCATAAACTCACTTCTCGATATTAATTGTAAATCTACTCAATTTATTTACCTATGTTTAAAGCATTGAGCAGATCGTTGCCAGTAATCATTGGAATGTTATATTTTGCAGCATAAGCTCTTGCATCTTCTACCGAGAGCGCTCCATCACCGTCGGGTTGAAGCATCTCAGCCCCAATAGTTGCAGGAACTTGTCCTGCAAGTCTAGCTATTGCTACTGCTAACTCTGTATGTCCTTGCCTAGATTTCAATCCGCCTGGTGATTCTCTGCACACAGGGATGTGTCCAGGTGTACGGAACTCATTTCCTAATGCCTTATATGCTTCTTCTCCACTAATTGATTTTTCCATTAATGATCCAGATAATTCACCAAATCTTTTCGTAGTCAGTGATCTATCTCTATCTGTAATTCCCGTGTAAGTGTCACGATGATTTAATGACAAAGTAAATGCCGATCTCGTATCATATTGTAAATCATTGGTGATTAGGTGTGATAATACTGGATTATCATTAACTAATTCTTGATGAGTATGAAGATCTTGTAGCCATGGTAAATTAAACATTTGACCTATTTCATCGCCGATAGCCAAGAACAGTAATCCTCCACAATCAATCCTCAAACGCCTCATAACTGCTGGAGTTGCAGCCGTTGCTGGCCAAAGTAAGTCCGTTTCCTTCTCACGAAAGTCAGAGTCAAAAACCATTACAGGTTTGCCTTGTGAAAAAGCCCGAATTGCATCATCTACGGCGTCAGTCATGGGTCTCGGAGGGGTTTCTCATAGGGGTTATTTTCGGTTAAATGATTTTTTTTCGGCGGAGGGTTCTCATGTAGACAACACTCGGAGTGCCTATGGATGGTCAATTTGATGTCATAGTTCCAGTCCGAGTAGATCTATCAGGAGGTTGGACTGATATCAATCCTTATTGTACAGATTTTGGTGGAGAAGTAATCAATTTTACAATAAATAAATACGTTAAAGCTACAATTAATATATTGAAGGAAATCACTTATGATTTCGATATTCCTATAGGTTCAGGATTGGGCACTAGTGGTTCTGTAAATGTAGCCCGTATTGCACTATTAGGTAAGGATCAAAATCTTTCATTAGATGAAATAGCAGAAGCAGCTTACCAAGAAGAAATTAAGTCAGGAAATAAATGTGGAAGACAGGACCAATGGGCTGCAACATTTGGCGGTTTCAATAGATTTATGTTTCACGGTGAAAATGTTGAAATAATGCCATTTGAACCTGCTCGTTCTGCAGTTAAATGGATAAAAAAACATCTCTTGATAGCTTATACTGGAATCTCTCATAATTCTGGAGAAATACAAAATAAAGTGTGGTCAAGATATGAATCAGGAGATGAGGAAGTAATAGAAGGACTTCATAGAATCCGTCTTACAACTCGAAAATTAGCAGATTCTCTACAAAGAGATCAGAGGCAACATTTTGTAGATTCTCTAAATGAAGTTTCAAGTGCAATTAACTCCATAGATAAATCCATCAATGCTCCTTTTTTACCTGTGATTCAACCTTTACTAGAAGACAGCAGTGTTATGGCTTGGAAAGCTTTAGGGGCTGGATCAGGAGGATGTGCGGCTATTTTGTGCCATCCATTACACATCAAAAAAGTTAGAGAGAAAATTTCAAAATCAGGTTGGCAATTAATTGAATGGGATTATGAAAATACTGGAATTAAGATGAAATGAAAGTGAATAAATTGGGCGAAGACTCAAACGTCACTAATCATCCCAGAACTTATGCAATCGACACGTCGTAGTCTAACTATTGCAGTCGTATTACTGGTAACATTCAGTTATTTGTCCATGTTTGCGACTGCTCAATCTAGTTCTGCGAATAATCATCCTACCAATGATGACCCATACATGTATTTCTGGGGTTCTGAAAATTTGGATAATTGTTGGAATAATTTTGATAACCTAACACAAGGCTCCGCCTCAGAAGGTTATGGAGAGATATTATTCCCAGAAGGACAAGATGTAGTCGTGGATTTTTCTTGTGAACTTCAAACTGGTTTTTCAGAAAATTTTCTTCTAGAAATTAACGAAACAATTTCCATTAGAATGAAATTTAATATTGAATCTGGGAATTGTGGTGCAGCAGATTGTGATCTAACAATAACGCTCTTTAGAGGTGATGATGAGATATCTCAGCATACAGAACCTGCTAACTCAGTGAATAATGGTAATGATTTCACCACTAACTGGGATATTGTTGTAAGTGATTCTCTCCAGAGTTGGTCGAAAGATACATCTACAACAATTACAGTTTCTTATCAAGTTCCTGCGGAAACAGGAATTCAATGTAATACTGGTCCATTTCCTGTTCCTGGTAGCGACTGTTCAGGTAGCTTCAGAATGTACTATTCTGATGAAGGAGGGAGTCCTGGAGACGTTTTCGTCGAGTTCCCAATTTATGTTTCATTGTTAGATTCAGATGCTAACTTAGGTAAAACATCCATTGGCCCTATGTTGTTCATTATTCCTTTCCTTACAGTCATCGCTCTTTTGGGATGGGTGGCATATCGCGAAGATTGGATGTCAAGAGAAAAATCTACTGAACCATTTGATTCTGCCCGATATGTTTCAGATCTTTCTCTCAAATTCAATCCAATAATTTGGGTTCCCAAAGCAATTTCTGGTACTAAAAATGCCATGATAGAATGGAGAAAAGGCGGAGCACTAACTGTAAATAAAACACGTAGAGTAGTAACACTTTGTCTGATGTATTTCGCCCAAGGACTCCCTTGGGGCTTTGCTAGTGTTACATTTGCTGCTTATTTAATTGATAATGGAACTCCTGTCGAAGATATAGCAATACTATTCGCAACTGTAGCTTTACCTTGGACATTTAAGTGGATTTGGGGGCCAGTAGTGGATGCTATATTTATTGAGAGATATGGGCCCCGTAGGCAGTGGGTACTTTTCGCTCAAGCCGGAATGGCATTGACACTGGGAAGTTTGATTCTTGTTGACGATCTTAATGAGCAAGTAGATTTAGTAACTAGAGTTTTATTTGTTCATAATATATTTGCATCTCTGCAAGATGTAGCTACTGATGCTTTAGCTGTGGAAATCCTCCAACCTGATGAAGTAGCTAAAGTGAATGGTTTCATGTTTGCTGCCAAGAGGCTTGGAATAATTATTGGAGGTGCTGGATTAGGGGTTCTCATCGGTATAATTGGTATATCAGGGGTTATTATAGCACAATTATCTCTACTATTGCTAATCATGTGGATACCTCTTACTTTGGTAGAAAAACCAGGAATTAAGTTATTCCCATGGTCAAAAGTAGATGCAATCCTTATTGTTTCAGAAACTAATGAAGAAGTCGTAGATGATAATGAAACAGAAACTCCTTGGATTGATGAGGAAGAGTTCATGACTGCTAAGAATGTGGGATACAGTGTTTCTGAAGCGAGTATTTCCATCACAGCATTCTTTACAATAATTGGACTTTCAATATGGTTTACTGGATTTGCTATTGATGTATTTACTATTGATTGGACGTTTGGTGCTGATATAAGGAGGGGCACTAATCCAATTAGTTATGTCTGTTTATCCATAGCAGTATTACTATTCTCATTTAATTTTGTTATGAAATACTTGGGTAATGAAGATACTATCTTACCTGAGGTTCCCAATCCATTTTCTGTATTACCTGATGGTACCAAGAATACCGTAGCCAGAACTTCGTTTTATCTTGTCAAAGCATTTTCTGTCAGATCTGCCTTCTTATTAATTGGACTTTGTCTATTGGCTGATTTGTATTCTTTTGTGCTCCCGATCACATTTGATATCTTCATTAATGGTGCCGGCTGGTCACAACAAAAGTATAATGGAATAGTTGGTGGAATAGTTGTATTTGGAGCAATGTTTGGTCAGATAATTGGTGGATTCTTGGGTGATCGCTTTGGAACAAGAAGAGTTGCAATGGTCTTCTTTTTGGCACTTGCTTTCGCAAATGCCAGCCTAGCATTCCTAGAGCCTTTGTGGACTAACACCACCATAATGACAACTTTCCTTATTCTCCAGGCTTTTATTTATGGAATTGCTTGGATTTGTGTTATATCATTGACCATGAGGCTTACATGGAGCAAAGTTGGTGGAACTCAATTTACTGCATATATGTCATTATTTAATTTATCAGGAGTATTTGCTTACACTATGACTGGAAGAATGATAGCAATATTTGATTACTCTACGTCGATTTACTTAGGTGCAGTCTTAACTATGGCTACAGTAATAATGTTGATTTTTATAGATGAAGATGAGACAGACAGAGTTCTAGAAGGGCGAATTAAAGATGGCGAGGTATGGGATGAAGAAGATCCAGACACAGATCTTGGCGAGAGGCCAGATTGGTGGAAAGATGAAGATTTGCAACCTTCTACCTCTTAGATTAAATTGTACCCGATTAATTCCTCAGGTTAATTAATAACGTTCTATCTGGTTAATTTACAGGAAGTGTAAAAATGGATAGATTCGTTGAAATTTTAGAAGAATGTGATACTGATTTTCTATTATTTACACAAACAATTTGTGGATACTGTAACCGAGCAAAGAATGTATTAAATTCTAAGAATCTAACATATTCTGAAATTAACTTTGATCATGAAGATAATTTACGTTCAGAAGTAGTAGGGATTACTGGGCATCGTACCGTCCCTATATGCTTCGATATGAGAGGTGAAAAACCAATTTTTGTTGGTGGCTCTGACCATTTGATTGAATATTTCCTTCAATAATCTGTAGAATCAGCCATATTCTGGATGGCTGATTTTAATTCATCAAATTGATTTAAATTCACCATGTGCCCCTTATCATGTTGTAGTTTTGTAACGTCCCAATCGGCTTGTTCAAAAATTTCTACATGCTCAATACCTTGTTCAATTGGTACTAGGTGATCTCTTGAACCGTGCATCCAAACAATTTTTCTAGGTTTTAGAAATGGTATTATTTCTCTTAATTCATTAGGTTTTACAGTTTTTGTTCCTAGTAAAACTAATCCAACAATTCTACTTTGGATATCATATTCTAACATGGCAGAAGCGATTGCAGCTCCTTGAGAAAAACCACCTACAATAACGGGGCCATCTGGTATCTCTGTAATTACTCTCAGTACTGATTCATGTACCTGCTGTAAAGATTTTTCATTTAGAGGCAAAGTAGGATCGTCTGACCTTAGCCACCATGCAAACCCTCCTCTTGTAGGATGGGGGATTATGGCTTCAGGACAGAGAACATCCCAATCTCTGGGCACTAATTGTCTTGCCAATGGCATCATTTTTTCTGACGTTCCAGTCATTCCATGCATCATCACGAATGTTCCAGACATATTATCATCAAAGATTCCAAGAATATGTTATTCCGCCTGCTATAAGTATTCTAAGGTGAGTATCTCCAGTAAATGTAGCTGTGAGTGTATATTCTTGGCTCGGGTAAGGAATTGTACCCAATGTTCCAGTTTCTTCTGCTCCAGGGCCCCAAAATCTTTCTAATGCTGAAACGGATGTATGATCTCTCAGTGTTAACGATATTGTTGAACCACCTCCACATGAGGCATCTAAGAAATATATCATCTCATTCCATTCACCATCGTTAGGATGATCAGATACAAAGAAACTATCTACAATTTCTGCATCAGGTCCGTTATTATACCACTCATTGCTGTATAAGTCTCCTCCTCTAACAAAATAAACATCTCCCGTATGGCCAACTCCATTATCTGCATTTTTCATCTTTAATTGTATTATTCCTTCAGCATCTGTCCATATAAATGATGAGAAGAATGCGATATTCCCGTCAAAAATGTAATCGATTGATGATCCATCACTAGATGTAGCTCTGATTGATGCTATTGAAGAGTCTACAGATGAAACAACTGCATTCCAGTCATTTCCAAATAAGTTGAAACTCCATGCTTTGTTTTTCTTCAGAGGGAAATCAAGAACATTTTTTGCTTCTCCGTTCTCGAATGGACTCAAATGTTCATGAGTTATTCTTCCAAGAAATGGATTATGATTCAACACTGCATGTCTTCTTGCTTCACCAATGCTAGATATCGCCAACATGTATGCAGTTCCATCTTCTTCTACATCTGTGGTTGCAACCACTAACTTAGTAGTATCATCACTGTAATCTGGAGTTGAAAATGTATACAACCAATAATCTCCCAATTCCCAAGTAGGAACTGATATCTGTTCAGAGCTTGAAGAACCAGTAATTCCCTCAGTTACAGCTGTACATCCAGAAAATGAAGTTAGTAAAATTACTAACATCAGACCTACAGAAGTCCCTCTGACCATACGAATCCCTCTAGGTAGTTAGTCAAGAGACTAACGGTTTTTTAATTCAAAGAAGGCCGTTTTCGGTTAACTTTCCTGTTCCAGCTAGTACAACTGCAACAATTGACATTAATTTAATCAGAATATTTAGTGATGGTCCAGAAGTGTCTTTGAATGGATCACCAATTGTATCTCCGATTACTGCTGCATCATGCGCAGAGTCTCCTTTCTCAGCTCCAGGGATATGACCTTGCTCAATTGCTTTCTTTGCATTATCCCAAGCACCACCTGCGTTCGCCATGAAAAGTGCCATTAGAACTCCTGTAACTAATGAACCAGCCAGTAGTCCACCTAATGCGTTCCAGCCCAATGCGAAACCAACAATTACTGGTGCAGAAACTGCAACTAATCCTGGTCCAACCATTTCTTTCAATGCTGCCTGAGTTGAGATATCTACACATTTCTTTGAGTCAGGTTTTACTCCTTCCTTACCTTCTAGTAATCCTGGTATTTCTTTGAATTGTCTCCTAATTTCTAGAACCATTTCTCCAGCCGCCTTACCTACAGAAGTCATAGTCATTGCTGCCACAACAAATGGTAATCCTCCACCGATTAATAAACCGATAACTACCATAGGGTTGGTCAAATCTAAATTTAGTTCACTATCAATTGCTGCGGTGTAAGCAGCAAATAATGCTAATGCAGTTAATGCCGCAGATCCAATGGCGAATCCTTTACCAACTGCCGCAGTCGTATTTCCAATAGAATCTAATTCATCAGTAATTGCTCGAACTTCCTTTCCTAGCGAGCTCATTTCTGCAATTCCTCCCGCATTATCAGCCACTGGTCCGTATGCATCAACGGTCATTGTAACTCCAACAGTTGCTAACATTCCCATTGCAGCCATTGCGATTCCGTAAAGTCCCATTTCACCGCCACCATTGAATTCGTTTGCTCCGAGAATACCTAGAGAAATTAGTATGATTGGTAGGAACGTAGACATCATTCCAACTGAAAGGCCTGCAATTGCATTAGTAGCAGGCCCTGTTTTTGACATTTCGCCGATATGCGGAATTGCTTCAGTTTTGATACCAAATACTGGCTCAATACCGGTGTAATATTCAGTAACTAATCCAATCATAATTCCAACAATACTACCCAATACTACAGAGTGCATTACTCCTATATCTACATCGATTAATCCCTGTTCTATTGAAAGATATCCTCCTCCCCAGAATAGTATGGCAGCTATGAATGTAGTATTTCTTAGAGCAGCTGCTGCGTCAGACCCATTTTTTAGGAAGGTCATTGAGAAGACTCCAATGATAGAAGCTACATAACCAATTAATCCAAGCATGATTGGCATCATAACATAATCTACAGTCATTTCATCAGAATTGCTTGCTATAATCATTGCAGCAATTATTGAGCCTACAAATGACTCAAAAATATCTGCCCCCATACCTGCAACATCTCCAACATTATCTCCAACATTGTCTGCAATAACTCCTGGATTTCTTGGATCGTCCTCCGGAATTCCAGCTTCGACTTTACCTACTAAATCCGCACCCACATCTGCAGCTTTAGTGTAAATACCTCCACCGACACGAGCAAAGAGAGCAATTGAAGATGCTCCCATTCCGAATCCAGCTGCTGCAGAAAGGTTACTTCCAGACTCATCTGCACCTAACCAAAATGCAATTAATGAAATACCTAATAATCCAAGTCCTCCAACTGAAAGTCCCATTACAGCGCCACCGTTGTAAGAAACTGCAAGCGCTCCAGCCTGGCCATCGTTCTTAGCAGCCATAGCGGTTCTTCCATTTGCAGATGTAGCTGCTCTCATTCCTGAGAAACCTGCACCAACAGAAGCTAGAGCACCAGCAAAGAATGCAATTGCAGTTTCTACATCATTTAACCATGCTAAAAGTGCTCCAACAATAACCACGAAAACAGACAAGACACGGTATTCGGCCTTCAGAAAAGCCATTGCTCCATCTTGAATCTCTTGTGTAATGTCTCCAACAACTTCATTATCTATTTCTACACTGTTTACTCTTTGGTATAATACAAACGCAATTAGCAGACCTAAAAGTCCTGATCCTGCTGCAATTAATGGTATATTTTCTATCATGGTGTTCACCTTTGTGACCCGCCGACAAAAGGGTTGCTTATAATCGGAATCCCAAATAAAGCCTGCTTAATTGCTTACTAACTACACTTTTTCTGCAACGATTTTAGCGAAAGAACTGAGAATTCCAGAACCATCATGCTCTCCTCTGAATGATTTGTACTCTTCTTCTGAAATGTGCCCCCAACCATAAGCTCTTTCGATTCTTTTCCTGGCCGCTTCTGGATGAAATTGTATTCCCCACGCAGGTAATGGATTCCCTAAGTCATCATTGACTCTGATAGCAGTAATATCATTGTGAGAAGTTCTAGAGAGTAATGTGCAATTTTTTGGGACTGACATAACATGATCTTGGTGACTGAATAATGTTGCAATTTCTCTAATATTCTCTGTATGATTAGTCAGCAATTCGTCATTTTCTCCCTCTTTTGTGAGTTCAAGATTCCAGATACCACTGGAAAATTTTTCCGCTCTTTCAACTTTTGATCCCAATGAATGGCATAATAATTGATGGCCGAAACAAATTCCAAGTGTGGGAATTCCTGATTTCGCAGCGGCTCTGAACAATGTTTCTGTAGGACTCATCCACTTTTCCCAGATGCTCACATTTCTCCTAGAACCAGAACACACCACAGCATCTAATTCCATTTTTTTAAGCCAACTAGTCATTTCTTCTTCGTTTTCATTCATTGGCATAATTATTCTATTAAAATTTATCGTTCTACCCTCTAGTTCTACTTTTGACTCACTCCAAAAATCATAGTCATAGTCCCAATTTGGTACATCAATTTCTTCTAATTTCATATGGGGGTTGTCTCGTACTTTTTCTCCTGCCTCAAATGACTGCATTTGAGGATTTAAGAGTAAAACCTCTACATTGGATATCCTAGCCATTGGCCTGATTACTTCTTGGTTTCCACCATGTCCAAACTCTGCTCTTTCGACCAATAAATCAATCAACAAAACTCTCATTGACGTGTCCATCGGCTAGTTGAAAGAGCCTCAGGTTCATTAGTCCTCGGCTACTAGGGTCACACAGAGGTTTGGTGTGCAAATGGTTGATGAACAACTAATTCTTGACTCTGTAGGTCCGGTTCAGGCAATTTTAGATGCACATGATGGAATCGTAAATGTAGTAGATACAACAGATGGTATAATTATGATTTCTTTAGAGGGAGGTTGTACTGGATGTAGTTCTACTCCAATGACTGCGATGCAAATTTATTATTCCCTAATGAAACTTGAGGGGGTCAATGACGTGGTTTTTGTCAACGGAGAATTACCTGCCTACATGAGGTCTTTCATAGATGAAAAACTAGGTCAACAATGATTAGTCATTGTTTTCCTTTTCTTCCGCTCTCATTTTCATAATTTGGTGAGGGTTTGATTCACCTTGTACATCTTTTCCTTTAATATTCAACATTCCAGTGATCGCTACAATTACTGCAATCAACGCAAAGGGTCTTGCGACATTTCTAGAACCCCATAGTTCACCTCCCATGTAATGTAGTAAAAATAACATAATTGCCGAAATAATACATAATCCCGCAACAATCCTCTGAGTCAAAATTTCTCCTCCTTCAAAACGTGCTAAAGTACCAATTGCCATCCATAAAATTACAGCAATTCCACACATTGTCATAGAAGCAGTTTCTAAGATTGAAACTATTTCCATGCCTTGAGGAAGAGGCATTCGTTTGTTTAATTTGGGGATAAACAATCCGAATGAGTAATGGTATAATTCAAGACCTACCGAGTCTTCAAATGGCCATGGTTAAGGTAGGCGGTTGGTCACTACCCCAATCTCGCAGGAATGAGCCACCTTACTTCAGCAAAACACAATTAGTAGATGTTTTAGATCAAATAGCAGTATTAATGGAATTATCAGGGGCAAATGGATTCAGAGTTCGTGCTTATCAAAATGCATCTAGAGCTTTATCATCAATGGAAGAAGACTTATTTTCAATAATTTCTGAAGGACAATTATTACAAGTAAAAGGGATTGGAAAAGGAATTGGAGGGCTAATTACTGAATCAGTCATAGAAGGCACCTGGGGTGACATGCAATCTTTGTATGACAAAGTTCCTTCCGGATTAATTGAGATAGTTGGAATTCCGGGTTTAGGTCCTAAAAAAGTCAAGGCATTATATGATTCATTAGGTATTGAATCTATCGAATCATTGAAAATCGCCTGTGAATTAAATCATATTTCTTCATTACCTGGTTTTGGCGAAAAAAGTCAAAAGAAAATTTATGATGGAATCGATCTTTTAAGAAGATATCAAGGAAGAACAAGGATGGATGTCGGGTTATTATTTGGCCAGGCTTTAGAAGAGAAAATCTCTTTGATTCAGGGAGTTGAGAAAGCACAGTTAGCGGGTAGTGCTCGTAGAAAACGTGAAACAATTGGTGATCTCGATATTGTTGTTTCTTCATTAATTGAAAATCATCAAAGAGTAATTCAAGAAATACTAAGACTTCCCGGAATTGCAGAGATAAAAGGATATGGGGACTCCAAAATTAGTTTAATTTTAGAACAAGAAATGCTATCAAGTTCTATGGCCAATAGCGCTCTCGACGAGAGACTTGCTGAAACTCTTTTAGAAAGGAATAGTGATGCTACAATCGATGCTCAAGTAAGAATTGTTCCTCCAGAAACATTTCCATTTACTCTTGCGTATTTTACAGGTTCAAAAGAGCATAATATTCGAATGCGCCAAGAGGCGATCAATCGAGGCCTTAGATTGAATGAATTTGGTTTATTTTCTGAGTCTCTAGCAGGCTCCTCCATAGGTATGGAGGCAGCTAAACATACTCTGATTTGTTCAGATGAGTCTGAAATTTATAAAAATCTAGACATGCATTGGGTCCCTCCTGAAATGAGAGAAGATATGGGAGAGATAGAAGCTGCATCATTGTCTAGGTCCTCTATGCCCAAATTAATTAATCCTGAAGATATTAAGGGAGCATTCCACAATCATACAGTTTATTCCGATGGAGCAAATACATTAGAAGAAATGGCTCAGGCGGCTCAATCATTAGGTTGGCAATATCTTGGTATTGCAGATCATTCAGAGACATTGAATATTGGAGGAAGAACAATTGGAATACCTAGTAGCTTAGTATCAGAACAGCAAAGTGAAATTACTAAATTGAATCAAGTTTGGTCTGATGAGGGAGTTGATTTCAGGTTATTTCATGGTTCTGAATGCGATATCTTAGCAGACGGAAAATTGGATTATTCTGAAAATATTAGAAGTATATTTTCTCATGTCGTCGGAAGTATACATGCGTTGGGTAGTTGGAGAAACAGAGATGAAATTGAGAATACTGAGATGTTAATTAGAGCAATTGAAGATCCTTCCTTTACAATTTTAGGCCATCCGACAGGTAGAATTCTACAAGTTAGAGAAGGGATCCCATTAGACATGCACGCAATCATCAGAAGAATGGGTGAATTAAATGCTGAGGGGGAACTCAAAGCGGTTGAAATCAATGCCTCCCCTTATCGTCTTGATCTCGATTGGCGTTTATGTAAATTTGCAAAAGAGCAGAATGTTCCGATTTGCATTAATCCTGATGCTCATGATACCAATGGTCTAAATGATGTTTGGTATGGGATACAAATTGCTCGCAAAGGATGGCTCGAAAGGTCAGATATATTGAACACTAAGTCCGGTATAGAAATAGAATCTTTATTCAATAATTGATAATGTTCTTCATCGAGAACCTTTTCGTAGTGTCATGAGTTTTACTAGGGGTTTGATTTTTTCGTTAGTTGCGATCATTCCTGCAATGATTTTAGGGCTAGTTTCTTACATTATTCTTGGTGGCGAAACTAGTTCTCCAAGTAGCAGTGATTTCATGTATGGTCCATGTTACGGAGTCCCCTTTGTAGTGATATTTTTATCATTCATCTACGGTTTAAGAGAACAACCGGAGTTGGATTAATGAAGCGCTCAGATAAAGCGGAAAAAATTGGGGAAATTTTAGATGATTTGTATCCCACTCAACCAATACCGCTTAATCATAGTGATGCATATACACTATTAGTTGCTGTAATGCTATCTGCACAAACAACTGATAAGAAAGTCAATGAAGTCACACCTAGATTATTTTCTAAGGCGGATAACCCTGAGAAAATGTCCAAACTTGACGTCAGTGAAATATACGATATGATTCGCGAAATTGGGCTAGCACCAACTAAAGCCAAGAATCTAAAGAAAATGGCTGAACAAATTTTACAGGGTGGTGGTGAAGTAATTCCTGATTGGGATTTCTTAGAATCTTTAGCAGGTGTCGGTCATAAAACCGCTAGTGTCGTAATGTCTCAGGCTTTTGGGATTCCTGCATTTGCAGTGGATACGCATATTCATCGTTTAGCCTATAGATGGGGGTTATCAAATGGTAAAAATGTTGAAACTACTGAGAGAGATTTGAAGAAAGTATTTCCTAAAGATACTTGGAATAGAAGACATTTACAGATTATATTTTTTGGAAGAGAACACTGTCCCGCTAGGAATCATGATCTTAGTGAATGCATGATATGTAGTTGGGCATCAACAAAAAAAATGATTAATCAAAGCAAACGCTAATTGCTGTTTCTAATGATTATTATTAATGCTGGCAATATACGAGCATTCATCATCTAATTACTCGTGGACGTAGTATGACTAATGACGCTGTAACACTAGAAGTCGGCCAGAAAGCACCTGATTTTGAGGCTGAGATTACTAATGGAGAAAAAATTAAACTTTCAGAGGTTTTATCATCAGGTGAAAAAGTTATACTTTATTTCTATCCTAAGGATAGTACTCCTGGATGTACTGTTCAGGCCTGTGATTTTAGGGATAATTACTCTATACTCCAAGATGCAGGATTCAAAGTCATTGGTGTTTCGAAAGATTCCTCAAAGTCTCATCAGAATTTTATAGATAAGCATGATCTACCCTTTGATTTGATAGTTGACTCAGAAATTGAGTTACACCAGTTGTATGGGGTTTGGAGAGAAAAAATGAATTACGGAAAAACGTATATGGGGACTTCTCGATCAACATTTGTGATTGATACTGATGGAAATCTGATTTCTGTTGCCTACAACGTAAGAGCTAGTGGTCATGTTGAGAGATTGTTGAAAGAGTTAGTCTAGAGTGATTAAGATGGACATCGAGGAAAGGAGAGAAATTGTTTCACGTTTCCTTCGAAGGTGTGTTACGTATGCAGACGCATCAATTGAAAGAAAGAAATCTAGAGGTGAAGATTCATCGGATATATCTAACTGGGAAAATTATAGACAATTCACATCATTTTCTGCATCTGAGGTAGAGTCTGGTGAATTAGATACATGGTTAGAGGATGGAAGTTATCACTCAGAGCCCAGTTCTGAAGTTCCTCTTTCAGATAATAGAGTATGGTTGAAATTGGAAGAAATGTCTCATGAACAAAGAAGAGATTGGTTGGCCTCTCTATTAATGCCTAGACCTATTTCCTTAGTAGCAACAAGGAGTATACAAGGAATTCATAATCTTGCCCCAATGTCCTCAATTGGAGTAGTTTCAAACTCTCCTCCTATGATTACAATCAGTCTTTCCAAAGAACGCGGAGGGAAAGAAAGAGATACCCTTGTGAATCTTAGAGACCAAGGTGAAGAATCGTCATGTATGGTTTATATCCTTCCAGCAACCCTTGAGTCGGCGAAAAATGTTCAATTAACTTCTACAAAAATTCCGATTACTGAGTCTGAATGGGACTTGATTGATGAAGAAATAATTATCGAAAATAGCATGCCAATTTTATCTTCTGCGATGTATGCAATGCATTGTAAATTGATGGAAATTCATCCACTACCTGGCGGCTCATCAGCATCCTTAGCAATATTAAAGGTGGAATCAATAATTACATCCAACAATCTTACTCCTTCAAGAAATCCATTGAAATTAATGCAAATTGATTTCAATAAATTAGGTCCGAGCTCTAATGAAAATGATTGGAATTTTGAAGTAAATTATTAATTCTTTATCGGGGTAGGTGTTCTAACTCCCTCATTCCTAATCTATGCTTTTTCGTATCTACTCTCATTCCCAAGCCTGGAATCATTAGTAGTGAATCATCTTCATTTAAAGAAAAAATAGGTAAATCTCTCATTTCACCAAGATTTTCAACCTTCCTTTTACAAACCTCTTTCTGAGCAGGCATATGAGATAGAGTACTTATGTCGACTAAAATCATACTTCCTCTAGATATCTCATTTTCGATACCATCAAGTTGTATTCTTTGATATTTATCTGGTTTTACATAAATTATATTTTTTTTAGTCTGAGGCATCAGTCTTTCAGTCCTTTCAGACCATACATTATCTCCTAAATCATGGAAGTCTGCCCTCGAATTAGATCTTGGACCAGGATTTGCAGAAGATTGAATCTTTTTTTCATTTTCATTAATCACATTCTTCTTTGGATCAGGTAAACCAAGTAGTTTGAACAGGTTAACCATACCTCTTCCTATTCCTCTTCACCAATTAGTTCTTCTATCTCAGAAGCGCTTAGAACCTCATTTATTGCTAGATTTTTATCTTCCAAATATATGTTTCCCACATCTTCAATAGATTTTCCAGATATATTTTCTTCAATAATTAGGTCTTCATCTATTTTATCCAATTTAGTCAGAGGTTTATTTTGTTCTTTTTCAATCCTTTTCTTACTGATCTTTTGCTTTTTCTTATCCTCACTGAATGGATCATAATCGGGGTCGTCAAATGCATCATCAATAGAACCTCTAGAAGGTACCTTAAATTCGTCATGCTCTCCCCTATTCTTTTTCTTCATTATCATTGGCGCTGCTGCTATTGATAGAATCATTATTGCTATAATTAGTATTCCAATAGGGCTTAAGATAAAACTTGTTATTGAGAATGGTTTTTCCTGAACTTGTATAGTAATTTTCATCGAATCTGTAGAATCACCGTCATCTACTGTGAGTTTTACTACAATGTTACCTGCATTATTAAATTGCCATTCTACAATTTTACCAATCATATCTCGGTCATTGGTTTTATCTCCATCACCATCACTATCTCTAGAAATATCCATATCCCATGAATAAATCATATTCTCCATATCAAATTCAGAGTCAGTGGTTCCATTTCCTGTAAGAGTCACAACATCTCCTGCGGTTGGATTATAGTCACTTGGTGCCCCAATTCCTACATTTGGTTTTACATTCCTGACATCAATATTGATGTCTGCACTTGCCACAGCACCATCATTATCTGTGACATGGAAAATTATTATTTCAGGTGCAGTATTTGAATCTGGCCAAGAATAAACCAAATTAAATGATTCAATGTCGCAATCATCGATTTCGGTTCCTTCATTATCTGAGTTTACTTGTGGATCTAGGTCGAAGCATGGAATCAAAGTCTGCAAATCATTCAGAGTATCATCTGCAATTATGGATATTTCTACATCCTGATCTTCAGCAACTGGTAGTGGTTGTGAAAATGCTCTAATTGTAGGAGCTACATTATTGACTCTGAATGGTACAGTCATCAAATCCGTGCTTGCATTATTATCGTCAAATACTTGGAATGTGGCGATATGCTGTCCATCAGTTTCGTAAATCATTTCTATCTGGCTGACTGCAGTATTTTCTTGTACAATCTGTAAATTTGGCTTTTCCTCAGCATCCGGTACCCAAACATGCCTCAGTGAGGACATATCATTCTCAGAATCCTCAGCCCAACCTCTAATTGTAAGTTGGTCACCTTCATTAACAGTATAAAGTCCAAAGGAATTTGGAATTAACCTATTACTTTCAAATTTTACTTCCCATTCTGGATTATAAGGTGCAATATTGGTCACATCAATAGTGTATTCTTCAGTTATTGTAGCGCCATCGTCATCGGTTGCATCAACTTGGATTGTGTATGGCCCCTCCTGATCTAATGTAACTGTGCATTTTATTCCCAATGTTGTACCTTGCTCACAGGGGGCATTCCAAACAATATCAACAGGTGCATTAGGAGTTTGTGTGTCTAAATCTATCCTATCTGTAATCTCAAAAGTAATAGGCGAAAGTACTGGTACTGTTTCAGATTCTGCTACCAAGGTGACCTCTGGTAATCGGTTTAACACTGTGATATTTCCACTGGTGGTGTGAAAATCACTTTCACCATCTGTAACTATCATGTTTACTGAGAATGTACCATCGTCGTCCCAAGTATATTCGTAGATACAATCCTCTTCTTCAGAAGATACAACACTCCCATCTAAACTTTCTACAGTGAATGTGCAATAAATTTCACCTCCATCTGGATCATAAGAATTCAATCCATTTATTATTACCTCATTGAGGGTAAGAATCTCTTCAACCATAGTTAATTCAGCAACTGGAATCGATCCTATAAACAGTATAAACTCACCATCATTATTTGTTGAATCTCCATCATCAATATCTATCTCAAATGAGGTAACAGTTTCGCCGAAAGGCTGATTTGAGGGAACATTCCAAGAAACTTCCACCCTTGCCTCTTCAAGGCTTGACAAGGCAGGAATATTTGCATTTGTAGAAGTTCCATCAGGTCCCTCAATCTGAAGAATAGTTGAAGGTGAATTTCTCAAGCCTCTATTAATGACAGGTATACTAAATGTGATTGAATCATCTCTTATGGCATTAAATCCGACATTTTCATCAAGAGTTAGAGTAGAGTTTCCTCTAGTCCTTTCTACAGAAACACCATCTTGATTTACATATAAATCAACTTCAAAAACATTAGGATCTATTGTAATTGTGCTAGCGCCAATCAAATTTTGAGAATCAATCCATGCTAAAACTCCATGGCTTCCTAAATCATCTGTTGAATATGAATTATCGGCTGATTGACCAGTGTTAAAAGTCACATAAGCGCTACCATTCGCAGCTGTACTTACTGTCTGGATATCTTCTTCAATCTCATACCTGAATTCTAATTGCTGACTTGCTACAGGATTTCCATTACTAAAACTTACATTAATCCACGCAGATATTTCCATGTCAATTGGAGATAACGGAAACTCAACGTCAACATTGACTATTTTTTGTCTACTTGAGGCTTGATATGAAGATAATGAATGAACTGCTGTGAAACCTAGACTCTCGATAGTTTCCATTTTGATATCTCCTCTGATAGCCGGACAAAACCATTTGTATCCTGTATCTTCTCCATCTGCATTAGAACTAGAAATATTGTATGATGTGGCACAACTGGCATAATTTACGCCTGAAAAACCTTGACTTACTACTTCATAATTCGCAGTTCTTTGAGAAACAGTATCTTCTGGAATATCTACATAATCACTAGAACCTGAATAAGTTGTGGTTGCGGTGTAATCTTGACTCCAAGATTCGCCAACAGAGATTGGGAAATCATATCCTTCCAGTGGTGGCGAATAACTTTGATCAACTTCTAATGTACCTACTGATACATCAATACAGAACCATAAAAAATCTCTACAGAAATTTATGTCTACTGTTGCTTCTTGGGAAACAGTTGCTAAGTCTGATGCTCTAATAATGGAAACTGTATCCATATTAACTTCTAAATCACCTGGTTGTCCATCTAAGTTGATATTATTTGCTTCATAATATCCTTCTGACTCTACTCTGTAGACCAAACTTGAACTATTATCTACGGTTGTGATATATATATCAGTTACAGTACTTTCCAATGTCCCTGTCAATGTCTGTAAATTTGTATTTACGCCAGAATCGACTATGAAATCAACCATATCTAGGTATCCGTCATAGTTCCATTTATCGTTGAGCTTCCATGAAGGAATATCTATCAGATTATTACTTTTAGATATCGATTCTATTTTCACATCATTTTTCTCATCTAATTGTAAAACTTTCTCTGGACCATATATTCCAGAAAAGATAGATAAAATTAGTAAAAATACCAACGAATAAGTCACTGTTTCGCGAGAGCGCATAGCGCTCTCGCAGAGTTAGATGTTCATCAATCTCACGATTGATAATTCTCTTTATCTAAAGTAAGTCTGCCAATTCATCTTGTATGAATTGTACTGCCTCAAGAATCTCATCTTTGTGTCTTGCTCCAGTAATAACCATCTTTCCGCTACCGAAAATCAAGCAAACAACTTTCGGGTAATCTAGTCTGTAAATAAGTCCCGGGAACTGCTCAGGCTCATATTCAACTTTGTCAAAAGGTAAATGGAAAGTTAGATTGTTTAGATTTAATTTTCTTGGAAGTGCCGCTAGAGGCTCGCCTTCTCTAATCCCTCTAATCCTTGCATCGTTAGCTTCAACTTCTTCATCAGTAGCTGCTCTTATTCCTCCGCCTTCTAAATCAATAACACGAGTGTTGTTGTCGTCCATTCTAGCTGTTCCATAGTAATCTTCTGGATAGAAAAGAGAGTAAGTTGCAACCATATTCTGTACTTCAATTTCTACATCTTTTAGATCCCAAGTGTCTATGCCAGCAGCCCTTAAGTCAGCAGTCATTCTCTCAATTCCAGTATGGATATTTTGCTCATTTTTTCCACCAGTACAAACAGCTCTACCTGATCTGAACATTAGTATTGCAAGTTTCGGATCAACTACTCTGTAAACAACTCCTGGGAATTGTTCAGGTTCATATTCACAATTCAGTTGAATTGCGATATCCGGAAGATCTAGTTCTTCCGCAACTCTTGTTGATGCAACTACATTCACTACAGTTAGGCGTTCTTCGTCACTAAGCATATCGCTCGCACTTATGTTTACTTTATAAAGAATAGTTGTCAAGTGAACGAGTAAAATTATCATTTCTTAGTGTCATAAATGATTATTTTTTGATGTGAACTCCACTGGAACCAAATTTTGAGATTAATGGTTTTCCGCCACAGAGTTCAATTTCTTGCGCGACCCTAGTAGGGTTATCTGTTAGTGCAACCATGCAACCTCCACCACCTGCCCCTGTCAATTTAGAGCCAAATGAATGAGGTCTTGTTACAGAGACCATTAAATCTAGTAATTCATTACTAACTCCTAAATTTTTAAGTTTTTCATGACAACTATTCATAGCCATTCCAACAGCTTCCATATTTCCTGCTTTGAGAGCAGTTAAACCTGCCATTGTGATATTTTCTATAGATTCCATATCTTCATTAAGTTCTGGATTTTCTTTCAATCTTTTGGCCACTCCAGATACCATTTTCCCAGTTGGTGAGGATTGACCAGTGAATCCTAAAACTAGCCAAGATTGATTGATGTTTTCATGTAATTCCGCTTGGTGAATTGACCAATTCCTTTTCCCTTCAGGTGTGATGAGACTTGTGTCAAAAATATGTGTCAATGTATCAATTTTTTTCCCAGAGACTACTACGCATCCACCAAGGGAGCTTGCTGCAGAATCAGTAGGACTTGCTCTGCCTTCCTGTGTAGCTGCTTCAGCAGAATGGCCGATTTTTGATAATTTTATTAGATCTAATTCTTTATTCGGTTTTGTGAATTGGTGAAGTGCAGCCCCCATTGCATTGGAGAGTGCGGCGCTTGAACCAAGACCTGCTCCCGAGAATAGATTTGATTGAACATTAATTCTCAATGGTTTTCCTTCATAGTTGAATAGATTTTTAATTATATGTTGAATATGCGGATGTTTTTTCGAGTCAAATAATTCAAATCCATTTGTATTATGTTGATTGTTTATCTCCCACCTTTCACATTCTTCAACAGTGATTTCAATCCCTGAATCAATTGAAACTGCGACTGCAGGATGTCCATACACTACTGCATGTTCTCCAAATAGGATACACTTCCCGGGTGCGAAGGCAGTTACCATAGCCTTCGGTTGAGGACATAGGAAATTAGTATTGGGTATGTTCTATCAATCGGTTAATTGAAAGTATTGTTTCTCTTCCGAGGCATGTAAGTAAATCGCCAAGCCGGGAGAAATGGATTATGGAACACCCTCTAGAAATGCAATATGGCCCAGTAGATGGATGGATTATCCTTCTTCTAATGGGTGGATTATCGATCACATTCTTTCTTTTTCAAGTAATTAAAGCTACAAGATTAGTTATGCTTGGTGCTCCTGACAATCGTTTCGATTCATGGGGAATTAGAATCAAAGAGATGCTGATAGGATGGCTTGGCCAAAAAAAGGTGCTCAGAGATAGAGTGGCAGGAACAATGCATGTTCTGATGTTTTGGGGATTCCTAATGCTTGGTAGCGATATGCTCGATCTTGCCAGCGCGAATTATTTTTCTGAAAAGTTACTTCCTGAAATTTTCAAAAATCCTTGGAATGGAATGGTAGAATTAGGATATACTACTGCTTTGATTGGAGCCACTGCAGCATTGATTAGGAGAGTAGTTTTTACACCAGATAAACTCAAAGGCAAATCTCAACTAGAGGGTAATTTCATTCTTGTTTTAATTCTGACTATTACTACAACTTCATTCATTATTGAGTCTCCTGAAAATCCATCATCAATTTGGGAACCAATAGGATTCTGGGTTTCAGGCTTAGGCTTAAGTTCCAATTTTATTGTTGCGTCTTATTGGGCTCATATGTTTGCAATTTGTTGTTTCCTAGTATTAATTCCTGTATCCAAACACATGCACCTAGTAATGGCGGTTCCAAATGTATTCTTCCATGATACTAATGCTTTGGGTACTATGCGTCCATTAGCAGTTGATGAAAATGGTCGAGCAGTTCCTCTAGAAGATTTAGATATTGATTCATTTGGAGTTAGTACTTTTGATCAATACACTTGGCGACAAATTATTGACGGTTGGTCATGTACATCATGCGCGAGATGTCAAGATGTTTGTCCTGCCTATGAGTCCGGAAAAGGCCTCAACCCTATGCAGGTTATCCATGATGTCCGAAATTATGCCAATGAGCATGCCCCTATTCTATTGAAAGGTGAAAATCCAGAAGAAACTATGCTGGCCAGAATAACTAGTGAAGCGGTTTGGGCTTGTACTACTTGTAATGCATGTGTTGATATCTGTCCACTTTACATAGAGCATGTACCCAAATTAACGGATTTAAGAAGAAATGCAATGATGGAGACCATGGAATATCCTGAAGAGCTTAATGTGGCTATGGGGAACTTAGAGTCCGCCTCAAATCCTTACGGATTCGGTCCACATGAGAGGGCAGATTGGGCTTCTGATTTGGACGTTAAAGTTGGCCAACCTGCAGAATACATCTATTTCGTCGGTTGTGCTGCAAGTTTTGATGAAAGAAATCAGAAAGTTGCAAGAGCAACAATTTCTCTAATGAAAGAAGCAGGATTGGATGTCGGAATTTTAGGGATGCAAGAAGGATGCTCTGGAGATCCTGCAAGAAGGGCAGGAAATGAATATCTTTTCCAAATGTTAGCCGAAACCAATATCATGACTTTCCAAGAATTGGGTGTAAAGAGAATAGTAGCATCTTGCCCTCATTGTTTCCATACTTTAGGTAAAGAGTACTCGGATTATGGTGCCGATGAGCTTGAAGTTTTCCACCATACAGAAATTATGGCTAAGTTACAAGAAGAGGGTAAATTACCTGATTTTGACAAAGAAGGTAAGAGTATTACCTTTCATGACCCCTGCTATCTGGGGCGTATTGGTGATGTAATTGATGAGCCAAGATCAGTGTTAGGTGGTATTGATGTTGAGATTGAAAGACATGGTAAAGATTCTTTCTGTTGCGGGGCAGGGGGTGCTCAAATGTGGATGGAAGAAGATTCCGATAAAAGAGTGAACAAGATTCGCGCAGAAGAAATAGCTGCGACTGGTTGTGATACTGTGGCAATTGGATGTCCATTCTGTTCAGTAATGGTGAAAGATGGACTCGATACCGTTGGTTCTGAAATGGATGTGAAAGATGTTGCAGAGTTACTCTGGGAGCAGATAGTAGCCAGAGATAAAGAGATACATTCTTCAGTAAATTTAACTAATGAATGATAATTAAAATATTAAACCCGATTCCTTTCGTAGGAGCATGAGTAATGAGTTTAGATTTCTTGGCCAAACAATTCCAAACCTAGCAATAATTTCTGGATTAATACTAATTATTTGGGCGTTTTTCTCCTATTTTGCAAGTGGTTCATCTAGTTTTACTGCACTAATCCCATCCTTTTTTGGGATGCCTTTGTTTATTCTAGGGGTACTTTCCAATAGAGACGAGTCGAAAAGACATCATTACATGCACGCATCTATGATTTTTGCTTTATTTTCTGCTTTTGGAGGTTTGAGACTTTTTCAACTTGAAGATCCTAGTAATCTTGCTTTAGCGTCTCACATAATTCTTCTAATCGTAGGAGTGATTTTTATGGTGGGAGGAATATTATCTTTCAGACATGCTAGAAAATTAAGAGAGTCACTTGGTGAATAGAATGAGGCCTTTAATTGGCATAACTACCTCAGTGAATTCGCAAGATTATGAAACATCTGATCAATCAGTTGTGATGATACCTGAAAATTATCCCAAGGCAGTTGAGAAGGCGGGTGGGATTCCTCTATTGATCAGCGATTGCGGAGATCCTAACGAATTATTAGATGTAATAGATGGCTTGATAATTTCAGGAGGTAGGGATATTAACCCCACACTTTACGGTGATTTATTACATGAAGAAACGATAGATGTCAACGATAGGCAGGATGAATGGGAAGTTTCTTTGATAGAAGGTGCTATAGAGAGAGATATGCCTTTACTTTGTATATGCCGAGGCCATCAATTACTTTGTGCAATCAGAGGTGGTAAATTATTCCAACATCTTCCCACAACTAGAGGATTTGAGGAGCATGGGGAAACTGGTGGAAAATGGTCTAATCATAAGGTAAAATTGGAACCCAATTCTCTAATCTATGATATATTAGGCGAGGAAGTTGTTGGTAATTCAGGACATCATCAAGGAGTTTTCGATGCAGGAGACCTAGAAATAGTTGGTACCACGTCTGATGGCCTCATAGAGGCTGTTGAATTACAAGGTTGCAGGTTTCTAATCTCTGTACAATGGCATCCAGAAATGTGTGGGCACAAGGGAATATTTGAAAGATTGATTGCTGTTTCCAGCGAGTGAGTCGGTTTGATTATTAATCTACAGGTCTACCGATAATTGTTTGTCATCCTCACGTCCGATAATTGGTATTACTTGCCCATCAAGACCTACAAAGTGGGCTAAATGGGAACTCGATGCTGTGGTTATTCCAACAACATATCACAAGATGGTTACTAGATGTGGAGGCATTCCAATCCTTATTCCACCGGGAGTTAATAGTGAGATTATTGATAATGTCGACGGCTTAATTATTGCTGGTGGCCCCGACATTAGTCCAGAAATTTATGGACAGGAAAATGGTAAATTCACTATTGAAACCTATCCTGAACAAGATATTTCAGAAATTTCTTTAATCAAATCCGCAATAAAAACAGATACACCATTGTTATGTATTTGTCGTGGTTTTCAATTATTATGTGCAATTCACGAGGGGGTTTTGTACCAACATCTTCCTGAAACAGATGGATTTGAAGAACATGGTGGCTGGGACGGAAATGTAACTGAACATGAAGTCAAAATTTTTGAAGGCTCTAAATTAGAAGAAATAATGGGGAATGAAATAATTGTAAATTCTACTCATCACCAAGGTGTTAAAGATCCAGGTACTCTAAAAGTTACAGCGGTATCTAGCCATGATGGATTGATTGAAGCAGTTGAGATCGAAAACCTCAGTTTTTGTATAGGTGTTCAATGGCATCCCGAAAGAATTGAACACGTTAGTTTGTATCAAGCCTTTATCGATTCAGCGCGAGGTTCATGACTGTAGTACATCTACCGTCATTTGAATTATGCCTCTGCGACTATACGATACTCGTTCTCGAACAAAGAGAATTTTTGAACCTTTAGTAGATGGTGAAGTGGGTATTTACGTATGTGGGATTACTCCATATTCTCCTAGTCATATTGGTCACGCACGTCAAGCACTTGCTTTCGATATTATCGTGAGATGGTTAAGATATAGCGGATTTAAGGTCAATCATATAACAAACTTTACTGATATTGATGATAAAATTATAGCTATTGCTAATGAAGAAAAAATAGATTTTCTTGAAGTAGCTAATAGAAATATTGATGATTACTTTGAAGTAATGAGTTTGATGAATGTTTTACCTGCCGATGCTTATCCTAGAGTGACAGAAACTATACCTGAAATTATTTCAATGATTGATAAATTAATTTCAAATGGTAATGCTTACCAATCTTCAGATGGTGTTTATTTTGAAATAGATAGCGCTCCTGAGAAATATGGTCAGTTAACAGGACAGACATTGGAAATGGTTCAAGAAGGAGCAGGGGGGAGAGTCACTGAAACAGGTTCAGGAAAAAAGAACCACAGAGACTTTGCCTTGTGGAAATCTGCTAAGGAGAATGAACCCTCTTGGGATAGCCCATGGGGTAAAGGTAGGCCTGGATGGCATATTGAGTGCTCAGCAATGTCTCTGGAATATCTTGGCGAAAAGTTCGATATTCATGGAGGAGGTTCTGATTTGATTTTCCCACATCATGAAGCAGAAATTTTCCAATCCGAATGTTGTCTTAATCATGAACCAGTAGTTCAATATTGGATTCACAATGGCATGATTAATGTTGATGGAGAAAAAATGAGTAAATCATTGGGTAATTTTTGGACAATAAGGGACGCAATCTCGAAAGTCCATCCCTTAGAATTGAGATATTGTTTAATCAATGCTCCATACAGACAACCAGTAGAATTTAATGATGTAATGCTTGAGGACTCGTCAAATCATTATCAGAGATTAATTTCAACCTATGGAAAAGGCCTTTCACTTTGTGATAAAGGGTCATGGAAAGATTCGAATTTCTTACAATCTGCAAATATCAATTTTTCCAACGGAATGAATGATGATTTCAATACTAGAGTTGCAATCGTTGAAGTACAATCTGTAGTCAAGTACTTGAAAGAACAAATCGAAAATGATAACATTAAAGAAATTTCAGCATCAGTTTCATGGTTATCTGATTTTGCAAGAGGAATTCTAGGCTTACTACCGGATGATGAAATTATTCTCAAGGAGATTGAAAAGAATAATCAAGCTAAATCTGCAGTGGCGGACTTAGTTAACGATTTATTGAATCAGAGAAAAATTGCTCGAGATAGTAAAAATTGGGATCGTGCCGACCAAATTAGGAATGAATTGAATGAAATAGGAGTAATTGTTGAGGATTCTCCAAGCGGACCTATTTGGAGATTAGAATAATTTCCACATCTGAAATATTAGTATTGTAGCGAAGAACCGATAAGCCAAATCCCCTGCGAATATTGTGTCTAACTTGAGTGTGATTGAAACTACATGTGTTATTCTAGTAGTTTTTTGTACAGCAATGGCAGGATGTATGGATGCAGTTGAATCAATTAATGAAACACAACCTGAATGGGATGAAGGATTAATTTATGTTGAAGATCCGTTGAATCATGAAGATTCTAGAGAGTTTATTTCGAAGAAAATTACTGATGAAGGTTATGTAGAAGGTGAAGCGTATTGGGCAGTATTCGGTAATGAGGAGGGGGGTAATTGTTGTGAACACTATCTCGCAGGAACTAAAGAAGGCTGGATAGTAAATTTCGGAGGGGAATATCCAACTTGGTCGGAAGATAGAGGGTATACTTGGCAGGAGTATCAGCCGACTATTTTTTCTCAATTAGGATGTTTGGAGCCTAAGCCTACAATTCCTGGACAAGAAGGTCTTGGAGAAGGAAGTATCGTTCAGGCAACAAATGGTGATTTAATTTCGATGGGTTGGTTTCCATATCCTAGTGTTAGTGGTGCTGATCAGTTCTATGCATTCCTTTATGATTCGGAAGATGAGGAATGGACTTGGTGTTTCAACAGAACTCCTGAGCCATTCTACGACAGATCTTGGCAAGTTGAGGTCATTGGTCCAATCAATGGCGGTGTTTACGGGAATGGAGAATACGCTAGTTTAGTAATTTCCAATTTTTGGCATCAGGTTCAGAATGTGGGGGGTCAGATTTCCACTGATGGTTTGAATTATGATTATTTTGCATTCCCTGATAGGGACGGAAACTTAGATAGTATTGAAGTGAATCTATTGTCATCAGGATTAGGTGTAGAATGGGATTTTACTAAGCCCCATAAAGAAATGAGGGCTTTCCCTGTTCCATCTGGTGGACTTTATTTTCCAAACTATTTCATCGATGGTACAGATGCGTATTTAGATACTTCACTTAATTGGTGGTCTGCTACAAATCAGAATGGGTCCTCACTTCCTTCGGAATACTGTGCATTTGACTCATCCAGTTCGCTACATTGTGTGGTTTCAGAATCAAACACGCTCACCCATTTAATGTCAATCGATGGAGGTGAAAGCTGGGAAAATTATACTTATGATTTATCTAATAATGCAAGTGCAATCGAAGAATGGGAATTCCATTCCAGCGGTCTTCATGACTTGTTTATTCTAAGTATTCGGTATCAAAGTTCTTCAGGGCCCGATGTTGATATTGCATATCACGTTCGAGATTTTTCTGAATCGCTAATCCCTGATAGGATTACATATATCGGCCAGGGTGATTTAGACTCTACCTCGGGTGCTGGTGCCGATATTAGGTTTGATTTTGCTAGTATGGGAATACTTCCCGATGGTGGTTCTTTCATTGCTTACCATGATTCTACAGATCCAGATCCTTTGTTTGCAGTTGAGTTACTTCTACCGACCGAATACGATGATAATTAGTTATAATTAATCTCCTTAATAGAAAAATTTATTCCTATTCCATCAACTTCAAAATATTCTGTTCCATCAGGAATATCGCCTGAATTTATGTGGGCATTACCTGCTCTTGTCTCAATTTGAATATGCGACCAATCATTGTCGAGTAATTGTTCCCGAGATTCTATCCAGACACTCAGTTCAATAGATGCTTCAACATCAAGATTCAAGTCTTTTCTCTTAGCTTGTACATGCCTGATGATGTCTCTTGCCAAACCTTTCGATATCAGTTCATCATCCAATGACATATCCAATACTAGTGAAACATTACCAATTTCTTCTACAGAAATAGTTGCAGCGGCATAGTTTGCCTTTTCGACTCTCCTTATTTCTATATCTTCCATGGTAATATCATAACCCTCTAGTATACAAATCTCGGCTTCAATCTCAAGTAGAATATTATCTGGATCTGCATTTTCTAGTAGTTCTAATACTGCAGGTAAATCCTGTCTGCATTTTTTACCTAGAGACTTACGATTAGGAGCAATTTCAATTTTTTGAAATCGGTCTAAATCATCTTCCGTGGTGAGAGTCTCTACATTCAACTCTTCAGCTAAAATTTCATGAAAATCAGAAATATCAGGGCCTCCAACAATCCAACCAAATTTACAAGGTAACCTCTGCCTTCGACCTGCTTCAACTCTAACTCTTCTTCCTGTTTCTGCTAGTTTCCTCACTAACGACATTTCTTGCTCAAGAACCCAATTTTGTGGAGGTAGTGTTTTATCGACTAATTTTGAGCCAACAGGCCAATCTGCTAAGTGAACTGAATATCCAGTTAAGTCTCTATGAATTCGATCTGGTATGAAAGGAGAAACAGGAGCCATCAATCTACATACTGTAAGAAGTACTTCATGTAAAGTATGCTGACAAGATTTTTTATCGTTACTCTCATCTTCATTCCAAAGTCTTCTTCTAGATCTTCTAACATACCAATTAGACAAATCATTAATTACAAAATTCTCTAATTCTCTTCCAGCCTTGTGGAAATCCCATGTAACAAAGAAATCATGATAATTTTCAGCAACTGTAGTCATTCTTGACAGAATCCATTTATCCAGATGACTTCTGTCATTGATATCCACATAACTATCATTATCTTCGGGATCAAAGTTATCTAAAGATGCATAATCAGAATAGAATTTATGTACATTCCATAAAGTTAGGAACATTTTTGCATATGATTCTCTCACTCCATTTGGATCAAAGTTTGTTGGAGTCCATGGAGCGCTTTGTGTCATCATATACCATCTAACAGCATCTGACCCTTCTTTGTTGAAATGGTCCCAGGGATTAACGACATTTCCTCTAGATTTGCTCATTTTTTTGCCGTCTTTATCTAAAATATGCCCTAATGAAAGACATCTCTTGTAAGCTACATTATCGAAGACTGTTGTAGATACTGCAAGTAATGAATAGAACCATCCTCTAGTTTGATCCACAGCTTCGCAGATATAATCTACTGGAAAAACTCCTTCAAATTTTTCTTTATTTTCAAATGGATAGTGCCACTGTGCGAAAGATGCACACCCAGAATCAAACCAACAATCCATTACATAGGGTTCCCTTATCATTTCTCCAGAACAGTTATGATTGTTACAATTTAGTTTGACATCATCAACATATGGTCGATGTAATTCGGGAGGAGTTGGTGAGTCATCAGTCTTCATTGAAATCATCTCTTCTACACTACCAACACAATGTTCACTACCACATTTTTCACAAATCCATACAGGAATAGGAGTGCCCCAATATCTTTCACGACTAATTGCCCAATCTTTAACATTAGAAAGCCATTCACCCATTCTTTTTGTTCCGGTCCATTCAGGTGCCCATTCAACTTCTGAATTATGTTGAATTATCCGTTCTTTAACCGCTGTCATTTTAACAAACCAACTATCCATAGCATAGTACAGCAATGGATGATCAGTTCTCCAACAATGTGGGTAGTCATGAGTATAAATGTGCTCTCGGTAAAGTTTTCCAGTTGTTTCAAGTAAGTCAATGATATCTGAGTCGCACTCTTTTACATATCTTCCATCTAATTTTTCATGAGTTCCTTCGATGAACTTACCATCCATTCCAACAGTATGCTGTGCTGGAAAACCTTCTTTCATACCGAGATTGTAGTCATCTTCTCCATACATTACCGCAGTATGAACTACTCCGGTTCCATCACTTGTCGTAACAAAATCTGCTCCTACTACTGTCCATGCATTGGAATTACTACCGTCTACAGCACCTGGGAATAAAGGTTCATAATTTCTACCTATCAGATCAGATCCCGGAAACTCTTCCAATACTTCCATTTTATGTCTCAGAACATTTCCAAGAAGATCTTTGGCCAAAATTAATTCTTCTCCTATTTCTGCCCCTCCTCTTCCTTCCCAAGAACTAGATGGTTCTGCGGTAACCTTTACTCGACAGTAGGCTACCTCGGGTCCTACTGCCAAACCAACATTACCTGGTAATGTCCATGGTGTAGTTGTCCAAGCTAGTATGGATGAATTTGAATCCTTTAATTTAAATTTAATGAATACAGCCGGCTCAGATACTTCTTTGTATCCTTGAGCGACTTCGTGACTGGAATAACTGGTCCCTGTTTGTGGGCAGTATGGAAGTACTTTATGCCCCCTGAATAGAAGTCCTTTATCGAACATTTGTTTCAATGACCACCATGCAGATTCAATATAATTATCATGAAGAGTCACATATGGATCGTCCATATCAACCCAAAATCCCATCCTCTCAGTCATCTCTCTCCATGCCTGTTCATAAGTCCAAACACTTTCTTTGCATTTCTGGTTGAACGCTTCCATTCCAAAAGCCTCTATCGCTTCATTGGACATTAAATCAAGTTGTTTCTGGACTTCAATCTCAACTGGTAGACCATGTGTATCCCATCCAGCCTTTCTTTCGACAATATGCCCTTCCATTGTTTTCCATCTACAAACCATATCTTTGTATAATCTTGAAATTACATGATGAATCCCTGGTTTGCCATTGGCAGTGGGTGGCCCTTCAAGAAATGTAAATGGAGAATCTCTTTCCCTTCTATTCTCTATAGAATGTAGGAATGTATTCTCTTCATTCCATAATTCAATCAATGAAGTCTCAAGAGCCACTGGGTCTAGATTTCCAGCCGCCTTAGGTACGGGCATATCTTCGCCGACACTAGATGCTTTCTTGAACGTGACTAATCCGTAAAAAGTCGATTATCAAATAAGCACGACTTCAAAAGGTATCACCTCATCGGTTAAATTAGATGACTGAGAGTACGATATTAGATGTCGGTAGAATGACCTGTGAGGGTTGCTCAAATAATGTCAAAAAAGCCCTTGAAGGTATTTCTGGAGTGATTTCTGCTGAAGTAAATCACCTGTCAGGTATTGCAAATGTTGAACATGAAAATGTTTCTAGAGAAATTTTAGTTTCTATCGTTCAGTCAGCAGGCTATACTGTTGACGGAAAGAGTAGTGAATTTAATTGGAGAGATGGAAATGTTTGGATACAGTCCGCACACAATACCAAGTGGTGCTTGATTGGCTGTAGTATTGGCGATTTCGGAACAATTGCCGCTTTCCAATTTGTTCCTTATCTTGATGCTCTTGGCTGGTCTGCAATGTCGATTATGATGCTTGCAATGTTCAATGGAATAATGACCTCAATCGCACTTGAGACCTTCATCTTAATCAAACAGATGGGAGGAATTAGAGAAGCATTTAGAGTAGCTATTGGGATGTCTCTTATATCAATGATAGCAATGGAATCTTCGATGAATGCCACAGATATTCTCATTATGGGAGAACCTTCATTGACATGGTGGGTAATTCCTATTATGTTGTTCGTAGGATTCATTACTCCATGGCCATACAACTATTGGCGACTTAAGAAGTACGGAATATCTTGTCATTAGGAGGAATGAATATGTTTAATTGGAATGTTTTAGCAGATGAAATATCTAGTTGGATTTTGAATTATGCAAAAGAAAATGATATTTCTACTTTGGTTGTAGGTGTCTCAGGAGGTATCGATTCTGCAGTGACCTCAACTCTTTGTGCCAAAACAGGATTGAGGACGATAGTAATTAACATGCCAATTAAACAGGCAACTTCTCAATATAATCTTTCAAATCAACATATTGAATGGTTGAAAAAAAATTGGGACAATGTCGAAGGACATATCATTGACTTATCAGAAACATACGATAAATTTCATTCAAAACTAATTGATCATAATGTGTCAGAACTTGCTATGGCCAATTCAAGGGCTAGACTAAGGATGTCAACATTGTATGCTTTAGCAGGCTCTAATAATGGTATAGTTGTTGGTACAGGAAATAAAGTAGAAGACTTTGGAGTTGGATTCTACACAAAATATGGAGATGGTGGAGTAGATATTTCACCTATTGCTGATTTTTACAAATCTGAAGTATACTTGTTAGCGGAATCCTTACAGATAATTCAATCCATTCAAGATGCTCCTCCAACTGATGGACTTTGGAATGATGGGAGAACTGATGAAGATCAGATAGGAGCTACATACGAAGAATTAGAGTGGGCGATGAATGAAATTGAAAATCCCTCTTCAGAGAAAGAACTCAATGAAAGACAAACAGAAGTAATGAGAATATACTTGCATTTTAATCAAATGAATTCGCATAAAATGAATCCTATTCCTATTTTCAAGTTTAATCGTTAAGTTCATGAACAAATGATTCTACATTTATTTATGGAATCGCCAACTGGATATGCTGATAGCGGTCATAAAATGGCAGTAGAATTTGATAGAAAAATTATCATTTATTGGTGGATGACTACTAACTTAACGCTCCTTTCATCAGTAATTGGAATACCTCTTATGATATTCTGGCTACCATTTGGATGGATTATTCATCAAAAACAGTATGAACATATGTCGGCTGCTCTAACAGATCGCTCTGTGAATATGCGTGTAGGGTGGCTTTTCAAGAAACAGCAGAACATACCTCTAGATAAACTAACAGACGTTTCAATCCATGAGGGGCCAATTCTCAACGCATTTGGTGTTGTTAGAATGCAATTTGAAACCGCGGGAGCCGCTCCATTTATTTTGACAGGAGTAAAAAATTCTGAACAATTTCGTGATTTAGTATTAGAACAGAGAGATTCTTTAGTCTCCAACCCAATGGCCAATAATTCAAATCTAGGTTCAGAAGATGTGTTTGTTGAAATTAGAGATTTATTACGAAGTATCGATTCTAAACTTGGTTCTGAACAAGAATAATTATGATGATTAGTTTTAATCAATCTTAACTCATTATATTGTAAATTATTTTTACAAAATACCATTACTGAATACTTCTAGCATATCACATGGTCGAAACTTTAGAAGAGCCCAAGTATCGATTGATTCATGATTATCATGATTTTGAAATCCGTCTATACAATGAAGTTATTCAAGCCCGAGTTACAAGAGAATTAGGCGATAAATCCAGTTCTTCGACCAATTTCGGTATCATAGCAGGCTACATATTCGGAAATAACCAATCTAATCAAAAAATTGCAATGACTTCCCCCGTTGAAATGTGGAATGATGAATCAACTACTAATATGGCATTTACCATGCCTTCCGAATATAGCTTTACCAATTTACCAGAACCCAATAATAAAAATATAAATTTAGTAAAGATTCCTGAAAGATTGGTAGCTGTGAAAAAATTCTCTGGTTTTTATGGTTCTAAGAAAGTAAACAAAATAGCTGTAAAATTAGGCCAATCATTAATGAAAAGAAACCTTCAATCGAATGGAAGTTATATTCTAGCAGTATATGACCCTCCTACTACATTGCCATTTCTCAGAAGAAATGAAATTTTAATGCCAATTAAAGAAATAAGTTATTCAGAAGAAACAGTTTCAGAGGAATTATCATGAGCATGCAGAGATGTGGTTATGAAATGGTCCTAAAATCTATAGAAGATGGTGAGGAAATTAGTTTGATTTTAATTAAGAGAGATATTCAATCAGCACAAATTAGTGAGATATTAGATCATGCTGAAAAATTGCAGATTAAAGTTGTTTATGGTTCAGAAAATGACTTATGGCGAATGTCTAAAAATAATACAAATGGTACTCCCGACGTTCTATGTTTAGTCGGTAGAAACCCCGATGCATCAATTCATGAGGTTCTATCCAAAGGAGGATTAATTTGGTTGCTTGCAGGTGCTTCTTATCCCGTTAACATTGGTTTTTGTATAAGAACAGCAGAAGTTTCAGGAGCTGACGCTGTAATCATCGATGCCGAACTAAATAATCAAGAAAGAAGTGCTGCAAAACGTGCATCAATGAAGTCCCATAGGTTCTTACCTGTCTTCTGGACATCAGGAATCGAATCAATATTAATGGCTAAAGATTATGGCTTCAGGATTATCTCTGTGGAAGATATTGGTGAATCCGCACCGTGGGAAATTGATATGAAAGGAAATGTGATTTTAGTTGTAGGTGGAGAAAAAAATGGTATACCTGAACAAATTTTGAAGCAATCAGATGAGATAATTAGAATTCCTATGTCTGGTTTTGTACCTTCCTTTAATCTACAAGCTCCATTAAGTTATGTCGCTATAGAGGCGCAAAGACAGAGAAGTTGATTATTTTCTTAATTTTACCTTTATGGTTTATTGAGTCCCTGCGCTGCCGACTAATCATGAATGTACCAAGCGAGTTAATGTCAATGCTTGATGGAGAACATGGTACAACTAAACAGAAAGCAGCACGACTTGTTATAGATTTAGCATCGAGTGCTGGAGCTGATGAATTTGTTCGTTGTGAAAACTCTCATGTTTCAGGAGTAAGTGTGATTACTGGTGGACATGGACTTCGTCGTTTCCTCGCAGATTTATCTGGAGACGATAAAGGTAAAGTTTCGATTCCTACAACCCTAAATTCAGCAGGTTGTGATAGAGAAAAGATGGAAGAAATGGGTATTGATTATCCAGATTTTCTTAAATTTCAATTTGAAATAATCGAAGCTTACAATAATCTAGGAATAGAAGCGACCTTATCTTGTACACCTTATGACAGAGGAATCGATTTAACTGAGGGCATAGGTTCTTGGGCTGAGTCTAACGCTGTTTGTTTTTCTAATTCATATACTTCATTAATTACAAATAGAGAATCAGGATTATCTGCCTTGGCAACAGCATTGACAGGTTGGGCACCTCTTTGGGGTCTACACATTGAAGATAATAGGAAACCAAATATCCATGTCATAGTAGAATCAAAAATGGAAAATATTTCAGATTGGAGTATTCTGGGGGATTGGATTGGAAAACAGATAAGACCTGAATGGAAATTACCTTGGGGTATGATGCCCCACATTTCCGGTCTTCCCGAAAACGCTAGTTTCGAAATGAAAAAGGCCCTGACAGCAGCAGCAGCAAATTATGGATGCCCAATGCTCTGGGCCGATGGACATACTAATCCTCCACCTGTTACAGAAAATTATGAAGGAGAATTAATTTTTACTGAAAATGATCTGAAAGTAAGATATCAAGAATTGGCACCAACTGGAATCATTGATCTTGTAGTAATTGGCTGTCCACAAGCTAGTGTAGGTGAAGTAAGGACTACAGCATCTTATGTTCGTTCAAAGATGGAAAATGGGCAATCAATTCCTGATAAACGTCTTTGGATATTCACTAGTGGGCATAATTACGAAACATTACAATCAGATGGTACCGTGGACTTATTGGAGGAAGCAGGTGCCTTGGTTTTGAAAGATACTTGTCCTGAAGTCACCCCATATAACAGGAATATGTACAATCACATACTAACAAATTCATTAAAGGCAGAACATTATCTAACTTCAGGTCTTAATAAAATGCCTACTAGTGTATCAACTATTTCTGACTGTGTTGAACATGCTTTCAATCCAAATTTGATTAGTTCTTCAAGGCCTACATTAGATTCAGTCAACATTAAGCCAATGATTTCCAATAAGGTACATGTGGATGGAGAATTGAACCTTTTAGGTAGAAGTTTACCTAGTCAAAAGCAATGGTCGATTGAAGGAAAAGCTTTGGTTACTGACGTCCCGATTACCTATCTTGGATATGTCAATAGAGATACTGGTGTTATTGAAGAGAAAGGTCATCCTCTAGATGGCATGGCAATAGAAGATACCGTCCTGATTTACCCAAAAGGTTCAGGATCTACGGTGGCCCCATTTGTATTGATGGGATTAATTTACACAAATAAAGGCCCTAAAGCAATAGTCAATTGTGATGTATGCCCGCTTACATTGCCTGCCGCATCTCTGTTAGATGTTCCTTACGCACATGATTTCAACACGAATCCAACATTGGCAGTAAATACTGGAGATTATGTTTCTCTTGAACTCAATGAAGGAGTTGTGAGACTTAATGTCATCTCTCGTGTAAGCGAGGATTGATGACTGATAGTTGTTCCAGTCGTGCTGTGAATACGCGACCTAATCCTGAACCTTGCCGTCCTCAAGACTTGGGAAAGTTTGAAATTTTACAAAGAGATGGTGCCGCCCGAATTGGACGTTTACATACTAATCATGGTTTACTAAATACTCCCATGTTGCTACCGGTGGTGAACCCTAACATAAGAACTATTGAACCGAGAGAAATGTGGGAAAAATACCGAGTTGAGGGATTAATTACAAATTCTTATGTCATCTGGAAACATGAAGAGTTGAATCAATTTGCTTTAGAAAAAGGTGTACATGAATTAATTGATTTTCCAGGTGTCATTGTAACAGATTCAGGGACATTTCAGTCATATGTTTATGGTGATGTGGAAGTTGGAGTTGAAGAAATAATCAATTTTCAGAGAGAAATTGGTGTTGATGTAGGTACTATGTTGGATGTATTCGGTAGACCTGAAATGAGTCGCGAAGAAATTGAATCCGCTGTAGAAATCACGGCAGAAAGAGCCCCAATATCATTACAATTAGCAGGTGATGATTTACTGTTGAATGGTCCAATCCAAGGAGGGCTCCATGACGATTTAAGGGCTTTAGCCGGGGAATTAATGGGTAATGTTGATGATTCCAGCAGAGGATTTACTATTCATCCAATTGGCGGTATTGTACCTTTAATGGAAAATCAAAGATATACAGATTTATTCCGGATTTTGTTATCAGCGAAATCTACCTTGCCTCCAAATAGACCAATACATCTTTTTGGATGCGGTCATCCTCTTTTGTTTCCTCTATCAATTGCTCTAGGAGTGGATATTTTCGATTCTGCAGCTTATGCATTATTTGCACGAGGGAACCGATTATTGACACCGACTGGAACAATTCGTTTAGAAGACATAAATGAATGGCCTTGCACCTCTTCTGAACTATTTAATTGGACTCCTGATGAAGTTAGGTCATTAGGAAATAAAGAACGCGAGAAAGTAATTGCTAGGCATAACTTGGAAATCACTCAATCAGAATTAGCAAGATGTCGTGAAGCTATAAGAAATGGTAAAATCTGGCAGTTAGCAGAAGAGAGAAGTCATTCCTCGGCTCAATTGAGAGAAGCATTTCTTTGGGTTTTAGATCAATTAGAAAATCCTGATGAAGGGCCTGTTGGAGTCTCGTCATTAAGAATAATTTCTTCTACCAATCCTGTAAGAAAAGGAGGTGAAAATTTGGTCGATGATATTGAGGATAGGCCTCATATTCTTCATCTCAAATCTTTACTCGCTCTGAGATGGAGGAAACCAGGTTCTTGGTGGGATGGCTCTGAAAAAGATCCTAAAAGAGTTGTAATCATTGAGGGTTTGAGCCCCCCATGGAGGGATAGTGCGTCTAACACTGTGATTTCACTTCTTGAAGATATTCCAGAGTCAATAATTTTAATTTCCACACCAATAGGTCTAATTCCTTATAGTTTGGAGGATGTTTCTCCATGGTGTCATATAGATGGTTCCGATGAAATATGGGATTCTCCACTGGATGAAGATGAAATTATTGAAGAATTATTTGAATTAGATTTATCAAATATTCCATTTATCAGAATCACTCCAGATCAAAATTTAGAAGAAGATGAAAAATTTAAACAGATTAAAGATTGGATAGATAGATGTTCAATAGTTGACAAATTATCTGTCTTGAACGGTCTTTCTCCGGATTTTGGTTGCAAGTTAACATCCAATATGACTACTAGAAAGTCTAAAACAAAAAGAATGGTCAACATTTATTCTGATGGTTTGCATATTTTATCTCCAAGATTGAATGATGGTGGTATCTCTCTTACAATAAACGGTGCTAGATTACTCAACGATTACTACCCAGGTCCTCCAGATCATTTTGGTACTAATTTTGAGGGTCAAGAAATTGATCATCCCGGTATTGCTAAGGTAATGATAGTGGATGATGCGATACCATTTGTAGGTCAAGGGAAAAATGTAATGCAAGGATATGTATTAGGTGCAGATCCGCATTTAATACCAGGGCAACCATGTCTTGTAGTAGACTCGAAAGGAGAATTAATCGCTCATGGTATTCCAATAACAACAGCTAGAGAAATGGCATTTTTAACGAAAGGTATTGCTGTAAGAGTACGTGATGGGGCGCTAAAAAAGTAATGAAATAATCAGGTCTTGTAGGGGATTAATTCAAGAACGTGATTAATAACGAAGTTATGACACTCCCAGTGCGTCGGTGATTTCATGACTGATATCTTTGATTCTGCAGCTTTCGTAGCTTCAAATAAATTAGTCATTGAGACTGTTGACTTAGTCAAAATGTACGGGCCTCATGTTGCTCTAGAAGGTCTCAATCTTAAATTAGAGTCTGGAGCTATAGGTATTTTAGGCCCCAACGGCGCAGGGAAATCCACATTTTTCAAATGTATTTTGGGGCTAATTACAACTACATCAGGTCAAGGAAAAGTGTTGGGATATGATATCAAAACTCAAGGTGACTTGATTCGCTCAAAGATAGGGTATATGCCTGAATATGATTCTTTGGATCCTGAGTTGACAGCTTTAGATCAAGTACGTTATTCTGGAGAATTAATTGGTATGAATCCCGCTCATGCAACTCAAAGAGCACATGAAGTTCTGGAATATGTCGGGCTTAAAGACCAAAGATATCGAAAAATTGGAACATTTAGCACCGGAATGAAACAGGCAGCTAAATTGGCCTGCGCATTAATTCATGACCCTGAAATATTAATTTGCGATGAGCCGACCAATGGACTCGATCAACGTTCTAGAGAGTTCATGTTACAAACCTTGAGAAATACTGTAGAACAAGGGGATAGGACAGTTTTAATGAGCGGTCATGTAATGGATGATATTCAAGAAGTTTGTGACAGTATTGTAATGATTTACAAGGGTAAAATTGTTGTACATAGTAGAATTGAAGAATTGGCAAGACAGGTTGATGAAGAAATAGAAATTTCAGTTTGGGGAGGTTCTTCAAGAATGGAAGAGTCATTGAAGTCTCGTGGATTATCTGTTCGTCGGTTAGGTAGAATTATTAGGATTAAAGTTGAATCAGAAGATACAATTTCAGTCATCCTAGAATGTGCAGTAGAGAGTGGCGTCCAAGTCCGTAGGATGGGTGAATATGAGCCAGACTTAGAAGATATTTTCCTATTGATTATGGATAAGTTAGGAGCTGAGGTTAAAACAACATCCGATTTGATGACCTCTGAACACACTGGAGGAGTTAATCATGAGTGATGACTTGATTGACTTAGACGGTGGTCAAACTCGAATGGAAGCTGCCTATGGTTCAGATGATGGTGATGAAGATTTGTTCGCTATTACGGCTAAAAGAGAAGCTTCTGTGGGTGCAATTTTCGAGCAAAATTATCGCCCATGGGAAGGTGATTTCGGGCCCAGATGGGTCAGGAATTATGCAATCTTCAGACATCATGTTTTCGGGTTGTTTAGGTCTAAAGGACACCGTAGTTACAATCCATTTGTTAGACTAACAATTCTCGTAATTTTTATTGGAGCAATTTCGCCAATAGCAATGTTATTCTTTTCATCTTTATTTGGAACTGGGCCTGATGGTTTTATTGACAAAATGTGGGGGGTTAATAGAAGTAATCTTTGGGGCCAGGTATTGGGTTATTTCCCAAGAAATCTTTGTTACTGGCCACTATTGACTGCACTTGTGGTTGGTGGTATGATATCAGATGACAGGAGAAATGGAACCAGTGCAATTTATTTTTCTAGACCCGTAACTAGAGTAGATTACACAATGATGAAATATCTCAGTGTAGCAGTAGTCCTAGGATTTGTTATTATTTTTTCATATATGTCATATTATACTTTAGCTATAATTTTCAAAGGAGAAGGATGGGCATTTTTACTTGATACTTTGCCCATGTTTTTAGCTGGTTTGCTATGTAGTATAATCTTGGTAATTACGTACACCTCGATAGGACTTGCCCTATCAAGTATTAGCCAGAGTCGTTTTTTCTCTGCCATTGCGTTCCTGAGTATAATTTATGGAACTAAATTGACTGCATTGTTGATAGATCTTCAATTTGAAACCTCAATACTATACATCTTAAGTCCGTATGATTGCCTAGCTCATTTTGGACAATGGATGCTAGGTTTAGAATTGAATTACTCTCACTCATTATCTCTTTCAATTATCTCGTTAATAGTCATGAATTTGGTATCAATTTTAGTACTCGTTTCTAGAGTTAGTTCGTTGGAGGTGACAAGAGAATGAGTACAGACAATAATGTTCCCTCAGTACTTGTTGAGAATGTATCTAAATGGTACGGACAAGTAATTGGAGTTAATGATGTATCTCTAGCTATTGAAGGAGGAGTGACTGGAATTTTGGGACCTAATGGTGCAGGTAAATCAACTCTATTTAAATTGCTAATGGGAAGAATCAAACCAAGTCAAGGTAGCGTTAAATTATTTGGAATTGACCCTTGGACCGATACATCTCCGTATAGAAGAATAGGTTACGTAAGTGAATCTGAGAGGTTATACGACTGGATGACAGGTCAAGATTTTGTTGCTACATTAGCCAGACTTCATGGAATGACTAGAGATGAAGCAAATTCTAGGGCAGAACATGTTCTGGATTTTGTAGGGCTTCATGATGTTCGGCATAAAGAAATTGGAAAATACAGTAAAGGAATGAGGCAGAGAGTAAAGATAGCTCATGCTTTAGTTCATGATCCTGATTTAATTATTCTAGACGAACCCCTTCATGGTTGTGACCCTATTGCAAGAACTAGTATCATGAATGTTATTAAGGAACTAGGAAATCAGGGTAAAACAGTTCTTGTTTCTAGTCATATTCTCGAAGAAATAGAGAGAATAACAGAACAAATAGTCATTTTACACAATGGAAGATTACTAGCCTTAGGAAATATTTACGCAATTAGAGACTTGTTAGATAAACATCCTCATAGAATAATGATTACAACTGAAGAACCAAGGAAATTAGCAAATGCCTTTATCAGTGAAGATCCAATTTATGGTGTTAGATTCCCGGAGGAAGGGAAACTAGAGATACAAACTAACGATTTATCTGCAGCACATTCAGTTTTACCACGAGTAATTGTTGAATCAAAAGTTAAGGTTTCGAGGATAGATAATCCTGACGACAATTTGGATTCTCTACTAGGATATTTGATTGGAGGCTAATTTATGGAAGAGGTAGATAAACAGGGAAGGAATCTTTCAACAACTGTTTGGACTCAACTTGATAGAAAGGCAGGTGCAATTACTGAATTAACGATTAGGCAACTTCGGAATAGAATCTCAACATGGGTAGTCTTAGGAGTAGGAGTACTACTTATCTCTCTACTACTAATATTCTATGTCGACTCAATCAGGGATGACTTCGAACCATTCGATAACGATGGAGATAGCCAAGATTGGGATAATGATGGATACCCCTTAGGGCAGGAATTAATCTATGGAACTAGCGACTACGATGACTCAAATTTCCCTGGATCATCCGAATATATCTATCAAGGAGATATTGATTGGAATGATCAACCTAGAAATCACTATGGAAATCATACTTGGGTTTATGCTTGGGGTTATTTCACTCCTACGTGGATTGATGTAGAGGCTGAGAATCCATTTTCATGGAGTGACAATTGGATTGATTGGAGTTCAGAAGAATACATTTGTGAGGAAGAAGGCTTGGGAAGCGATCCATTTTCAAGTGGAAGATTTACTTTAGACAGGAATTATTGCCTTTTTGAGAATGGTACTTATATCATGTTTGGAGCGATATTCATAGGTGAAGGGGATTTTTTCGTAGAGCCAGGATGGAACACAGAATGGGGTTATCTTACAGAGCCATTTTTTGTTGAAAAACATCCTAAATCAAAGTACATCGATGAAGATGATATTAATTGGGATAAAAATCGTGTCTCTAGTTCTCAAGGATTTGACGATGATGGTGACTGTTTGAAAGAAGATTACGTCGTTGACAGTAGCCCAAATGATAGCAACAGAAATGGAATTTATTGTGATGTTCAATGGACGTTTGATTCGAATGGCAATCTCGTTAGTATTAGAGCAGATAATAATGTAGATGAAGATCCTGATGACTCTAAACATATTGGTGAATCCAGTCATAGGACCTTCATTATTGGGACTGGAAAAATAGCATTTGTAATGATTATCGGATTATTTGTACCATTATTCCTAGCCTTGGGTCTTGTAAGAGATGAATCAGAAAATGGAACCCTTCACTATCTTCTTTCCAAACCAATTCATCGTGGAGAGTTTATTCTGTATCGATTATTAGGATATTTAGCTATAGTTGTTTCTTACACTTTGATATTAACTCTAATAATTGCATTTATTACATCGATAATTGGTCCAGGAAACTCATTCATTCGTCTTTCAGATTATCCGGTATGGATAGGTATTGCACTTTCTACAATACTTGTCCTAACTGCATACGGATCAGTATTCAACACTGTTGGATTAGTCTTGCCAAGATATGGTGTATATCTCTGTATCTTGTTTGGAGTATGGGAATTCCTAATGGGTTTATTCACAATTACTATACCTGAATCCGATATTACTATGCTATCAATTTCTCATTGGGCCATACAGTTAATCGATGCTGTAGTGATGATTGCTTGGAGTGATACTCCTTTGATACAGGAACAGGCTGATGCATTTGGTTTGGAAACTGGAATTTCTTTTTTCTGGCACCCTCCTGTTCATACATTAGGTACGGGAAGTCCATTCATAGCATCTATAATAAGCGTAGTTTTCATACTAACATTTAGCATGGGGATGATTTTGATAGGTCAGTTGATATTTAGAAATAAGGAAATAATGTGATTATTCATGGAAGATGATTTGGCTAGATTTTCTGGTGATTATTCTTCATTATGGCGTTTAGATATAATGCCTCCACTACCTAGGTTGTCTTGGTGGTGGTGGTGGGTCATATTGTTCATCCCTGACCCGGATAATCCATCACGTTCTAGACAATTGATGGTTTTATGGTCTTCAAAAGAGACTCCAGCCATTAGAGTAAACGATCATTGGTGGAAACCTGGTTCAAGGATGAGAGTTGATGAAAATAGAGGACATGTAGTCCCAGGAATGGTTTGTTCTTGGTGGTATGATGGTAAAGAAATGCATGAACCATTGTTGATGAAAGAGTGTAAAATGTTCTCTCTCGATGATAAACACCCCTTATGGCCAATTGAGGGAAATGGTGAAGGTTCAGGTGCAGTAATTCCCTTGGTTGATGATGACTTATCACTTGGCTTAACGAAAGGAAATAAGAAATTTTGGCTTAATCTAACTAGTAGTGAAGCTGCACAGAAAAAAGGTGCTCCTAAATCATTCAAAGCAGAATTAACACCATGGTGGGGTCCACCGAGTAAGTTGACATACAAGAATAATGTTTTCTTTTCTGACATGGGTTATGATATTCTTAGAATTCAAGGAACTAAAGCGTCAATTAAAATTGATAATGAAGATTTCGAAGGAACTGGATACTTCCAAAAAGTCAGTGTTCAGGCACCAACTTCACCATGGTTTTGGGGAATGTTACACTTTGACGATGGTTCTTATTTAGATTGGTTCATGCCACATTTATCCTTCTCATGTCTAAATATGGATGATAAGCCTTGGAAATTGAGAGATATTTTTAGAAATCCAAAGATTGGTTCTGGAATCTTTCATGACGCAAATAGAGATAAAACTGAAGAATTTAAGAACTGTGAAGTAGAGTTAATTGAACCTGTTAACGAAGAAATTCTGACTGACAATGATGGTAATAAGTTACCAAAGTTTAGAGTTCGTTTGTGGAATGAAACAACGAAAATTTCCCTGGAAGTTAGAGCAGCATCCCGTGCTAAATGGACCTTCGATCAACCAACTCGAGCTGGAATGGTTAGTCACCTTACGTACAATGAATATCCTCTTGAATTATTGAGAATTTCGATTTCTGATGAACAGGGTCTTCGAACAAAAAATGATTATTCTTGGATACACGGTAATGCAGAACATTCCTGGGGATTACTTCATTAATAGGTGATAAAATTGAGTGAACTATTATCCGAATCAAGAGATTCCATTAATGAGGAATTAATCAGAAAGAAATTTTCTTCTATTGGAGACGAAGAGATTCCGATTTGGTTTGGTTCACCTACATCTTTTTCATACGCACCCAGATATATTCTAGCAATAATTATTTTTTCTGTTCATTTTATCTTCTATCGTGTTGCAACTACTGTTTATGCTGAAGGAAGAGATGGCTTTCTCTATATTTTTCTACGTTTTATGGATCAGCTATTCGATCTTGTTGATGTTTTTGCATTTGTCTTTGTGATGCTAATTATAGCGAGAATTAATCATTTTCTTAATATTTCTACATCTAATGTGAAAATTTCTTTTTTCTTAATTATTGTAGGCATAATTCCTTCAATATGGTTTATCACAAACATAATTGATTGGTTTTTACTATTGATTGGAGAAAATGGTTTGAATATACCAGAATGGCTCGATACCTGGTTTTTAGGTTTAGGAATAATTAATTCATCGTTTTTTTTGATTTATTCTGTAATTTCTCAACTTTCTTACTCATATTTGGTTACTGATAAGAATATTTATCTTAAAAGAAAAATACTTTTCTATAATTCATTTACAATTATCGCAATAGATGAAATCGTAAATCTCAAAACTCAAATGACATTTTTCGGTAAAATGCTTGGTTATGGAAATTTATTGTTGATTACCGAGAAAGACTTAGAGGTCAAATCTAATTCAAATATTGAAAGGAACGGAATACAGAAGTTTTTCTACATTTTGAAGTTATTAATTTCATATAAAAGGCAGAGGAAAGAGTTGACCTTGAAGCCTTCCGAATGTTTTTTTGGGGTCAAAAATCCAATGTTAGTTTACCAATTAGCAGATGAAATAATTGATAATAATAATGGTGAAATAGAAATTTAACTTTCCGCATTGTTATTAATGAAAAGGTTTTGAGATAACATTAGAGGGATTCACATGTCCGAAGAAGATATCATTACAATTGCAGCGCAACACATTACTAAAGGAGATTTCATGGGTGCCATGGAAATATTCGAAAATCATGTAAATGATAATCCTAAAGATCCTGCTGGATATCATGGATGGGCTGAAGCTGCAATGTTCGAAATTCAAGAAAATGGTAATTTTGATGAAAAGGGAAATGATAGAATCAATGAAGGAAAAGTCCAATCCTATCTAAGAAAAGCAGCTGGTTTAGAACCAGATAATGCGGAATATCAAGCCGCCTTTGCTAATGCTCTAGTTGAGTTCGATCGAGTACCTATGGCAGTTAGAGAATACAAAAAATTGATTGAATTAGGTAAAAAGATAGAAGATGTCGATGTTTCATTCCATCTCTATGAAGCGGCCAAGCAGTTAATTGATTCAATCGATGTTAAAGTTGGTTATGATCGTAGTGAGCAATTTGCTAGACAATTTATCCCTGTTGCTATAGAATTTGCAATTCTAGGTTTGGGTTTCTCTTCGGTCGAAGAGGCAATGGAATATCTCTCTACAGAGGAATAATTGGAGTGATTCCAATTGACTCGCGGCCGTATAATGGTCGCTTTTGGTTACCATGGTAGTCACTTCCATGGTTCTCAAATCCAACCAGATGTTCCCACTGTCCAAAAGGCAATAGAAACTGCTCTTAGAAAGGTAAGTTGGTGGACGGATGGATGTCTAGAAATGTCAAGTAGAACCGATGCAGGGGTTAGTGTAAGGATGAATCTTGCTTGCATAGATATCCCAATTACTGTTTGGAATGATGTAGAGAAAAAAACCATACTCAAAGTTCTGAATAATAGATTTCCCGAAGGTTTGTGTGCATGGGATTTAGTTAAAGTTGATTCAAATGTTAGAAGTAGAGCTGCTAAGAATAGGACGTATTTATACAGAACAGAATTAATCGAAGAATGGTCTTCTGGAATTGACGAAGAATTATTTAGCAAGGCATGTGATTTAATTATTGGGACACATAATTTTACAAATTTCTGTAAATTAGAAGAGGATAAAAACCCGATTAGAACAATTGATTACTGCAGACCCTGGTATTCTTCAGATGGGAGAATTATTGGGCTATTCATATGCTCAGAGGCTTTTTTATGGAATCAAGTTAGGAGGCTTGCTGCAGCAATAACTGGTGTATCTACAGGTAGAATTAGTTTTGACACATTCAAATCTGCATTAGAAAATCCTGAAATCACGGCCGACTTGGGTAGAGCACCATCAAATGGTCTGATTCTTTGGTCTATTGAACATGAAAACTCAAGTAAAATGGGTTTAGATAGTGAACCCGATACAGAAGATTTCTCTCATCCTCCGGGAAAAAAGCACAAATTCAAGAGGTGGTTATCAATGGCTAAATTGGAAATCGGATTATTTCTAGAGAAAGACTGGGAAAGTTCCCTTAATCAAGAATGATTTCTAATTTGTCTCCATCTTTACAGGGTAGAGATTCTCTCAAAAATGAGCCTGAGATAACTTCTGCTGTTTCGGTATGTCTTGTCAAGTCCGGAATTAGGATTGCGCAATCTATCCAATTTTCATTATCTGAGGAAATTCTTCCAGTAAATGCTGTTGCTCCTCCAAAAGATCTACCATCTCTCTCAAAACCTTTGATTCTCAAAGGTATATGCTTTAATGAAACATCTCCCTCATCTAGACCAGATAAAATTCTTAAATTTTGGTAATCGGATAGGCTAGATTTGCTCATATCGAGATTTAAGGTGCCTGGCCAAGCACCAACTTCGAGCACTTTCTTGAATTGTTCTTGGTAATGAGGTTGAGCCATGAATACATGTGCTCTGCCAAGTCCACTCGACACTTTCCCAGATAGACGCATGGCTCTGCGCCTAATTGTTTATTCAAGAGGATTTTCTCTAGAATATCCTATATCTCAAATTCATCTCCTCTCTTAGAGACTTTCCATCCATTTTTTTCAATAATTTTTCTTTGTGCAGAATCTATATCATTGACTGGATTTGAATGATTTAAGTGTAGGAATGAAATATTGGGGTCCTCATTTCTTTTTGCACCCAATCGTTTGATTGTTTCCTCTATTGTTGGGTGTGGTATTTTCTTAATATCTCTACCTGGTAATTCATCCATACTCCAAAATGTCCCATCAACAAAAGCCTCATCAATTTCTAACATCTTCAGAAATTCTCTAATATTTTTTTTCGAATAGTAATTTAGAGTTTCATTCCATGAATCTTGATCGGGTAAGAAAAGAATTTTTCTCTTCTTTCCTTTGATTAGTATTCCAGCTGTGTCGCCTAACTCGCTTCTATGAGGTATCGGAATGAACTCAAGAGAGAAACCACATCCTTCTTTGGGTTCAAAGGACTTGCCAAATTCCACTGAATGGGTGATAATATTGCCTTCTTCAATCATTAACTTAGTATCGCTTCTATTATCAATAATATCTTTATTACTTTGAGTAAGATAAACGTCTAGATTCTTTAATCCCATCACTGGTTTTCCAAATTGTCCCATTCCTTCAATATGTCCCAGATGTAGATGTGTTATGGAGACAGTTTCTGGTATGAATATGTCATTATGTTCTGGAGTCCAGAACATTAATTGTTCAGATAGATTTTTTGTAACTTCAATAATGTGCTTCGATCCATCATTTCCTTGAATTCCGATAGAAACTGGGAATTTTCTCATTTTTAAATCGTTATGTGCATCTTTACATCTGTTACAAGAGCAGCCTGCTTGTGGTATACCTCCATCTTGAGCAGTACCCAATATTGTAACAATCGCTCCTGAAGTCATTTGAATATCCGTATGGGTACTAATCTTTAACTCGTCGATTAGTAATTATTGTAATCTTATGATAGAAGCAGCAATGAACCTCTACTGTTTGGCTTGTTCATGGCAGTAGACACTTCTTGGATGTCGTTGCGTTATGAGGAGATTAAAAAGCAGGGTCTTGATTGGAATCCACCGACTCTAGAAACTTCTAATGACGCACGATGTATTATCGATGGTAAAGAAACAATAATGTTGTCTGCAAATAATTACCTTAATTTAACTAATCACCGAAAAGTTATCGATGCAATGATTTCAGCTACAAGGAAGTATGGTGCAGGAAGTGGTTCAGTCCGAGCCATCGCTGGAACAATGGATATTCATCTTGAGGCTGAGGAAAAAGTTGCTGAATTTAAGAAAGTTGAATCATCATTAATTTATTCTGCAGGTTATACCGTGAATGTTGGATTAATACCAACTTTAGTAAGAGGTTCAGAAGATATCATCATCAGTGATGAGTTAAATCATGGCTCAATTATTGATGGAGTAAGGTTGACAAAAGCACGTAGAGGCGTTTATTCGCATAATGATATGGGTGAATTAGAAGCAGTTTTGAAGGCTAATGAAGATGCTGAAAGGAAGTTAATTATCACAGATGGAGTTTTTTCTATGGATGGAGACATAGCTCCTTTGGATGAATTGAGTAAGCTAGCAGATGAGTATAACTCAATGGTTTATGTCGATGATTGTCATGGAGAAGGGGTATTGGGAGAAAAGGGTGCTGGGATAGTTGATCATTTCAATCTTCAAGGTAAGGTCGATTTCGAAACAGGTTCTTTTTCTAAAGCACTTGGAGTTCAAGGTGGCATACTAGCAGGGTCAGAAGATGTTAGGAATCACGCACTGAATCATTCTCGTTCATGGTTGTTATCTGGTAGTCAACCTCCAGGGGTTGCGGCTGCTCAAAAAGCCGCTATCGAAGTTCTCATGAGCGAACCCCAACATCATTCAAAACTTTGGGATAATACCGATTATTTCCGCAAAGAACTACAATCACTTGGCTTCGATACTGGTTCTTCCGAAACACCAATTATTCCTATAATGTGTGGGGAATCTATAGTCGCTAAACAATTATCTGATGAACTGAGTAAGAATAATATCATGGCGGGAGCCATAGTTTTCCCAATGGTTGCAAGAGATAAAGCACGAGTAAGAACTCAAATGTCTGCAGGGCTTAGTCGTGATGATTTGGATCAAGTACTCAGAGTACTGGAGAAAATAGGTCCCCGACTTAAACTGATTTGAGGAAATAATATGGTAATAACATCGACTTTAGATGAGCAGGAAATTAACTTAATGATGCTTAGAATCAATTCAGTTCCAATTACTGAGACACTGAAAATGCAGATTATGAGATTAGATAAAGGCGAATGTGAGGCTTTGATAGCTAGAGATACAATGTGGGATGGAATTTTCAAAACATTCCATGGAGGTATTCTTGCAACAATTGCAGATAGTATTACTTGCTGGGCAATTTTAACAGAGATCGGAGCAAATTCTAACGTCGCAACTACCGACTTTAATATTCGATTTTTAAGACCATGTAAGACAGATGTGCGCTGTGTTGCCAAGGTCATCAAGACTGGAAGAACTCTGAGTTTAGCCGAAGCAGAAATTTTTGATATGGATGATAATTTAGTCGCGGTTTCACAAGTAAATTACATTTCATTAGACAACTAATCCAATTCATCAACAGCCTTTTCTAATTCATCAAGATTTTGTTCCGATAAATTATCTTTATCATCATCTTCATAGATTGTTACATCCATTCCATCGAAGGGGTCAAGATCTCTATCAATTCTTTCAATCATCCTCCATCTTGGTGCATATGAAATTTGGATATATAGTGGACCTGGAATAATAAGAATGCTATATCCTATTATTTTCCATACTTCGGGGGTTGAGAAAATAATTGTTATTGTAGATAATAAGAATCCTAAAAATGGTAATGGGTACAAGTACCTTCTTCTTTTTTCAAGTCTTAATGGTGGTTTTTTAAACAATGAAGATGATAAAGCTGATATTGAGCCTAGTACTGCACATAAAAGCAATATTATCAAGCTTTCATTAATCCATTTTTTAATAGTTTCAGAAATATTTTCTGAATTACTGTTTCCTTCATATAATACTGGTAGTAATAGTGTTAAATTTATCATCATCGCATAAACAATTCCAACAAAAAAAGGGTGTGAAAATGATAAAGATTGGCTCAAAAATAACTGACTAATTGAACCCCCTTCAAGCATATGCCTATGTTCATCATCAAACTCGTCGAGGCGGTCTCGCCATCTAGACATGTTTTTTTGTCGGAATACATTGTGTTTGACTATTACGGGTATTTCATGTGAAAAAAATCGAAAATTATATATTTTCGCTATTTTCGTTTTCTAAACTCATTAACGGAGATGTTATCACTTGTCTATATTGGGACAATCTTTTGTGGTACTAGATGACTGATGAAGAAGTGTTATTTTCAATTACAAATAAAAATCTTGATTCGGGACTAAGAGGCATTCCTGTAGGGACTTGTAAAACCTCTTTTGTAGATCCATATGAAGGAGTTCACTACGTTGGCTATCCTGTTGAGGATCTAGTAAATATGGAAGAAGAAGATGTTATATTTTTACTTTTTAATAAGCGTTTACCAACTGAAGAAGAATCTCAAGAGTTCAGAGCAGAATTAACTCAGAGAGGAGAAAATATTCCTACCGGTGCGCTTAGAGTTCTAGAATCACTATCTCCGGGAAGTGGCCACCCTATGGAATGGCTTTCAATCGGAATTATGGCTCTGGGAGCCGCTGAAAAAACCGGAGATACAAGAGCAGATGCAATGAATTTAATTTCAAGAATGCCCGAATTGATGGCTCGAATGTTTCGTTTAAGAAGTGGAGAAAAAGAAAAATTAAAGCCCAGGAGTCCAGAACTTGGATTGGTAGAAAATTTTGTTCATATGATGGGCTTTGAAGGCGACCAAGCACGTGATATTGAGAGAGTATTGCGTTTCTTCTTTATTCTCCATATGGATCATGGAGGAGGCAATCTTTCTACTTTCTCCGGTAAAGCAGTAGCATCTGGTTGGGCGTCTATTTATTCCTCAATTGCTAGTGCAATGAATGCTCTTTCAGGGCCTCTTCACGGACAAGCTAACCAAGCATGTCTTGAATTTGTCAAAAGAATAGGCACCTCTGATCACAAGGAAATTGAAGATTTTGTTCGGACCGAACTCGCTAATCGAAGGAAAATTTTTGGATTTGGACATGGAGTTTTGAGAGCTGAAGACCCAAGAGCTAGATTATTGTTCGAGTTAGGTGACGAAATCTGTCCTGATCATGAATATTTTAAGATTGCTAGAGCATTAAGAGAAGTAATACCTCCAATTCTAAGTGAAATACCAAAGATAAGTAATCCATACCCAAATGTTGACATTGCTAGTGGAAGTTTACTCCATTCAGTTGGCTTTAGATTACCTGAATACTACACCACATTTTTTGGTTGGGCAAGAGTGGCTGGTATCAGTGCTCAAATTCTCGATGAAAGGAATGCAAGAGATGGCCGAGGAACTCCAATTTACAGGCCAAAATATATTCCAAAAAATCAACCTTTGAGAAGGTTAGAATAGTCAAGAAGATCCATTTCTATGTGACTTTCCAGTACCTCTATGGCCAATTAATCTTGGAGTTTCCCAGGGAAGACTGCAAGAAGAAATTTCTTTGATTAAAGAATCCATTTCTCTTTCCCATAGCCATTTCTTTTTCCAGTTCGAGATAAAATTAATTCTTTCTGAATCTGAAAGTTCATGCCATGGTGATACATCTCTTTTCATTTCTCTAATCACAGATTGATGTTGTTCTATGGGAGTTTGGTCTAGTTCTCTTCTTTGTTCTTCATCCAGTGGTTGTGTAGCTGGTTTAGTCCATCTCGGATATCCTGACTTCAAAGTCACTGTATTTGGAGAAAGATCGTCTGTTAATCCCGTTAGACCTGCATCAAGAAGCATCCTCTCAGAATCAGATTTTGCAGGCCAAACGTAAACTGGATATCCTTTTCTTAATTTTGTCAATCTTTCTAATTTCTTACCTTGTAGACCTACAGAACGTCCCAAACTAATATTACTTTCAATGCCGGTTAAATATTGTAACGAGCAAGGTAGCATTGGTGACTTTTCTATCCTTTGCTTCTCCATTAATCTTGGAAGAGAATTTAGAAGAAAAGATGGAGCAGCAATAATTCGTTGTGAGTGCCAACTACCCCAAGATCGAATGTGTGGCCTCAGTCTGCTAAATTTAAGTTTAGAGTTGACTTTTTTTGAAGCAGAAATAATTTTTGGTTCAAATGAATAAATAACAGAACTACTATTAGGGAAATCTATAGGTTCTAAGGCTTCATTTAAAATCTCAATCATTTTCATCATATGTTTTTCTCTTTCATTCCCATTGAACCATCCTCCAGCCTTACCACTAGATGGATGAGGTGATTTTAGCTCAAAGCATGTAAAAGCTCCTTCATCAGTCCATCTTTTTATGAAATCCTTCTTTGCTAATAAATCCTCTATTGGTTCAACATAATCAGGCAATTCATCCAATGTCAAGCATTCAGGATAATCTCCAAACTCAGTTTTGGAATCATGATGGAGGACTAATCTATCATCTTCAGAAAGTCTTAGATCCAATTCTACTCCATCGCATTCTTTCATACCATAAACCAAAGCTTCTACGGTGTTTTCTCTAGGGCGAATCCAGTCTTCTCCGCCCTTATTCATGTACGTTGCGCTATATATCTAATAATTAATTAAGCGTTTTTTCCAAGACTAATCCGCCCCAATGCTAAATAGTCAAAAAGTCAACCGCAACTTAGGTATTACCATGTCAGAGACAGTAGAATTAGACCGAGAATCGAACCCGCAAGAAGTAAGAGGATACGCATTTTATGATTGGGCTAAATCAGCATTTGAAACATCTGTTACTGTGGCAGTACTGCCTGCATGGTATGCTTATCTCTTCTTGAAAGCTAATGGATTAACAACTACAATTGGTTCAATTGAGATGCAAGGAGATGCGGTATGGTCATTTGCAGTGGCAATTGGAACCCTATTTATTGCTATTATTAGTCCATCTCTTGGCGTAATAGCAGATAGAAGAAGAATAAAGATGTGGTGGCTGCGTATTCTAACATATGTCGGTGCCGGATCTACTTTCCTTCTAGCATTTGCACCAATCTTACCAATTGAGGCCCAATGGTTATGGCTAATGGTGTTCTTCATGTTGGCTAATGTGGGACTTAATGGTGCTGGTGTTTTCTACAATGCTTTACTACCTCACATGGGTACTGATGATGAAATGGACAGAATTTCAAATTTAGCATTTGCATATGGTTATCTTGGAGGTGGACTTCTTCTTCTTGTTCACCTTGGAATGGTTTTGACTTTGACTGGAGAATGGGTAATCCCTTTTGTTATGGCGTCATCTGGAATTTGGTGGTATGGTTTTGCATTGGTGACTTTCAAATTGGTGCCTGAACCTCCAATAGAAAATGAGATGCCATCTTTAGACTTCATGTCATCAGCAAAATTAGCAATCTCTGAAATCAGAAAAACTCTAGGTGAAATAGAAAAATTCAGGACATTATTCATCTACATGCTAGCATATTTCTTCTTTATCGACGGTATCAACAGCGTGACAGCACTAGGTGGTGTATTTGGCTCCACAGTTCTAGGCATTACTACTGTTGATTTGATTGTAACAATTCTTGCTATACAATTTGTTGCTTGGCCATCAGCATTGGCGTTCACCAGATTAGCAAACAAAGTGGGAACTAAATCTGCATTGAATGTCTCTCTAGTTGGATGGGTAGTCTTATGTTTTGCAGCACTTTCCTTCGCACCTTTGGAATATTCTCAACATTCAGAGTACCAAATTCAAATTGAAGAAAGTTCAGACGGTGAATGGCTTTACACACCTCATGCAAACTTAGGAGATTTTCCTATTGCACAACAAGAGAGTGGTGATGAACAAGAATGGGCTTATGAGAATCTATATGCTCTAGGAATTGTTGAGATTGATGATGACTACACTGATTCAGTGATTTACAAATGGTCTGGTTTTGATGATGATGGTTCACCAATTATTGTAAATTTAGGTACTTTATCTGAAGAAACAATATCTCAATTAATTAACTCATTTGATGATACTAGATTTTCAATAAGTGCAATTTTCATCGATGGACAAGAAACAAATAATGTGGGAATTGATCATCCAACTAATTTAGGCGATGGGAAACTTGATGCCATTCCAAGTACTGTTCGTGACAATGTTTGGGAACCACTTGGACTCACAGTTGGTTTACAATTCCTACTTCTAGGGTGTGCTATGGGGACATTACTAGGTGGGTCTCAAGGTTTGGCAAGGAGTATGTTTGGTCAAATGGTACCTGAAACTCGAAGCGCTGAATTCTTTGGCTTCTTTGGCTTCTTTGGGAAGGTTGCTGCATTTATCGGGCCATTGCTGTATGGATTGATGACTGTAATGTTCGACAGTAGAGTAGGTATCTTATCTATTGCAATGCTAATTCTAATTGGCGCGGTTATGATGAGAATGGTTGACTTAGAACAAGGTCGTGCTGATGCACAAGCTGAAGACGCTAAAAACAGAGGATTAGATAATTGATTATTTGCTAATTCTATCAACTAATAATGAAATCTCCAATAAGATAACCATTGGCCCCCCTACTAAAAACATCGAAACTGGATCTGGTGGGGATAATACTGCACCTAACAATAAAGCGGAAAACCAGATTAAACCTCTATTATCCGTTACAAAATCTCTACTAATTATTCCAGTTCGAAGAAGTAATAATACTGCTAAGGGTGTTTGAAAACTGATTACTGAAGCAAAGAAAAGACCTGTTACAAATCCTAACCATGATTGTAGTTGCCAAGTATTTGTTATACCGACAGCACTAGCATCTTTAGCCAAGAAATCAAGGAGCATCGGTATGAGAACATTATGGGCATAAATTGCTCCAATTATTCCTAGTCCGATTGATGAAAAGAGAACTAATGATAATCTCATTATTTTTGTAGAATATAAGCCATTTTCATTTTTATTAGATTTATTGATGAGTTTTTTTCCATTCCAAGATAGATCAATGATTAATGTTGCAAGAACCAGTCCAATTCCGATTTGTGTAGCGATTCTTAGTCTTAGTAAAATCACTTCCATCGGTTGAATAATAATTAATTCTACATCATCTGGAAGATATCCATTAGCTTGTAAAAACCAGCTAATTATATCTCCAGAAATTGGATAACCTATTCCCAATCCTAAGATGAACATTCCTACTAATAATGTTAATCTTTTTTTTAGATATTTAATCAAATTCACAAATTCGGCCATTGGGATAATGTCCCTCTGGCTGCCATTCATGCTGCTGCGTGGGCGTTTACTTACTGAATACATCGCTTGATGGTTTTTCTATCTCCTGAGAATTATTGAGAGAATGTCACCATCTTTCAGTCTATGATCCAAACCGACTCTTTGCCATTCAAATTTACCACTTGGGCCATTAACTCTTGCATATCTGAATTTTCGAACAAAATCTCTGTGTAATTTCACACAAACATCTCTAACAGTCGATGTATCTTTGATTATTAAAGGCTCAATTAAATCCGCTTCTTGCCCTTGTGGCTTAAGATAAACAGACATGAAGTGTAGATTATCAAAAACAAAATCTTTCATATTTTCTATACCAATTCCAGTTTTTGCAGATACTTCCAAAACGGGCCATCCATGAGGTATCATTTCCATTGTTCTTTGTATATCATCTTCATTTGCTAGGTCAACTTTATTGATTACTACCACTGCATTACTGTAAACTCTATTTCCTGCTAATGTATCTACAATATGGTCATCTGTCACATCAGTTCTAAGAGTCACAGTCGCAGAAACGATTCCAAAACTTCTTACAATTTCTTGAATTTCTTCATGAGTCAAATTTGTTTGTTTTACAGTAGACCTTACTACAATTCCTCCTTTGTTTGACCTAGTGATGAAAACCTGTGGTTTATCCTGATTCAACCTCATTCCTGATCTCCATAATTCTAAATCCAATATATCGAAATGGGATTCTTGAAAGGGATCAAGAACATATAGAACCATATCTGCTCCTCTGATTACATTGAGTATTTCTTTTCCTCTTCCTTTACCTTCCGCTGCACCCTTAATCAAACCAGGTAAGTCTAGAATTTGTATTTTGGCACCTTTATGTTCCATTAAACCAGGAATACAAGTTAGTGTAGTAAATGCGAAATTACCTACTTCTGACTCTACTTCTGTCAACTGAGAAATAAGACTTGATTTTCCTACACTAGGAAACCCCACTAGAGCAACAGAAGCATCTCCTGATTTTTTCACTTCAAATCCAGGCCCTCCTCCACTCGCTTTCGCGTGAGCCTGAGCCTTTTCTTTACGAGCTCTTAATGCTGCAATTTTAGCCTTTAATTTACCAATATGTGCATTTGTAGCCTTATTTTTTTGTGTTTTCCCAATTTCTTCTTCCAGAGATTTGATTTGTTCATCGATTGTAGCCATGACTTAACCCCCTATCGCAACCGATGCTCGTGTCACTGGCCTAGTCATCTATTCTTCAATTGAATGCCTAACCGATAGTTCATTGTACACTTCTCTCTGCCTAGACCCGGGGTGCGGAGATGGCAGACGTGATTCTGAACTTAATCCATCTTCCTAATTTCCAAAAATTAGTTTCTATGCCTCTCAAAGAATTATTTGAAAAAGTACAGGATGGTTCTCTAAGAACATATCGTCCGAAATTAGATTCTAGATTCCATCGAGATTTTGAAGTTGATTTAGAAGGCGACATAATGGAATGGTATGATAATAATCTAGATACAATTTTATCTGAATCCATATATTCTCAGGAAATCAGTCACTCGGATAAGGCAGAGATATCTATCTTACTAGCGAAATGGTGTTCCTTTTCTGAGTGGCGTTGTTGGGAAGCTCGTCTTTTTCTATACGTTGAACCTTCGTTAAATTATACTATTTCGAATACTAATGATTTCCTGAATTTTTCATTATGGAATAATTTCCATTCATGTTTATCAAAAACCGATAAGAAATCTTATTCGGAATCTGTTGTTCTTGATTGGATGAAAAGGAGGGAGGAATTAGGAGAAACGATGGAACCCTCGGAAGACCCACGTATTTTACCGACCATGAACTCTCATAGTAACTCTAGTGAATTATTACATATTTTTCTAAATAATTTTGATTCTGAGGATGTTGGTTTACTGATAGGTCGTGAATATCTAGAGTATGAATCTTGGACGCTGAATGGAAATTTTTTGTATGAAGGGGGTACGGTGAACGATGACTAAATTGCCTTTAATTCCTCCACCACCTCTCGACTCTATGGATGATAGTTTTGTCGTTTTAGGGCGTTTTCAACCATTTCATAAGGGTCATGCAGCAATGATAAAATCAGCTGAAGATTATCGCTCTGAAAATTATCCTAACTTAAATTTAGTTATAGCTATAGGTTCTTCTAACCGTCCCCAAACATTACAGAATCCTTGGTCATATAACGAGAGAGCGGAGATGATTTATTCATGGTTGCGTAATGAAGAAAATATTGATGCTAAAATTGTATCAATCCCAGATATTGACGATCCTCCTAATTGGGTGAGTCATGCTGAGGCCTATCATGGTCATTCCGGCGTATTCTTTAGTAGTGATGATTCTTCATGTAAATTATACCAAGATTCTGGATGGATTACCGTATCAACGCCTTTGGTTGATAGAAGTAGATTTGAAGGTTGGAGGGTTCGTGAAACTGCTAGGATGCTCTCAACAATAAATGATGAAGAGGCAATAAGAATGGTATTGGGTGAATCTCTGCCCCAATCAGTTATCGATTATTTAATTTCTAATGACTCACTCAAAAGATTGGCCTTCTTGGGTGAAGGTGGTGAACCAGTTGGATAATCTATACTAAATCGTCCGGGCTGAATTCACAATATCCTTCGCATGTATCAATAACTGTTCCTTCTGAAAGATAGTTAAATGCCATTTCTCTCGCAATTGGAAGCACTCCAATAGCATCATGTGCCGGATGTGGCTCTTCTCCATACTCATTTCCTACGGGGGCTTGTAAATATCCTCCGTCAAAGAAGACTCCTACCGAGCCTGAATGACCCTCTCCAACGATTGTGAGCCCATAAGGACTAATTGTTGACGAATTTAGTAAGGCAATATCTCCAGTCCTCATCATTCTGGCGGATGAAATATTTGAAATTTGTAAATCTGAAATTGAAAATAACGTCATTAATTCAAACGGTTCAATTTGGTCACCATAACCTTCTTTTCTTAAACTTAAAAATGTGTCAGTTTCAGTAGAATCCCATAGAGATTGCATTATTGACATAGCTACTGCCCTGTCTAATTGATTATCATATCCATATTCGCTGGCAAAAACAAAATAGAATTTATCATATTGCGTACATCTCTCAATTATATGTGAAAATGATGAACCACCAGCCCACAAAACTCCTCTATTCAAATCTGGCGATAGCCCGATAATCGATGGTCCTCTCAATGCTCCATTTGAGTAACCAGTGTATGTTGGATTTGTGGTATCAATTAATTTTTCATTTCCATCTTCATAGTAGAATTCAGGCAAATCTGAGCAGATTCCCATGAAAGTTTTAATCATTACAACCTGATTAATCATCGCTTGTTCAAGCCTTTCAGCTTGATGTTGAAAGTAGTGCATATTCAGAACTGCATATTCAATGCTAGCGAAATCATCATCAGCCCATCCATAGAAACTTGTTCCTAGCATTGCCGCATTATTTTCATTTGCCCAACCACTAAGTCCGTCGGTGTTACCATTTCCAAGGAAACCATGACCCCAGATTATCATATCCGCTGGCTCTTGTGTTGTTACTGCTGAGTATGGAATAACTAACCAAAATGGTATTTCTCTATTTTCAACGAAAACAGGCGTTCTGTCCTCCACCGAAGCTCTTCGGATAAGTGCTGGTGGGAAGAAAGATTCTGTGTATTGAGGAGCGGTAAAAGTTCCAGTGATTAACCAATGACTAATGTTCCCATCTTTTGTTTTCATTTCATTATTTTCTATGGTACAGCTTATTCCATCTCCAGTTCTTTCTAATGCATCATTTCTCATAGAAATAATTGGTCCTATCATAGATTCAGTAGATGATGTATGAAAACTCCAAGCGGTTTGTAATTGATTAATCGAGATATCTGTGTTTGATTCAATCCAAGAAAATAAGTTTTGAAATTCAGCTCTCCTATTTTCTATGTCTGGTGATGAAGTAGTAATCTGATCTCTCAATGCAGCAAATCCATCAGGAGTCGGAACCAGCTCTCCATTTTGGTCTACTAATCCTGAAATTATTACTACATAAGGGGTATTATGTTGTAAGGCTTTAATCGTCCTAATGTGAAGTATTGTTGGTTGGTCGATCTCGGATCTTATGTCTAGCTCAACCCAATGTGGGATTAATTCTCCTGTTAACTTGTTCATTAGAACTGTTGAGTGCCCACTTTCAAGACTCTTTGCAATGCTATACTGACCGGCTAAATCAGAAACATCAGGTTCTATCGTAAATGCTGTCATTATTTGTGTATTCGGACTCGCCCCATCCATTTGGTTCAAAATAGGAATTTCTATTGGATTGACGGTACCAGAGCCTGGTATTGTATTGGAAGAATAATGTATTCTTTTACCCGTAACTGTGTTCGATTCATCTACTAGAAATACGTCAGATGGAAAAGGTAGCATACAGTGAATTGAGTTAGTATTATCACATCCATCAACATGCGTAATCTGAAGAATATCTTCTGGTTCTTCAAAAATACAACTGTCATCATTTACAGTAGCATTCTCATCGTAATTCACAGCATTAACATCAGTACAACCCAAATTATCAAAAAACTCTTCGACAATTTCTTCATTTGTTCCTGTGCATCCAGAGAGTACCATCGAGACACACAACAATACGACGATTATCCTATTCATAGAATGACGAGTTAAAGAAAGGCTATCAATATTAGTTATCCGAAACTATAACTTTCACAGGCCTTAAAACACGATCATGAAACATATACCCCTCTTCTACAATTTCAACTACAGAACCAGATTCTTTCCCTTCTGGGGTGGGTATCACAGCTATGGCCTCCATGAATGAAGGATCGAATAATTTGTCCAGTGCCTCAATCTTTTGTACACCCTCATTTTCTAATGTACTTCTCAATGATTTTAGCGTCATATTAACGCCTTCAATAAATTTTTCCGATTCATTATCTTCAATTGAAATTGCTTTCTCCAAATTATCAAGAACTGGTAGAATTTTCGATGCTAGATTCATGCTTGAAAATTTAACCAATGTATTTCTCTCTCTTGCATATCTCTGCCTAAGGTTCACTATTTCTGCAGTGGAATATTGCTTTTCTTTTTCTAGCTCTTGAATTTTTTCTTCAAGGGTTTTCATTGGGTCAATAATCTCACTTTCTTCCGATTTTTCTTCCTCGGAAACATTCTCAGTGACTTCATCCACCTCGTCGGTCATGATACTTGGTTTCAATCATCCTTCAAGAATCCAATGGTCCTGGTCACTCAAGATAGAAGTATTCACCAGCAATTTTCTGCTCTCTATCTTTACGACTATCTGGTTTATTGATACGTGGCCTATGTGACTCATGATCTCTTCTAAATGTCACATTGACATCTTTTAGGAATTTATTCATGCCTTTTCTAAGATTTAGCGGACCTACTGCATTGCCAGTTTTCCCTCCTTCACCATCGAAAACCAATAATGAGTCACTAACAATATCAATAAAATAAATGTCATGATCAATTACCATAGCGGCTTTTTCATTACTTTCCATGGTTCTTCTGATAGCTTTAGCAGCCTCCATCCTAGCATTCGCATCAAGATGAGCACTTGGCTCATCCAGAAGATAAAGGTCAGCATCTTTACCTAAACAAATTACTATACTGACAGCTTGTAATTCCCCCCCTGAAAGTTTCTTCGCCCTTAACTCCAATAATTGATCAACTTGCAAAGGCCTAACTACTTGGGTATGGAACTCACCTGTCCTCCATTTATGTCCCAATTCCGTGTTTAACCAGTCCTCGACAGTTCCTTCGAAATCGGTATTCACATGTTGAGGCTTGTACGATACTACAGCTTCCATTGTACACCAGCCCTGGTCTGGCTCCATTTCTCCTGCAATCATTTTCACCATGGTAGTCTTTCCGGTTGCATTTGGCCCTACTACACCAACAACTTCCGCGCTTCTGACCATTCCTTCACCTGTCTTTAGGTGAAAGTTACCCAGAGTTTTTTCCATGTCTCCCCATTTTAGAATCGGTAAACCTACTTCCTCACCTCTAACTCTGCCTCTTAAGAATTGTATAGGCTTATCTCTAATTCTAACATTTTCTTCATTCAAGAAACCTTCTAGATATGCGTTTATTGCACTCCTAGTCGAGCGTGCTGGAGTGAATATCCCAAAAGCAGCTCTCTCTCCATAGACTATGTGTAGTAAATCACATAGAACATCAAGAATAGCTAAGTCGTGTTCAACGACAATTACTCTCTTTCCTTTCTCTGCTAAATTTTGGATTATCTTAACCATCCTCATTCTTTCATGAATATCTAGGTAAGATGAAGGCTCGTCAAAGAAATAAACTTCAGCCTCTTTCAACATTGTAGCACATATTGCAACCCTTTGTAACTCACCACCTGAAAGTTGTCCGATATTTCTATCTAAGATATGATCTATTGCTAGTAATGTAGAATAATCATTCAATTCACCTCTTTCATCAACTTTTTCTAGTAATTCTCTAGCTTTCCCATCAAATATTTTAGGTAATTTATCGATATATTGTGGTTTCACAGCAATTCTCACTCCATCATCAGCAACTAATTGCAGATAATCTCTCAACTCTCCTCTCGGAAATGACTCGATAATATCTTTCCATTCAGCAGAATTAATTGTCCAGTCGCCTAAGTTCGGTTGTATTGAACCTGATAGTAGATTTATCGCCGTAGATTTCCCCATTCCATTAGGGCCTAATATCCCGACAACTTGCTTTTCTCTTGGTGCAGGAAGCCTGAATAATCGAAATCCATTTTGATCATATCGATGAGTCATCTCTCCTTCTAATTCCTCAGGTAAATTTGTAATTATTAGAGAGTCAAATGGGCATTTATTTACACAAATTCCACAACCAATACACAGTGGTTCAGAGATTATTGGTTTTCCACTGTCATCATCGAGGATAATACATTCAATTCCATTTCTTACAGGAGGGCAAAAAACCCAGCACTCAGCATTACATTTTTCTGGGCTACACCTGTCTTCAAGAAGTACTGCAACCCTCATGTTTTCATCTCCCAAGTATTTCACTCAATATATCTTCTATCATTTGGCCTAATTTTGGCCATTTTTATTCATAATGCAAAGAAACGAAATCTTACGTATATGTACGCTGCTAGACCAATCTTTTCAGTTTTTGACAATTGTGTTCTTTCGGAAAACACATCTCCATCATTTTTCTCTATCTTCTTCATAATTGAGTGATAAAAAGTAGTCATTGCTGCAGGTGAATATCTACTGGATTTATCTAAGAGAGGGAATAATTTCATTCCTCTTTCCCTATACTTATCTGCTCTTTTGATATATTCTTTTACGAATGGTTTCCATCCAGGATGATTTAGAATTTCTTTTCTATTTTTCAGGTCTTGCTCTGATATCCCAAATCTCCTTAAGTCTTCAATTGGAAGATATATCCTATCTCTTTCAATATCTTCTGCAACATCTCTTAGAATATTTGTTAATTGCATATAAATTCCCCATGATTCAGCATATTCTCTAGCTTTTTTATCGTCATACCCATATATCTCGATACATACAAGACCTACCGTTGAAGCAACTTTATAACAATAAGAATACAGATCTTCAAAGGTTTCATACCTATTTCTGTGGAAATCTTCTTCCATTCCACTAATCATATCGTCTAGTAATTGTCTTGAAATACCATATTTATTCACAGTATCTTTCAATGCTATGAATATAGGGTCAGTCGATGTTAAGTTTCCATATGCAGTAGATAATTTCTTCCTGTAGTAAAATAATTGAGACATTTTGTCGTTGTAAGATGACCTGTCTAATACAGGAACTCCATCAATTAATCTCTCGATTTTAGTTCTATAATCTATGGATTCTTGATTATTTTCCGAACCGCCAGGGAAATAATCTACATAGTCTCCATCTGCTATGTCGTCAGCCCTTCGGCAGAATGCATAATAGGCCATAATCGACCTTCTTTCCTGTTCTGGAAGGTATTTGAATGAATGGTAAAAATTTCCTGCTTCCCTTCTTGTCAATTCTTCACAATAGTCATATGCAGACTGAATAATATCTTCAGGTAGCCTATTTTCCGACCATAATGCTGCATCGATATGAGAAAATGGATTAACTAATTCACCTCTAGAACCAATTACTCCCATGAATAATGCACTTTCTCTCAAAGTTTCTAAGGCTGTGATACTAATTGCATGTACGGCTTCTTTAGTTACATTAACTGCATTACGAACTTTTTCAATTGGTATCGAATTATTTTCTTCTCCAATTAGTGAAATAGTGTTACCTAGGTCATACACCACCTCTGGTTCCGAATCACTAATCTGTCTTCCCGACATGCTATTTCGAACTCCACCCCTGTTGATTTACACTTGAACTTCACGCAGGAATGTACAAACTTTGAATCATCATTTTTTTATTTTTTTAGGATTAGTTCCAGTTATCGATAACAAAAAGGCTCTTCTCATTATTTTCTTAATCTCATCTCTCATAACCTTAATTCTATTTTCAGAGTCTAGAATATTTTCTTCACGTAGTAGTTGTAATGTTCTCTGCCCTATCAGCACAGGTAATAGGCATGACAGGCGCAGTCTAAATTGTCTCTTTGGTAACATTTTGATATATTCAACAGCATCATCAAGATAATCTTCAGCCAAGTCTAGATATGAATCAAATAATGGCCTAAACCTTTCAATATTATCTGATTCAAGTAATTCCTCGGCACTCATTCCAATATCGTGAAGTGCTTGATTTGGGATGTAACATCTCCCCATCCGTAAATCCTCAGGCAAATCTCTCAAAATATTGATTAATTGTAAAGATTTACCGAAATTTACAGCCCTTTCGAATAATATATCTTTTTTATCATCCGTAATCGAGAGTAGATGATTCAACGACATATGAGTCCAAAATTCACCTACACTACCTGCAACTCGATAAGTGTAGTCATCTAATTCATTGTCATTGGTTAATGCAACAATCTTGTCTCCTGATGCATCAGTGAATCTTTCTAAATCTAATATTTGTCCACTAATTATTATATCAAGTAATTTCCTTATTTCCTTCCTGTCCGATTCAGTCAATGTTTCAGATTTTTCCAAATAATTAATTGGTATCACTGCATCGTTGAGTAATCTTGCTTCCGCAGCATCTTCTTGTATTGCTGCTAAATCAGAGAAATCTGGTAGGGGGCTATTTTTATCTTGTATTCTTTGGTTATATTGCTTCAGTAATTTGAGTAATATCTTATTATCGCCCACCTTGGAGTCAGCAATGGTGTCCGATAATCGAGGAAGTATATATCCCAAACCGATTTGTTTACGAATTTTTTTAGGCAGAACTTTCAAACTTAGGTAAAATGATCTTGAAGTTCCTTTTAGTAGGATATCTATTTTTTCCTCAGACTCACCATCTGTTGGGTTGCCCATATCCATGAGTATGTGAATGCGTCATACATCTAAGTCTCTCGCATCCGGATTTATCTTAATCCTGTATCTTTCAATGCCGTTACCAGTACATTTCCAATTTCAGAAGGATCTCTAGCAACATAAATTCCAGCATTTTCAAAAGCTTTAAATTTCTCTGCAGCTGTCCCTTTTCCTCCAGAAATTATTGCTCCTGCATGCCCCATCCTTTTACCAGGTGGTGCAGTAGAACCTGCAACAAAGCCAACAATTGGTTTTGTCATATTTTTCGATGCCCAATCTGCAGCTTCTTCTTCAGCCGAGCCCCCTATTTCTCCAATCATGACTACTGCTACTGTTTGCGGATCGTTTTCAAATGCTTCAAGACAATCAATGAATCCAGTACCATTTACTGGATCTCCTCCAATTCCTACACAAGTCGATTGTCCTTCTCCAACACTCATTGTCTGAGCCACTGCCTCGTAGGTTAGAGTTCCCGACTTAGATACGATACCGATTCTACCTTTTGCATGTATGAAGCCTGGCATTATGCCAACTTTACATCCTCCTGATTCACCCGGAGTAATTATTCCAGGGCAATTTGGACCTATTAGTCTAACATTTGAATAACTATTTACCCTTGCTACGGCTTTAATCATATCCAAAATGGGAATGCCTTCTGTTATACAGACAACTAACCCTCCACCTTTGCCATGGAATGCATCTGCAGCTTCTATTATTGCCGCAGCAGCAAACTTTGCAGGAACATAAATTACACTAACATCTGCCTCGGTTTTTTCGAGAGCTTCGGCTACTGTATTGAATACAGGGACCTTTTTGTTTGGTAATTCGACAAATTGTCCTCCTTTTCCAGGAGTAACTCCACCAACTACATTAGTGTTGTATTCATCCATCTTCGTTCCATGAAATGTACCCTGTTTTCCTGTTATTCCCTGAATAAGAACCCTACTTTCTTCATGAATCCAAATCGACATATTACTGTTCACCTCTTGTTAGACTGACAATCTTTTCAGCGCCTTCAGCAAGTGTGTCTGCTGTATGGACATTCAAATCACAATTATCTAGTACTTCCTTTCCTTTTTGGTGATTGGTTCCAGAGAATCTAACTACTAACGGAACCTCTAATCCAAGCTCATTAGATGCTTCAATAACACTTCTGGCTACCATATCGCATTGAATAATTCCACCGAAAATATTTACCAATATTCCCTCCACATTTTCATCCTCAAGTATTATTCCAAAAGCAGTGGTTATTGAATCTCTAGTTGCTCCTCCTCCAATATCAAGAAAATTTGCTGGCTCTCCTCCGTACAGTTTTATCACATCCATAGAAGCCATTGCAAGACCAGCACCATTAACTAAACAACCAATATTGCCATCTAGTTTGACATATGAAAGTCCGTGATTATGAGCTCTAGTTTCAACTTCTTCCTCTTCGGAAAAATCTCTCATTTCATCTCTCCAAGAGTGCCTGAATGATGCATTGTCGTCAAAACTAACCTTTGCATCTAATGCTATCATATCTCCCGATTCAGACTTCACCAGTGGATTTATTTCGATCATAGAGCAGTCTTTTTCAACAAACATTTTTGCTAGAGACATTAGCATTGAAACTAATTCTTGTTTTGAAAACCCCTCAAGCCCTAAGTTATCTGCCATCTTGGAAGCATCATTTTTGTCCAATCCATGTACAGGGTGAGTCCAAATTTTGTGAATTGCTTCAGGAGTATTTTCCGCAACTTCTTCAATATCTACTCCACCTTCTGTCGATGCCATGATGAGTATTGATTTTGCTTCTCTATCAACTAGAAGGGCTAAGTAGTATTCATGTGCAATTGAGCACCCGGCCTCAATGTATAAATTATTTACAATTTTTCCACTACTTCCGGTCTGCTTGGTAACAAGTCTTCTACCGATTATATTCTTTGCAAAAATCTCAACATCATCCTTAGATTTGGCAATTTTCACTCCTCCTTCCATTACTAAGTCATTCGTTTCAGCGTCGTAGAGGGTGCCTTTACCTCTGCCTCCGGCATGAATTTGTGATTTCACAGCTACTACTTTTGAGCTCAATGAGTCATAAGCATTCAGGGCTTCATCTACCGTTTTACAATGTACTCCATCCTGTACTTTGACTCCTGCATTTTTGAACAGAGCCTTACCTTGATACTCGTGAATATTCATGTCTCTCATACTCGCGAGTGGAAGAGGCTCTTTGAACGATGCGCCTAACGATGTTCAAATCTTGAGCACGAAGCGCTGAAATCTACAGTCAATTCCGCTATGGCATGGATGTTGTTGTTCTGGCAGGTGGTTTTGGAACGAGGTTAAGGCCCTGGACCGAAGGTAGAGCCAAGCCATTACTCCCGGTTTTGGATAAAACTCTACTAGAAAGGGTTGTGGAATGTGTTCCTTTAGACATGATTGACAGAGTAGTTATTGCGGCTGGATACAGTGTCGATGAAATGCAAACTTTCTTTGATTCATCAGAACTACCTTTCGAAGTTATAATTTCAATAGAAGATGAGCCCTTAGGGACTGGAGGAGCGATTTCAAAATCGTATCAACATCTGAAAGGAGAAGGGCCAGTGTTAATCTTAAATGGAGATTTGGTTTCAAGTGTTAATGTAAGTGATTTATTGAATCATCACAATGAAAAGAACGCTTTAGCAACTCTATCTCTATGGCATGTTGATGACCCTAGTAGATTTGGAGTATGTGGATTAGATAAATCTGGTATGATAACTAAGTTCCAAGAAAAACCAGAGCCAGGGACAGAGTTCTCTAATCTAATTAATGCCGGATGCTATCTTATTGAAAGAGAGGTTCTTGCATCTCTTTCATCAGAGAGACATAGTATGGAAAGAACTGTATTTCCAGAGATTGCAAAAACTGGTAAAATGGCGGGCTTAGAATTCAAAGGTTATTTTGTCGATGCCGGAACTCCTCTTTCATTCATTGAAGCGACACAAGTTTGTATTTCTAATCAGAGATTTACGATTGGCTTTTCGGATGGGGATAATTGGTTCTACGACAGAGATTTCCATTCATTGTCTCAGATTTCAGGCTCATCAATATCTAGTGGAGTTATGATAGGGGAGAGTTGTGAAATAATAGATTGCGTAATTCTTTCGGGTGCGGTAATTGGGGATAATTGTAAGCTAACAAGGTGTTTGATAGGACAATCTTCTACAATCAATAGCAGTTCTGAAATTTCTGATAGGGTCATAGGTCATAACGAAATTGTCTAATCCCTCCGTCATCATCATATCATCATCATACATCGCAGTATCATGAATGACGCCCTAATCGTTGTCAATTTCAAGACTTATCAAGAAGCACATGGAGTTGCAGCAGAAGAATTAGCTAAGATAATGCAGCAAATAGAAACAGATGCCAGAATGGTTGCTGTGGTTTCTGCTTTTGATTTATCTTCCGTTGTTTCAGCCGCACCTAATCTTGAAGTATGGACTCAACATTTAGATCCAATCGGCTTTGGTTCTAATACTGGCTGGTTACATCCTGAGACTGCAATGGCTAGAGGTGCCAGTGGTACTCTGATTAACCATGCAGAACATAAAGTATCAATAGAACATATTGCTATGCTATTAGACACTATTCCAGAGAATTTCACTGTTTGTGCTTGTGCTGCCGATATTGAAGAAGCCAGAGCATTATCAGCTCTGGAGCCAGATTTTGTGGCTGTCGAGCCTCCCGAACTTATTGGAGGAGAGATTTCTGTTACCACTGCAGATCCAGAAATTGTTAGTGGTACTGCGATTGCCATCCGTGAAGTAAGTCAGAGTGTGGGAATTCTTTGTGGTGCTGGAGTAAAAAACGGAGATGATGTTTCCATGGCAATAAGTCTAGGGACTTCAGGAGTGCTTTTAGCAAGCGGTGTGACGAAAGTAAAAGATCCTCACTTTGCTCTGATTGATTTAGTTTCTAAAATCTAAACTAATTTCATTTAGATTAGTAAATGAGTATGGAATGAGAAAATCACTGTTTTGCTCTCTTCCTAGATGCTTTTCGGCGACGAAGTTTCTTCTTCCGCCATTTCCAGCGTTGGTTTCCTTGCTTCTTCCAGGCACGTGAACCTCGCTTCATGCAGCCCGCCGACCTACTGCCCCTATATGAGCGATTTGTATTGTAAGGACTAACTTCGTGCCAGGGAAAAATAATCTTTAGTGGTGGGCGATACAGGATTCGAACCCATGTCATCGGCTTAGAAGGCCGATATGATATCCAGACTACACCAATCGCCCGTGGGCTGACGCGGAAGTATCTCTTTGATGAACCCTACACATCAAATGTCTTCCTCAAGGAGGCTACCTACAGCGTCTTCTAACACCTCTTGCATTTGATTAACATCGTCTCCAGCACTGTAATTTATTTCTCCATCATCCAATATATCGGTACGGATGTCTTTGACAGATCTTCCAGTTTTTTTTGCAATTTCCTTCTTATTTCGAAGGTTTCTTCTTCTCAAAGCAAAAATACTAATGATTGCTGCAGAGCATCTAAGAATAATTTCTAATATTGTTATTAAGAATAGACTACTGACGAAGGAAGTTGCAATTTCATTTAGGCCGTTAAATAACTCCTCAATTTCTGAAATTTGAACTTGTGCATCCCCTACAAGGAATACACCTAAAACACCAAATGGTAGCATTTTTGCTACATCTCTTGACAAATCTTCTGTCCAGTAAGAGAGAATTCTTACAGCCCCGACTACAGATGTCGCAATTAGAGCATTTCTGGAATGGTCCGCATCAGGAGAAAGCAATGTCAAGATTATTGCTAATACTAGAGTCCAGAATGTAATTAATATAGGCACAACAACAATAAATTGTACAACAAAAATCATTGTTCTAGAATATCCTTTCAATCTTCCAGATAGACTATCTGAATATTGATTAAGATTTAGAGTAATTAAATCTCTTTTAGCCAATGCCCTGTAAAAAATAAATACAAATACTGAGTAAATTGAAATTGCAATTATCGCGCCAAGAGTGGGGTATGATTCTTCGACAATTAATTTTAGTAAACTTTCAATCTCTGATATGCTTCTGGGTATTTCCACAAGTTACCGTATCAGTATGTCATATTATGATTGTTGCCTCATGATTTGAATGGCTTGGCACATTTGGGGCATCTAGCTGGCATGGAAACTCTTTTCCTTTCCCAAGTATAACCACAATCACCACATATCCATTGCCTTTCTGGTAATTTTTCTAGAACTCTCTCCCGCATTTCTTGCAATACTAATGATTCACTCAGTTTTGGAGGGGGTGCAATTTCTCTAACCAAATTTGCATGAATATCTCCATGATCTAGTAACCCTGATGCATGAAGGAGTTCATGAGCCAAGGTGTGGTTATACAGCGAGATATCTCTATTTAATATAGGATTTAATCCTATAGTTACAGGTCCACATGATAATCTTAATTTTCTTCTTCGGAATAACTCATTAGCATTATACTCGAACCTAGTCATCCCCAGTCTTGAATCATCTTCTTCTATCCAAGACATTGTCAGATTTTTACCTAGAAATTTTAGGAATGGAGCTTCATTTTTACTTAATTTCTGTTTTAGTAACTCAATCATTTCATCCGGAAATTTCGGTTGTGACGGCAATTGATTTTCCCCCAATCGGTCTCCCGTGGCTCCATTCATACCCTTGCCTGCTCCATTTCCCTTAAATGGGCGTCGTAAGTCGGATGCTTACTGGGCGTGTGGCGCAGCCTGGAAGCGCGCTTCTTTGGCTAAGAAGAGGCCCCGAGTTCAAATCTCGGCTCGTCCACCATCTCAAGATATTTTCAATATCGCTTGGATATTGTACATGTATCGATTCTTTATATCTGATCAATTTACGAATATTCATTTGTATTATTTTCTTATAAGATACTGAACAAATATAATAAATTAAGTATAAGAAAAATACTATTTTTTATACATGTGTTCAAAATTACTCAAATATATTGTTATTTAATGATAAATGAAGGTTAATATTTCATCAATCGAACAAATAATAAACCTAGCCGTTGGACGAGCGTTTATGGTGGATAAAGCAAAACTGGAATACATATGGCTAGATGGTTATGAACCAACACAGAGTATGAGAAGCAAGACAATGATTAGAACTGATTTCGGCGGAACCGTAGAAGAATGTCCTATGTGGTCATTTGATGGTTCGTCGACTAAGCAAGCAGAAGGTGGAGATTCTGACTGCCTTCTCAAACCTGTTTATATTTGTCAAGATCCAGATAGAATCAATGGTTACCTAGTAATGTGCGAGGTATTGAATGCCGATGGTACTCCACACGCTTCAAATGGAAGAGCGACAATCGAAGAAGACGATGATGACTTTTGGTTCGGTTATGAACAAGAATATTTTCTTTGGGATCCTGAAACTAATCTTCCCTATGGATTCCCTAGGGATCAAACACCTCAAGGCCAATTTTATTGTTCAGTCGGTGCAATGAATACTTTTGGAAGAGATATTATTGAAGCCCATCTTGACATGTGTATTGACGCAGGATTAAACGTTGAGGGGATAAATGCTGAAGTTGCAGTTGGCCAATGGGAATACCAAATTTTTGCTAAGGGTGCTAAGGAAGCTGGAGATCAAATCTGGGTTTCAAGATATCTTGCCGAAAGAAATGCAGAAAAATACGGTCTAGCAATCGAATGGCACCCTAAACCTCTGGGAGCAACAGATTGGAATGGTTCAGGGATGCACGTAAACTTCAGTGATTCAAGAATGCGAGATGAAGGTGGAGAGGACTTAATGACCAGTATTTGTGAAGCATTTGGTCAAAATATCAAGAAGCACATCGATGTATATGGAGCACACAATGAGCAGAGACTTACGGGTCTTCATGAGACTCAATCTATACATGAGTTCTCCTATGGTGTATCTGATAGAGGAGCTTCAATCCGTATTCCGATAGGTACAATCGAAGATGGTTGGAAGGGTCGATTAGAAGATAGAAGGCCTTCATCCAATGGAGATCCATACAAAATCGGAGCTGTGGTTATTAGTACTACTAAATCTGCGTACTGATTAGTCTAACTACTTCATCGGCACAGCCCCATGAAAGAGTCACTCCTGCGCCTCCATGGCCATAGTTATGGATTATATTTTTTCCAAATAATTCTTCTTTCTCTAGCCTGACTTCGTGCCTAGACGGTCTCAATCCAACAGCCTCTCCCACTATTTTTTCTCTATCAAGTTCCGGCCATAGCTCTTCACATTTGGTAAGAATATATTCAGAATCTTCAGGTCTGATATTTTCTTCCCAATCATCTTTCTGGGCGGTTCCTCCAAGAACAGTCACATCTCTCCTAGGGATTGTATAAGTCAAAGTCTCAGGTTTCTGATCAAATCTTCCAAAACCAGGGTCTTGTTTAATGTAAATTACTTGTCCTCTTACCGGCCTTAGATTATCGTCATTGCATAATTCCTTTCCTCCCAGTCCACAACAATTCACTATTAATTCTCCTGGCACCTCATGTAATGAAGAATATTTCTTAAACTCATAACAGCCTCCCAATTCTTCATATTTAGAGAGTAACCAAGGCATATAATGATTCATTTCTATTACAGGGGCTTCGATTTCCCATCCAAATTTGTAACCACTAATTAATTCATTTTTCTCGAGAACTCTGAAATGTGGTATTTCCGAACTCCAACCTGGTAATTCACATTTTTCTTTCAAGTACTCTCTTCCTAGACGTAATGTTATACAATCTACATTTTCTTCATTCTTTAGCTTCAATAGCTCATAAAATGTAATCGATGACCATTTATTTGTTTTTTCTACAGGCTCTGCAAGAAATGGATACCACCATGCTGCTGCAACATCTGAGACAGTTTCTGGACTCATTTTTTCAGTTACAATTTTTACATCAAATCCTGATTCTAGAAGTCTTATGCCAGTAGTAAGGCCTGAAACCCCTGCTCCCAATACCGTTACTTCCATGGTCTGGAATGGTAGTACAGTAAATCATATAGTCGGTGTAGTAACAATATTCAATAATCTAGCCTCAGGTACTTCTGGTGATATGGTGCCCAAGGTGAGAAAACCGAAGAAAGGTTGGTTTCGTCCCCCTAAAAAGAGACCCCGACGTGGTCCTTTAGTTCCTCCCAGTGAAAGAGGCCTTCCCCCCTGTCCAGCATGTGGTGAATGGAGTATGCAGAAAGATAACAATAGAAAAGAGATTTATTGCGGTTCTTGTGGAGCAATTGCTTGATTCTAATCGCAACCCCAATATGCTATTGCTCTTCCGATATACTGTCGCAGTGATGAAGAACCGCACCGTATACCTTGGGTGTAGCGAGTGATGGGCGATCTGAGCGGCTTAATAGGTGGAAATATTGGATAGAATTGTGATTGATAATCAAGGCAGAAAACTACGCCTTTTAGATCCATCACCTTTGACAAAAGCACCTGATGATTTTCAATTATCTAGAGTTAGTAGGCCATTTAGAAGATATTTTTTCCTTGTCGCGAATTCTCTTGTAATGATATTTCTTGTGCAATCCTTTTCGGCTCAATTAATTGGAATCCTCAATGGTGAGCCGCTATATGTTATTGGTTGCAGTTTTGTAACTTTTCCGTGTATTGGTGTGTTGATTTTTCTACATCGACCTAAACTTGTTGAGGTCCGTCTTCTGACAACCCATGAAAATGGAACTTATGCACACCCTATTCCTGAGGGAGGTTCAATCCAGTCTCCTATGCCAACAAGAATGAATAGATTTTTGGTTAGAGATGATTCAATTATCGACACTCCTCCATCTTTTTGGATTTGGGGCGTCTTCGTTTTATGCCTCTGTATATCTTTTATAGTTGCAATTTTAGAGATCCTAGGTGGAGATTTTGGTCTAATGATTTCCTTAGTCCTGGCTTTACCAATGACCCTGATTCTTTTTTCCATACCTGTATATGCATGGTGGGCATCATCCAATTCATGGATAGGAATACCTACTCGATTGAGGGATGCAGAGTCATGGCTAATAGCTGGGATGGCTGCAGGCATTCCTGCAATTTTGGTCAATAGCTGGCTAACTCCGGCTTTAGTTCCAGCATCTTGGTCTAGTGGAACAGAAGAATTTATTATTTACACATTTAGTGCTCCAATAGGGGAAGAATTATTCAAGTTTTTAGCAGTGCTATGTTTTTTCTCTTACATTAAAGGGCCTAAAACAGGCTTTCAAGTTGGTTTTACGGTCGGTTTAGGGTTTGCAATTACTGAAAATTTCTTATATCTCATAATGTCTTACAGTGGAGGTGGATTTACAGCATTATTTCTAACGTCTTTGATTAGAGGGATTGGTTCAATTCCAGGCCATGCAGTTTGGACCTCATTCAGTGGTGCTGCTCTGGGGTGGTGGCTAAGTAATCATAATAATAAAGCAAAAATAATATTTTACACAAAAAAAATCTCTACCAAATCAATGGATATTATAGAGAGTATAGGGATTGATGTCGATATGGATGGAGATATCTCTGGATTTGACGGTCCTGAATATACCATGCTGACCGCACTTGAAGATGCTCAGAATCCTAATAATTCTATTTTATGGAAAGTATCTGAAGATAATTCTGAGCAAATTTTTACCTCTTTGATTGATTCAAAAAATCTTAATTTGTGGAAATTATCCGAACCAAAATCTCCAAAGAATGAGAATAAATTAGTTAATGTTTCAAAAATTAGTAATAAAATAAAGATTATTCCTCCTAAGTCAATAATTACTGGACTCTTTATTGCTATTTTTGGACATGCTCTTTGGAACGGCTCAGAAACGATTTTGTCAGAATTCGGTAAATCAATCGGTTTGAACGAGGATATAATTATTTTACTTTCTTTATTATGGATTTTTTTCTTGGTAATTACTGTTCTTTTCATTTCATTTTTGCTTATGAGGGGAATAAATACTATTTCAGATACTGATTATTCATAATTTTCAAATTGTCTATCCGAATCTTTCATGACCTCTCCTTCTTCGCAGAAGATAGATTTGCCATGGAAATAGGTCAGGAGGAAATAATTTCTGTAGGTCTAGTTCTGACATTGTTACTGTTATCAAGAGTCAGAGATTTATTAGACAACTCAGGTTTGTTTGCAGCGACAATAACGGGCCTTACCGTCTCATTATTAGGTCATTGGACCTGGTTAATCACCCTTCTATCATTCTTAGTCATAGGATCTTTAGCTACAAAATGGAAACTGGAAGAGAAGAAATTACTTTCAGTAGAAGAGGCTAATGAGGGCCTTAGGGGTTGGAGAAATGTATTAGCAAATGGGGGTGCGGTCTCAATAATCGCCCTGTATAATTTCATTTCACCTGGTGAAGAATGGATTTATTTTGCCGCTATAGCCAGTATTTCAGTAGCGCTATCAGATACCTTGGCTTCTGAAATTGGCTCATTAGACGTAAGGACTAGAAGTATTACAACCCTTAAGTCGGTTCCTGCTGGGACCAATGGAGGCATGTCGCCTACAGGGACAGTAGCAGCATTATTTGGTGCTATTTTAATATCTTTTATCGGCATGGTTTTCTCTCCAGAAAACTCAACTATTCCAGAAATTACTTTATTCATTTTATTGACAATTATTGGATGGCTAGGATGCCAAATAGACTCGCTATTAGGTGCTTTATTGGAGAATCGAGGATATCTCGGAAAGCATAGTGTCAATTTTCTTGCAACACTCTCTGGTTCATTAATGGCGATATTTTCTTATCATCAATTCCTATGAACAGATTAGCGTTGGCTTTGAGTAATAATAGGTGTTGGCATGTGTACGGGTGTCAGGATGTCTAGGCCAGTGATGTTATCATTATCGATAATTTCATTATTTTTCTTGTCCATAATCAGTATCTCTTCTGCACAGATTATAGAACCTGATGGCCCCGGAATTGAGTGGGAAAAACCAGAGAGTCATCGACTGTTTCTAAAAGGTGAAGCAAATTCTCCCTTCCTTGATAATAATTGGAGTTCTTTAACAGGTCAACCTATTGGTTCAATTGATTTCCAAAAAACTGCAGGTCCAACTAATCTGATTAATATCCAAACAGCACCAATAACTGAAGATTTAATCTTTAGTGGCAATATTACTGTTCATTTATTCGCATCATTAGATGTAGCGAATGATGGATGTAGATTCACTAATGTGGTGCCCGGTTCTCCATTGGGTTCTGAAACTAAATTTTCGGTCTCACTTTCTTTAGGCAGTAATCAAATTCTTTCCGATGCTTTGACAAATTCAATTGTCATGGAAGAGTCATTTACACTAGCCCATGAATTTTTTATTGATGCAAATAATGTTAATGTCACTCTAATGAAAGGTGATTTAGTAAGTCTTCAAATTGACGTAATTCACGATTGTGCTCAAACAGGAGTCCTATGGTGGGATACGTATGATGCGATTACAGGAATAGAATTTAATGGTGAAATGATATACCCTGAATTAGATCAGACGGTAGATCCTAATGGAATAATTCGAGTGGAGTTTACTCCTAACTCACCCTGGGGTAATGATCTCTATATATCTCAGGTTTTGGAGGTAATTGGGCCAGTTGAATGGAGAGAAATGATCCATGGGAATGCGGACGAAGAAAATCGGTTAGATCACTTTGAGTCTCCACATGGAGTTAGAATTGATGAATTAAATAGAACGGTTCTAACTTGGTCTTCCCAGAATAGACTCACACCGGGTAAATATATGATTGATAGTTGCTATAAATTATCCGACCAAGATCCTGCAGAAACCTGTGATTTAATAGGTGTTCTTAGATTTGAAGTTTTGAAACCTGAACCTGCTCTGCTAAATGGTAAATGGGCTGCGATTTTAATACCTTTAAGCATCATCCTGTGGGTTGGTATTTCTATGAAAGAAGCACTACTTCCTTTGCCTGCATATGCAGTTATTTTATTACTTGCGTTAACCACTCTTGGACCTGCATTGGACTTACCAGACATCGATCTTGAGGAACCAAGATTTGAGGGAGCATCTCCATCATTCTCACTTTACGAACACGGTGGAGGCTCAGAGAAGGTAGATTTTAGTGATTTATTATCAAATTACGATGCTATTGTAATCGGACTTTTCACTCCAAGTTCTCCTAATGCTGAGACTCAAAGAGTTGATTTTGATTTGGCCCAAAAAGTGGTTGGTGATGATGTGGCCTTTGTTCAAATTGCTACTGGTGAAGGGGTGAACAGTCTTGATTTGGATGATTTTGTTAATCGAATTAATGGGAGTTGGCCAGTATTAATTGATGATTCAGAATCGTCAACTGGCAAGTCTTTCCCAAGTAGAGCTTCTGATTCAGTATTTGTTATTGATTCTGCAGGTTTTATTTCATCTTGGAAGCCGGGTTCTATGTCTTCGCAATCAATTGAAGATTCAGTAAAATCTTCTTATGTTGGTTCTGGTAATTTACCATTAGACTTAATTGCACTTATATTTGGTACAACTTTTCTCCCTCTAATTGTTTTAGCAATGCCAAGAGGGAATAGGTATGAGTTACCAAGTTCACCACTCATACCTGGAGCAAGTTTAGTACTTACATTGTATGCTTCGAGTGTCGGTTTTGCATTATGGGCATTTCCTGTATCCTTGTTCTCGATAATTGGGCTAGGTTCGTATTGGATTTATATTGAAATATTACTTAGTTCGATACTAATTTATCACGGTCTCTCAATGTTGTTAAGTGGAGGAATCAAAGAAGTGGAATTTGTTAGTGGAATTTTATACTCTAAATTACCGGAATCATATCGTGATTGGTGGAATAGTAATAATTTCTTAGATGACGTTTACTTAGGAATTTGGGTAGCTTGGCTGTTGTGGCTGAGAGCCCCTAGTACCATTCCTCAAGCAATCGGTGCAGTTGCAAGATCTGGATTTTTAGGAATTATTATTTGTATTGTATTTTTCTTGGGCTACATGTTCTTTGCAGGTTTAGTAGTGATAATTTTCAGGACAATTCTTGCGTTGATTGGGGATTTCACGCGTATTTTAGGTTCATTGAGCGTTGGTTTAAGGCCTAGAGCGTGGGGTTTAACATGTACGATACTCGGATTTTGGTTATTTCTCAGTATTATAGCCGGACCTTTAATGATAGGTTAGATTTTTTTGAACATTCAGCACCGAGACCATCATAAGAGTGATGTATCTCCAAGAGACACCCTTGGGGGTATAGTATAACCTGGTAGTACAGCGGGCTCCAGTTGCACGGGAATGACGACGAAAAGTGATCTGATGGTATTGATGACCAACTGGAGCACTGACCTGTCGCAACCCGAGAGCGTGCAATTACTAGGTGCACGCTAGGCGGAAGATACCCGCTGATCTGGGTTCAAATCCCAGTGCCCCCACCATTTTATCCTCTATATCTTAATTATACCTGAACCGTTGAGCGTAGGTTTGAAGCATACTACATTGTGCCCAGTTCATGGGAAGAGGTGTCCTCGCAATTCTAGGTGTAATGCTACTCCTGACACCATTATCCGGAAGTATTGCTGAAGGAAATGGCAAAGGCTATAATTCCTATGATTTCCAAATAATAAATTCAGAACATACATCTATGGTTCCATTCCAGCAACCAATTCCTTGGTCTAACTCGATACCATGGTGGGAAACCACTTCCTTAGATTCAAATAGAGATAGAATCCATGATTCTTTAGCTGAAGAAACTGGAATAGTTAATCTTGGTCTCTCTTATTCTAGAGATGTGAAAGAATCTGACATCGATTCGCTTTCATCTTTGGGAATAAATGTCAATCTAGAATTACCTTCAGTTGATGCTTTGTTAATCGGGGGTATCAATGTAGAAATGATTGAACAAATCTCTAATCTAGATGGGATAGTTATGGTTGAAAGATATGGTTCAGTAGTATTTTATGGTGATATTCAAACTCCCGCTGTTAAGGCTAAAAATTCCTCAGAATACACCCTTGGAGCCTGGGACTTAGGAGTCAGTGGTAATGGCATGAATATCGCATTAGTTGATACCGGAGTCGATAATGAGCATCCTGGACTGAGTGATAAATTTGTTGCAGGCTATGATGCAGTATGTTACGTACATTCTGACCCCACATGTCTTCTATCAAATCCTCTCAGGGAGGATGATGGCTCTTTCGATCCAGATGATGCAAATCAACATGGTACTGCATGTATGGGAATGGCTAGTGCTACAGGAATTGAAGCCGATGGAAGTCAATCAGAATTCTATGGAGCAGCCCCTGATGCTACTCTGATAGATATTAGAATTGGTACCGATGTTGGAGCAGGACCATTTGAGAATTATCTGTTAGAACAGCAATTTTATGAGTCCGCCATGAACGGTCTTCAGTGGGTTATAGACCATCATGATGATGCTTGGCCCGGGTTTACTGAAGAGTATCATGGTATTGATATCATATCTTTGTCTTGGGGGATAACAAGTCATGAAAATGGTGGTTCAGATGGTTCTGACATGCATAGTCGTATCTTAGATGAAGCAATGAATGAAGGGATTATAGTTTCAGTTGCAGCGGGTAATGATGGGCCCAATAATGACGGTCTTTCGGGAATGGGTTCATCTGATTTGTCAGTTACAGTAGGGGCTACAGATGATCAAAATACTGTAAACCGAGAAGATGATACAATTGCCGGTTATTCATCACGAGGGCCAAGGAAAGATAATGGTGATGGAAATCCCCTGAATGAACTAAAACCTGAAATTAGTGCACCTGGATCAAATATTATTCAAGCGGAAGGATGTGTAACTAGTGGAGGATGTTCGAATTTGTTTAATGACGCATCAGATAACTCCTACACTGGTCGTGGTTCAGGGACATCTTATGCCACACCTTCTGTTTCAGGAGTGATGGCACTTGTTTGGGAAGCTAATGAAAATCTTACAACAATGCAACTCAAAGAAATCTTGAAGCATACTGCAGAAAGACGCGGAGAACCCAGTCTTCCCGAGGTCGATCCATATTGGAATAGGGACTTTGGTTTTGGAATGATTGATGCATATGCTGCAACTTCGTTGGCCTTGCACCTCAAAGAGACTGGAACAACTCAATTAATTGACCCAGGTATTCAAAATCATCTAATTTCATTTAATGATTCAGATAATGTGAAATTAGAGGGGCATTCCTGGAGTACTTCGGGTTCTGTAGAATCGATTAACTTCAGGGTTGATGGCGGAGAATGGATATCAGTTAGTTTCAATTCATCTGTAATTCAAGTAGGGCCAATAACACCCTTCGAATGGTATATAGAATTGGACCAAGGAAAATTCTCTAACGAAGAACATACCCTGGAAGTTGTAGCATTTTCATCTAATCAACAATCTCTTCCTGTAGTGCTGCAATTCGAAGGTGAAGGTGAAATCTCATCTTCATATGATTTTTCTAGTTTAGTTTATGTTTTGATTGCAATTATTGGCATAGTACCATTATCGATATTTCTGTTATTACGTTTTACAAATATCAAGAAATTTTCTGATTTTTTAAATCCTCCGTATTCAGAAGATTTGACAACTATGGATGCAGAGATTATCGAATATTGAAGTCTACAATGCATTCCATTCATATCTTGGTGTATATGTCCGCAGGTCATGGTACGTTTCTCAGACAGAGCAAATAGCATTCGTCCAACTGGAGTTAGAAGGATGTTTGATCTCGCTGGTGATGATGCAATTCAATTCGGTTTAGGTGAACCCGATTTCCAACCACCACCTCTAGCAATTAAGGCATTTTCTAGGGCTATGGAAGAAGGTAGAAACAAATATACTACCACTGCTGGACTTCCTGAGTTAAGGAAAAAAATAGCTGAAACATGGCATCATAGGGATCCAAATTTAGACGAAAGAAATGTATGTATTACCATGAGTGGAACCAATGCTCTACTAGATATTTTCCTGGCTTTGGTTAATCCTGGAGATAATGTTTTGATACCTGAGCCTTATTTTCCATTATATCCAACTGATGTTGTTCTCTGTGGAGGAGAAGCAAATATGTATCCTTGTTATTTCGAAAACGGTTTCGTCCCTACAATTGATGATTTACAATCGAGAGTTGATGAAAATACGGTAGCTGTACTCTATAATTTCCCAAGTAATCCAACAGGAGGAAATGTTAACGAAAGTCAGAGAGATGCTCTTGTTGAATTCGCTCGAAGAAATGATTTATGGTTAATCACTGATGAAGTTTATGACAAAATAGTCTATGATTCTGAACATGTATCTTTTTTAGGTGCGGGCTATGATAAAGTGATTATGATTAATTCTTTTTCGAAAACATTTGCAATGACTGGTTGGAGGATTGGATATTTACTATCTCCGGATTTAGAGGCTATGGGTCAGTTGACAAAAATGCAGTACTATGTCACCGCATGTAGTAACGATGCTATGCAATATGCTGTTTTGGAGGCATTAGAAAAGGCAAGTGATTACCCTGATGAGATGTGTGCTGAATTCAAAAAGAGAAGAGATTTAATTTGTGAAAGATTAAATTCTATGCCCAATGTATCATGCAACATTCCTACAGGTGCATTTTATGTATTTCCCAAATTTGACATACCGGGTTATACTAGTGAAGATTTAGCAATGAAAATGTTAGAAGGTGGCGTCCTATGTTCTCCTGGTACTGCTTTTGGAAACGCAGGTGAAGGTCATCTAAGATTTGCTTACACAATATGTCAGGAAGATATCTCTAGGGGTATGGATAGAGTCGAAGCTATACTTTCGAATTTAGATAGGAGTTAATATGAGTTTATTAATTTCATATGGTTCTGGATTAGTAGCTTTAATTCTGTCTTGGTACTTACTGAAAGATTTCATTTACGCAAGTATTGCCATATTTTTTTGCTCGTCAATTCTGCTGTATATTTATGGTCCTAATGCCGTTGTTTTTTCACTTTGTCTTTCTAACGGATGGCTTATTCTCAACTCAATAATTGAGAAATTATTACCTATTAAAGATTAACCAAATAAATTGAACGGTATATCAATCATTCTTCCATCATCATCCTCATCATCACTATTATGGTCATATTCTGATGATGTCAATTCATTTTTCTCATCATTGTGCACTTGTAATACATTTTGAGTATAGTCCTCTTCCTGTGATTTTGGTTCTGGAAGCTTATTTTGAGAAAGATTTTCTAAGTTCTCTTCTTTACTCTTCATCCAAGGCGAAAGACCATTTGAACCACCAAGGACACTAATTGTCGTAAATGCAGCCATTGGTAGAACGGAAATTGCAACTAAAAAATCAATAATTGCAGTTTCAGGGATTTTTGCTTCAGGTGCAACTAAATTTAAAATCACACCTTCTAATTGAACATCGTGCCATTGAGAAATTTCAATTCCTAGCGATTCCAAAGAAAATCGAAGTATAATTCTAGCACATGCCCACAAAATGATTACAGGTAAAATCCAAGAAATTTTCGTTATTCTCCAAAGTATCTTTCTAAACATCGCTGCAAATCCTATAAATTGCGATGAAATAATCGGTTGAACTCTAAATGAAACCCATAAGCCGATGATGTATCCTAACATTCCCAACTCAAATGCACTGTCTTTTCTAATAAGGTCCTGAGGAATTCCTTCCATGACTAATATTGGGATTGAGATTAGTAGTACTTGCGATGGAACTGCTAGCAATTGTAAACCTCCATGTACTGCAAATAATTCCGATTGATCGTCTTTTATTTCATTGGAAACTAATCTACTCATTTTTCCATATGGACTTGAATAAGCAGCCATTTTTGCTCTATCAATAAGTTCAGGATCATATCTTCTCTTGCTGAGTCCCAAAGTTGGAATCCAGCCACCTCTTTCGACAACTGGAGATGGTCGGAAACCCCCAATTATCAATGCTAATACTAGACAAATAATTCCATAAGTCAATCCTGAAATAATTATCCATTGAAATAATTCCGTTCTTATCGAAATTCCAAAGTTTTCTCTGTCTATCTTAATTAAGTAAGTCAGAGAGAAACCAATTATGGGAATGATAGTGATTTGAAAAAGTAAAATTATGCCCAATCCTAATCTGTGAGAAAGACTGGCTCTACCCTCCATAGTATGTACGCCACTCAATTAATGAATAAGTCCTTCATTGAAAATTAATCTTCAAGAGGTTTTTTAGCAGTTTTTTGATTTTTTCAAAACCTTCTTAGCTTTATTCATTAACAAACATTTGCCCCCAACATTCTTACACGATTTCTATACCGAGCGAACTTGTTAATCATGCGTATGCTAACTCCTATCTTCGTGTTGTCAATTCTGATTATGATGAGTTTATCACCTTTGTTTGTTGATTCTGAATTACGTGAGGAGGAAAATATAGGTGATGTTGGACCTAAATCATTGATAGATTTCGAGATTACGTCAATTGAAGTAGGCAATCAAACAAGGGATGCTAAAGAATGGACTCAACCAGATGGTTCAATTGTTGAATATGTAATGAGAGACGAAACTATTCAAATCAATGTGACCTACACTCAATCCGGTTCTTCAGGTCAACCAGCAGCAGCAGAAGGTTATCTTCAGATTTGGCATCCTGTAGGGTTCTTGATAGCAGAATATAATGTTAGTATGCTCTTATCAGGTTTCCAATCTCTGAAGGCTTCTTTCGTTTGGACGCCGAGCTCAGCTCATAGTGCATTAGATGAAAATGGATATCTAGTTGGTGGCATTATATTGAGAGGTATCGTAGATGGAGGACTTGCAGATGATACTGAATCAAACAATGAATTAGACAGATTCTTACCTGTTGCAATGTGGAATGATCCTATGGAAAATGGTTTTTGTGGGGATGTAGATGGAGATAATATCATTGATTGTACAAATCAATTGCAGGCCAACGTACCTACTTGGGTAGGCGCTGGATATGATTCTAATGGACAGTTATCTTCTGACCCTGATAGTTACGGACATTGGAGGATGGATAATACATCTAGTGAAGAAGGAGAGAATCATTGGCGTGTTTCTCGTCCTGGAGCAAATTATGCCAGTAATAGGCATGATAGGCTCTGGTGGGGTTGGTTTACTCCATTCGATAATTGTAATGAACCCGGGCATGGTTTAGGACTAGGTACTTTAGATTCTGCTGTTAGCTCGAATTATGGAAATAATTTCTGCAAGATTCGTCTAAAAGGTTTTGATTTCTTAACAGTTCAACTTGTTACTAATGCATGGGGTGAGATGGCTGCAGGTGATGAAATTAGAATAGAGGCTGATTCTGGCGGAATTAAAGAGTTCTACAACTTCTCTTCTCAATCACTTTCTACAACTGGCGAGTGGACTCAGTTAGTTTGGAATATGACTGAAGTACATTCTTCTGCAGAGTACACATTGGCATTAAAGTTCGATTCAAATAGTTCGTTTGCTAGTCAAGGTATCCATATTGACTCATTCATTATCTTTGCAATCGAGAAAGTACCTCAATATACTTTAGACTTTGATTGTAACGACCCACTTCCTAATTCTTATCTCGTAGTTCCATCCGATCCTAACCCTCCATCGCTGTATTGTAGTATCAAGAATAATGGTTATGTTGACATAACATTAAGACTCTACACCGAAGTAACTAATCGTTCATGGATGTATGATTTTCCATTAAGAATAGATTCTAATAATCCGGTTGATCACGATAATTATGTAATCACTAAAGTCATTCCAGCATTGAGCTATATGGATACTTGGTTTAATCTAACCATCCCCGATGCTTCCGGAGTTCAAGATTTATTTTGGGATGTTTGGGTAAATGATGGAGTTACCAATCTAACAAAAGAATATGTTAGTCTACCAGTTTCTGTTATGCCAGCTTACTCAAGTAAATTGAGGCAGGTATCATTACAAAATCCAGCGGCAACATTAGAGCCTGGAGCTAGTGGTGTTATTCCTATGTCTTTCAAGAATACTGGGAATCAAATTGCAACGTGGAGTTTTGATGCTGCTTTCCCTGATATCAACTGGGTTGACAATGCGGACATCAAATGGTATTACAATGGTTCAGAGGTTTCAACGCTTGAACTAGAATTAACAGATGATATATTAATTGATGCTGTAATTACTGCTCCTCCTGAAGTTACTCCAGGTACATATTCGGTCACATTACTAGCTGCTGGCGTATCTCCAGCACAATATTTAGCTGAATGGCAAGTGAACATTTTCGTTCCTATATATTCTGAATTGGTAATAGAGCCCGAAGTATCAAATTTAGTAGCACCTGCGGATGATGCTCTCAGGCTTATAGAAATTAGATTAGTAAATAATGGAAACTCCGCAGAATCGTTTGATTTGAGCATACAAGCTGACTGGAAACTGGGTCTTGAAATGAATACTGAACAGACATTTGAGATCGATCCGTTTGGGGGAGATACTACTGTCACCATGTTACTACCAATGCCTTATGGAATTGTCAACGAAACTTATTCAATAATTTTCACTGCAACTAGCAAATTAAATACAGATTATCAAATGTCTTCTCAGATTTTATTGACGGTTCCCCAAACTAATCTAGTGGAAGTAGAAGATTTAGATATGTTAGATGAGGTCTTCCGTGGAGGTGACGACCCACGAACTGTCAACTGGAGAATCTGGAATAGAGGAAATGTGGCTGATTCATTTGAAATATCATTCAATCATTATGCAGATGTATCTGCATCTGCTGTGGATCTAAGTGAAGGCAAGACGCCGTATATCCTCCCTGGAGAATCTCACAACTTGACCGTAAGATATTCTTTCGGCGCACAAACATTTGGAGATAGAACAATTTCTATGACTGCAACTAGTGTACTTTCACAATCCTCTAGTAATCCAGTTTCAGGTACTGGAAATGCAGATTTCCAAGTTGGTGCACAGGGTTGGATTACGCTGACTCCTCCTGGGATAATTGAAATTACAGAGGGAGCAAACGATATAGAAATTACATTCAATGTCAAGAATGAACATCCTACTGATGCTCAATTATTGAGAGCAGATATTGACAGAAATTCAAACATATTTTACAACATTGTCGATGCTAGAGTGGATACTGGAGATCAAAACTTTGTGTTAGAAGCCCAATCCATGAGGGAAATCACAGTGTACCTTACTCTGACGGATGAAAATTTAAGAAATTTAAATAACAATTCAGAGATATTTAGGTTGCCTCTGAATGTAGATGGTGATATCGACAAAGTTTCAATGGATGCAAGTATTAACATGTTCAAGATTGACCCCGTAGAAACCGGTCCAGATGCAGGAGAATACGCTGGTTTAGCAGGAAATATTGTATTTATCATAATTGGCTTGGTAATTTTTGTTGGCGTTTTGCTTGCTGCATTGCGAATTATTCGAAGTGCATCATCCCCTCTAGAAGAAATCTCAACTTTCGACGACTATGAGTATACTCAAGGAAATTCATTTAATCCGAGTTCTTTACCAGCAATTCCTGAACTTCCTTCTCAAGATAAAGTTGCTAATTCAATGTATGGTGGTTCTGAGGAAATCTTCAAGCAACCTCCACCACCAATGCCTCCGGAAGAGAATGTTGAAGAAAATCAAATTTCAGTTGAAGAAAAAGTTCCACTTGGTGCACCTGAATTGCCAGAATCTGGATTACCTGAAGGATGGACTATGGAACAATGGGCTCATTACGGCCAGGCATGGATTGACCAACAGAATGATTCTTAATTGATAGTTTTAGATTCCAACTTGTTGTGGGAGGCCTTATGAGGGCTTCTCAATTCGCCGGAATCCCAACACAGGTGGATGATTTCTAATGTACAATGGTCAACAACCGATATTTATACTAAAAGAAGGCACTGAAAGAACTAGTGGTCGCTCAGCTCAAAGCAATAATATTGCTGCTGCTAAGGCTGTCGCGGACTCTGTTCGTTCAACTTTAGGTCCAAAAGGAATGGACAAAATGTTAGTTGATAGTATGGGTGATGTCGTTATTACGAATGATGGTGCTACAATTCTAAAGCAAATGGACATAACTAATCCAGCCGCAAAAATGATTATCGAGGTTGCAAAGACACAAGAGCAACATTGTTTTGATGGAACTACGAGTGCAGTAGTGATAGCCGGAGAGCTACTAAAGAGGAGTGAAGATTTAATCGATCAGAATGTACACCCCACAGTCATTTGTGAAGGATTCCGTCTAGCTGCAGAGAAAGCTGCAGAGTTGATTGAAAATCATTCACTAGAAATTAACGAAGAAATGCTAACTGAAGTTGCTAAAACTGCTTTAACAGGTAAAAGTGCTGGTGCGGTTAAGGAATTTTTAGCAGATATTTGTGTCAGAGCAGTACTCTCGGTCGCTCAAGATATTGATGGTGAGACTGTTGTTGATCTTGATGATGTTAAAGTTGAGAAAAAACAGGGAGGTTCAATAGGCAGTAGTACACTAGTTGATGGTATTATTTTAGATAAAGAAAGAGTACATTCAGGTATGCCAAAAGTAGTTAATGAGGCAAAAATCGCTCTGATTAATTCAGCAATTGAGGTCAAGAAAACCGAGGTTGATGCTAAAATTCAGATTACAGATCCTAATATGTTATCTCAATTCTTGGACGAAGAAGAATCATACTTGAAGTCTTTAGTTGAGACGATTAAATCTTCAGGAGCAAACGTAGTAATTTGCCAAAAGGGAATTGATGACCTAGCTCAACACTACATGTCTAAGGCAGGATTGATGGCGATTAGAAGAGCTAAGAAAAGTGACATGGAGGCACTTTCAAAAGCAACTGGAGGTAAAATAATAACCAATATTGATGATTTATCTTCCGATGATTTAGGCCATGCATCTAAAGTTGATGAAAGAAAGATTGGTGAATCAGATATGATATTTATCACTGGTTGTAAAGACGCAAAAAGTGTATCAGTACTTCTTAGAGGAGGTACTGAACATGTTATTGATGAAATTAATCGCGCATTTGACGACGCAATAGGTGTCGTTGCGGTTGCTTATGAAGATGGTTCTGTTTTAACCGGCGGTGGTTCTGTACTTGCAGCTATTAGTAGGTCACTGAGATCTTATGCAGAAGGAATTGGAGGCAGAGAACAGATGGCAATAGAGGCTTTTTCAGGAGCTCTCGAGGTAATTCCAAGAACGTTAGCAGAAAATGCAGGATTAGATCCGGTGAATACGATTATTGATTTAAGGAAAGCGCATTCCGAAGGGAAATCGGAATTCGGTGTCAATGTATATGAAGGAGGAGTAGCAAACATGACTAAAAGCAAGGTATTCGAACCTAGTAGAGTCGTAGATCAAGCAATACAATCAGCTACCGAAACTGCAGTAATGATCCTTCGAATTGACGATGTAATTTCAAGTAGAGCTTCCGGCCCAATGGAAGGCGGAGAGTTTGATGGAATGGGTATGTGAGACATAAAATCACTGACTTAATTTCATCACTTCAACACGCTACATTCAATAATCGTCGATTGGTCGAAGTATTGCCCTGAGTGGTGTAGGTGTGTCTATGTCGGCTAATCGTTCTCTCCTAGTGCTTTTTGGTTCCCAATCTGGTAATGCTGAAGATCTAGCTTCAAAAGTGGGTAAGGCTGCTTCAAAATATGGACTCGAAGCTACTGTAAAAGGTATGGACGAAATCAAAATTACTGATTTAGCAGGTCAAAAAAGGATTATGATTTGCTGCAGTACATGGGGTGAAGGAGAACAACCAGATAATGCTGAAGACTTATGGATTTCAGCAAATGCTGAGGACTCACCATCCATGGAAGGAGTTAATTTCTCAGTATTGGCTTTAGGAGATACTTCTTATGAGTTATTTTGTGAATCTGGCAAAGAATGGGACTCCTGGCTTGAATCGAAAGGTGGATTTAGAGTCTATCAGCGTGTTGATTGTGATGTTGATTACGAAGCCCCTGCTAAAGAATGGATGGACGAAACACTTGCAAGAATGGGCGCAGTAGATGATTCCGGTACATTCCAAGAAAGCTTGGTTGAAGAAATAAAAAATCAAGCATCAGGTTCAGCATCAACTACAGTATCATCAGAATCCAATGGTTCAGACTCATCTATCGAGATTTCTACAGATGGTGATCGTTCAATGACAATACTTTTTGGTTCTCAATCAGGAAATGCTGAAGGTCTCGCAGCAAAGTTCGCTAAGCAAGCTAAATCATATGGTTTGGATGCTGAAGTTGCTGATATGGATGGTTTTGATTTATCCTCGTTATCATCAAAAAAGAGGGTATTAATCATATGTTCCACATGGGGTGAAGGAGAACAACCAGATAATGCTGAAGAACTATGGCAGAAGGCGGTTGCAGCATCTCCCGGGCTTCTTAACGGAGTACATTATTCTGTTTTAGCGCTCGGAGATACCTCATACGAGCTGTTTTGTGAATCAGGTAAGGAATGGGATAAAAGATTCGAGGAATTAGGTGCTACAAGACTGGTTGATAGAGTAGACTGTGATGTAGATTATGATAAAATTTCACAAGTTTGGGCTGAAGATGCTCTAGCATCGATGGCTGCAGTTGATGGTGAGGGTCTGTTCCATGAAGAAATGGTTCAGGCAATTAAAGATTCTATGATTTCCGACTCAACCGGCGCTTCAGGAGAAGATGGTTTCACAGTCCCAATAATAAAATCCGAGGCTATTAGAGCAGAGATCAGCATATTCAGATATGACCCCTCAACTTCATCGACTGGTAGAGATACATGGATTTGTGCATTACCTGGGCACATGTCGATTTTAGATGTTCTAAGAACACTGAAAAATACCCAAGATGGGTCATTAACATTCCGTGATGGGTCATTAGATGATCCAACAACTGCAATTACAATCAATGGCAGGCATGTACTTCCAGGGAACATGAGATTGGACTCTGTGGCCCCAATACGTGATGGTGGAATTAGTATCAAAATTGAACCTTTGAGCGGATTTGAAGTTATAAGAGATCTAGTAGTCGACCATTGGTCTTTAGAAACAAAAAGAGAGGCTAGTAAACCTTGGATGGCTTCAGCAACTCGTAAAGGATTGAGTACACCTCAGGGTGCGATTGGCTCAATGTCTCCACTTGTAGCATCAGAACTTCATTCAATTACAGATATTCATAGTTATCCAATACTACATTCTTCTTCTGATGCCACTGCGCATTCGGACGAATATCTTGGTCCAGCAATTATTTCTCATGCTTGGGCTAGAAGAAATGACCCGCGTATTTCGTCTCAAAAGAAGAAGGAAATTGAGATATTACTCGATTCACCAAATGGAATTAAAGCTGAAACCGATTTATCTACAATAAGAAGACAAGGTAAAGGAACTAAAATACATGATTCCTTATTGGATTGTAAGACCTCATCTCTAGCAAGAACAGGGTATAATGGTCGTCATGGTAAACATGTTTGGTGGTATGCAGTTACTGTAAAGAGTAGCGGTAAAGTGAATGATACCGTATTGTATAGACAAGTCTTAGGACCGATTGGATTGCTTGGAAATCTTTTCTCAGGAGTAACTTCTAGGATGGTTCTTGGGTTTACTAGGACTGGGGGTAATATGATTAATGATATTTTGGCCTTTGTTGCACCTCCTGCTGGTTTAGGTAAGATGCCTCGTCAATTCAACTCTTCAATAAATAATCATCATGAAGTGGTTGCAATTTTCAATGAATTGGATGGTCGATTCTAATGGCGTTAGAGTATGCTTATCATCCTGGAAATGTGGCTCATTCCGGCTCACCAGAAGTTGCTGAATCAATGATTCCTCTAGCTAAATCTTTGGGCATTAAGTTGACTTATCTTGAAGGTGCTACTAGTTGCGGTGCTGGGATAATAAGGCAAGCAAATGAAAAATTACAATTAACACTCAACGCACGAATATTCGCTCAAGCCGAATCATTAGGTCTTGAGATAATGACGCCTTGCGCATCTACTGCAGGAAATCTTTCAGAAGATTTATTCCGATTAAAATCTGATCCAATTCTACTTGCAGAAATTAATGATGTTCTAATGAAGACATGTGGAATGGAGTTCAACGGAGAAACATCTGTTAATCATTTACTACATGTTATAGTGGACGAAATCGGTCTCGACAAACTCAAGTCGATGGTAGTAAATCCCATTGATTTCAGAGTAGCGTCATATTATGGCCCTAACATGCAACAAGATGGTTTTTGTGGTGAAGATGATGTTTATGACCCAGAATATATGGAAATGTTGATGAAAACCTTAGGCGGGAAGAATGTGGATTGGGAATCAAGAATGCAAAGTGTGGGTGCACCAAGCATCCTTACAGAGGAATCTACGGTACTCAAGTTATCTGCATCTGTACTTAATGATGCTAAATCTGAAGGGGCTCAACTAATTGTCAGTGCTTGCAACTTATCCCATTCAGTGATGGATATTTACCAAGGTAAGGCATCCCAAAGAACGGGTCTCAACGTGAACATTCCTGTAGTTCATCTCTGTGAAATTTTGACATTTGCATTGGGTCATTATAATACTAGATTTGCCCAATTAAGGACAAGGGTAATGGTTATTGGCGATTAACCTAGTCTCCCCTATCAAAATCATTTAGTCCAGTTTGACCTTGAGGTCTAAATTTCGAAGGATCAAGCTGAGTAATCTCTTCACTATAATCAGTAACAATATTGTTATCGTCAGTTTGTTTAATTTTGGGACGATTTTTTTCCCTTTCTCCTATGATATATGTTGCAGCAGAAATTATTTCTCCTCCGCTAAATACGCTAAAACTGCCAATATTTTTCAGATCCTGGTGATTTTTTCTCGGTAGATTTCTACTAACTCTTTGAACTGATTTATACATATTTTCTTCTTTTCTTCGGGCTGATGAACTCATACCTTCGTCACGGGTGCCTTCAGCAATCAGTACCATTACCTCTCCTTCTCTATGCCTACCAGTTCTACCTCTTCTTTGAATAGTCCTAATTTCACTACTCACGGGCTCGTAAAAAATAACTAAATCAGCACTTGGAATATCTAAGCCCTCTTCCGCAACAGAGGTCGCAACGAGGACATTATAATCACCTTCTTTGAATTTTTTCAAAATTTCAATTTGCTCTTTTGGCTTTAGGCCTTTTTTCCCTCCTCTTTCTGACTGTCCAATCATTTTTATCGATTTTACTCCTCTTAAATCGGTTAGCGCTTCTATTAGAGATTCTACAGTATTTCTAAATGATGCAAAAACAATCACTTTACTATCCGGATCTCTTCTAATTCTTTGTCTTACCAATCTTCTGACTGTAGCAACTTTATTATGAATTTCCTCCATCTCAAATAAAGATCTCTTTAATTCAATTATTCGCTTATCCTTGTGGAAGTTTTGAATAGATTTACTAGCATTATTTTTTGAATCAGATGAGGTATCTAAAAATTCTTTAGCAGCGGTTATTCCTTGTGTTAATAAATGATTAATCAGATGATTTAAAGTCATAGCCGTCGCAATATTTGAAACAGACGAATATCCTCTAACATCTCCAAGTCTAATCGATTGTTGCGCTCTATTCATGGCTTCTTTTAATCCTCCGAATGAAGGCGCTCCTGCTCTAACATATCTTCCCAACCTTCTTTCCCGATCTACTATACTATTTAGCCAAAGTTCTAATGGTATTACCAGTGTCCTTATTCCTTCAGGGACATTTACCAATATCTCTTCTATTTCTAGTCCGGAAATATAATCTCTTAACATGGGTTCTTCCGCTTTACGTATATGGATCCTTTCAATTTCTAGCCTTTTACAAATCTCATTTATTACAACTGAGTTTGAGCCTGGGCTAGCTGTTGTTCCAAAGATAAGTTTACTTTCTGATCCTGAATTATACATTTCCGCAGATTGGGCCATGGCATGTTTTCCGGTTGAATGGTGAACTTCATCCAAAATCAATAGTGAGCACTCATTCAATGATAAACTTCCACTTAACACATCGTTCCGTACAACTTGAGGGGTCGCAACTATTAGTCTCGAAGTTTTCCATAATTTCTCACGTTTCTTTGGCTCATTTACTCCGGTTATTGAAATCGCTTCATAGTTTTTAATGACTCTATTAAGATCTTTAGTATGCTGATCTACCAACGCACCTGTTGGTGCAATAAAAAGAATCCACCCTTGTTTTTTTCGCAGTATTTCAGCAATTAACATCCAAGAAACTGCTGTTTTACCAGCAGCTGTTGGTAGTACAAGTAGCATGGAACCAGTAAGTGCTTCATCTACTGCTTCTAATTGATATGCACGGGCTTCAACAGTTCCCTCAACTAACTCCGTATGTTGAACCACGTACCTCATAGGTTACTACCTCAAGGACAGGGTTCAAAATAGTTACACCGCTAGGCTTTTTCATTAATCCTACTGCCAATGTAATTTTTCATCCCCGATTCTTTCATAAAGGGATGGTAGGTCGCAAGGCCGCTCACAACGTGAGATACCAGACACTATAGGGCAATGCAAAAGCAACCCGTACACCAAAACCACACTCGTGGTTTTGGTTCGGTGTCACGGTATTTCCTTAACGTTAAGAGCCCGGCAAAATGCCGCACTGCGGTATGGAGTTGGTAATTTAGAAAGGAGGAAGCAAAAATGGCTGACCGTAGTAAACCCCGTCGTGGTAGCATGGGCTTTAGCCCTAGGAAAAGGGCAATTAGACCGTATGGAAGAATCACTTCATGGCCGGAAACAGATGTATCAGAGATTAGAGTACAAGGATTCGCTGGTTGGAAAGCAGGAATGACTCATGTACTAATCCGCGATATGAACCCCCATTCTACATCTGCTGGTCAAGAAGTAAGAAAGGCTGTAACTGTTGTTGAAGCACCACCAATGAGTGTTTTAGCAGTAAGAGGATATAGGATGACTCCTTATGGAATGCAAACTGCAGGTGAGTTTTGGATAAACGCTTCCGATCAAGGCCCGCAAGGATTGATGCCTCGTTTTGCAAACCAAACTCGTGGCGAGCGAGATGCAGAAGAGGGACGTAAACCTGAGAAAAGAGCTGGTAGAATTCCTGGAAGGAGCAATGGTTCTTCAGAAGCAGCATTTGAAGCTCTAGTAAACTCCGATTTATGCGATGTACGACTCATAGTTGCAACTCAACCTGCAATGGTTAAGAGTATCAGTAGCAAGACTCCAGAGATAATGGAAGTAGGGCTTGTTGGTGGAGACAATAATGAGAAATTAATGTGGGCCAAAGAACGTCTAGGTGGAACAATAACAGTATCTGATGTATATGATGTTGGTACTGAAATCGATGTCATAGGTGTCACTAAAGGTAAAGGATGGCAAGGTTCAATCAAAAGGTGGGGTATTAAACTTCTAAGTCATAAAAACAGTAAACGTCGTAGACAAGGTGGAAATATGGGAGATTTCGGAACTGGCTATGTCAGAAAAACAATCCGTCAAGCGGGTCAAACTGGATATCATCAGAGGACAGAGATGAATAAAAGAATTCTTCGAATATCCAAACCGGATGAATCGGATATAACTCCTGAGGGTGGATTCTTACATTACGGAGAAGTATCTAATGATTACATGATAATTTCAGGAAGTCTTCCTGGACCGGCAAAACGTATGTTGAGGTTTAGAGATGCAATTAGACCTAGACCAAGTAAACCGGAAGTTGATCTAACATATGTAAGTACGTCATCGAAGCAGGGGGTCTGAATAGATGAAGGTAAAAACTTACAATTTACAGTCAAATGTAGAGCAGGAAGAATTAGATGCTGGATTATTAGCTGAATCTTATGTTGTTGAAACAACAGATGGAAAAGCACTTTCTCTTCCTTCAGTATTCGAATCAGAAATACGTGAAGATTTAGTTAGATCTGCAGTTCATGCATCAAGAGCTAACCGAAGGCAACCGTATGGTCACAATGAGCATGATGGTAAGCGTGCTCCACAACCAGGGATGAAACATTCTGTAGAATGGTGGGGTAAAGGTAGAGGTGTATCAAGAATTATGAGAAAAACAGGCCAAAGAACTGGTGCTCAAAATCCTCACACTCGCGGTGGTCGAAGAGCTCATGGCCCTAAAGTAGCTAAAGATTGGTCTCAGAAATTGAATAGTAAGGAAAAAACACTTGCTCGTAATTCTGCTATAGCAGCTTCAGCAGACTCTGAGATGGTTTCATCACGTGGTCACCAATTCGATGAGAATGTTAGATTCCCAATAATTATTGATTCATACACTGAATCACGAGAAGGATCTATTGAGAAGTTCGAAATTGAATCTCTTCCTTTTCAAAACTCGACCAGGAAGTTCGTAGCCATGATGGAAGGATTGGGTCTTGGTGCTGATTTAGTTAGAGCTAAGTCAGGACGAACAATACGTGCAGGGAAAGGTACTATGAGAGGAAGAAAATATAGGACTCCTAAGAGTATTTTGTTAGTAGTAGCTAATAAAGATGGATTACACAAAGCTGCAAGAAATGTCCCAGGTGTTGATGTTGTGGCTGCTAAAGATTTGTGCGCAGAAGATTTAGCTCCTGGTGGAGATTTAGGACGGCTTACAGTATGGACTAAATCAGCAATAGAGGTTATGGAGTGATAAATATGGTAAATCCTTACGATATAATTTTGATGCCCTGGATTACAGAGAAGACTCTCGAGGCTCGTAGAGTTGCAGATATGGATAATGACTACAGAGAGAACAATAATCGAATTGAATTTATTGTTCGTAGAGAGTCTACAAAGACTCAAATTCGTGAAGCAGTTGAAAAACTACTAGATGTAAAAGTTGCAAAAGTCAACACAAAAATAACAATTACAGGTAAACATGCAAGCATCCGACTTGCTGAAGGTTACGATGCAGAGGAGGCTGCGCTAAAACTAGGCGCTTTCTGAGGTGATATTATGGGTAAAAGAACAAGATCACAACGTAGAGGGTCAAGCCCTAAGAATAGAGTTTCGAGTCATCGATTCCCTGCTAAGAATAAACTTCCAAGAGTTAGTGGAGAGGTTGCAGAAGTAGTTGACCTGATACACAGCCCAGTACACACAACACCGCTTGCCAAGATTAAATTTGAAGATGGACAGGTTGGTCACATGGCAGCACCTGAAGGCATTTCTGTTGGTCAAAATATTGCTTTCGGAGATAATGTTTCTCTGAAGCCAGGTAATGTGACAACTCTTGACATGATTCCTGAAGGAACACCGGTCTGCAATGTTGAACTAAGGCCTGGTGATGGCGGTAAACTTGCACGCTCAGGAGGAAACTCGGCAGTACTTGAAACAAGGATGGATGATAAAGTCAGAGTCCGCTTGCCGAGTGGTCGTTTAAAGGAACTTAATGCAAAGTGTCGGGCAACTATAGGTGTACTCTCTGGTCATGGAAGAACCGAAAAACCATTGATGAAGGCGGGTGCTGCTCATTACAGAGCAAAAGCTCGCGGTAAATTATACCCAACAGTCAGTGGGGTAGCAATGAATCCTGTTGATCATCCACATGGTGGTGGAAATCATCAAGCAGTTCATGGACCAAATTCAGTTAGTCGAAATGCGCCACCGGGTAAAAAGGTTGGAAATATTGCACCTAGAAGAACAGGTCGTGGCCGTGTAAGAGTTAGAGATGAGGAGTTGTAAGTATGGCAAGAAAATCCAAGAAAATGTTCCGTTCACCTAAACTAGCACGTCGACAAGCCAGAAAGCGTCGTTCCCAGATTTCTGAACGCCGAAAGAAAGAGTTCCTGTGGAGAGGATACACAATCGAAGAGCTAAAACAAATGCCTCTTTATCCTCCTGAAGATGATTTAAGTGCAATTTGTATTGCTACTTTGATGCCTTCCAGAGCAAAGAGGTCGTTATCTCGCGGTTTAAATCTTGATTGTGAGAAATTACTTGAAAAAATCAGATCTAATACGTCTGGAAAGGTAATTAAGACACATTCTAGAAGAATGTATATCCTTCCTGAAATGGTAGGCACAACAATTGGAATCCATAATGGTAAAGATTTCGTTAATGTAGAAATTATTCCTGAAATGATAGGTCATGCGCTAGGTGAATTTGCTGTAACAAGGAGTTCAGTAACACACACCGGTCCTGGTGTTGGTGCAACTAGATCTTCGACACACGTGGCATTGAAGTGAGGTGAAAAATATGAGTAGAATAACAGGTAAATCACAATCCGGATACACACAACTTCTAGAAGGTTCAAATTTAGTTTCAGCACGTGCTGTAAATGTTGATGTTCATCAAAAGCATTGTTTGCATATTGCCAAGGCATTGCGTGGAATGAACGCTTCTGATGCAATAACATATCTTGAAGATGTAATCGCAGAAAAGAGAGCAATTCCATACACTCGACGTACACGAAGAGGTCGTGGTGGAAACACTATGGCGGGTCACAGAAAAGGGAAGATGGGTCCTGGCAAATATCCTCGAAAAGCTTCTAAAGTTTTCATTAAGCTGATAAATAGTGCAATGGATAATGCTCGTCAAAGATATGAAGCGATTGATCCTGATGAAATGGTCATCACTCATCTAGCATCTCACCGAGGACAAATTCAGAGAGGATGGAGGCCACGTGCTCAAGGACGTGCAACTCCCGATAATCATTATCAAGTTAATATTGAAATATTCTTGGAACATTTCGGTGAAGAAGAGGAAGAGGATGAATTCTGAGGTGTAAATATGAAACAGAATACAATTAGAACATTCATTAATCGTAATGTAGAAAGACAATTAGTTCGTGAGTATTTACTCAAGGAAACTGAAAGAGCAGGATTTGGAGGCCTTGATTTCAACAGAACTCCTGAAGGTACAAAAGTCACACTACATGCTGAACAAGTTGGCCGAGTAATTGGTAGAAGAGGTAAAGTGATTCATGAACTACAAAGAAGATTACAGGAAGACTTCAACCTAGAAAATCCTCATCTTGAGGTCACTGAAATAGAAGAACAACGCTTGAATGCTCAAGTAATGGCTAGCAGACTTGCCAGCTCCTTGGAAAGAGGATGGTTCTTCCGTCGAGCAGGTCACAGTACTGCACAGAATATCATGGATGCTGGTGCTAGAGGATGCTTAGTCATCATCTCAGGGAAAATTACTGGTGCAAGGCACAGAGTGGAAAAATTCCAGAAGGGGCATATAAAATTCTGTGGTGAAACTGCATTAGATTTCATGGATACAGGTTTTTCCGTTTGTGTGAAGAAACTAGGTACAATTGGTTGTACAGTTAGAATAATGCGAAAAGGAATACAACTTCCTCATGAAATAAATATCCATGAGAGACATGAAGTTGGTCTCGATCCAATAGAAGAGGTTTCTATGATAGAGGCCCCAAAAGAAGATTCCAATGAAACTGAAGCTGAAATAGTTGTAGACTCAGTTCTACAAAAGATGGCAGATTTAGAGACTTCTGAAACAAAGGAGGAAGAGTGAATGACACATTTATCCTCAAGAGAAATTGATGGAATGAATGTCGAGCAGAGGCAGCGCAGGCTAGAAGAACTTCGCGAAGAAATGCTTCAATTACGCGCTCAACAAGCTCTAGGTGGCTCAATGTCAGATTCAGGTTCATACAAAGCAACAAGACGAAGCATTGCTCGCTTGTTAACAAAAATGAATGAGGATTCTCAGGAGTAGAAATAAATGGCAGGTATATGTAATCTATGTGGTTTACCTGATGAGTTATGTATATGCCAAGAAATAGCAAAAGAACAACAAAAAGCAATAATTTCAGTAGTAAGAAGGAGGTATGGAAAAATGGTAACTATCGTTGAAGGGATTGATGATGTTGCTATTGACATCAATAAGCTTGCGAAAATTTTGAAAAGTTCTTGCGCTGCAGGTGGAACTGTAAAAGATCGTACAATTGAGCTGCAAGGAGAGCACAAGAAAAGAGCTGCTAAAGTTCTCGAACAAAATGGCTACCAGGTGGAGGTGCGATAATGGTCGATTCAATTCATATGCCATTTATTTCAAGAAATATTCAAGTTGTTGGTTCGGAAGATCCAACTCTTGTAGGAGTCAGTGGCCAAATTATTGAAGAAACTCGTCGAACAATAATTATTCAAACATCTAAGGGGGATAAAATCCTACCTAAGAGCGTCATAAATTTCACACTCGATTCCGAGGAAGAGGTCATTGAGGGTATTACGGTTACTCAAAGGCCAGAGGATAGAATTAATCGTAAATATAGGAGGAACTAAAATGCGTGATATTGGAGTAGATGTAAAGACGCCGGAAGGTGAATGGGATGGTGATGATAACTGTCCATTTAATGGAAGTCTTAGAGTTCGTGGGCAAATTATTGAAGGGACTGTGTACTCAAATAATATGTCAGGATCAATTATTGTAGAAAGAGAAATGACTCGTTACATGAAGAAATACGAAAGATATGAGAAGCGAACACGAAGATATCCTGCGCACTTACCATCTTGTATTGGAAAAGTAAATCCAGGAGATTTCGTCAGAATTATGGAATGCAGGCCTTTATCAAAAACAGTAAAGTTCTGTGTAATTGAAAAGGGTGATTAAAATGAAGGGAATTTCAAGTAAAGTAACTAAAGCGTTACCTACGCAAGCTAAGTTAGATTGTGCAGATAATACAGGTGCAAAAGTTGTACAACTAATTAACGTCTTGAAGAAAGGGGGCGTTGCTGGAAGATATCCTGCAGCAGGTGTTGGAGATATGATACGTGTTACTGTCAGAAGAGGTACTCCTGAGACAAGAAGACAGATATTTACAGCAGTTATTATCCGTCAATCAAGGCCATTTCGTAGAGTTGATGGCACCTGGGCTAGATTTGAAGATAATGCCTGTGTATTAACCAATGAACGTGGAGATGTTCAGGGATCTGATATCAAAGGTCCAGTAAGTAGAGAGGCAGCTGAGAGATGGCCAAGAATAGCCGCTACAGCAAAACAAATTGTATGAGGTGTGATGAATGACAACAAAGAAACCCGGTAAGAATCGTCTTTCGCAGCGTAAAGCTCCAATTCATGTTAAGCGCAAGCGAATTAGAGCCCGATTATTAACAAACGATCCTAATCTTCAAAATGTTAGGACTGTGACAGTTCGTGTTGGTGATGAAGTAGAAATTTTGAGAGGCGATTTCGGAAACCCAAATAGCATTAAATCTGATTCCAAAGGTAAGAGACTTGGTCAATCCAGAGGTCGCGCCGGTTTGAAATCCAAAGTTAATCGTGTTGATACTTCAAGTGGTCGAATTTTTGTAGATGGCCTTTCAATCACAACTGCTGATGGTAAAGAAGAGGCAATTCCAATCCATCCTTCAAACTTAGTTGTTACAGGCCTTTACGAAGGAGACCCTGTAAGAATTAAACAATTAATTGAGAGAGGAGGAGGTGTACAAGAATGAGTAGTAGCCATATTAAACGTTTAATGATGCCAAGAAGTTGGCCTTTACCTAGAAAAACATCGATTTGGGTCCAAAAGCCTGATCCTTGTGGACATAGCATAGAAAATTGTATGCCGATGGGAATTATTCTTCGTGATGTCATTGGTGTGGCTCATAATCGTAGAGAAGCCAAGAAAATTCTTCATTCAAGGAAAATAATGGTCGATGGTAGAATAGAGACTGCAATTGGTAGAGGAGTTGGGTTGATGGACGTCTTGACAGTGGGTGAAGAAAATTATCGATGTATTTTAGATGTGAATGGTAAATTGAGATATAGGCCAATTAGTGCTAAAGAAGCTTCGTCAAAGACTTGCCGAGTGATGGGTAAAACTACTATTTCCGGTGGTAAAACTCAGTTACATCTCCATGATGGTAGAAATATTATTTTTGATTCAAATCCAGAATATAAGTCTGGAGATAGTATTGTAATTTCACTTCCTGAACAAGAAATTATTTCTCATCACAAGTTCGAAGAAGGTGCACTTTCATATCTGACTGGTGGTTCACACATTGGAGAAACTGCAGTAGTAAAAACCCATGAAATCAAGCGTTCATCTAAGGATAATGAGGTTACTTTTGAAGAAGATTTTGGAACAATCTCAGATTATGTTTTCATTATCGGTGACAAAAAAGATATCCCTTTGGAGGTGAATGAATGAGTGAAAGTAGCACCATGCTCGATCCAAGAATTACCAAGGTAACTATCAATATTGGTGTTGGAGAAGGTGGTCAGAGACTTCAATTAGCCGAGCAAGTTCTTGAATTATTGACAGGGCAGAAACCGGTTAGAACACTAGCTACGAGTACTAACAGAGATTTAGGGACTCGTGTAGGTGGACCTATAGGATGTAAAGTAACCATCAGAGATTCTGATAGGATTGCATCGTTCCTTAAAGATGCATTTTGGGTACGTCAGAAAACTTTACCTGGTTACAATTTCGATCAATCTGGGAATCTTTCTTTTGGAATTTCCGACTATACGGATTTCCCTGATCAGAAATATGATCCTGACATCGGAATATTTGGTATGGATATAAATATCGTCTTGGAAAGACCTGGACATCGTGTATCCCGTCGCCGCCGCCGAAATTCAAGAGTTGCTAGAAATCACAGAGTAGTACGAGAAGAATGTAAGCAATGGTTTGTAGATAATTATGATATTATAATAGTGGAGGAGTGAAGCATGGCAAGAGATCATGGAGAAGAAATTGGAAGAACAATTGGTTGCAGAAGGTGTGGCCGTAGCCGAGGAATGATTCGCCGACATGGCCTTAGACTGTGTCGTCAATGTTTTAGAGATGTAGCTCCTAGTATAGGATTTAAGAAAAATAGTTGAGGTGATGAGAAGTATGCAATTTGACCCATTAAATGATGCATTTACCCGTATTTTCAATGCGGAGAACGCAGGTCACTATGAAGTGACAGTAAGGCCAGCAAGTAAATTGTTAGGAAGTATGCTATCAATAATGCAGAAATCCGGATATGTAGGAGAGTATGAGGCATTAGATGATGGTCGCGGAGGAGGTTTTAGAATTGAACTAGTTGGAGCAATTAACCGATGTGGAATTATCAAGCCTCGATATTCAGTACAGAGATCAGAATATGAAAAGTGGGAATCAAGATACTTACCTGCTCAAGATTTTGGTCTGCTAATAATGTCTACAAATCAAGGTGTTATGAATCATTATGAAGCGAAGAAGGAGAGAATAGGTGGGCGTTTGCTTGCGTACATTTTCTAGGAGAGATATATATGGTAAAGTTAGATAAAGTAGCACATCACATAGAATTACCCGAAGGTGTTAGTGCCTCGTTAGATGGAGATAATGTCACAATCGCTAAAGAAGGTAATTCAGTTTCTAGAGAATTTCGTCATCCTAGATTAGTTGTATCAGAAGTTGATGGGGGTCTAGAAGTATTTTGTGATCTTCCTAGGCGTTCTGAGAGGGCATTAGCTGGTACATGGAACGCACATCTGAAAAATATGGTTAAAGGAGTAGATTCAGGCTTTGAGTATAGGCTTCAGGCGGTATACTCTCATTTCCCTATGACTATTAAGGTTCAAGGTAACGAACTAACTGTGACCAATCTTTTCGGTGAAAAGGTCCCTCGTGTAGCAAAACTACCATGGACTCCTTCAGAAGTTGAAGTAAGAGTAGAGAATAAAACTGATATCCTGGTTAAAGGTTCAGATAGAGAAAAAGTCGGTCAAACGGCAGCAAATATCGAGAGATGTTGTACTGTAAAAAAGAGAGATAGACGTGTATTCCAAGATGGAATTTACATAGTATCGAAGGGAGCATAAGGAGGTAATAGTATGGAATATGAAGACATGACTGTTGCGCAATTAAAAGAATTGTTGAGAGAAGCGGATTTACCAGTTTCAGGTAATAAAAGTGTGTTAATTGAGAGACTTATCCAAAATGATGATTCATTGGAATCCAATGTGGATGATTCAGTCCAAGAAGAATCTGATGATTTTGATGACACATTCGATGATGAAGACGATTTCTTTGATGAAGATGATTGGGACGAAATACATACTGCTCGACAAAAGCCAGTACTAGACGAAGAAACAAAAGCTAATCTCGCTACCAGAGCTGCACAAATGAAGAAACAACCTAAGTTCCGCCGTCAAGAGTGGTTTAGATATTATAGACTATCTAGAACAGGATGGAGAAAACCAAAGGGTCTACAATCTAAACAGAGACTGAATATGAAATACCGTACTCCTATGGCAAGGGTAGGGTATGGGAAGATATCTTCCGTGAGAGGTCTTCATTCATCAGGTTTTGAAGATGTTCTTGTGAATAATCCCACTGACTTAGATGGACTCGATCCTGAACGTCAAGCTGTTAGAGTAAGTGCTAGTGTGGGTAACAGAAAGAGAGCCAAGATTCATGATAGGGCCGATGATTTGGGTTTGCGTGTCCTAAATCGCCGTAAAATCAACAGGAAAGGTGATATTCAATGATTATTTCTAACCAAAAAAGAATGGCAGCTCAGATACTTTCTAAGAAAGAGGGTAGAGAAGTAGGTGTTCATCGAGTGTGGATTAATCCAGATTATCTAGATGAGGTTAGTACTGCGGTACAAAAAGATGACATTCGCCAATTAATTGACGAAGGCCTGATTAAAGCAAGACCAATCAAGGGAACCAGTCGTGGGCGTGCAAGAAATGCCGCAGCACAAAAGGCAAAAGGTCGTAGAAAAGGACCGGGTTCTAGAAAAGGAACTAGAAACTCTAGAGATCCAAAGAAAAATCGATGGATGCGTCTAATTCGAGCTCAAAGAAGAGTACTGAAGGAAATGAGGGGGGACGAAACTCTAACCTCCAGCGAATATAGGTACTACTATCGAAAAGCAAAGGGTGGTTCATATCGTTCTGTTGCTCACATGCGAACCAACATGGGATTAGATGGTATTAAAATTGGAGGCGATGAATAATGGCACATGGTAAGAATCAGAGATTAAGATTCAAGAGACGTCGAGATGGGGAAACCGATTATCGAAGGAGAATGAAATTATTGAGAGGAGAAACTCCGAGGGCTGTAGTAAGAATATCCAATACTCAGACAATATGTCAATTAGTAGAGTTCAATCCAGACGGAGATATTGTAATTGCGTCAGTGAATGGTAAAACTTTAGTTGACAAATACTCATGGCCAGAAGATGCCTCGAGAAAATCTATTCCTGCAAGCTATCTAATTGGTTATGCTCTTGCTAAACATGCAATGTCGTCAGGATATGAAAGTGCAATACTTGACATTGGGCTATCTGCTTCATCAAAGGGTAGTAGAGTATTTGCTGCATTGAAAGGAATGATTGATGCCGGTTTAGAAATTCCTCATGGAGAGGATGTTCTTCCTGATGAAGACAGAATCAATGGAATGCATATTGATGCATCCATGGGTGATAAAGTCAAGAAATCAATCAAGGCAATAGAGGAGGCATAGAAATGACTGATGAAGAAAATACTGAGGTAGTACAACTAGCACCAGGCCTTGCAGCAGCTCTAGCTCCTGCCGAATCTAACGATACCAGGGGTCGCAGAGGACCTGATCCTCTTGCGGGACTAAGAAGTTGGGTTCCAAGAACAAGACTTGGTCACATGGTAATGAATGGTGAAATAACCACTTATGAACAAGCTCTGGATTCAGGTTTCCCGATTAGAGAAGTAGAAATTGTTGATGCTTTGCTTCCGGATTTGACTGATGATGTTCTTGGAGTTAATATGATTCAAAGGATGACCGACTCTGGTCGTCGTGTGAGATTCAACGTATTATGCGTAGTAGGAAATGGTGATGGGTATGTTGGACTTGCTGTATGTAAAGGGAAAGAAGTTTCCAGTGCCATAAGAAAAGCAATTGACAAAGCCAAATTGAATCTAATACCTGTAATGAGAGGAAATGGTTCGTGGGAATCATCAGAAGGGCCTGGAAATTCAGTTCCATTCAAAGTTACAGGACGCTCAGGATCTACAAGAATCACACTAATGCCGGCTCCAGCAGGAAAAGGATTGGTTATTGGAGACTATGGCCGCCGTGTTCTTACTTTAGCTGGAATTACCGATGTATGGGCTCGTTCCGCTGGTCAAACACGAACGACAATCAACTTTGCTAGAGCGACTTTCAACGCACTTGTAGAGCTAAATAGAACTAAGATTACAGATGGTGACCGCGAGAGATTAAATATCACTAAAGGGAGGAAAATGAAATGACTTATCTTGTAATTAGAGCTAGAAGTGATCGTGGAGTCACAAAGAAAATTAAAGATACAATGATGATGCTAAATCTGACACGTGTTAATCATGCTACACTGGTGCCTGAGAATGTCACCTATCTCGGGATGTTAAAGAAATCAAAAGATTACATCACATGGGGCGAGGTTGACGCTGAGACTATCGAAACATTGCTCAAAGAAAGAGGAAGAATGGTTGGAGATAAGCCTGTAGATGATGCAGCAATTAAAGAATCGAGTAAGTACAAGACTGTTGCTGCTTTCTCCAAAGCTATGGCTGCTGGAGAAGCTACTATGAAAGATGTTGAAGGGTTAAAGCCGATTTTTAGATTACATCCACCCCGCGGAAGCAAAGGTTGGGGGGGAATCAAAAGATCATATACAGTTGGTGGAGCTCTAGGTTTCAGAGGTGAAGCCATCTCCGAACTTGCTGGGAGAATGCTCTGAGGTGATTAAATATGGTATCTAGAACAAATAAATTCCGTGGTCGTTCACGCTACCATGGTCGTGGAAAGAAATCCGGACGAGGTGCAGGTAAACGCGGAGGACGTGGTAATGCAGGTATCAACAAACATCGTGTAATGACTCGAATTAAGTATATGCCAGGTCACTGGGGGATGCATGGATTCAATAGAGATCCTAGTTTGAGAGTAGTTAATGTTTCAATCAACCTTCAGAAAGTAGAAGAAATGGCTGAAGGTAAGAGTATTAATCTAAGTGAACTCGGTTATGATAAATTACTTGGTAAAGGAAAGATAAGCAAGGCTCTGGATATTACAGTTAATGAAGCCAGTTCTCTTGCAATTAAGAAAGTTGAAGCCGCTGGCGGCTCAGTAATTCTTGCCGATAGTGATGATGAATGGGAAGAAGAATAAAATTAGAATGAAGGAGGTGTGGTCTAATGGTAGATAGAAATCCTAATGTTATTGGAACTGTGATAATGGGTGCATTATATTGGGGAATGCTATTCTACTGGCTTCGTGATGATTTACTGAATGGCGCAGCAGATGAGCAAATGCGTGCCCTTAGAATGTTCTTAGTTTCAATACCTTATGTTGCATTCATTATGTGGTGCGCAATGACTGATTTGCCTGATAATATTAGAGATGTACCATATTTAGGTAGAATGTTCAAGCCTGGAATATGGCTTATTTCAGTCATCGGTCTAGCATATTGGGGGTGGGTTGACAAAGCTGCTGTTGGTTTCTTATTAGTCGGTGTAGCACTTCTTGGTGTAGCCATTGCAATGGCTTTAGTTTGTCTATTGTATTCGGGTTCAGAAAGTAGTCGTTTATATGGATTAAGTAGATTCGTAGACGTATACCCTAGTATTACTAAACCAGAAGGTCACGTTAGATTTAATCAGAAATTGTGGACAACAACTCTCGTACTAATTATCTATTTCATGATGACTAACGTCATGATTTATGGTCTTTCAGACTCTACTTTAGATATTTTCTCCTCATTTAGAGCAATTATGGCTGGTGCCTCAGGTTCGATAATGCACTTAGGAATTGGCCCAATTGTCACAGGCTCTATTATAATGCAGCTTTTCGCTGGTGCGAAAATTATTCAGCTAGATTTACAAAACTCCAATGATAAACAATTATACCAAGGTGTACAAAAATTATTGGTTCTAATAATGATACCTATTGAATCAATTCCACAAGTATATGGGTTCCTAGATCCTTCAGAAACCTTGATTCTTGATTTCGGTATTGGATGGGCTAATACAATAATTGTTGCTCAATTGTTTATGGGTTCATATCTTGTTTTCTTACTTGATGAATTGGTTAGTAAATGGGGTATTGGTAGTGGTATTTCCTTGTTTATTGCTGCAGGAGTTGCTCAGTCAACTTTCGTTGGAACATTGTCTCCATTGCCTGTAACTGCAGGCTCTCCTTTATCATTCCAGAATCCTCCATCGGGAACTTTACCGATGATATTCTATACATTAAGAACTGCAACAAATTCTCAATTAGTGTCGGAAAATGGTTTTGAATTGATATTGCTAAATCATGCAAACCCTATTGCAGCGTTAGTTTCTTCAATTATTGTTTTCTTAGTGGTTGCTTATGCTGAATCTAGTAAATTAGAGTTGCCATTAACTCATGGTAAAGTTCGTGGTCATCGTGGGCAATACCCTATCAGACTGGTTTATGCAAGTAATATTCCTGTAATTTTGATGGCCGCTCTATTAGCTAACATCAACATGTTTACGCTTCTTTTCTGGAGTCACCCAGTACTATCTACAGTACCTATCCTTGGTCGTAATGGTGCATGGAGTAGAGCTCATTGGTTTGGATCATATGAAGTGGGTGCAACCACTCCTTCCGATGGTTTTGCGTGGTATTCGTCAATGGTTAATGGAGTAGGCGATTGGTTCTTACCATTGTTAAATCAGACAGGAGATGCATATGGGCACAGTTTAGGGCAATTGATGGTACACGTAGTTGTTTATGTCTTTGTCATGACTGCTGGTTCAACCGTGTTTGCTAAGTTTTGGATTGAAACAACAAATATGGGCGCTAAAGATGTTGCTAAGCAGATTGAAAGAACAGGAATGCAAATTCCTGGTTTCAGAAAGAACCCAGTTGTTTTAGAGCGTATTTTGGAGAGATATATTCCGCCAGTGACTCTTTTCTCCGGTGCATTCGTAGGTTTGCTAGCAGCAGGTGCCGATTTGTTGGGTACTGTTGGTAATGCCACAGGTACTGGTTTGCTACTTGCTGTAGGTATTATTCTTAGAACTTATGAGCAAATTCAAAAGGAACAAGCTATGGAAATGCATCCAGTTCTCCGTGAATTCTTTGGAGCCGATTAAATACTCTAAGGTCTTCATTTTTGCTAATTTATCGCCTTAACTAATGTAATATTTTTAGAAATTTTTGAGGGTAATATATTTTATTTTTCAAACATCATTATTTTTCTATAATCGGCCCACTGCGCCCCAATGACCTTACTTGTTGGTAGGGCATATTGAAATACCCCTTGCCGGTCGGCGACTTGCTACGTTTGGCTGGCGTTGGAGATTGAGCACTAAGTGCTATGAGGTCTTCTATCAAGTCAAGCGTGTGCCGAGGAAGTGCGGCCATGAACCTAGTTCATGGTTATGGAGGTTAACCACAATAACGACTTGACCCCGATAATAGGGGTGCAAGTAAGCAGATATTTCACATTCAAATAAGGAAATGTGTTTCTGCGCCAATTCAATAACAAAGTGACAGCAAATTGCAACCACAAGACTTCGTTAGGATACTGTGATTTCACACGAAATCCGGTTGATCCTGCCGGAGGCTACCGCTATTGGAGTTCGATTAAGCCATGCGAGTCGCGAGAAATTAGATTCTCGGCGTACCGCTCAGTAACACGTGGGTAACCTGCCCTATGCTGGATAATAACCTCGGGAAACTGAGTATAATGATCCATAGTTCACTACGCCTGGAACGGTGAGTGGATGAAAGCTCCGGCGGCATAGGATGGGCCTGCGGCGTATCAGGTTGTAGGGGGTGTAATGTACCCTCTAGCCCTCTACGCGTACGGGTGTTGGGAGACATAGCCCGGAGATGGATTCTGAGACACGAATCCAGACCCTACGGGGTGCAGCAGGCGCGAAAACTTGGCAATGCGAGAAATCGTGACCAGGGAACTCCAAGTGCATCGGGTAAGACCGGTGCTTTTCTTGACTCTAAATAGGTCTTGGAATAAGGGGTGGGTAAGGACGGTGCCAGCCGCCGCGGTAATACCGGCGCCTCAAGTGGTAGTCGCTTTTATTGGGCCTAAAACGTCCGTAGCCGGTCTGATACATTCGTGGGTAAATCAACCAGCTCAACTGGTTGAATTCTGCGAGGACGGTCAGACTTGGGACCGGGAGAGGTGTGGGGTACGCTCAGGGTAGGGGTAAAATCCTGTCATCCTGAGCGGACCACCTGTTGCGAAGGCGCCACACTAGAACGGATCCGACGGTCAGGGACGAAGCCTAGGGGCACGAACCGGATTAGATACCCGGGTAGTCCTAGGTGTAAACGCTGTGGACTTGATGTTGGGGGTGCTCCGAGCACTCTCAGTGTCGAAGCGAAGGTGATAAGTCCACTGCCTGGGAAGTACGGTCGCAAGGCTGAAACTTAAAGGAATTGGCGGGGGAGCACCGCAACCTGAGGATTGTGCGGTTTAATTGGATTCAACGCCGGAAAACTCACCATAGCCGACGGACAAATGAAGGTCAGTGTAACGAACTTACCGGATTGTTCGAGAGGTAGTGCATGGCCGCCGTCAGTTCGTACCGCAAGGCGTTCTGTTAAGTCAGATAACGAACGAGACCCTCATCTCTATTTGCTAACTGAATCTCCGGATTCAGTGCACTATAGAGAGACCGCTGGCGCTAAGTCAGAGGAAGGGGAGGGCAACGGTAGGTCAGTATGCTCCGAATGCTATGGGCTACACGCGCAATACAAAGGACGGGACAATGGGCTGCTGCTCCGAAAGGAACGATAGCTATCCCGAAACCCGTTCGTAGTTCGGATTGAGGGCTGTAACTCGCCCTCATGAAGCTGGATTAGGTAGTAATCGCGTCTCAAAAAGGCGCGGTGAATATGCCCCTGCTCCTTGCACACACCGCCCGTCAAACCATCTTAGTTGTGGGTGGGTGAGGCTACCTCTCAATGGGGTATTCGAGCCTGCCTTCGACGAGGAGGGTTAAGTCGTAACAAGGTATCTGTAGGGGAACCTGCAGATGGATCACCTCCTAAGAAACTCGGAAAACCGGGGGGAGTAGGGTGTTTAGGCACCCTACTCTTTCCAACCTTTTCTAACTAATTTTTTTTACAACTAGCGATAGCCATAGCCTCCATTAATAATTTTCATCCTAATTTTTATCAATGTTATTTCCAAATAATGAGTTTTTACCTCATTATTCATATTCTATACCATAACAATCCAAATCGGTGTGTTTATTCACATATGTGCGAAACTATATATTCTCCATATGTTCTAGAAGGGACATGCGAAGTTTACTCGCTACAACTATGATGCTGTTAATGATGACTGCGGCCCTAGCGGGCTGTGCTGGATCTGACGTCACCGATGAAGACGTTGATGCCGCGAGAGAAGAAGGGAGATTAGCTGGAATTGCAGAAGCAACACCAGTTAGTACCCTGGACACAATCCACGAGCGTGGAATGATGAAGTGTGGAGTCAAAGACTCCCAGTGGGGCATGGGCTTTGCTGACGCTGATGGTGTTCGTTCTGGACTCGATATCGAGTACTGCAGAGCTGTGGCTGCTGCAATTGGACTGGACCCAGATACTCAGATTGAGTACATTCTAGCTAGTGCTGGTGATCGATTTGAGAAGCTTGCTTCTGGAGAAATCGATGTTTTAATCAGAACAACTACATGGACTACAAGCCGTGACGTTGGACTAAATGCTGATTTCGCTGGAATAAACTTCTTTGACGGACAAGGTATTTTGATTCGTGGAGATGCTTTCCCACAAGCTAATATGAGTAACTCAGCGCTAAACTTAGCAAATGCTAAGGTTTGTGTTGGTACTGGAACAACAACTGAAGGTAACATTGCTGACTGGAACACAGTCAACAATGTTGGTATGCAAGTAGTACCAGTTGCTGATGCTGCTGAGGCTACTGCAGAACTAGTATCTGGTTCATGCGATGCTTTCACTGGTGACATGTCTGCAATGGTAGCAAAGAAGTATACACTTGAGACTGCAGGAGACTGTTTAGATTGTGATCTTTGGATTGCTCCAGAACTACTGTCAAAAGAGCCTCTAGGGGCTGCTGTACGTGACATGGATTCTGACTGGAAGGATGTTGTGACATGGGTATGGTATGGAATGGTCACCGCTGAAGAAATGGGTATCCATTCCGGAAACTACATGGACGCAGATATGACTAACCCATCAGTTGACAGACTTCTAAACCAGAATCTTGGTCTAGGGACAGATGCAAACCCTCTACCTGCAACATGGATGCAGAACGTTCTATCTCACGTAGGTAACTACGGAGAAGCATGGGATGATTCATTCTGTGACGGTAGCTGGGATGCTGATGTAGGTGGATCGGACACAATGTCAAATTGTGTTCTATCTCGTGAAGGTACTGCTAACGCTCTCGTATCAGAGGGTGGTCTGCAGTTCGCACCACCAATGCGCTGATCAATTTAGATAAGCACAGACGGTAAAACGAAATCCCTTGGGGGGGTATATCTCCTCCAAGGGACTCTCACTAAAATCTCTTAAATTTAGGAAGTATGATTATATGAATTTCAATCACCTTTCTAACCGAATTAATCTTCTGAAATCACTACAAGCGATTATTGCAATCTTAATCCTTTGGACATATAACATAAAGATGCTGAATCCCACTGTTGATTCTATTTCCAGTATGTCTCGTTCTTTTATTGTAGATGGGGTTCAGCAAAATCCTGCCTATTACCCAACAACTACACTTTCTAGTGTAATCTTAATGGTATTTCTTTTCTTCCTTTTTCTTGCCCGAAATGAGATTCTACCTGCAATCCAATCTAAAAAATATAATTTCTCAAAGAGTCTTGCAGGTTTGTTTATTACTTTAATTATTATAATAATGACCTCACTACCTGGATTTGATTTCAGTCCAGCAAAAGGTATGCCATTTATCCTAATTGGAACGCCCGTAATTTTAACGCTATTATTAGTTGTTGAAGACATAGATCTAGTTAAATTAGTTCCTCAGAAAAGTTGGATGGAAAAATCATCCTTCCAATCAATACATCCATGGATTAACAGTGTGTTAATATTTATTATTTTCATAACGATGGGAGTAAATATTTCTTTTTTACCTCCAATGATTTCCTCGAATATACCATTTTTCTTCTCACTTATCCTCCTAGCTGCAGCTTTACTTGTTTTCTTTCAGATATCTTCTGAATCGGGAAATCCTCTAGTTCATGATAGGAGAAATTCGACGCTGATTCTAATCATTGGTTTGCCCTTGATTTTATACATTACAACAAGACTTCTTTTCCTTCTCCAAAATCCTGATTCTGTTACTAGAGAGAGATGGGATCTTTCATGGTCCTTCATGGATATGAAGAATACTTTCGAAATAAATGCTTGGCCTATACAGCCAGATTTTCCAGAAGATGATAGATGGAAGTTTCTCTATGCCGCAATATGGAACTCTGGTCGCGCCACTCTCCTTAGTATCGTACTGTGTACAATACTCGGAATCATAATAGGGGTGACTAGACTTTCCAGTAACAAACTTGCCTCTAGTCTAGCTACAATTTACGTAGAGGTATTCCGAAACATGCCTCTAGCGGTTCTACTATTCCTAATTATGTTACAGTTAGGCGAATCTCTTCCTTTGTTCAAGGATGAGGCTAATATCGCCGGTTGGATATATTACAGTAATCAGGGAATCTACATCCCTAGGCCAGAAACGGCTAGGATATTGATGGCTGTTGCCATAGTTTTTTCTCTTTGGGCATGGGGTCGCTATAGGGATAGAGATGGTGTTGATGATTCTCAAGAAGCACTTGCTAAGAAAACTTTGATTTGGTCATTGGTATTATCAATCAGCCTTGGTATACTTCTAACAGGAGATATGTCTATTCCTAACTATGTTAAACCAAATGAGAATATTCCGGGAACTTGGAATATAGAGGATGGTTCCGCATTCGAAATTACAAAGTCATTTATGGCTCTTATCATTGGTTTGTCATTGTTTACTGCCGCTGTAGTAGCTGAGATAGTTAGAGGCAGTATTCAGGCATTGCCAAGAGGGCAGATTGAAGCATCAATCTCACTTGGATTATCCTCTTACCAAAGACTTAGACTTGTCATACTTCCACAAGCATTGAGAAGTATGATACCTCTATTGAATAGCCAATATATGAATGTCTGGAAGAATTCTAGTCTAGCGATAATTGTGGCTTATAGTGATATATTTTATGTGATATTTGTTATGATGAACAATGTAGGGAAACTAATACCTCTCTTCCTACTATTACTAGTCATATACCAAACAGGAAGTCTAATAATTTCAGGAATTATGAACTTCTATAATGCTAGAGTTACGAGGGTGAAAATATGATTGAGTCATTCATGAAGAAGACCCTTGAATTAGAGAGAGGAGTTGCAGGAAGGTCAAGATGGGATAATGACAGTAAGATGGATGCCAATCTTTCCCTACTGTGCTTAGCATTCTCAATTTTATTCTCCGTTTATATGTTTGTCACAACAAGAGCGTCCATTACAATTGGAGGAGAAGTAAGTTCAATTGATGCCTTAGTTTACTCGTCAGCCGTTGCTGTTGCATGGCTCGGAGTTTCTTGGGTAATTCTAATTTCAGTCATCAAAAGAACTAGGATAATTCGTAAGACTATACCATTTCCATGGTTTGGTTCTACTGCACTTCTTGGAATTATCTCTTCATTCATCATGTTATTTTTGGTGGAGTGGATATTCGATGTTTTGGTCATCAGTATGAGATGGGATATAGTATGGGCGAACAGGGTCTCAGTGATGCTCGGTCCAAATCTAACCGAGGCTATGACTCAGGATTATCTGGTTTCAGAGAATTGGAGAATTTGGCCAATAATATTCCTTTTGTGGGCGATTTTAGGTTCTGCCTACGGAACTTCAGGTACTTCCACAAGATCATATCTAATTGGCTTTGGAATAGTATCTGCTATTATCTTTGTATTTGCAGGAAATCCTCTGGAAGCAAATTATAACATTGACAAAGTACTTTTCCGATTAACTCTTGCTACAGTACTTTCTTTATCTTGTTTCTTTGCATTGAGATATTATTCAAATAATGTAGAGGAATATAGGGTGAATCGTGCAAAAAAGTACATAGGATACGCTGCAGTATCTACTTTTTTCCTCACTATAATTCTACTTGATCCTCCTGAAGTAATAAAGAAATTCGCAGAATATCTCGTTAATTTTGGTATTTTTGAGTCACAATTAGAACTCATAACTCGAGATGGAGTTCCTCCAGCAAGATGGGGTGGTCTCCTGATAAATCTCATTGTTGCAGCAGCAGGCTGTGTATTAGGATTTGCCATTGGCGTCATATTAGCATTTTCTCGACAAAGTTCGCTGCCAATACTCAAGTGGCCAGGTATTGGCATAATTGAGATAGTCAGATCAGGCCCTCTAATTTGTTGGCTATATTTTGCTATGTACCTTTTACCAGATGTTGCCGACCCTTTGTTTACTAATCCTGAAGACTTTGATAATATAGTAAGAATGATGGCAATATTCAGCCTATTCGGAGGTTGCTATATTGCCGAAGTAATCAGAGGCGGACTACAAGCAGTAGATAGTGGGCAAAAAGAAGCTGCTTTGGCTCTAGGACTTAGTCCAACTCAAATTAAATTGCAAATTGAATTGCCCAATGCAGTTAGAACTACGCTTCCTTCAATTGTTAGTGTGTTCATTGGCTTATGGAAAGACACCACACTCCTTTTCATTATAGAGATAGTTGACTTCTTTAGAATTTCTAAAACAATGGCTAATACTGATCTTAGATTCTTAGGTGACTTTTTAGAACCAGTATATTTCACAGCCATAGTTTTCTGGGTATTTGCATTCTATCTATCTAGAGTTTCAATGAATGTAGAAAAAGGATTAGGTTTAGTTAAAGAAGGAGGAGGAGATGCAGCATGAAAGAAGAAAATAATGTAATAATTAAGACTGAAGGTGTGAAAGTTAATTTTGGAGACTTTTGGGCCTTAAAAGGTATTGATATTGAAGTTATAACTGGAGAAATTATAGTTATTTTAGGGCCTTCAGGATCCGGTAAATCAACCTTCATCAGAACTTTGAATAGACTACAGCCTCATAGTGATGGTAAAATTATTATCGATGATATCACTATCGATGAAGATACGTCAGTCTCAGACTTGAAAAGTATTCGCTCAGAGATAGGATTTGTATTCCAACAATTCAATTTGTTCCCTCATCTTACAATTATGGAGAATATTACATTGGCTCCAATGAAAGTAAATGGTGTTAAGAAAAAGGAGGCGGAAGAAAAAGCGATTAAATTATTAGAACGCGTTGGAATTCCTGAGCAAGCATACAAATATCCAAGTGAGTTATCTGGTGGTCAGCAACAACGTGTTGCAATTGCCAGAGCATTGGCTATGGATCCGAAAATTATGCTGTTTGATGAGCCAACATCAGCTTTAGATCCTGAAATGATTAAGGAAGTACTTGATGTGATGATTGATTTAGCGAAAGAAGACGTTACTATGATTGTAGTTACTCATGAGATGGGATTCGCTAAGGAAGTTGCTGATAGAGTAATTCTGTTCGATGAAGGCATGTTAATTGAGGAAAACACGCCGGATGTATTCTTTGATAATCCTGAACATGAAAGAACAAAACTATTCTTGGAACAGATTCTCTAATTTGGTTTAATCCAATATGATACCCTGTCATAAATTGTATTTCTAAATGTCAGTAATTTTAGTGTTGGTCCGTTCAGACTTACCTCAATAGTTGCACCTCTAGTGAAATGAGTCTCATCCCATCCGTCTGCAACTACATATCCTCTGTGCATGTCACTAGTGAAGATAGTTGGTTGATTGGTCCAAGCCCAATATGTTCCGTCATCTCTTCTATCATTTCTTGGTAAATCTCTAGATACAAACAAGTAGTGATTATCAATCTCATTTTCAGGGAAAGTTGTACCTTCAATATTATTGATATGTCTGTACCAAGCTCCTTGCCCAAGGAATGTTGAGAATAAACAACCTGAAGAATATTGAGCACAATTAATTTCCGAGTTTTTCCCATCCTCCTTTCTTTGTAACTTGTATTTTGATGGTTGATACTGATGAGTATTAGCAAGTAATAAGTCATTTAAGGCGGGATCTGAACGAATAATATTGCCACTAGTCGTTGAGATTTCTGCTTGTAACCTTGGTAATACGTTGATAATTGCCTGATTAGTAAGAGCTTTTTTGATATCTTCTGCGAAATTCACTGGGTCACTGCCCATGTAAAATCCGTACGATCCATTGTTATCCATCTCTCTTGGATGACTATTGACGCCCATTACAGGAGTTTCTTCATCTACTGAATGGGCAATTGAAGTCAAGGTCCCATCGCCTCCCAACACTACAACTAAATCTCTACCAACAAAATCATCACGGCTGACTTTCTCTCTTGCGGAATAATTCACCTTAATTTTGAGTTTTTCACTTAATCTTTCTAAGGTATTCTTGACGATATCCAAAGCTTCATCATGTACATCTTCGAAGTTTTTTTTATACACAACTAGAATATTTTGTGACATCCTAAAGCCCCCTTCTCAATTGCCTCTCGACGGCCATCGCATATAGCAACAACGATGCTTAATTGAGAAAATATGTGTCAAATATTCAATAATCTCTTGACTGATTAACTCCCGGACCAACATGTGAGAGCCCTAATCATTAGTTTAATTCTAGTTTCTTGCAGTGTGTCAGG
>Ga0181574_10000020_pt1 | contig 164778 bp, 155 predicted proteins | sample 101ome_24_FD_145600 | JGI IMG/M metagenome (GOLD analysis project Ga0181574, IMG submission 145600) | Coastal salt marsh microbial communities from the Groves Creek Marsh, Skidaway Island, Georgia - 101410AT metaG (spades assembly) | ecosystem: Environmental > Aquatic > Marine > Intertidal... | reverse complement strand
TGGGTTTGCTGAAGTTGATGAACAACTGGAGCGCCGACCCGTTTAACCGAGAAACCGAAGCCTTTCACCGAGGCTGACGTCAGAAGAAACCCGCTAGGGGGGGTTCAAATCCCTCTGCCCCCACCACAATCAACTTAACCGAATCTTCATGCTACTGAATTCATTCGGTGATATTATGCAGACACGCAGGCTTTGGGCAGTCATCTGTTTGACCGTCTTGATGGGGCCGCTTGTTGGTTCACTCACAGTGCCTCCTTCCGACTACGTTCGTCTGGAGAACCAGGTTCAGATTTTGCCTGATGGTCAAACGCTTACCATTCCTGCTCAAGATGGCTGGGGATGGATTGTTGACGAACGCCCGTGGTGGGAACGATCCGCACTTGACCAAGATGGGAACAAAATCCACGACTCACTCCAAGAATCCTTTTTCGTAACAGGGATTGGACTCTCTTATGGAACTGAGGTCAATGCAAATCATCTTTCAGATTTGAACGATATGGGACTGGACATTGTTGATGTCATCGAATCGGTCGATGCAGTTCTGCTTGGCCTCATCAATACGTCAATGGTCGAATCGTTGGCTCAACTTGATGATGTGGTCATGGTTGAGCGATACGGAGAAATTCATCTCTACGGAGACATTCAAACGCCTGCCGTAAAGGCCCGAAACTCCTCTCTCTATCCCGGTGCATGGGACTTGGGCGTTACAGGGGATGGTGTTGTCATCGCCATGGTTGATACGGGTGTTGACAATGAACATCCCGGTCTCAACGAGAAGTTCGTTGCTGGGTATGATGCCGTCTGTTATCTTCACACAGACCCTCGATGTGTGAGTTCGAGTTTTGGGTCAAGAGAAACCGATGGAAGTTTCGACCCTGACGATGGAAATCAACATGGGACAGCATGCATGGGCATGGCTGCAGCAACCGGTCTTGATGCAAATGGTGAGCAAACCGATTTCTACGGTTCGGCACCTGATGCTGCACTCGTTGATGTTCGAATTGGTACGGATGCAGGAGCGGGTCCTTTCGAGAATTACTTGCTTTCACAAGAATTCTACGAGTCTGCCATGAATGGATTGCAGTGGATTATCGATCACAAGGACGATGCTTGGGCTGGTGCCGATGAGAGCGAATACGGTATCGACATCATCTCCCTCTCTTGGGGGATTACCTCGCACGAAGGAGGTGGCTCTGACGGCTCGGACATGCACAGTCGCATTCTCGATGAAGCCATGCTTGCAGGCGTTGTCGTCAGTGTAGCTGCTGGGAACGATGGTCCTGACAACGATGGACTCTCCGGGATGGGTTCTTCCGATCTCTCTGTCACCGTTGGTGCAACCGATGATCAAAACACCATTGACCGCGAGGATGATACCATCGCGGGGTATTCCTCGCGAGGTCCTCGACGAGACAACGGTGATGGAAATCCGCTCAATGAATTGAAGCCTGAGGTTACTGCACCAGGTTCGAACATCGTCCAAGCTGAAGGCTGTGTCTCTTCAGGAGGGTGCAACAACTTCATCGGCGGTGATGCGAGCGACAACGGCTACACTGGACGTGGTTCTGGAACATCCTATGCAACACCTTCTGTTTCTGGCATTATGGCTATGATGATTGAAGCAAATCCTGACCTGTCGCCTGCTGAAATCAAGGAGATTCTCAAACTCACTGCCGAACGTCGAGGTGAACCGTCCGCTCCTGACGTAGATCCTTTCTGGAATCGTGACTTTGGATTTGGAATGGTCGATGCCTATGCAGCGGTATCCATGGCATTTGATCTCAAGTACGAAGGTTTGACTGGTGAGGTTGATGTAACGACACAAGTACACATTACTGAAACCAATACGACCGATGGAATTGCAACACTCACAGGTCTTGCATGGGGACAGGTTGGAGCCGTATCATCAGTCGAGTATCGAATTGATGGTGGTCAGTGGATGTCAGCAACGTTCGATGAAGATGCAGAAACATTGGGCGCTTTTGCTCGTTTCAACTGGACGGTTGCTCTTGACACCTCTGAACTCATGGAAGGAAACAGAACGATTGAAGTCCGAGCTCTGAATACAGAGGGCGTTCAATCGTTAATGGTTGCAACAACAGTTGCTGGTACGTGGAATGGACAAGTTGAAAATGAAGGATTTGGAATCCAAGAAGTGATCATGGCAGGACTTGCGATTGCATTGCTTGTTCTCGCTCTTATCATTCTCCTTGGAGGCGATGGTGATGACTATGAGAGCAAAAATGCAACCTATGTTCCACCGTCAATGGAAGAACCAGATGTCATCGATGCAATCATCGAACCAGACGAAGGAGGTGAAGTTGATGGGTAACTTCAGCAAACGTGCTTTGGCCATTCAACCGACCGGTGTCCGGAAAATGTTTGATTTAGCCGGAGATGATGTCATTAGTTTCGGTCTAGGCGAACCCGATTTCCAGCCACCTCCGATTGCCATCGAAGCCTTCCATCAGGCGATGCTCGATGGTCGAAACAAATACACCACGACAGCAGGACTGCCGCCCCTTCGTGCCAAAATTGCAGAATCATGGCATCATCTTGAATCCGGATTGACGGAAGACAATGTCTGTATTACCATGTCAGGAACCAATGCATTGCTCAACTTGTTCCTCACCTTGGTTGATCCTGGCAAGAACGTCCTTCTTCCCGAACCATATTTCCCACTTTACGGGCCAGATGTCACACTATGCGGTGGTGAAAGCCGGTACTATCCGTGTTTGTTTGAAAATGCGTTTGTACCAACCATCGAAGATCTTGAATCGTTGGTCGATGAAGATACAGTAGCGATTCTGTACAATTTCCCGTCCAACCCAACGGGAGGAACCTTGACCGTTGAACAACGAGATGCTCTTCTTGCCTTTGCCCAGAAACACAACCTCTGGATTCTCTCGGATGAAGTCTATGACCGGATTGTCTTTGATTCTGAACACGTCTCGTTTGTAGGAACGGACTACGATAAAATCCTCCTCATCAACTCTTTTTCGAAGACCTTTGCCATGACAGGGTGGCGAATTGGCTACATCATGTCGGCGAATCTTGAAGCCATGAAGCAAGTTATCAAGATGCAATATTACATCACTGCCTGTTCAAACGATGCGATGCAATATGCCGTCCTTGAAGCCATGGAGAAAGCATCTGATTACCCCGATATTCTCGCCAAAGAATTCCATACTCGATGCAATCTAATCGTTGATCGGCTCAATGCTATGCCTGGTGTTGAGTGCCACCGACCAAAAGGCTCAATCTACGTGTTCCCGAAGATTCGAGTTCCTGGATTCAACAGCCAAGAACTTGCAATGGAACTGCTCAAGGACGGTGTGCTTTGCTCACCAGGTACGGCTTTTGGACCATCGGGTGAAGGGCACCTACGCTTCGCTTTCACCATCTCACAAGAAGACATCTCTCGTGGCATGGATAAGGTTGAAGCAACCTTAAAGCGGCTACACGAAGAATAGGGTGCCATGAATGATTTCTGCAATTGTGTTTTTCATTGCAGGATTCCTGCTTGGTCATCTGATGCCACGCGTGCCGTTCATGGTACTCTGTCGAACATCGGGGTTCAACAAAGGATTCCCTCCTCATCCTGAACCAATTCCGCTCACGCCTCGACTTACGCAACGTGTCCTCCACATGCGTTGGTTCCATCGGCTTGGCACCTACACAACCGTTCTTCCCCTCCTCTTCGGATATCTGAGCATTCTTGGTGGTCAATCCACCTTTGGATATGGATTGTTTCTCGCAGGCGGCTGGACACTTCTCTCACGAGCGCAGGCGCTTTTGGGAGGTTCACCTGTGGCGTGCACACTTGAAATGGCTCAACGTCTGCAACTTGTGATGAACATCGCAGACTCGGAGGATGCATGTTGTCCACACCCCCAACCGCAATGGTGGACGGAAACGGTTCGCTGCGAATCCTGCTCCAAAAAACTCGAGAACATGCTCCGTCCCGATCTTGGTCGTCCACGCAAGGATGGATTCTTCCGCGGATGGTTGCGTTTGTGGTTAAGCGACGGTCATCCGATGGTTCTTCCCGATGATGGCAAAAACTAATCCCACCCACTCGAAATGAAGGGGAACCTTTGTCTAACCATTCCAATCCATCGGGTCTATGGGGCGGGCTGGTCAACGTGGACCTTTGACTGCTCGCATCTGGTTGACCATCGTGGTTTTCTGTCAAATCTTCTTGACGCCGATGGCTGCATTTTCTATCACCTATCTGTTTCAGCTCGATATGGCCGGTGAGAACATTACCATCGGAATTCAATCTGAAATGCTTCCATGGATTATGGCCGCTTCCCTCGGCTATGGCATGCTTGCACTCTTTCTTGCCTTGGTCATGGGAGGCTATCAACCGATTCGAATTGTTGAGCGAGGAGGATGGATGGCCGCACTTGGAATGTCACGAGGAGGACGCTCTGCATCCAGTCTGCGTCGAGCTCGTGAAAACTTCACATCTTCCCCTCACGGCTCGTTGTCAACCCTTGTGAATCGTCGGATGATGCGCGGTCATTCCTTGATATCGACCCATGGAGGTTTGCTTCTTCTCGCAGTACCGTTTCAAATTCTGCTCGTGACCATCCCGCTTACCTTGGTCATGATGGTTCCTGAATCCATTGTTCAATTGAATCGAAGACTTGAACTTGCCATTCTGTTGTACATCGTCGGTTTGCTCATGGCGATGCGTTTGTATCCTCGATTCTGCCGAAAATACATTGGCATTGCAACTTTTACTCGTCGTTGGTTGATCTCGATGACCAAACTCTCTTGGCTTGCACCGGTGCTTGTCTTGTGGTTGATGGGTCGGTTTGCAAGTTTGGTTGTTCTAGGTTGGATGGGTCAAGATACAGAACTTTCCATCACCTTCGAAGCCAATCTGTTTGAGACCTTCCTTGGTAACGCAGTCATTCCTGAAACAAGTTTCCTCGATTTGTTGACAGCGCTTGCTGTTATGCCGCTTGCAGCCTTTACGACGCTTGCAGTCTTGGAAGGAGGTTCAACCAACCCTCCCGATTGGATGGACGTACCTGCAGATGTTGTTTCTCGATTTGATGGCAGAGATTCTCCTGACTTTGGTCTGCTCGGTAAAGTGACTACCGCAGCAGTCTCAACCACGGCTACACTTGCAGTTGCTGCTGCCGCAGGTGTTGCTTCCAAAGGCCAAGAAGTTGCAACAGGACTTTCTGCCATGGCAGCAGCCACGCCAACCGGCGTCGATGCAGTAGGCAGCACAGCCTCAAGTCTCTCTACACCACAACTTCCGTCACTTAGCGAGGATGTTTCGCTTGATTTCCCTGAATTTGACAACCGCCTGCTTGAGTTGGATTCTGACCCGACGCCTCCGTATGACCAACCCACGATACAAGGCCTGATTTCCGACGAACATCGCAACGAGAATTAGAGAGCAAACAACGACCATCTTCATATGATGCAAGTTGTTGGGAGGAGCGTTGATGACGATGCGACGCAGTATACCTATGCTTTTGATTGCTCTCATGATGTTTCAAACCGCCTCATTGCTTGTGCTGGATTCAGCCGAAGCAGCCTCTGGCCGAGGTGGAGACAATGATGACTTTATTTTGAAGAAAATTACAATCGGAAACGTCTCCGATCCAGCCTTCACTTGGGTTCAATCGGATCAATCGACCGTTGATTATCTCATTATGGGTCAAGAAGTCGAAGTCGTCGTGCAAGTGCAATTGGGAGGAAGTTCTCTTACGGGTAAGTCCGCAGAAGTTCAAATCGAAATCGTCCATCCTATTGGATATGTGATTGAATCTTCAAATTTCACCACCCCTGATTTGTTGGGTGGACAACAAAACGAAGGGTCTTACACATGGACGCCGGTGATTGCCCATTCGATTCTCAATACCACAACCAACGACCTTGGTGGAGGTCTCATCGTACGTGCAAGTGTCCTCTACTCTAACGACAACATCAACGGGAACGATGTCATGGAAAAGGCCGTCCCAGTTGCCATCATGAAGGACAAATTCGATGGGACAACCCTTGCTGTCGAATCTCCGACCTTTATCTCAGGGCGATATCCATCTGGCGGTGGAGATGCAACAGGAGCAGGCAGTTGGCAAACCGACACAGGAGGTCCAGAAGGAACCGATCACTGGCGACACTCCAATCCTGGAGCAGATTATCCATCGGGAGCACATGACCGCCTTGTTCACATGTTCTTCCCTGCTGGTGGCCAGTGTGGTGCCCTCGGTCAACTTGACCCTGGAATGTCACAAACCTACCAAACCTACGTCTGCCGAAAGACCTTCTTTGCGGGTGAATTCATCTCAACACAATTCTATGCACAAACATGGGGTTCACTTGCTGCTGGTGATAACGTGGCCTTCGAATTGTGGCGAGGCTCTGGAAATTACAACAACAAGATGGAGTCCCTTGTATGGAACTTCTCAAACGGTGCACCCAGCCCCGCCCCAGGTCAGTGGACCAACGTTTCATGGGATCCCCAAGTTGATTGGGCTCAAATCCCAGGTTTAGCCAACCCTGATTTGTTCCTCGGTGGAAATTCTTACTCAATCGGCCTTCTGTTCAATTCCGATAACAGTGGCGCTTCCGAAGGAATGCACGTGGATGACTTCATTCAATTCGGCGTTTCAAAGGTCGCCGACTTTACCCTCGATATCGATTGTGATAACCCAGAGGCTGGATTCTCTTCGCCACCTTCCAACACCGTTTCCCTGCACTGTATCGTAACCAATAACGGATACTCGAGTGCTACGATTTCCGTCTACTCCAACGTGACCAACCTCACATGGATGGATCCGGCCTTCCCATCGATTCGAATTGAAACAACAAACCCGAACGATTTCTTCTCTCCTGTCATCATCCAAGGCCTCGGAGCCGGCCAATCAACAGACGTTTTCGTCAACATCAGCATCCCCGCAGGAGCTGATGTCCAACAACAAACGTGGCAGGTGTGGTTCCGAGACAGCGGTGGAACGAACTCTGGAGAAAAGGGTCGTTTGTCGATGAATCTTGCCATTACAGAACAGTTTGGCGTTTCCCTGACATCACAAGTTCCTTTGCTTGCAGATACGCTGCTGCCTGGCGAGTCAGGTCAAATCCCAATACGATTGCAAAACGTTGGAAATCGTGATGCATCCTACAATCTTGTTACAACCTTCTCGGAAGATGGTTGGAGTGCGGTCGTCGAAAACGAAACTGGTGTCCCAGTTCCCAACCCAATCATCCTTGAGAAAGCCGAAGTTGAGAACTTGTTCCTGAACGTGACGGCCGACAGTCTTGCAACGCCTGGTATCGTTTCGTTCAATCTACGTGCTACGTGCCCTTCATGTGGCACCTCCTTGTTCGGTGCAGATATTCTTGGACGAAACATCGAGGTTCCAATCCTTCGACAGGCTTCTATTTCTGCTGACGAGAACACCTTCCAAAGCGCTGCAGATGGCGTGACTGAGACGATTTACATGACACTGCTGAACCTCGGAAACGATGACGAGCAATATGCGCTCTCGCTCGGCGGCCCGCATCAATACATCCTCGGCGCAGAACTTGCTGGTGAGACCACTGCAATTCTCGATGCATGGGATGGTGAAACAACACTGATTCTCACACTTCCGATGCCAGTCGGATTGTCGCCTGCACCATACTATGTTGATGTCATTGCAACCAACGTTGACGATCCTTCTGTTTCAGTATCGTACCGAATCAATGTCGAAATTCTCGATACTGCCGCTGTTGGAGTTTCGGATGAATCATCCGACCAATCCTTCCTCCCCGGTTCGTTGGACACAACCGATCGTTCGTTTGAAATCACCAATTACGGTAACAGCGAAGATCGCTTTACCATCACGCTGGACATTCCAGATGGAATGGTTGCTGAACTCATCGATCCTGTTCCAATCGGCGGTGTCGCAACAACCCCAGTCATTCAATCAGGTGAAACGTGGGAAGCCAAGGTTCGCTTCCGATTCCTCGAAGGTGCAGATGGTTCTAGAACACTTGGACTTACATCAACATCGGTCAATGACCCAACCATTTCTGACACTGGAGAAGCAACCTACCTCGTCGGTCGTCAAGGAACCATTGACCTTACACCTCCTGCTCCAATCTCAATCGATGAAGCAGACCTCATCTACACCATGGACATCGAAGTCAAGAACAAATTGAACCCACTGGTCTTCCCATCCCAAACCATTTCAATGGACAAGGTACCAGGAGATTGGTCGAGTTACCTCAGCGTTCGAATTGACAACGACGATGGTCAGTTCTCACTTGAATCCGACATGTCTCGAACGGTAACAGTACAGGTTCAGGTCAGTGAAGCAACGCTCATCAATTTGCCTTCCGAAAGTCTGACCGTAAATTTCACAATTTATGCTACGTCCTTAACGGTCGCTGATTCCCCTACCGCAAAATTGACTGTTGTTCTTCAGAAACAAACTGCGAGCAATGGTGATGGTGATGGAGCCTCCTCTGTGGATGATGGGGAACTTGTCAAGAACATCGTCCTCTGGTCTGGATTCCTCATCGTTGTCTGTGTCCTTGGATTTATCACGTTCAAGATCCTAACCACCATCGAGAAGGAATACGATATGGATGACTGGGATGATATGTATCAAGACTCGCTAACCGCTACCTATGGTGCAGTTGCAGCGGCTCCTACCGTGCCGATGAGTGCGCCGCCAAGTCCTGAACCAGTCGCTATGCCGGAACCAACACCTCCCGCACCTGTTTCCACAGGGCCACCACTCCCTCCAGGAGGGTTGCCAGATGGTTGGACAATGGAGCAATGGGAGCATTATGGTCAGCAATATCTCGACGGACAATTGTAAACTGGCCAGTCGTAGGGTTCAAGACCCTCAGCAACTCGCCCACAAACGAAGGTGAACAACATGTATGGAAATGGACAAGCACCAATCTTCATTCTCAAAGAAGGAACACAACGCACCCGTGGCCGCAGTGCCCAATCAAACAACATTGCTGCTGCGAAGGCGGTTGCTGATTCTGTCCGTTCAACGCTTGGTCCAAAAGGAATGGACAAGATGCTTGTCGATTCGATGGGTGATGTTGTCATTACCAACGATGGAGCAACCATTCTGAAGGAGATGGACATCGAACATCCAGCTGCGAAGATGATCATCGAAGTTGCCAAGACCCAAGAGCAGCATTGTTACGATGGAACCACATCAGCCGTCGTCCTTTCAGGAGAATTGCTCAAGCGTTCTGAAGACCTCATTGAACAAAATGTTCATCCAACCGTTATTTGCGAAGGCTTCCGATTGGCTGCGGAAAAAGCAATTTCACTGCTGGAGAGCCATGGGATTTCAACAGAAGGAAACGACGAAGTTCTCCTTGAGGTTGCAAAAACATCCCTTACTGGAAAGTCAGCAGGCGCAGTTAAGGCCTTCATGGCTGATATTTGTGTCCGTGCCGTCAATTCAGTCGGGGTTATCGATGAGGGTGAACGCCTCGTTGATCTCAGCGACATCAAGGTCGAAAAGCGTCAAGGTGGCTCCATCAAGGACTCATCGCTCATTGATGGTATCCTCCTCGATAAGGAGCGGGTTCATGCGGGCATGCCTCGAAGCATCAATGATGCCAAAATTGCACTCGTCAACTCAGCTGTTGAAGTCAAAAAAACCGAAGTTGATGCGAAGATTCAGATTACCGACCCTAACCAACTTGCCTCCTTCCTCGCAGAAGAAGAGAAATACATTCGAGGCCTGGTGGACAAGATTACTGCAAGTGGAGCAAACGTTCTTGTCTGTCAAAAGGGCATTGACGAACTTGCGCAACACTACTTGAGTAAAGCAGGTGTCTTTGCCATTCGTCGAGCCAAGAAGTCCGATATGGAGGCACTCTCGAAGGCCACAGGAGGTCAAATTGTTACCAACATGGATGACCTTTCTGCAGAAGATCTCGGTCAAGCAGCCCGGGTTGAAGAGCGAAAGATCGGTGAGAGCGATATGACGTTCATCACCGGATGTCCTGAAGCAAAGTCTGTCTCAGTCTTACTACGTGGTGGAACCGAGCACGTCGTTGACGAAATTCGCCGAGCCTTCGATGACGCAGTTGGTGTTGTTTCAGTCGCATGGGAAGATGGAGCAGTCCTTACCGGTGGAGGAAGTGTCCTTGCAGCATTGAGTCGTGATTTGCGAACCTATGCAGAGACCATCGGTGGGCGTGAGCAAATGGCAATTGAAGCCTTTGCTTCAGCACTCGAAATCATTCCACGTACATTGGCTGAAAACGCTGGTCTTGATCCAGTAACGACCATCATTGCACTGCGAAAGGCACACGCTGATGGGGCCTCTCACGCTGGAATCAATGTTTACGAAGGCGGTGTTGTTGACATGCAGGCCGCCAACGTTCTCGAACCTCTGCGAGTCGTTGAACAAGCGATTCAATCCGCAACTGAAACGGCCATAATGATTCTGCGAATTGACGATGTTATCTCTTCCAAGGGCGTCAGTATGGCTGATGGGTTCGGCGGTGAAGACGACTTCCATATGTGATTCCTCTCCAGAAAAACATAACAAAATGGGCCACGGTTACGTGGCAAGGTTGAAAGGCCGATGTTCGGTGGCAAAATTGTCCGCGAAGCGGACGCTTTGGAGGTCATGAAATGACAGTCGTTGCAAAGGTTTGGATTGACGAAGATTGCATCACCTGCGATGCATGTCAAGACATTGCCCCGGAAGTCTTCGAAGTAACCGATGAAACATCGCAAATTTTGGCTGCGGTTCGTTTGGACGGTGGCTTTGATCGTAACGAAGGCAAAAGCCCTCTGTCTGGCGATTTTGGTACACAATATGCTGACATCATCCTCGAGGCTGCGGAGGCCTGTCCGGTTGAAGTCATCAAGTTCGAACTTGTCGCTGATGGTGCTGAAACTGAAGCCGCTGCAGAAGCACCTGCTGCTGAGGCGGCTGTTGAAGCAGTACCTGCGGCCGTCGCTGTCGGTGGCGCTGCATCCGAAGAACTCACAGCACTGATGAGTGGTGATCGCTCATTGACCATCCTGTTCGGCTCACAAACCGGGAACGCAGCAGGTCTTGCGGAAAAGACTGCAAAGATGGCATCGAACTACGGTTTAGATGCAAGCGTTGTTGATATGGATGGATACGACAAATCGAACCTTGCCAACATCAAACGTCTTCTCGTCATCACCTCAACCTGGGGTGAGGGAGAAATGCCGGATAATGCTGAAGTTCTCTGGCAATCCGTCCAATCTGGTGCACCAGCACTTGCAACCATGCACTACTCCGTTTGTGCTATCGGGGACACGTCCTATGACGAATTCTGCAAAGCTGGGCTTGACTGGGATGGTAAACTTTCCAGCCTAGGTGCAACCAGTGTCCAAGAAATCAAATTGTGTGATGTTGACTTTGAACCGCCATGGGTTGAGTGGGTACAAGAAGCACTCCCTCGCATCGCTTGTGTCGATGATTCAGGAACCCTTCAACTCGAACTCGTCGAGGAAATGAAAGCCTATGGAACCTCTGACGATGACGATGTCATCGAAGGTGACTTTGCTCCTGGAACGATTGATGCAACCGAAATCCAAGTCGAGTTGGAATTGTTCCGTTACTGCCCTGCCCAAGGCGAGCGTGGATGGGATGTTGTTGCAACAGCCGTACCATCGTCCGCATCGCTCGAAGATTTATTCACCACATTCCAGCGAGATGTTGACGGAAGCTTCGCTTTCCGACGTGGCGTCGTTGGTGGAACAGCCACGACAGGTGTTCGTGCGAATGGACGAGTTGTTCTTTCCGACGTCGCTCGAGTTGGCGATCTCGTATCCAACGGACGCTTGAAGATTGAACCGCTTCCTGGATACCCTGTTATTCGAGATTTGATTGTCGATACCCGCAAGTTCGAAGAAAACCGAAGCAAAGCAAAGCCATGGGTGCAAGCCGATCCTCGCGAAGGAGAGCGCCTGCTCAGTGGACAAGCAGTCGGAGTTCTCGCATCTGAGACGGCTCTCGCTCTACATCAAATGAACGCAGTCTCAAGCCACATGCTCGCACATGGTATGTCCGATACGGTGGACTTTGACGCAGACTATGAGGGTCCAGGAATTCACCTCCAGCGATGGGTTCGCATCAACGACCCTCGTACCTCTGAGAAGCATCGAGCCCAGTTAATGGCTTCGCTGCAAGGAAAAGGCGGTATCTGGAGTGAAGCAGATTCGGCTTCCATTGCTCGGCACGGTGTCACAGGTGCTTTGCTCTCAAACACACTCAATGATGCACGCAGCCGATTGCTCACGGAGTACAAGAACGCAGGTCGCCATGGCCGCCTTGTCAAGTGGTATGGTCGCTCAGTGAAGTGGTCTGGAAAACTCAACGAGACCACACTCTACCGACAAGTTCTCGGGCCATTGGGACTCGTCTCGAACGTGTTTTCGGGTGTCTCTGCTCGAATGATGCTTGGCTTTACACGAACAGGAGGCCCCCCAATTCGCAGTTTGCAAGCGCTTCTTCTCCCACCGGCAGGTGTCGGTAAGATTCCAAACATGTTCAACGGAAAGGTGGAAGGCCATCACGAAGTGGTTAGCCTGTTTAACGAACTTGATCAGCGATTCTGAGGTGTTTTGATGAAGGTAGCCTACTATCCCGGAAACGTTGCCAGAGGCGCTATGATGGAGGTTGAAGATTGCATTCAACCGCTCTGCAAAACACTGGGTATCGATTTGATTGAACTTCCAAAGGCGACATCCGATGGCGGTAACATCATTCGACAAGCATCCCCTCGTCTTCAACACGCTCTTGCAGCAAGGAATCTCGCTCTTGCAGAAGAAAAAGGTCTTGACATCATGACATCATGTGCAACATCACACAGCATTCACTGCGATACGGCTGCAACCATGGAAGCCAACCCTGTCATGGCTTCACAATTGAACAATCTCATTGCTCGCACATCAAAGATTGAATATGCTGGCGAATCTAAATCCCGACACCTCCTTCACCTGCTTGTGGAAGAGATTGGCCTTGACAAGGTCAAAGCTGCTGTTTTGAATCCACTCAACATGAAGGTTGCAGCCTACTACGGTCCATACATGCAACGTGAAGGGTTCTGCGGTGAAGATGACCCATTCAATCCACATTACCTCGAAGATCTCATCACAGCTCTTGGCGGTACGCCTGTTGCCTATGATGCTCGATGCCAAAGCGTTGGCTCTCCTAGTCTTCTCACCAACGAGAAAACTGCACTTCGCATGACTGCCTCGGTTCTTTCCGAAGCAAAGGAAAATGGAGCACAACTTGTTGTGAGTGCTTGCACCATTTCGCATGCAAACCTTGACTCGTATCAGGTCAAGGCAGGAAAGGTTACTGGAAAAGACACATCCGTTCCCGTCATTCATTTAGCAGAATTGGTTGCTTTTGCATTGGGTCACTTCCCTGACCGTCTCGCACAATTGCGAACACGAGCTATGATCATTGGCGGTTGATGTCTCGACCGTCAAGAATCGGTTTCCAGGGGTCGCTCGTATTCTCCTCAAAATCGAAGAGACTCTTTTGCGAACGAGCACGAGTATGCAATGTTTGTGTATTCTTCGATGTTGAAGGCGATGAATCCTTTCCATTCACTTGCTGTTCTTCCTCAGCACTTGGTTCTATAGATTTCAAACGTATCTTTTCCTGCTCCAAAAATTCGAGTGCGGGTTGACGACGATCCCCTTCAACAATCTCAAAATTGAGCAATTTGCCCTCTTTTCGAATCTTGTAGGAACCCAATGGAGTTTCCAACCGCATCCGGGCCAGAACGTTGTGCATTCGCTGTTCTCGATTTCTCGAAGCGTGCAAAACATGCACGTCACGCGTGTTGTTTGCAACAAGCACATGAACAGAACCGCTGCTTTCACGTGCAGTACGTCCCCGTCGCTGAATCGAACGAATCGCACTCGGGACAGGCTCGTAAAACAAGACCATCGAAGCGCTTGGAACATCCAATCCTTCTTCCCCAACCGATGTAGCTACGAGAACATTGATGTCACCGTTCCGGAATCGTTCCAGTTGCTCAAGTTGCTGCTTTTGTGACATACCTTCTCGTTTTCCACGTTTGCTTTGACCGATGAATCGATCCACGACAGCGTTCTCGATTCGATTCAAATCCTCGACCAAATGGTTAACGGTATCCCTGTACTCACTGAAGATGAGAATTCGCTCATCAGGGTGCTTTTCCAAATGTTCCTGAACCAGTTGAGAAACATAAGCAGGTTTAGGATGGCATTCATCCATGGTCTGAACCGCTTGTCGGAAGTTGTGAATGACTTGCTTCTTGAGAAATCGACTGGTTGAACGCTCACCGTCTCGGAGTTGTTCATCGGCTCGCTCGAGGTAAGAACGGGCGGATCGAAGACCCTGCGTCTTTAACAAGTCGAGCAACATATGCATTCGTCGAACATCCGAAATCCGCCGTGCAGCATCATAGCCCCTAGGATCTCTACGAGAAATTGCAATGCTTGCACGCTGTGCTGCTTCCTCAATCAAACCTGCAGTAAGGTGTTCTGTTGGAGCAAGAAATCCCTGTCGTTTCAAGGCATCCGTTTCTTCGAATTGATGTGCTTCAAGTGGCTCCAACAAGGCAAGAGTTTTCGAATCAAGCATGACTCGTATCGTTGCAATGTTCATGTCCACTGCGTAGGGTTTCAACAAGTCATCTTCTCGTTTTGCGACGAAGAGACGATTAACGTTCAATCGATTCCACAATTGTCGAATAGCATTTTGCGAAGAACCTGGGCTTGCTGTGGCAGCGACCAACCAAGGCTCGGGTGACTGAGCTTGGTATCGGTCGGCAACTTGAGCAGTTGCGTGATTTCCCTTTGCATGATGTGCTTCATCGATAATCAACAAACCAACATGGTCCAAACGAATGAGTCCCGTATCAACGTCGTTCCGGATAACTTGCGGCGTCGCTATGATGATTGTTGCTTCTTGCCAAATGTCTCCACGTTTTGCAGGTCGATCGCTCCCAGTATAGGTTCGCACTTTTTCCGAGTCGATGACGATCCGCTCGAGAATCATTCGGCGTTGTTGCTCGACCAAACCCACGGTTGGTGCAGTAATGACAATTTTCTCAATACCAGACTCGAGTGCATCGGCAATGCAGTTCCACTGTACAGCGGTTTTCCCGAATCCAGTCGGCATGACCAACAAGGTCGAGCAACGTATGCATGCTTGCGTTGCTGCGATTTGATAGCCTCTTGCCTCGATACCATCTCGCAAAAATGGATGGCTCAAGACAGGCATGATTCAAGGAAAAAGTCGAGGGTTCAAAAGGATGATGTGCAAGGGCTGAAACGAGCCGACGTCGTTGGATTTCAGGCACTTCAAACACCGAACTACTCATATAGGGGTGGAAAGTCGGAAGGTTGCTCTAAGGGTGAGCAGCCAGACACGTTGGGCAATCCAAATGGAACCCGCTGGCACCGTTTCCCGCTCGTGGAAATGGCGCTCTGTGTCACGGCTACTCCTGGCCTGATGAGCCCTCGCATGCTCTACGGAGCCTCTGTGTTGTAGAATAATGGAGGAGCCCAAAATGGCAAAAAGACACCACCCACGTCGAGGTAGCATGGCGTTCAGCCCGCGCAAGCGGGCCAACCGACCGTTTGGTCACGTCAAGTCATGGCCGACCAGTGACGCAAGCGAAGTACGAATGCAAGGATTTGCAGGATGGAAAGCAGGAATGACGCACGTTCTTGCTCGAGATCTTAATCCACGATCAACCAGCGCCGGCCAGGAAATTCGAATTCCTGTGACCGTTGTCGAGGTACCGAAGATGCGTATTCTCGGCGTCCGTGGATACCGAATGACACCTTACGGCAAGCAAGCTGCTGGTGAAGTTTGGGTTGACGCTGAAACACTTACCGAATCATTCCCGGAAATCTTTGACCGTGTGTCAAACCGCAAGAATCACGATGCAGATAAGCACTTTGAGAACCTCGGAAAGCAAGATCTTTGCGAAGTTCGCCTCATCGTCGCTACACAACCTTCCAACGTTACAGGTTCTCCTTCGAAGGTTCCTGAAGTCATGGAAGTTGGACTCGATGGCGGTGCAGCAAGCGACCAACTCGCATTCGCTCAAGAGCGACTTGGTGACGAAGTTTCCTTCACCGATGCGTTCGAAGAAGGTGCAATGACCGATATCGTCGCTGTTACCAAGGGATACGGATGGCAAGGTGTTATCCGACGATTTGGTGGAAAACTCCAATCGCACAAGAACTCCAAGAAGCGTCGACAACACGGTAACATGGGTGACTTCGGTACAGGATACGTCCGAAAGACCATTCGTCAAGGAGGTCAAACAGGATACCACCAGCGAACCGAGTTCAACAAGCGTGTTCTACGTGTTGCAAACCCAGAAGAGCACTCGATCACTCCTGCAGGTGGGTTCCTTCACTACGGTGAAGTCAACTCCGATTACATTCTCATCAAGGGTAGCGTCCCAGGACCTGCCAAGCGATTGATTCGATTCCGTGATGCAATTCGTTCCAACGAGGAACCGCAACCATACGAAATCACCTACGTTAGTACACGTAGCAAGCAGGGGGCCTGAACATGAAGGTAGCCGTCAAGAACATCAGCAACAACATCACACAGGATGAGATGGATGCAGGTCGTCTTCAGAGCGTCTTTGACATCACTGTCGAAGACGGATCCAAGGTCACCCTTCCTGAATCGTTCACACAATCCGTCCGTGTCGATCTCGTACGAGATGCAGTTGCATCCAGTCGAGCCAATCGCCGACAAGCCTACGGTTCCCGCCGACACGTCGGTAAGCGCCGACCAATGGCAGGTATGAAGCACTCCGTCGAATGGTGGGGTAAGGGACGTGGTGTCTCTCGTATCATGCGACGAACTGGACAACGCCGTGCTGCACAAAACCCGCACACACTCGGTGGTCGCCGTGCTCACGGACCGAAGGTCGAGAAGGACTGGTCTCGTAAGTTCAACGCCAAGCAACGCCGCATGGCTCGTGATGCTGCACTCTCCGCAACCGTAGATATGGAATTGGTTACCGCGCGAGGTCACCAACTCGACGAATCGGTCGAGCACCTACCAATCGTTCTCGGTAATTACACCGAGACCATTGACGGTAAGACTGAGGAGTACAACATCGAGACCTTCAACCATGGCTCTGCTACTCGCAAGGTACTCGCTATCTTCAACGAGCTTGGACTCGGACACGATCTCTACCGTGCTCGCTCCAACCGAAAGATTCGTGCTGGTAAGGCAACCATGCGTGGCCGTGTCCACAAGACGCCAAAGTCCGTTCTTTTGGTCGTCAAGGAGAAGGCCGGTCTTGCACAAGCTGCTCGAAACCTTCCAGGTGTCGATGTCGTTGCTGCAAAGGATCTCAGCGCCGAAGACCTCGCCCCAGGTGGCGATGTCGGTCGCTTGACCGTCTTTACCAAGGACGCTGTGGAGGCTCTCAACTGAGGTGATATCATGAATGCATACGACGTTATCATCATGCCATGGTTGACTGAAAAGACCATGGAAGCACGTACCACACAGAACCGTCTTGAGTTCATTGTTCGACGAGCTGCTACCAAGAAACAAATCGCTCGAGCAGTTGAAACTATTTTCGAAGTTGAGGTCGACTCCGTCAACGTTCGCAACACCAAGCATGGAAAGCATGCAAGCGTACGTTTGGCAGAGGGCTACGACGCTGAAGACGCTGCAATGCGTCTAGGAGCTCTATGAGGTGAGGAATTATGGGTAAGAGAATTCGTGCACAGCGCAAAGGATCATCACCACGGTATCGTGTGTCAAGTCACCGATTCCCTGGTGCAAACAAAATGCCACGAGAGATGGATGTGGTTGGTGAGGTTACCGAATTGGTTCACTCTCCTGTCCACACGGCACCATTGGCACGTGTAAAGTTGCCAGACGGTGACACAACGCTTGTTGTTGCAACAGAAGGAGTTGCTATCGGTAGCACGATTGCTATTGGTGACAATGTCTCTCTGCGACCTGGAAACATCACTTCACTTTCGGAAATTCCTGAAGGAACAGCCATCAACAACGTTGAACTTCGACCTGGCGATGGCGGCAAAGTTGCTCGTTCTGCTGGAAATTCATGCATTGTTGAAGCCAAACTTGGTGACAAGGTTCGTATTCGAATGCCATCTGGTTCCCTCAAGGAACTCTCAGGTAACTGTCGAGCCACCATCGGTGTGCTCGCTGGTCACGGCCGTGACGAAATGCCTCTGCGAACTGCAGGTGCTGCTCATTACAAGGCCAAGGCACGTGGTAAACTCTTCCCGCATGTCAGCGGTGTTGCCATGAACCCTGTGGATCACCCACACGGTGGTGGAAACCACCAGGCTGTCCACGGACCAAACTCTGTTGCCCGAAGCACCCCTCCAGGTGCCAAGGTTGGTTTGATTGCCCCACGCCGCACGGGACGAGGTCGCGGCAAGCGAGTATGAGGTGTTGATGTATGGGACGTAAGAAGAAGAAGTCATTCATGACCCCAAAGGCCAGCCGACGAAAGGCACGTAAGCGACTTTCAACCACAACGGCTCGCCAGAAGAAGGAATTCACATACCGTGGATACGACATTGAAACGCTGAACAATATGCCAATGTTCCCTGAAGAAGGAGCGGATGAGTATCTTGTTCGCCTTCTCCCTGCTCGTGTCCGACGCTCCATCGTTCGTGGACTTTCAGAACAAAACGAGAAGTTCCGTGACCGTGTTCAGCGAAGCAAGACAAACACGATCCGCACGCATCGACGAGACATGCCTATTCTCCCAGAATTCATTGGTAAGACCATCGCAGTTCACAACGGCCAGAACTTTGTTGAGGTCGATGTTAAACCTGAGATGATTGGTCACTACCTTGGTGAATTCGCAATCACACGTCGTGGAGTTGCCCACAGTGGGCCGGGTGTTGGTGCTACCCGTTCATCGAAGCACGTACCATTGAAGTGAGGTGAAGATGATGAGCAACAAGCGAAACATGGACCGTCGAACAAAGCGTCGACAACTCCCTCAACGTGGTTACACACAACTGCTCCAAGGAAGCCGACTCGCAACCGCTCGTGCTGTCAATGTCGACATGCACGTTAAGCACTGTTTCGAAGTCGCTCGTGCCATCAAAGGCATGACTGCTGGTGCAGCGATCAATTTCCTCAACGAAGTTCTCCTCATCGATTCCGATCGTGCAGACATCCGTCGAAAGGCCACTGCTGTACCCTACCGATTGGGTAGCGGAAACAAGCGCCGAAAGCGATCAGGTCCTTCGATGGTTGGACACCGTAAGGGGAAGGTCGGCCCTGGTCGATACCCGGTTAAGGCAAGCCGTGCCTTCATCAAGCTCATTCAGAGTGCTATGGAGAACGCTCGTCACCAATACGACGATGTCGAACCAGAAGATATGGAAATCACACACGTTGCAGCCCACCGTGGACAAATCCGACGAGGATGGATCCCACGTGCCCGTGGCCGAGCAACACCAAGCAACCACTACCAGGTGAACCTCGAGATTTTCCTTGAGGACTTCACCGCAACCGACGATGAGTTGGAGGATGACTTCTGAGGTGAACAATCATGGCAGGGAAGAAGAGTACAATCAAAGCAATTGTCGACCGAAACGTCGAGCGTCATCTCGTCAAGGAATTCTTGATGCAGAACACCAAGCGCTCCGGTTTTGGTGGATTGGACATCAAGCGTACACCAAACGGTACCGAAGTCACCGTTCACGCTGTCAAGCCAGGTCTCGTCATTGGACGAAAAGGGAAGATCATCAAGGAACTTGAAGGTCGACTCAAGAGCGAGTTCGACTTGTTCGACCCCCAACTCAAGGTTGAAGAAATCAAGCAGAAGGATTCTATCCTCAACGCTCAGGTTATGGCAGAGTGGATTGCATCTTCGCTTGAACGTGGATGGTACTACCGCCGTGCTGGAAACAGTGCTGCAGAGAACATCATGTCAGAAGGCGCACGTGGTGTCATCGTCACCGTCGCTGGAAAACTCACAGGTTCTCGAAACCGCACTCAGAAGTTCATCATGGGGCACGTCAAGTACTGTGGTGAAACTGCACTCCAGCACATGGACAAGGGATACGCTGTTGCCGTCCGCAAACTCGGAACCATCGGTGTTACTGTCGAAATCATGCGCAAGGACGTTCGTCTTCCACACGAAATCTCCATCTTCTCCGATGAGGAATTGCAGATTCGAGAAGCCCAGGGCGAAGAAGGCGAAGAAGCTCCTACTGAGGAGGTGGAAGAGTGAGTCACGTCCGAAACCGAGACATCTCTGCCATGAGCCGTGAAGCGCTCGAGGCACGATTGATCGAGTTGCAAGACGAACTTCTCCAATTGCAAGCTGAGAAAGCCCTTGGTGGCACCCCATCCAACATGGGCGCCTACAAGGCAACTCGACGAAGCATTGCACGAATCAAGACCCATCTTGGGAACAACTGAATGAACACGAGGTGATGAACGACTATGGCGGCAATTTGTGGTGTATGTGGTCTACCAGACGAACTATGCATCTGCCAAGAAATTGCAAAGGAACAACAACGAGCAATCTTGTCCACCGATAGAAGGAGATACGGAAAAATCGTAACCAAAGTGGAAGGGATTGACGACGTCGCAATCGACATCAACGAATTAGCAAAACTACTCAAAAACAAATGCGCTGCCGGGGGAACTGTCAAAGGTCGAATCATTGAACTTCAAGGCGATCACAAAAAGAAGGCAGCAAATGTACTACGAAACAATGGATTCAATGTGGAGGTGAGATAAATGACGGACATGAACACAACTTGGATTGGTCAACTGTTGACCGTTGTTGAATCCACAGATCCAACGCTCACCGGACGTTCAGGAAACGTCATCGATGAGACACAAAAGACGGTGACCATCATCGAAAACGGCCAAGAGCGTGTTTTCGGTAAGGCATCGATTCAATTCACACTCAACGACGGAACTACCGTCCTTTCTGGGTCGTCCTTGCGGCAACGACCTGAAGACCGAATGAGCCGCAACTACAAGGAGGCATGAACATGCGAAAAATTGGAATTGACGTAAAAACACCTACTGGTGAATGGGATGGAGATCAAAACTGTCCGTTCTATGGAAGCCTACGCCTACGTGGACAAATGTTCGAAGGTGTTGTATCCGGTGTTGGTATGCAGAAGACGATTACCATCGAACGAAACAACGTTCGTTACATGAAGAAATACGAGCGATTTGAGAAGCGAACAAGTGCTCTCAGCGCACATCTTCCAAGTTGCATCGGTGAAGTCGAAATTGGCGATACCGTCCGTGTCATGGAATGCCGCCCTCTCTCCAAGACGGTTTCATTCTGTGTTATCGAAAAGACTGGAGGTGAAGCCTGATGCGTGGAATTGCAGGTCGACAAACACGTGGTCTACCGACCATGGCACGATTGCACGTTGCTGACAACACAGGTGCAAAGATCGTTCAAATCGTTAACGTCATCAAACTCGGTGGAACCATGCGTCGATACCCTGCTGGTGGCGTCGGTGACATGACCAAGGTTTCCGTCAAGAAAGGTACACCAGATACCCGCCGTCAAATGTTCAACGCTGTCATCATCCGACAGCGACGTCCGTTCCGTCGTGCGGATGGTACGTGGGTTCAATTCGAAGACAACGCTTGCGTCATCACCAATCTCAAAGGTGAAGTCCAAGGGTCTGACATCAAAGGGCCAGTTTCCCGTGAGGCTGCAGAACGCTGGCCTCGTATCGCTGCGACAGCGAAGCAAATTGTATGAGGTGAAGAAGAATGGTCAAGTCAAGCAAACCAGGAAAACAGCGTAAGGCGCAATACAATGCGTCCATGCACACCAAGCGCAAGCGAGTTTCAGCACGATTGCAACTCGACAAGCCTGATGAGCGATTTGCAGGTGTTCGATCCGTTACCGTCCGTGCAGGTGATACCGTTCGGGTCATCCGTGGAGATTTCTCTCACGGTGGTAAGCGACACGGTGGTAAGCGCAAGGCAGAGCCACTCACTGGTCCAGTCATCGGAATCGATGCGGACAAAGGTCGAATCCTCATCGAAGGTGCAAAACAATCCAAGTCCGATAACAGAGAAGAGGCAGTCCCGGTTCATGCCTCCAACGTCGTCGTCATCAAACTTGACGAGACAGACAAGTTGCGAATGCAAAAGTTGACCGAGGATAGGAGTTGAAAAATATGGGTAGCAGCAGTCACTTGAAGCGATTGGCCATGCCACGAAGCTGGCCTCTTCCACGAAAGACCACCGTTTGGGTCACTCGCCCAAGCCCTGGTGGCCACAGTTTAGAGCGTTGCATGCCGGTCAACTTGATCGTTCGTGATGTCCTTGGACGTGCACAGAGCGCTCGTGAAGTTCGATTTATCGTTCACAATGAACTCATCAAGGTCGATGGACGTGTCTGTAAGGACACCCGTCGTGGCGTTGGTCTCATGGACGTACTCTCGCTTGGAGACGAGCATTTCCGATGCATGCTCGATGCTAATGGCCGCCTACGCTATGTCAAAATCTCTGCAGAAGAAGCCGCTTGGAAGCTTGTTCGAATCGAAGGTAAGACAACGATTAAGGGAGGAAAAACCCAACTTAACTTCCACGACGGTCGAAACATGATTGTCGACGACGCTAAGGAGTTCAGCACCGGAGATTCACTCAAAATCTCGTTGCCAGATCAAACCGTCCTCGAGCACATTGCATTCGTCGAAGACGTTCGATGCTACCTCATCGGTGGTACACACGTTGGTGAGATGGCATTCATGAAGGAGCGCATCGTTAAGCGCTCGAGCATGCCAAACGAAGTTGCATTCGATGAATTCGGTACAACCGAAATCAATGTCTTCGCTGTTGGCGATGCAAGTCTTCCTGCTATGGAGGTGAAGGCTTGAGCGAGACAGTCAATCCAATGAGTGTACCTCGAATCACGAAGGTTTGCGTCAACATCGGTGTTGGCGAAGGTGGAGACCGATTGGTCAACGCTGAGAACGTACTCGAAATGGTCACTGGTGTTCGCCCACAGCGAACTCTTGGTAAGATTCAAAATCGTGACCTCAAAGTACGTGAAGGAGCACCAATCGGCTGCCGCTCAACCATGCGTAACCAAGAATCCATCAAGGAATTCTTGACCAACGCCTTCTGGGTACGTGACAACACCATCCCAAGTTGGAACTTTGACGCACAAGGAAACCTCTCCTTTGGAATTCGTGACTACACGGATTTCCCTGAGCAAAAGTACGATCCAGACATCGGTATCTACGGTATGGACATCAACGTCGTTCTTGAGCGACCAGGCCACCGTATCAGCCGACGCCGAAAGGCGAAGAGCAAGGTAGGCAAGAGCCACGGCGTGTCTCGAGACGAGTCGATGGAATGGTTCAAGTCGAACTTTGGAATTAAGATCATGGAGGAATGAATATGGCACGAGATCATGGAGAATACATGGGACGAACGATTGGATGCCGCCGATGTGGGCGACGTCGAGGAATGATTCGACGACATGGGCTACGCCTGTGCCGTCAGTGCTTCCGCGATGTTGGAAACGAAATCGGTTTCAAAAAGATGAACTGAGGTGATTATGAATGCAATTTGATCCATTAAACGACGCACTCGTCAAGATTTACAACGCAGAACAAGCTGGAAAATTCGATGTCGAATTGACTCCTGCTTCCAAACTACTTGGAAACGTTCTCAACATTATGCAGTCTTCAGGCTACATTGGAGAGTACTCCCGTGTTGAAAACGGCCGAGGTGACGCCTTTGTCGTCCAACTTCGCGGAACCATCAACCGATGCGGTACCGTCAAGCCACGACACAGTGTTCGCCGACAAGAATTCGAAAAGTGGGAGACACGTTATCTCCCTGCTCAGGACTTTGGTCTTCTCATTCTGACGACCAATTCCGGCGTCATGAACCACTACGATGCGAAGGACGCCCGCATTGGTGGCAAGTTGCTTGCCTACGTATATTGAGGTGAAAAGCATGGTAAAAATCGACAGAATCGAACACAACGTAACCATCCCTGAAGGCGTTACTGCCACACTCAGCGAAGATGGCGTCGTCACCATCGCAGGACCAAACGGGTCACTCTCACGAACCTTCGTATCGTCTCGAGTCGAGATCCTCCAAGATGGCGGCGGTCTCATCGTACGAACTGACTTGCCACGACGCAAGGACAAGGCTATGGCAGGTACCTGGAATGCGCACTTGAACAACATGGTCAAGGGTGTAACGGATGGCTTCACGTACCACTTGAAGGCTTTCTACTCTCACTTCCCAATGACACTGGCTGTCCAAGGACAGAACTTTGTTGTCAACAACTACTTCGGTGAAAAAGTTCCACGATCCGCAGACATCTTGCCTGGAGTTGATGTGAAAGTCACGAACAAGGTTGAGATTACAGTCTCAGGAATCGACAAGGAACTTGTTGGTCAAACAGCAGCAAACATTGAGCGCTGTACCACGGTCAAGAAGCGAGATCGACGTGTTTTCCAAGACGGTATCTACCGTCTCAGTAAGGAGTGATGAACGATGGCAGACGATTATGAGAATATGACTGTAGCTGAACTCAAGGAATTGCTCAAAGAGCAAGGCCTTCCTGTCTCTGGAAAGAAGGCAGATCTCATTGAGCGCCTCGCAGGTGCTGCTGAGCAAGACGACGCCCCTGTTGAAGAAGTCGAAGCATCCTCTGATGATGCTGAAGAAGATGATTTCTTCGAAGAAGATGATGATTGGGATGATGACGAGGGTGAAGTCCATGTCGCCAAGCAAAAGCCTGTTCTTGATGAAGCAACACAAGAAGCGCTAGCGCTCCGTGCTGCTCAGAAGAAAAAGACACCATCCTTCCGTCGAACCGAATGGTTCCGATACAAGCGATTGTCTCGTTCCGGATGGCGTGCTCCACACGGTATGGACAACAAGCAACGTCGCAACTTCAAGTACCGAGGTTCCCTCGTTCGAGTTGGACACGGTAAGGTTGCTTCCGCACGTGGCCTCCACCCATCTGGCTTCCGAGAAGTCATGGTTCACAACCTCAACGACTTAGAATCCATTGATCCAGAAACCCAAGCTGCTCGAATCGGTCGAACCGTTGGTGGCCGAAAGCGAGAGAACATCCACGCTCGTGCTGATGAATTGGGGATTCGTATCTTGAACCGAAGGAGGAATGTCTGATGCAACTTACAAACCAAAAGCGTCTTGCTGCAAAGATTCTCAAGTGCGGTGAAAACCGTGTCTGGATCAACCCAGACTACATCGATGAGGTTGCATCGTCCGTCCAAGCAGACGACATCCGTGAATTCATCGAAGAAGGACTCATCCGTGCCAAGGCTGTTAAGGGAACCTCTCGTGTTCGAGCACGTACTCGCCAAGAACAGCGACGTAAGGGTCGACAGAAGGGTCAAGGAAAGCGAATGGGTACGGCAAACGCTCGTAACCCTCGCAAGAACCGTTGGATGCGAACCATTCGCTCTCAGCGACGTGCGCTCAAAGATTTGCGAGAGGCCGATGAGATTACGCCTTCGCAGTACCGACGTTACTACCTCAAAGCAAAGGGTGGTTCCTATCGATCCATTGCCCACATGCGTTCTCAAATGACCATGGAAGGCGTATCTCTCAAGGAAGGTGACAACTGATGCAAGGAAACCGACGACGATCTGTTCTACGACGACGTAAGGCTGGACTTACAGACTATCGCCGACGTCTACGACTTCTACGAAGCCAACAACCGCGTGCAGTTGTTCGTGTCTCAAACACACGCACCTCCTGCCAGTTGGTTACTTGGGCTGCTGAAGGTGACAAAGTCGCTCTCAACGTTACAGGAAATGATTTGGTCAAGAAATTCTCATGGCCAGACAACATGTCCAAGAAATCTGTTCCAGCATCCTATCTTGTAGGTTACGCACTCGGAAAGGCGGCTCTTGCCGCTGGACATGAAGATGCAGTCCTTGACATCGGGCTTGCTGCAAGCACACCAGGCGGTCGTGTTTTCGCAGCACTTCGTGGTATGGTCGAGGCTGGACTGAACGTTCCTCACAGCGAAGAAATTCTTCCTGATGACGACCGAATCAACGGCGCACACATCGACGATAAGATTGCAGGTGCGGTTGAAACAACGAAAACATCCATCGAGGGGGCTTATTGATGACAGAAGAAGAAACAATTGACATGAACCAAGCTCCAGGTATGATTCTTGCTTATGCCCCACAAGAAACTGAAGAAACTGGTGGCCGCAGAGGACGTCGTAGCGCACAATCGATTGCCATCAGCAACCTCCGAAACTGGTCGCCACGAACTCGACTCGGCAACATGGTCTATGCAGGCCTTATCACCACTTACGAGGACGCTCTCGCAAGTGGACTACCAATCCGTGAAGTCGAAATCATTGATGCACTTCTTCCTGAGTTGGAGGACGAGATCATCAACGTCAACATGGTTCAGCGAATGACCGACAGTGGTCGGCGTGTTCGATTCAATGTCATGGCTTGTGTCGGTAACCGCAACGGCTACGTCGGACTTGCAATGGCAAAGGCGAAGGAAGTATCCAATGCCATCCAGAAGGCCATCGTCGCTGCAAAGTTGAACTTGATCAGCGTACAGCGTGGAAATGGTTCTTGGGAATCATCAGCAGGACCAGGTACCTCCGTCCCAATCAAGGTCAACGGCCGCTCAGCTTCGACTCGTGTCACGTTGATGCCTGCAGCAAAGGGTAAGGGACTGGTTATCGGTGAAACCGGAAAGAAGGTTCTCGAACTTGCTGGTGTAACCGACGTTCTTTCTCGAACCAAGGGACAAACCCGAACAACCATCAATTACGCTGCTGCTACCTTTAATGCACTCAAAACATTAAACATAACTCGCATTAGCAACGAACAGCGAGAACGCTTGTTCATCAATACTGGGAGGGTTTTGAAGTGAGTTTCATCGTTGTCAGAGCACGAAGCAATGTTGGTGTTGAGCGATCCATTCGTGAAACGATGGATTACCTCAACTTGACCAAGGTCAACCACGCAGTCATCATTCCTGAGAACGACCAGTACATCGGAATGCTTCGTAAGGCCAAAGACTACATCACGTGGGGCAATGCAGACCTTGCGACCGTTGAAACCATGCTTTCTGAGCGTGGACGGATGCCGGGGGATGCTCCATTGACCGATACAATCGTTGCAGAAGCAACCGATTACAAGACCATTGGCGATTTTGCTAAGGCCATTGTTAACAATGAAGCAACCGTCAAGGATGTTCCAGGTTTGAAGCGTGTCTTCCGTTTGCACCCTCCTCGAGGCGCAAAGGGTTGGGGCGGTATCAAGCGATCCTATGTCGTTGGTGGCGCTCTCGGTTCCCGAGGCGATGACATCAAGGCACTCGTTGAGAGAATGATTTGAGGTGATATGATGGGTACAAAAGCTAACAAGCACCGTGGACGAAATCGATACCATGGTCGTGGAAAGAAAGCCGGTCGCGGCGCTGGAAAGCGTGGTGGCCGAGGAAATGCAGGTATGAACAAGCATCGTGTCATGACACGAATCAAGTACATGCCAGGTCACTGGGGTATGCACGGCTTCAACCGTCACCCTTCGCTACGCAACGTACACGTGACCTGCAACGTCAGCCAACTTGAAGGCATGGCAGAAGGAAAGGACAGCATCAATCTCGGAGAACTTGGCATTGACAAGCTTCTCGGATCTGGCCGAATCAACGCTGCTATGACCGTCACAGTCGCAAACGCAAGCGCATCAGCCATCGAAAAGGTCGAAGCCGCTGGCGGAACCGTCAATCTCGAAGATGGTGACGACTGGGACGAATGGGAAGAAGAGTGAACAAGGAGGTCTCTGAATGAAACACAAGCCAGTACCAATCGGTGTTGTTCTCACTGGTGTGATTTACTTCGGTCTTCTGTTCTACTGGCAGTGGGATGAACTCCAAGGTGAAGGAGCAGCCCGTGACGCAGCCATTTTCGGTATCGTTCTCGCCGTCGCTCACGTAGCGTATGTTATTGCATGTTTCCAACGTGACCTGCCCGCCTCGATGAAGCAACTTCCAATCATTGGTCGCTATGCGAAACTCTACGGTTGGTTGATTTTCGTTTTCATCGCTGTGTGGTATTGTCGCCCAGAGAAATGGGGTGGGTACGATGAAGCAGTCGGATTCCTCCTTGTGGGTGTTCTGCTGCTTGGTTTCGGTGCTGCAGCCATTCTCACATGTTTCATGTGGGGTGGAGATCAAAGCAGCCGTCTTTACGCACTCAGCCGATTCGTTGACGTCTATCCAGCCATCACCAAGCCTGACCGTCACGTTCGATTCGGTGAGAAGATGTGGACAACAACCTTCGTTCTCATCATCTACTTCGCTATGACCAACGTCATGCTCTACGGACTCAGCGGTCAAGCAATGGACTTGTTCAGTGGATTCCGTTCCATCATGGCTGGTGCATCTGGTACCATCATGCACTTGGGAATTGGTCCTATCGTTACAGGTTCCATTATCATGCAACTGTTCGCAGGTGCCAAAATCATCCGTCTTGACTTGACCAACAGTGAAGATAAGGCCATGTATCAAGGTGTACAGAAACTCCTCGTTTTGATCATGATTCCAATTGAGTCGATTCCACAAACGTACGGTTTCCTCGACCCTTCCGAGTTCCTCATCGATGAGTACGGAATTGGTTGGGCAAACTTCGTGATTGTCGCTCAATTGTTTGCAGGTTCCTACCTCGTCTTCTTGCTTGACGAATTGGTGAGCAAGTGGGGTATTGGATCCGGTATGTCCCTTTTCATTGCTGCAGGTGTTGCACAATCGACATTCGTCGGTACGCTCTCTCCACTACCAACTACAGCCGGTATGGCCTACTCCGTCCAAAACCCGCCAGCAGGTACGCTTCCGATGATTTTCTACATGTTCAGAACGGCGACGAATGGAGAAATGATTTCACTCAATGGTTTCGAAATGATCCTATTGGGTGATGCGACGCACCCGAACGCAGTTATTGCTCTTGTTTCCAGTATCATCGTGTTCCTCGTTGTTGCCTACGCTGAATCGAGCAAGCTCGAATTGCCATTGACCCACGGAAAGGTTCGTGGTCATCGCGGTAAGTATCCAATTCGATTGGTCTACGCATCGAACATTCCGGTCATTTTGATGGCTGCTTTGCTTGCAAACGTCAACATGTTCTCGCTCTTGTTCTGGAGTCATCCGACGATGTCTCAGACGCCGATCTTAGGTCGGCAGGGATGGTTCTCGATGTCGGATTATATCGGAACCTATGAGCCCGGTCAAACGACAGCATCTGGTGGATTTGCCTGGTATGCTTCCATGCCAGCTGGTGTGAACGACTGGTTGATTCCGTTACTGAATCAACAATCGGATATGTTTGGTCACAGTTTGGGCCAGATCATGCTCCACGTTGTGTTCTACGTAGTCTTGATGACCGTTGGTTCAATGGTCTTCGCAAAGTTCTGGATTGATACCACCAACATGGGTACAAAGGACGTTGCCAAGCAGATTGAACGAACGGGTATGCAGATTCCTGGTTTCCGTAAGAATCCGAAGGTCTTGGAAAAGATTCTCGAGAATTACATTCCACCAGTGACCTACTTCTCTGGTGCGTTCGTAGGATTACTTGCTGCCGGTGCCGATCTCCTCGGTACCGTTGGTAATGCGACCGGTACGGGTCTGTTGCTGGCTGTTGGTATCATTCTACGTACCTATGAGCAGATCCAGAAGGAACAAGCAATGGAAATGCATCCAATGCTCCGACAATTCTTCGGTGCTGAGTAATCCGCTTTAACGGAAGAGATTGTGATGGCTTTTGCTTGCATGTAGGTTGACTTTAGAAATACTCCATGTTCTAGGTTTTGATAATGCGCTCCTCGGACGAACACATTATCTGGGCGTATGAAGATCTCGATTACACAATTCGAACCGAAGGGAACTTGGTTTCATTGGTTCCTTTGAAAGCCCTTAGCATCGACGAATTGATTGGCTTTATCATAATGGGCCTATTTGGCCTTGGATTGTGTCTAACAGCCCTAATCGCAGGAATAAATGAACTCACATATACTCAAGATGCGGATTCAGTCTGTGGTCATGCTGATGAAGTTCAATTTGGAGATGAAACGATTTACTGTAGCGAAGAGTATTCAGCCTTCTCAGACCCTCTTTCTGATATGGAGGTTGCGGAACAACATTTTCGATTCTCCTACGAGTACGATAGTGAATGGCAAGAATTTCGATGGGAGTACATGGATGCCAAAGAGAAATTTATCGTCTTTGGATATGATTATGGTGACTTCTACGATTGTTGGATTTACGTTCGTTCAGCAAGTTTTGACAGAGATTGGAATCTCGATGAAGTTGGCCATTACTGGATGTACAATCAACTCCCAGATTGGTGTGATGATCGAAGTGAAACCCCAGGGAATTTAACGTATGTAGATGGAAGTCACCCATTCAGCGGTGAAGACTTGTATGCGGTCCAACCAGAGGGTGGCATGGAATATATCTCAGTTATTCGTTACTCTACAAACTCGATTCTACATGTTGAACTCATTCATCCAGATTCGGATTACTTCCAAGAAATGAGCGGTTTCGAAACAATCATTCCGTTCTTGATCATGTTCTCTATCGGATATTTTCTCATTCGAAGGGCTGATGGACGACGTCCAAAGATTGTGTTTGATACGGTTGCTCAAACGCTTATGAGTAAGCACAAATTTCATTCCAAACCTCTACTTTTGGATAACGTCAGTGGCAGATCACTCAACTTGGCGGTTAGGAGTCATGAACGTACATACGTTTCAGGAGGCGAACATTCTGAATTAAGGACAAGAATGCATACCGGCTTAGATCTCTCATATCTGTATAAAGGAGAGTACGTCAAACTTGCCTTCTTTGATGGGATGGAGAAGGAGTCTGATTTTGCCCAACAATTACAAGTCGCATTTGGACTTGTTTCAGACGATGATTCATCGAACGAAGTCAGTGATGAAGAGACTGTTGTGGTTGAAACGACTGTTGTTGATGATGAAGTCGAACAACTGAAACTTGGCGCCTTTTGGGAATCTTGAGTTCGAAAACTTTTTTCTGCCTAATTTGGCTTGCAGTCCGTCATTTTTCTTCCAATTCGAGTCGGGTATCTTGATATAGGGGAGGTGAGTGGGTGAGTTGCTTGCGTCGGTGGGAACGGCGTTGGGACCCGAGTCTTCGGACGGTGAAGGTTCCCATCACCCAACGACGAGAGCCGAAGCACATGCGATTCTGAGAAACCTCCGGGAAGGAGCTCGCTCAGGGTCAGGTAGGTGATTTGAGATTATGACGTATTTTTTGTTGTGCAAGAGATAGTGCTCATAACCTCGCCAAGAAATTTAGGACAGCGAATTAATTGCGATAACAACTCTAGGGATCAAAACACGAGAAATCTGGTTGATCCTGCCAGAGGCGACCGCTTTTGGAGTTCGATTAAGCCATGCGAGTCGAGAGCTTTCGGAGCTCGGCATACTGCTCAGTAACACGTGGATAACCTGCCCTATCGTCTGGAATAACCTCGGGAAACTGAGAACAATGCCGGATAGCCCACAATGCCTGGAACGGTTTGTGGGTGAAGATAGGATGGGTCTGCGGCGTATCAGGTCGTAGGGGGTGTAATGGACCTCCTAGCCATCGACGCGTACGGGTGTTGGGAGACATAGCCCGGAGATGGATTCTGAGACACGAATCCAGACCCTACGGGGTGCAGCAGGCGCGAAAACTTCACACTGCAGGAAACTGTGATGAGGGAACTCCAAGTGCATGCACTATGTGCATGCTTTTCATAACTATTAATCGGTTTTGGAATAAGGGCTGGGAAAGACCGGTGCCAGCCGCCGCGGTAATACCGGCAGCTCAAGTGGTCGTCGCTTTTATTGGGCCTAAAACGTCCGTAGCCTGTTTGGTAAATCTGTGGGTAAATCAACCAGCTTAACTGGTTGAATTCTGCAGAGACTGCCAGACTAGGGACCGGGAGAGGTGTGGGGTACTCTCGGGGTAGGGGTAAAATCCTGTCATCCTGGGAGGACCACCAGTTGCGAAGGCGCCACACTGGAACGGATCCGACGGTCAGGGACGAAGCCTAGGGGCACGAACCGGATTAGATACCCGGGTAGTCCTAGGAGTAAACGCTGTGAACTTGGTGTCGGGGATCCTACTTGGGTTCCCGGTGCCGGAGTGAAGATGTTAAGTTCACTGCCTGGGGAGTACGGTCGCAAGGCTGAAACTTAAAGGAATTGGCGGGGGAGCACTGCAACGGGAGGAGCGTGCGGTTTAATTGGATTCAACGCCGGAAAACTCACCAGGGCCGACTGTTATATGAAGACCAGCGTAACGAGCTTGTCGGATTTTCAGAGAGGTGGTGCATGGCCGTCGTCAGTTCGTACTGTAAAGCGTTCTGTTAAGTCAGATAACGAACGAGACCCTCATCTCTATTTGCTAACTGTCTCTCCGGAGGCAGTGCACTATAGAGAGACCGCTGGTGTGAAACCAGAGGAAGGCGAGGGCAACGACAGGTCAGTATGCCCCGAATGTCCTGGGCTACACGCGCGCTACAAAGGACGGGACAATGGGATCGCTAGGCCGAGAGGCCACGCTAACCCGAAACCCGTTCATAGTTCGGATTGAGGGCTGTAACTCGCCCTCATGAAGCTGGATTCCGTAGTAATCGTGTTTCAATATAGCACGGTGAATATGCCCCTGCTCCTTGCACACACCGCCCGTCAAACCATCTTAGTTGGGGGTGGGTGAGGCTGCGCTTTATGGCGTATTCGAGCCTGCCTTCGACAAGGAGGGTTAAGTCGTAACAAGGTATCTGTAGGGGAACCTGCAGATGGATCACCTCCTAAGAAAAGCGAGGCTGGGGCTCCTAGAGCCCCAGTCTCCACCTTTTTTTATTCATATCGTAGTTTACTTTTTACACCGGATGGAGTTTTGCTGCTCCAACGGCACCAGTCAAATCACCGTATTTCGAAATCACGATAGGCACGGTTATCCGTTCTTGTATCAGTTCAACCCATTCTGAAGAACTCGTCGTAATTCCACCACTGAGGATAAATCGATCTGGCTTGAATTGTTCGAGTAGGAAATCAAGTACTGTAACAAGTCTTGTTGCCCATTCCTTAAGCGAAAGATTCTCTTGATTGATGGTTCGAACAGAAGCCCATTCTTCCAGTGAACAGTTGAGGTCAGGGTGCATCATTCGCCCATATTCTGTTCCTGCATCCAAGTTGCCTTGCTTGAGCCATGCTGAGCCAATGCCTGTCCCGAGGGTCAGGCAAAGAATGTTCTCGAATTCCCATCCTGCTGTTTCTCGAGCCATGGCGAGTGCTGCAGCATCTGCATCGTTGATGATAGAGACTTGATTTTCGAATCTCAGCATAAGGTTGTTTGGAATATCGTAATCCTCCCATTCACGACCAAGGTTGGGTGCATCAACGATTCGATTTTCGACGACGAGACCAGGAAATCCTATGCCGATTGGACCCCCATGATTCCAAGATCGAAGAATCGATGTTACCATTTCAAGAACATGATCTGGGTCTTTACCCTGTTCGTATTGCAATGTTGTATGTCGAACAATCTCCTGAGAATTCAAAAGACAACATTTGATTGAAGAACCACCGATATCGACTCCAAGAACAACTCGTTCTTGATGCAACACATCACCTCTCTATTGACTGAAGGAGACGGTCTTTCATTGACTGTCTGAAGGTAAGAAGTCGCAGTTTTGGTGCGTTCAAATCCACGGTTATGGATGCACCACGATTGAAATGCACTTCATCCCATCCATCTGGCACAACATAACCACGGTGCATGTCACTCAAGATTTGAGTTGGTTCATATGTCCAATCAACCCATGCCCAAGGCTCCTCTTTTCTTTGTTGATGACCAAGGTCACGTGCCAAGACGAAGTAGTGCGAATCAACATCGTGGTCATTGACCGAATTTCTCAATTTCTCAAGGGTTGATAGGTCGAGACTGTGTGAAAACCAAGCACCTTGGCCGAGCCATGTGGAAAAAATGAGGCCACTGCTTTGTTGATTGGTGTTTCTTTCTCCCCGACGGAGATGGTACTTACTTGGAGCGTATTGATGTGTATTGGCAATGAGTAATTCATTCATTGCTGGATCTGTGGTATATCGATTTCCTGATGTTGAATCGATGATGGCTCGCAGTCGTGGAAGATTGTTCACGATTGCATTCCCGCTTAATGCAGCGGAGAAATCGTCGGCAAAGCTGTCTAATGTTGAATCCATGTAGAATCCTACGCTTCCATTGACATCATCATCAATTGGGTGAGAATTGACGCCCATAACTGGTGTATTTTCATCAATGTTGTGAGAAATCGACGTCAGTGTTCCGTCTCCACCAAGAACAACCACCAAATCACGACCTATGAAATCTGCTCGTCGCACTCGCTCTCGTGCACGCAATTCAACACGTAGTTTGTGCTTTGATTTCATCTCTTCAAGAATCGTTTCGAGTTGTGAGAGGCTTTCATCATGAACGGATTCGAAGTTTTTCTTGTACACAACAAGCACATTGGTCATGACCTCTCCTCCAATCCAAGCCAAGTGGTTGACCTTCTTGAAGAAGACCGATGATTCATAAATCTCCACGACTTCCAACCAATATGGAAGAGAAAGAAGACTTCTGGGGAGAAATTGAGTCTGCACAAAGTGATGCAATACCATCCGTGATGATTACAGGTCAACCACAAACGATGACTGCCCCTCAACAGATGTATGGCGCTCAACCACAAATGATCATGTTACAACAGCCTTCTTCAGCACCAAAAGTGATCGGTATTTTTGTTATCATCTATGGCGCCTTGAATGCCTTGGGAGGGATAATTGGTGTCTTTGGCGGGGCATTGGTGGAATCTGAGTTCGATACTGGAGGTTCTGGTATTATGATAATTGCGTTTTCAATGCTGAGCACACTCATCGGTGTTGGTTTTGTCCTCTCGGGGGCTCAAATCAATCAAAGGAAGAAAAGTGGAGTACAACTCTCTTGGATTCTCATCCTCGTAACTCTTGTCCTTGGATTAGCACAAATCGCTCTCATGCCAGTTGATTTTACTGGGACAGGAGTGAGTGAAAGCTTCTACTATGGCTCGCAAATTGGAGGCCAGGTCATTTGCAATGGAATCTGTGGTCTTCTTGTTGCCATCCCATTGATGGTCAACAATTCGATGATGGACGACTCCTCTCTTTGGGGTTGAATCAGTGGGCGTTCGAAAGACAGGCGATTATGCAACCTACACGGAAGAAGTAACCATCACAACTCCTGAACGTTATCAAATTCTTTGCATCACCAATGATGTTGAAAGAATCGTCAGAGAAAGTGGCATTGCTGATGGATTGGTTCTCGTCAATCCGATGCACATTACAGCATCTTGTTATGTGAACGATCTCGAATATGGACTCCACCATGATATTATGGCGTGGCTTGAAAAATTGGCTCCATTTCATGGCCAAGATGGTCAAGATGGGGAAGAATATCATCATCATGGAACAGGTGAAGACAATGGAGATGCTCATCTAAAGCGACAATTGCTTGGACAACAAGTCACCATGTCTGTTCAGAACGGGCGGCTACAACTAGGCACCTGGGAACAAATTCACTATGCAGAATTTGATGGACGACGTCCGAAACGAATCCTTGTCAAAGTTGTTGGAATCCTCGCAGAACATTGAGGTATTCACTTAAGGTTGGAAGGATTGGGCTCGCCATGAACATCAGTGAACTCGACCTTGACCGAGGATTTTTCCAATTCACCCTACCATACCGTTGGCAATATTGGATTGGATGGGTCATTGGTATGATCATGATCGTTGTGGGTATCGTAGTCAATCCTGTAATCTCACTCTTTGGGCTTCTTTTCGTAGGATTGTGTTCTCCTGGTTCACTTGAGGCCGACCTTCACAAAATTCGACAAGCTGCGCCACAACCAGAAGATTTGGAAAGAGAAGCACTTGAGAAGGGCTTCTCCATTGACTCATGGTGGATGGGGCGCACCTCTTACACACCAACAACGGATCCGAGTGATTGGATTCTCGCTGCTCCAGGGCCAACAACATGGAACGAGAATCAATACCTACCTCATGGCGATGGTACACCTCTTCCAGAGCATCCTGCGAATGTTGGAACGCCTCGTCCAGCAACACTCTCGACGTATGGTATCATGATGATTCTGTTCGTCATAGGCCTCTGTGCTGGAGCCTGGTATGCCGTTGAGAATTCCACTCCGGACGAAGATCTCTCGTTCATCCCCTATGTAGCATTGGGAGTCGGAGTCATTTGGAGCCTCATTGGCTATTTCCAATACAAGATGCAACGACAAATGGCAGATACACCAACCAGTCTTGTTCGTTCAGTTGCCGTTGGAAATCCAGAACTTGTTGGTCAAGTACGACCATCCAAGTCCGGTGTTCTACGTGTAGTTGTTGACGGCCATCCAAATCGAGTCATTCCGAATTGTGTCAGCTTTCACTGGTCCTATGAGGTAAAAATTCGGGAGACGACAACTGATAGTGAAGGAAAAACTCAGACGAGAGAGTATTGGAGAACCATCCGAGAAGACAATGGCGGTGTACCGTTCATTCTCAATGATGGAACCGGAGGTATTCTCGTTAATCCAACAACGTTCAAGCGCACAGATATGGGGCAATATCTCAAGCGTTGGGAATCCAACCACGCAGATTCACTCAAAAAGGAACTTGGAATGGAGTTCGCAGCACGTTTGTTTACTAGTGGAAATGTGGTCAAACATCGCTGGACAGTCTATGCTCTCAGAATTGGAAATCCAGTTTATCTTGTTGGCACAACACGAAGTCGCCCTCAAGAAGAACTACAAAATGAAGGTCTCGATGGAACGCTTCAGAACTCGCTTCTCGAGGTTGTTGGTGAAGATGCCCCCGGTGTCAAAGCGACCCTACAGCGTGGAACCGAACTCGCAAATCTTGGTCGCATGCGATCTTCGTTTGAAGTCATGATGATTCCACTTTGCTTGACGATTGGTGGACTCATTGTTACCTTGATGAACCTCTAAGCGTAGAAGCGCATCCTTCTTGACCCGAATTGAGTTCGGAGATTCATGGCTGAAGATGTCGTATTGGTCGGAGGGGCAAGAACTCCGTTTTGTGAATGGGTTGGTGGAAAACGTGGTGATGGTAAACCCGGTGGCCTCCTCAAAACAGTCAGTGCACAAGAATTAGGCTCGATTGCCATTAAAGGTGCATTGGAGAAGACAAATACCGCTCCAGAAAACGTCGATCATGTCGTAATGGGATATGCGCTTCAAACATGTTCACAGTCCATCTATGGGGCACGACATGCTGGGCTCAAGGCGGGCATTCCTCAAGAAGTCCCTATGTTGACGCTTTCTCGAATCTGTGGCTCTGGAATTCAATCCATTGTTACTGGTGCTCAGATGATTATGCTTAACGAAGCATCCACGGTTGTTGCAGGTGGTATGGAGAATCTCTCTCAAGCACCGCACGTCCTTCGAGGCGCACGTGATGGCTGGAAACTCGGCCGTTCACCTCCTGTTGAGGATTATATGATGACCAATCTGCAGGATATGACCTGTGGCAAGTTTATGGCACAAACAAGCGACGAAATTTGTGCACGAAAAGGTGTTACTCGTGAGGAAACCGATGCCTTCGCAGCACGATCTCATCAACGAACGCTCGCTTCAATCGAGAACGGTGTCTTCGATAACGAAATCGTTGACGTTGTTATCAAGTCACGTCGTGGTGAGAAAATTATCACAGCGAAGGACGAAGATCACGTTGTACGTGACACATCCCCTGAGTCACTCTCGAAGCTTCCGACAGCCTTTGGCCCCGAATCACTTGTAACAGCAGGAAATGCATCAGGAATCGTCGATGGTGCGGCAGCGGTTGTCATCAAATCGGCTTCACAAGCTGAGACAGATGGTGACGAACCACTTGCTCGTATCGTTGGCTGGGGAATTGTCGGACTCGAACCTGCAATCATGGCATATGGACCAGTGCCAGCATCACGCAAAGCATTGGAGCGCACAGGCCTGTCCATCGAAGACATCGATCGGTGGGAAATCAACGAAGCATTCGCAGGCCAAGCCGTTGCCTGCGTCAAGGAACTTGGGCTTGATGAGGACAAAGTCAACGTCAACGGTGGTGCAGTAGGTCTTGGACACCCACTTGCGGCGACAGGGACTCGCTTGACACTCACGCTTGCACATGAGTTGAAGCGATCAGGTGGAAAGTATGGTATTGCTACAGCCTGCATTGGTGGTGGTCAGGGTATCGCCATCGTCATTGAAGCACTCTGATTCAATCTCCGAGTCCCTCTTCGAGAGGTGATTGTTGGCCTCGAATACCAATGGTCCATCTTAACGTATCAACGATTCCTTTAGCGCGCTGATACTTCATTAAAGCCCTATATTTTGCTTCTCTAGGGCCATGTTCTTGACGATAGTAATACTTCGCCCGTTGTGCATTCATTTCATAAATCGCGGTTTCGAGAACTTTTTCTATTTCGTCCCATGTACGATCGTAACTTGGCTTTTCGGTCGACCAAATCTCTCTCGCGCTTTCCATCTGGTTGACCCACATCTCAATCTCTAAACATTATTGCATCTTGATTCTATATTCGTCTATAGTGGTAAAAACGAATGAAGACCAAAGTGGACTTGATTCGGGCATGCGTTACTGACGAAAGATGCTTAAACAAATGAAACTAGAGAAGACTGTTGTGTTGGAATGGCGATGCTAAACCTCTGGTCTGTTGGTCATTTACTTCAATGGACAGTTATCGGACGATTTTTCCTTAAAAATTGGTATATCTTCCTTCTTCTTTCCATTGGATGGGAAGTTCTTGAATTGTATTTGCCATATGAGTTTGCCAAAGAAAGTTGGGACAATAAAATCTCAGATGTGTTCGTCAACATTGCTGGTTTTTGGATTGGAAATCGAATCCGAATCGATGCTATACCCTCCTCAAGAACATCGTAACAGACTTTTCTGCATGATGAAGAACCCCGACCTCTTCGAAGCCAAATCGGTGATGAAATCGCACTGATCCTGGATTCGGTGGTTCCTTGTTAACCTCTGCAGCTACTGGAACTGCGTGTTGTTGCGAGTATGCTACGACATGATTGTACAGGGCAGATCCAACACCTAAACCTCGATGTTGTTTAGATACAGCGATTCGGTCGACATAAATGAAGGAAGTATAATGTTGGTTAAACCATGCATAATTGAGGCTTCCATACGCTGTTTTTGGAGGTAAACAAATGACAAATCCAAGCAACTCGCCTTCACTGTATGCTCCAAGAGAGAAGGAAGAGAAATCCAGTAGTTGTACGATTTCTTCTTTCGATACTTGCCCTGTTCCTGGTAGGCCTTGTTCATTAATGGACCAAATCGAATCGAGATCTGAACGTGACAACGGAACGATGTCCATATTCTATGTTCGGCGCTGATGGTTTATGGATGAAGCGGTCGATGGAAACCAATGCATCAGAGGAACTTCGAATCGTAATGAACTTCAAGTTTCCTCGGTACGATGTCCTTCTCAATGAGTGCACGAATTGCAGCCGTTTCCATCCTTGCACCTCGGATCGTTGTCACAAACGGGATGTTCAATTCCACAGCAAGTCGGCGCATCATGTTCCCATCACGTACAGCCCCTCCTGATACAGTAGGTACATTGACGATGAAGGAGATGTCTCCGCGACGCATCAAATCCAATGCATCTGGATGCTTCCTTTCATTGATTCTATAGACCGTTGTAACCTCCACATTGGCTGCTCGAAGCACGTCCGCTGTTCCAGGTGTAGCATAGAGTGTGAATCCAAGATCACACAATTCCTCGGCAATTGGAACTAGTCCATCTTTGTCCTCATCACGAACGGTTAGGTAAACACCTCCAGCACTTGCTACAGGAACTTCGGTAGCCAACCGCGCCTTGAGGTATGCAACGTCTGCTGAAACATCGGAACCGTAGACTTCTCCAGTGGACTTCATTTCGGGACCTGGTGCCGGATCAAGCCCTCGCAGCTTGATGAATGGGAAGACAGGTGCCTTGACACAGATTTGACCCGACGTTCGCTTTGGAATTGTTTGTTTTGAAAGTGGGATGCCGATTGTAACGTTTGCAGCAATTTTCGCTAATGGTAATCCAGATGACTTCGCAACGAATGGTACGGTTCGTGAGGATCGAGGATTGACTTCAAGGACATACAAATCATCGCCTTGAATGGCAAACTGAATGTTGAAACAACCCTTGATGTTGAGCCCTAGGCCAATGATTTTCGTTTGCTCTGCAACTCGAGTAAGCATTTCATCACTTATGTTCTGGGCAGGAATAAAACAGGTCGAATCTCCGGAGTGAATACCTGCCTCTTCGAGGTGTTCCATAATCGCTCCAACCAGAACTTCTTTTCCATCAGCAGCTGCATCGACATCGAGTTCTGTAGCGTGGCCGAGGTACTCATCGACCAACAAGGGCTTGTCTGGAGCAAGATAGGCTTCTTTGAGATAAGCCTCGAGTTGTGTCTCATTTGCCAAGATTTCCATTCCTCGGCCACCAAGAACGTACGATGGTCGAATGAGAACAGGGAATCCAATATCGGTCACAGCCTTGCGTATGTCGTCGGCAGTCGTTCCAGTCGCTCCATTTGGCATACGAAGAGCGTTCTTCTTCGCAAACGCTTCGAACCGTTCTCGATCGCTTGCTTCGTCAATTCCGTCAACACTGGTTCCAAGAATCTGTACTTTTGCTCCTTTCGAGGCTAAATGGTCAAGGCGCTTCTCGATAGGTTGAGCGAGATTGATTGCCGTTTGTCCACCGAACTGCAAAAGAATTCCATGTGCTTTCTCGCGAAGAAGGATTTCGGAAACACATTCGCTTGTCAAAGGATCAAAATACAAGCGGTCTGAAGTATCAAAGTCTGTTGATACCGTTTCGGGATTGTTGTTGATGAGAACAGCATCCATTCCAGCCGAGCGGATAGCCATCACAGCGTGCACACATCCATAATCGAATTCAATACCTTGACCGATTCGAATCGGCCCAGAACCGATGGCAACCATACGTTGTTTGTCTCGCTTTTCCAAATTGGGAACATGATCGATTCCATCGTCTTGGAAAGGCTCGTAGGTTGAGTAATAATACGGGGTTTTCGCTGCAAATTCAGCAGCGCAAGAGTCAACCATACGATAGCGTGGATGAACCTTCAATTCATGACGACGAAGCATCACCGATTCTTCGTTGCAGTCGTTTGGTAGTGTCTTCCAACCAGTTGGCTTGAATCCGTTGAGTGCATCTGCGATGTGAGCATCGCTGAATCCATGCGATTTGTAGTGAATCATTGTTTTCCGGTCGAGTGAGGCAGGTCGAACCTTCATGCCAACCAGTTCGGATTCCATCTGAGCTATGTGTTCGAAGCGTTGGAGGAACCATCGTGTGATACGTGTGATTTCGTGTACTTGTTCGATGCTCCATCCACGTCGGAACGCTTCGAGGAGTGCTCCCATTCTTCGATCCGTTGCAGTTTGCAACCAATCAACAAGGACACTGTCTGGAAGTTGCTCATGGGCGCGTTCTGCCATGCCTTCACCTTCAGATTCATCAGCACGTGTCAACGGTCTTGGGTATGGGCAACCTTGCTCGAGAGAAGCCCATGCCTTGAGGAAGGCTTCCTCGAAATTCCTGCCAATGGCCATCACCTCACCGGTCGACTTCATCGAAGTACCAAGTGTACGATCAGCAGTCCTGAATTTATCAAACGGCCATCGAGGGATTTTGACGACCACATAGTCTAGGGTCGGCTCAAATGCAGCGGTTGTTCCTTCTCCAGTTATCGGATTTGGTAGTTCGTCAAGCGTGTATCCAACGGCAATCTTTGCTGCCATTCGGGCAATGGGGTATCCCGTTGCCTTCGATGCGAGAGCTGAGGAACGACTGACACGAGGGTTGACTTCAATCACTCTAATTTCACCAGTGAACTGATTGAATGCAAATTGTACATTGCAACCACCTTTGATGTTCAATTCCCGTATCAGGGCGAGTGCTTTGTCTCGAAGTTCTTGATGATCAGCATCGGAAAAGGACTGGAGAGGTGCGACAACCACGGATTCACCAGTATGTACGCCCATTGGATCGATGTTTTCCATGGTACATACGATGGTTGCATTGTCTGCAGTATCTCGCATAACTTCGTATTCAAGTTCCTGCCATCCGAGAATGGACTCTTCAATCAGAACCTGATTGATGCGCGAGTTTCGCAGTCCAAGTGTCGCAATCTCAACCAACTGACCCATATCGAATGCAGTTCCTCCACCCAATCCACCAAGGGTGAATGCTGGTCGAATCAAAATTGGCCATGAACCAATCTCTTCAGCAGCTTTGATGACCTCTTCCATCGAGTTGCAGGCGATGGCTTGTGATATTGGAAGGTCGATTGACTCACAAACTTGATTGAACAATTCACGGTCTTCTGCCTTGTCGATTGCATCAAGGTCTGAACCGATTAATTCGACACCGAGTCGTTCAAGTGTTCCATCGTGCGATAACTCGCTTGCAATGTTGAGCGCTGTTTGGCCACCCATCCCAGCGAGGAGAGCGTCTGGCTTTTCGATTTCCAGAATCTTCCGTACCGTGTCAGGGAGTAAAGGTTCAATGTAAACCCGATCGGCCATTTCTGGGTCGTTCTGAATTGTTGCAGGATTCGAGTTGACAAGAATCACTTCGTAACCATCTTCTCGGAGTGCACGAACGGCCTGAGAACCAGAGAAGTCAAACTCTGCAGCCTGTCCAATCTTGATTGGCCCCGAACCAAGCACGAGGATGGTATTGAGATCGTCTCTTCTCGGCATCATGCATCACCTCGAAGGTGTTCGTCAACCATCGTTCGGAATCGGTCGAACAATGGCTCTGCATCGTGAGGTCCGGGACATGCCTCCGGGTGGAATTGAACGGTAAAGCAAGGTCTTCCAAGAACATCCAACCCTTCCACAGTCTTGTCGTTTGCATTGATGTATCGTACTTCTACATCGTATCCGTGAAGGTTCTCACCTTCCGGCGATGTAGCTCCACTTGGATGAGCAGCAAGCATCCCATGCTCTGGATCGGCAACAGCAAAGCCATGATTTTGTGATGTGATCCAAACACGTCGAGTCTTCAAATCAACAACCGGTTGGTTTGCGCCTCGATGGCCATAGCGCATCTTGTAGGTTTTGAGACCAGATGCGAGCCCCATGAGTTGATGTCCAAGGCAGATACCCATCACAGGAAGTCCCGAGGCAACTGCATTTGCAAGCGTATGGCGAGCAGATGTGGCCTTGCCAGGATGAGCAGGGTCTCCTGGACCATTTGAGCAAAACAAGGCTTGGATACCAAATCCATCCAGCGTATTCATGTCGATGTCAGGTGGACACCATACAACCTCGAACCGTTTCGAAAGATTCCTCAAAATGTTGTATTTAACGCCACAATCCAATGCTCCAATTCGGGGCAGGGGTTGACCTAGATCATCGGTAGCCCCTGGATTGAGAACAACCGGTTCATCGATGGAAACAAGATCAACCAAATCATCAAGTTCTGGCGATGTCATCGATTCAAGTCGTGTCAACATCTCCTGCTCTTTCTCCTTTGGACCAAAAATACAGAGAACGGTACCGAGTTCTCGAACACGTCGTGTGATAGCACGCGTATCGACATTTTCAATTCCCGGAACGCCATGTGCTTGGAGGAGTTCTGAAACGGTTCCAATGGAATCTCGATGATCAGGGTCTGTCATGGCGTGTCGAACAACAACCCCCTTTGGCCATACCGCTCGAGATTCCGACTTCCCTCCATGAATTCCATAATTTCCAATCAAAGGATAAGTGAATGTAAGAATCTGACCTGCCCAAGATGGGTCTGTGAGCGATTCTTGATAACCCATCATACCTGTTGTGAACACAAGTTCGCCTTCTCCAAAACCCTCTGCTCCAAACAATGTTCCTTCGAATCGGCCTCCATCAGCGAGCAAGAGTAAACCGTCTCCACTCGCTTTTTCAGGTAAGCTGGATTTGTCAAAAAGAGGGTCTGCAGCGTCTGCGAATTGAGGTGCATCAACGACGCCATGGTTAAGTCGACCCGGGGCGAATCCGGAAGGGCCGCTACCATGCATTGACATCAGCGGTATTCGATATAGGCCATCCATAATGCTTGGGGATGGTTTCCAATGGAATTCATAGCGTTATTTCGTATCAGTAACGTCTTTTCCAGTGTTGCTCGGGTTGATGATTAATTCACCACCATCGAGCGTTCTCTCGACCGAAGCTGTGCCGTACCATCCGTCCAAAAACAATGCCAAAGCTGCTACTTCGGAATGCGGTTGATTGCCAACCGCAAGGTTGTATTGTGATACTTGGAATACCTCAGACGGAACCTTTGCTCCACCAACAATGACAACGAGAGGCCGGTCTCTTCGAATGGTTGGTGTTACACTTCTGTATGACGCACCATACATCGTGAGATGCACCGCTATACCTGGAGGATTTCCATCAACGCCATCAGTGACAAACTTTCTCAGCCAAGCCATTGGACTTTTGATGTGTTCTACACGCATGTCTCCACCAAATCGTTGGTTGACCGATTGAATGTTTTCTGAGAGGCGCTCATCTTCATCACCTGAAAAGAGGAAACGATTTGCCCCTAGCGCCCTTGCAACCAAGGCAAGATGTGTTGTAATCCTTGGATCTCTTCCGAGTCGATATCCAAGGCGAAGGATAATGACATCATGTTCCGCCATGTGACTCCCTCGACCATGGTATTCAAGAAGGAAGCGGATATCATTCAGTCGTGATGCTTTCCTCGTGTTCTCCAGGTGGTGTGAGAACAATATCTTCGTTCGCTTCAAGGAACCGACGCAGCCAAAGCAACAGATACGCATCGACGATAAGGTGGCCGCCGTACACAGTACCTGCTCCAACAAGTGCCAACCGAAGACTTCGCCATAACCCTGTATTCACTTCGAGAGAATCAGACATGAAAGCTGTAACAAGCGGCTCTCCAACGTAGAGAAGAACCATGATGATCATGAATCCAGAGATTAAGGAAGGAACAAGTGAACCCATCTCTCGACCAAAATCACCGAATGCTGAGTGTAAAAACGCAAGCGCCATGACTGCAAGAGCAACTTCATTATAATCCAAATCAAAGAATTCAGAGACGCCGATGGAAAGATCGTCTGAGGATGAATTACCTATCAGCAGCCACCAAAAGAGGAACGATACGGTAACGATGCCTGCACCCCGTTTTGCTCGACTCGAGAGCATGTTGAAGATTGCAGGTTTATCGTAAATGTCCAACCGAAGTGCAACGCGTTCAGCGAGCTCCAGCGATGCTTCGCTGACACCAAGGTCAGTCGTTGAGGAACTAGAACCACCCGTTGAATGGATGCCCTCGTTCTCCGACATGCAGAAGGCTTGAGCATGAGGCCTTATCAATCCATCCTTACTGGAACTGCTCATGGCTGATGCATTGGCACCTTTTTCCTTCCGCCGCATTGCTCCAATGCCCGGCCTTATGGGAATTCTCAATGTTACACCTGATTCATTTCATAGTCCTTCACGACAGCACACGGTTGAACAAGCCATACAGAATGCTAAAGCAATGATAGCAGCAGGTGCAAAAATCATTGATGTTGGAGGAGAAAGCACACGTCCAGGTTCTCAGCCTGTCTCTATAGAAGAAGAACTAGAACGAGTTCTTCCAGTCATTATTGCGCTTCGTCACGAATCGGAATCAGTGCATATTTCAATCGATACCAGAAATCATGAAGTTGCTCGTCAGGCATTGGATGCTGGTGCGAACATCATCAACGATGTGTCTGGATTGCGGTCACAAGAGATGTTTGATTTGGTCATCGAACGAAAAGCACCAGTTTGCATGATGCATATGCTTGGAGAACCGAAAACAATGCAAACGAATCCTGCTTACGCAGATGTTGTCGGCGAGGTTTCATCCAAACTTTTGAACACTGCACAACAACTCGTAGAAGCAGGGCACGATCCGAGTCTCATTTGCCTCGATCCTGGTATCGGCTTTGGTAAAACACTCCAACACAACATCGACCTACTCAAAGGGTGGCAAATGTTCCGTGGAGAGCACGATTTTGCAATCCTCTGGGGTGTGTCTCGTAAATCGATGATTGGTCAGATCACCGGACACAGCACAACTGAAGATCGATTGTACGGTACACTTGGAGTCGCTGCTTATGCAAAACACGTCGGGATTGATTGGTTACGAGTTCATGATGTGCAAGCACATACTGATCTTTTGCACGTTCTTCAGGAACTTGATTAAGTAATTCCGCCGCCAATGAAACCAGCTGCAGCAAACCAAGCACCAAGCATGCTTCCGAGGTTGGTTAGGGCTGTTACCAGGAGAACTCGACCGGCACGATTGCTCCAAAATCCACCAATGGAAGTTCCCTTGAGGAAGAGTTGCAAATCTTCTGTGGTCGGTTCTGAGATGCGTAATTGAACGTATCCAGCAAACCATCCTGCTGCGAGTGCCGGATTGAGCGAAGTGATTGGACTTGCAAGAGCAGCAGTGAGGATGGCGAGTGGATGCCCCCGTGCAAGAATGCAGCCGAGAGCAGCAAAGGCGGCATTGAACAATGTCCAAACCGTCAGCATTTTGACAACATCAATTTCATCGTTATTGAATAATGCAAAACCAACGAGCCCCATCACGATGAACGGGATTGCAAAGGGTAGTACTTTACCGACAATCCCCTTTTTGGGAACCGTAGAAATCGCTTCAAACTCTTCAGCCGGTAGTGGTGTGTATGGAGTAAGTGCTCGTTCGATGCCTTTGAGATGTCCTGCACCAACAACGACGAGCATTTTCTCTTCCGTCTTTGATTGCATGATTTTCTCGGCAATAAACCGATCACGCTCATCGATGAGTGCCTCTCCTGCACCTGGGGAGAATTCTTTGAGATCGTCCATCATGGTTGAGAGTAAATCTGAATCGGAGAGCAATTCATCGAGGTCAAAATCCTCTTCGAGTTCCTCTTCATCACCAAAAAGGGAAAAGAGCAATCGAAACCGTTCTCTCCATTTCATTTTCCTCCATGCTCGACGCATCGTCACTTGAATGTCACGATCGACCAATGCGACTTCAAGTCCTGCAGTTTTGGCTGTTTCAACGGCAGCCAACAGTTCCGCTCCAGGCTCTTGACCTTCATTGAGTCCCAGACGACGTTGTTCTGCACTCAACATGGCTTGGATAAGTACCATCGGAGCCTTGCCTTCTTTGATGACCCTCCGGAGTCCTTCTTTGTCAAGCCGGCGTCCTTCGACAAGTGCATCATGTCTGGTTTGACATAATTCGACACCGACGACTTTTGGTTGATAACTCTCAATTTGCTCTCGAACGGCTTCGACGGAGGCGGTTGCAACGTGGGCAGTGCCCAACAAGCGTAACGTTGGCGAAATGTCGATGTAAGGAGATGAATCAGTCATTGCTCATCACCGCTTTCAAACAGATTGATCATACGCTTTGTAAATGCAGAAAGAATCCTATCCTGAGAAGAATCTTCATCATCAGCGTGTTCAACACCAAGATTGGAAAGAAGAATTTGGCCACCAGCCATGCCTCGATGTCCTCCTGCTTGCCCATCTGGGAACGCTTTGGAAAGAGTCAGCCCTATGTGGAGATGTTCTCGTCGACTCCGTGCTGACAAGAGCATCTTTTGTCGTTGTATACCATAGACGATGACAAGATCGGTGTTCGAAGTTGCGAACAAGAAGTCTGCAACCTGGGCGAGATCGTCTCGGTGAACGAGAGTCTTTATTGGGGCTAGAATGAGACCATCATGCTGCTCCATTGTTGCAAGGGCCTGTCGAAACGAAGCCAAAGTTTCAGGCGTTCGTAGTGGCGCTTGAATGGATTGAAGGAGTTCATCATCAACCCATGTGTTCAACCACATCAGGGCTCGAAGATCCACTTGATTGAATGAACGAGTGAACGAAAGCGTGTCGGTTCGCAATCCAAACGAAAGGGCTGTCGCCAATCGTGGCGTCATCTCCAAACTCATGTTCATCAGCAGGTTGGCAATCAGTGAGGATGTTGCAGAGTATTCTGGTCGCAAGAAGGCAACATCCGCTGAAACAGCTTTGTCTGCGGAGTGATGATCGATGATGATGTGTGGTACACAATCCGCAGGAAGAATGTTGTTGGCACCTGGTTGATGGAAATCTACTGTAATGATGCATTCTGCCTCATTGAGGACATCATCCAATTCCCAGTCAAGAAGAATCCTTCGCAGAGGGATTTCCAAAAGTCGAACCATGGCTTGATTTTGTTGATGTTCGATCAATCCGCCATGGTAAATGGTGGGATGATGGCCAAGGAAGGTTACAAGTTCATGCATAGCTAAAGCGGATGAGAGTGCATCTGGATCGGGGTTGTCATGACAGAAGATTGCAACCTTTGAATTCGCAGGAAGGTGCCGAATATAGGATTCAAGAACGGTTGCACCAGCATGTCGTTCCCATGCTCGAACTTTCTCCTTGTAAGCAGCCGTGATAATGTCTTGCGCATCGATTTTGTCGACAGAATCGATGTTTTCATCGACCGTTTTTTCGCATAAAATCGGCGTATTAGGCCATCGTTCTCGTAGGGAAAGTAGAGATTCTTTCTCTTCTAGAACTTCAGAATCGACCAGTATGACGGCTGTTGGTTTCTGCCCTCCATCAGGAAGTTTGGAGACAGACATCGCCTGAGGCAGTGGTAGGATTTCGCAGTCACCTATCTCTTCATTGATTTCAAGCATTGACGCAAGACCAACAAGTCGTGTAGGCCTACGTACAGAGCACCATTGTGCTAGTTGAACAGCAATCGGGCTATGGCCTATCACCAAGAACATTGGATGCTCCTCTATTTGCAATTTTGGGGTTCAAACTTGAATGTTCGTACTCAGAAAGAAATCTGCACGTTCTCTCTTTGAACACCTTCAACAACGAACAATTCCCTGCGAACGCATCCCTTCATCCCAGCAACAAAGTTGGTTGGAATCATTTGAATTGCGGCGTTGAAGTTGGTCGACGAGGCGTTGTAAAATTCACGACGATCAGCGAGTTGGTTTTCGAGTGCAACAAGTTGGTTCTGTAAGTTGACAAAGGATGTGTCTGCCTTCAAATCAGGATATTGCTCGGCAACCATATTGATTCGTGGTAGCATTCCGGCAAGGATACCTTCTGCTGCTCCTACGCCTTTTACGTCGCCTTGGGCAAGAGCGCCCGCAGCCGTTTGTCGGGCTACAGCAAATTGTTCAAAGATTTCTCGCTCGTGCTCAGCGTACCCTTTTACAATGTTGACAAGGTTCGGAATCATATCATAACGTTGCTTCAACAAGACATCGATGTCTGCCCACGATTTGTTCGCGTTTTCTTCAAGTCGTACAAGGCGGTTCCATGTGCTGAAGAACCAAATTACGAATATCAGGAAAATAAATCCACCAACAATAAGTCCAATTGTGAGAGCGTCCATAGATACTCGTCGTGTTGAGTTCCTATTTGAATTTATACCACAGACAGCGTTGACATGATATGCTGTGCCCACTTGGAATGCTCATGGACGTTGTCACCATTGCCTTGGTTCTCCTTGGTAGCGGTTTCATTGGCTTTCTCTTCGCCCCACTTGGCTTAGGCGGTGGACTTCTTTTTGCACCGTTGCTACACTATGGTTTGGGTTGGAACATCGACGGTGCGTTGCTCATTGTTTCATTGGGACTCTCTGCAACGGTCGCTTGGGGCTCAGGTTTACGACATCGAAAGGAAGGACATGTTTCGGATGAACGATTCAAACAAAGTCTCTTTGGAGCCCTTCCCGGTGCGATTATCGGCGTAATCATTGTTGCTTCTCTAAGTGGATCTTTCGATGTGATTTTCAAATCCTTGAGTCTTGTTTTCGTAACATGGGCTATCATCAAAACACTCCGTTCAAAGCCATCTCAAACCACTGGTGAGAAGGAGCCAAACATGTTGCCATTGCGAACGGGTGTTGCTTCTGGTGGTTTGTTATCTTCGGTTTTGGCAATTGGAGCAGGTGCAATCTATGTTCCCGTTCTCCGCGCTTATGGAGGATTGGAATCAAGAAAAGCCATTGGAACAAGTCTGCACATCATGATGGTGGTACTCCCTATCTCCGTCATGACACATTTTGTTGCGCTCGATTCAACACAACGCGAGGTGTTGGAATCACATCTTCTATTGATTCTCACGTTGCCATTCGTTGTCATCGTTGCAGCAAACCTTGGTGCTCGATTTGGCATCGCTAAAATCTCTGAACAACGGATTATGCACCTATTCGTTGCCGTTCTTCTGGTTATTGGCGTACGATACGTAGTTGACTTAACATCAAAATTACTTTGATTCAGCAGGCATCGAATGCCTCAATCAGATACTCTGTGATTGGACTCGTCCAGGCCAATTCGCTGATTCCATCACGTCCTTGAAGGGCATACGCTCGAACGACATCACGTACACGAACGTTACCATCAGAGGATCTAGCTAGAATCGTCGCTGCCTTCACAGATTTCCCGGTGCCGTGTGGGTCGTACACCGTATCCAGTGCCTCTGCAAGGAACCAATCTGCTTTGCCACCTGGCTCTCCTTCGTATGTCTTCTTTGGACGTTTTGCACCAAAGAGACCGCCCGATTTGGGCTTACTTTTTGCCTTGGGTTCTGTTTTCTTTGGCTGAGACTTCGCTTTAGTTTCAGTCTTCTGTGTTGAGGTTGTTTTTCCATCAGCCTTGAATTCCTTCTCGAGTTCTGCCCGAATCTCGGATTCAAGTTTCTCCCGTAGTGCATCTTCGTTTCCAACGGCTGCAGCTTTTGCAGCACGAGCAACAGCATCATCACGTTCGTCCGTCAGAGCCTGAATGACGTTAACATAATGGCTGGCCACTTCGATCAACGCAGTTTCCATCGCCGCTTCCATCTGCATGGAAACGACATCAGAAGATGATTCTCGCCATTTTCGCCACTGCAACATGGTGTTGTTGTGGATGTCAGAACCACACTTTGGGCAGAAACTTCGCTTTGGTGGTTTCAAAACAGGGATTGCTCGCATTGCTTCTGGGTCGATTCCTTCGTGCTCGCCACTTGCAACATCGTGAATGTGAGTTGATGCATCCATCCCATGGTTCATCGCATCACGGAACATGCCCTCGGACATGTCAAGGGTTCCGGCTTGAATCATGTCCCATCCTGTTGTCCCGCGCACCACCGCACGCACTGCGGCATTTGCGGCTGGAGATTGACCGAATTCGTGCTCCTTTAAGGGAGAAATGTCTTCTCCAGCCCCATCGAAAGCTTGTCCGATATCGAAATGTTCTCCATCATCTGCAGCAGCTGCTATCCCCATTGAGATTGGGTTTGCACCCTCTTCAACACGAGCAATCATATCGAATTTCTCTGCCATTGAAAGGTCTTCACGATGTCGAATAACTTCCTTGATTTGGTTGAGGTCGTGTCCTGTCGATGTAATTGGACCCTGAACGGTCAGGTCATGGCCACAAGAGAGACAGAACTTTGCTGCTGCCTCGACTCCTGCCTCACACGTTGGGCAAAATACCCCTGCCATGTTATCGAGATGGCTCAACCTCTTTTCAACTCTTAGGGTAAAGCGGATGCTAAAGTCAAGATTCTTTCTTGTATTCAAGACATGCGTTCAGTACGTTGACAATTGAGTTCTGATCTAATTCTGTCAGAATGGTCGGTAATCTCGGTCCTCGTTCTGTTCCCATGATGCAAAGATAGAGGGCACGGTAAGCATGCCGAGGTGACATATCGAGTGATTTCGCAGCATCAGAGATGGAGGATTGGATTGTCGAAACGTGCCAGTCACATGCACCCAGATTTTCAATCAGATTCGGAAGTATGGCAACGTTATCGTCATCGAGAAGGGTGATTGCCTCAGGGTTTGGCTCTTCGAGAATTGTAATGCGAAGTTCATCGGGGAAATGTTGGGAAGCAATCCAGGTTCGCATACGATGAAGGCGATCTCTCATCGATTGAGGGATGTTGTTTCCAAGCCCGAGTGAGTTCCAGACATCATCATCCTTTGATTTGGTCTGCGCGAGCATTGCAAGATGTCGGAACGTGACCGTCGAGGTTTCCTCAAGAGGTGAAATGAGGGAAAGATCGATTGCAGTTTTCGCATCCTCAAGTGCGACACTTTGCCTTCGACTCAAACCTTCTTTCTGCATTTCTATAGAGAAATCTCGACCTGTTGTTCGTTCAAATTCATCAGCAAGATTCACCAGACCCATTCCTGTGTCAAACTCAATCGCTTTGTTTGGTTTTGTCGAAGCGACAAGGTAACGAAGGATTTCTGGTGGTACGAGTGATAGAGCTTCCAGTGGACCGATTGTATTGCCCGAAGAAGAAGACATTGCACCTTGGCCACGAAGACTGATCCATTCATACGTCAAATCTACAGGAGCATCCCTTCCGAACAATTCAACAATTTCCTTTCCAGTATCGTATGAACCACCGGCTGCACCGTGGTCTTTTCCGAAGGGTTCCATCGTAACGCCAATCCATGCCCATTTTGCTGGCCAATCAATGCGCCAAGGGAGTTTTCCTTCGCCTTTCGTGACATCGCTTGTGCCTTCATTACCCTCTGAATCGACCCATGAAACGATTGGGTCGTTCCATCCGGTTACACGTACGCCGTCGATGGAACCCTTCGAATCAATTGGATTCCAAGGAAACCAATCATCAGAAAGTTCTCTGCTCGAGACGCGTTCAATAATTTCTCGAATGTTGTCAGCATTGTTGCAAGCAATACGTGCAGTCTCCGCAAATTTCCCCGATGCATATGCGTCGAAGTTGTCAATGAATCTTGGACGAACATCAATCTGCTCAAGTGCCTGTTTGAACGGTTCAAGGAAATGGTCAGCGTAAGAGGTACCTTGGCTAAATCGTTCCATATCGGGACATCCATCCTCATCAGGAGGTGGTATTTGCTTGAGTTGATGGCCGATGTAACTTGAATACGAATCATCGAGGAAGGAATAGACCTTTCGTAGCGGATCGGCGCTGTCCACAATAAAAATGAATTCAACGTCGAGCCCTGCTTTCTTGGCAGCTTTCGTGATCATGTCACCGGTTAAAATTTCTCGGAGATGCCCAATGTGAAACTCTCCACTTGGAGTGATTCCTGTGGAGACGATGTGCTTTGAACCTCTCTCGGAGAGCCGTTGAGCGACAACATCCGACCAGTGCATGAACTCACCTCAGACAGGTACGGCACGAATCAAGCCTCGAAGTGGAACGTCGTCGACTTCATTCCGCACAGTCTTGTTCACAAGAACAAGTGCAAGTGCCACGTCACCACCGGATGCACGAATGGCCGCAATGGTGTGGCTCATCGTTACGCCACTGGATAATACGTCATCGATGATGACCACTTTCTTTCCGCCGCCAACCTGGCCGTATTTGTTCGATAGTGCACCTGCGCCCGGTTCTCCATCGACGTTTCGATGAATCGCAACTTCGACATCAAGAGCCTGAGCCACTTCATGAGCAAAGGCGATTCCATTGATCGAAATTCCAACAATCGTATCCACTTCTTCGACTTCTTCCATGACCACGTCGGCCATGATGTCTCCGATTGCAGTAATACGAGCAGGTCGAACGCCGATGGTTCGCCATCCGATGCGAACGTCTGTTGGACGCTCCGAAGTTGAATCGGTTAGGAGCCATTGGATGGTATCTTGAGAAAGGGACAATTCATCTGCAATTTGTTGCGAATTGAGGCCATCCTTCCGCAAATTCTTGGCGATGGTTTTCAACTCTTCAATACTCAGTGACATGGTATCGTGTTAAGCGAACATGCTTACCTCCATGAAGGCTTTGCATATTTTTCATCAAAGACTTGAAGAGAAAGAGGTGTCAGGCGTCATCATGACCGACTTTGATTACGAGACGTTGCTGAACCGGGCACGTGACAATATCCCAGAGGATATTTCATCTCGTGCTCGATGGCGATTGCCGGAACCTCAAATTATGATCGAAGGTTCAAACACCATTCTCCGTAACTTCACAGAAGTTGTTGGAATGATGGATCGTGATGATAATCACGTCTACCAATACATCCTGAATGAGTTGGGTACCTCTGGATCCCGCGATGGACCTCGTGCCCGCTTCAAGGGACGAATCCCTCCAAAGCGTTTGAAGAAAGCTATTGTTGGCTATGTTAACAGTTACATCAAGTGCAGTCAATGTTCTGCACCAGATACACACTTCATCAAAGAAGACCGTACCACGCTACTCAAGTGTCAAGCGTGTGGTGCGACTCGACCAGTCAAGTTGTAATCAATCCTCGAATTCCATCACCAACTTGGAATCAATCGTTCCATCTTTGAGGTGTTGAATCAAAGAATTGATATCGATTTCAGTGTTCAATCGATACCATGTTGATTCTGGATAAACAACACAAGCAATCCCATTTTCACAAAAATCTAAACATCCTGATTTCTGAATCCGAATGTTGGAGAGTTGTTCTTTGCGGGCTGCATTTTTTATGCTTGCAAGCAATTCTAGGCTCCCCCTCTTTTTGCATGATGGGCGTGCTGCACCCTCTGGGCGCTCGTGCCCGCAAATGAACACATGACGGTGATAGCCAGGAGCATCACGGCCTTTTGGGTCGCTTGGCATGATCATCCCTCAATAGCATTGATGGCTTCTGCTACATCGATATCGAGGGACGTTACTTTTCCTTCATCATGCGTTGTGAGTTCAACAACAACATATCCCCAACCAAAATGCAAATCTGCATGATGATTTTTGTGTTCACAAACATCACTAATCGCATCGACAAACGCTTTTGCTTGTGAAAAGTCCTCAAAGGAGAATTCCCGCATCAGATGGTTTTCTTGGATTGACCATCCTTCAGGGACATTCATGCCTTCATCCCCAAAGATGTGCATCATCATTGCCGGTCGTTTCTTTCTCAACCTTCTCATGCAGCGTTGATCTTCGCTTCATATCTTCACGTTCAAAGGCAAGGAGTTCTTTGTCATCGATGTACGCCGGACGTGTATGCGCAATCAAGACGATTTGAACGATGGTATCCCTTGCAATGAATCGCTGTACGCCATCACCATCAAGAATTTCGAGACTTGTCTTTCCAGATGAAATCAATCGCCCACGAACCCATGGGTCGGTGTCGGGTAGCAAAGCACGGGCATCGATGAGAATCTCAACGAGATCGTCACGACGAAGTCCATTTCGTCGTTCCAGCAAATCTCCATTATGGACTCCTTGAAGTTTCTCAAGAGAAGGAGAACCAAGGTCATTCCACAATCCAATAGCCCAATCTGGAAGGTCAACCTTGTTTGATTTCTTCGGCATGATGATGTCTGGTTGGCGACCCTACATAACCATGTGCAATTTCTTTCTTCGTCCATCGAACTGGGTGAGGGGTTCTTCAAGTGTTGACGCTCCGCTTGATTTGGGGTTCCGATGAAAGTAACGTGGCGGCAGTTACCAACGGTCTTGTTCGAGGACGAAGTGCTCGACAAGGCGTTCTCACGTGCTCGCAAAGCCGCAGACCGTGTTGAAGACCCAAATCGCGTGTTTCGGACACGTAAACAAATGACTCGAATGGTGCAAACTGCAGCAGACATTATTCATACGATGTTGACCGAGACCGTGAAGACCTGGCCTTCGTTGGATCAATCGCCACAATTTGATGTTGCTATGATTGAGGCTTGTGTTGGCACCGACGATTACCGTCACCACTTGTCGATGTTGCAATGGGGTGCTTCACAAGTCCAACGAATTGCAACCCAAAACAACCGAAAGATTGTCCGTACTGCACGTATCGAATTGATGCATGAAGCCCGGCGTGAAGCCTATGGACGCATTGGCTCAATCATGGGCAGAGTGGGGCCCTCTTTGAAATGGCTGAACAAGTCGCGTGAAATCCTGAAAGCTCTTCCTCAAATCGATAGTAGCCTCCCAGTCATCGTCGTTTGTGGCGCTCCGAATGTTGGCAAGTCTGCTTTCATCAGTGCCTTGTCCTCAGGAAACATGGAAGTCAATCATTATCCGTTTACAACCAAACAGATTCACATCGGTCACTTCACACATCGACGCCTTCAACACCAAATGGTCGACACTCCGGGGTTGTTGGACAGGCCGATGGATGAACGTAATTCCATTGAATTGCAAGCCATTGCAGCCTTGGAGCACATCGGTAGTTTGGTATTGTTCCTCATTGATCGAACCGAAACATGCGGGATGTCTTGGGAGGATCAAATGAATCTCTTGGAGGATGTTGAACGACTCTTGCCAGGTACAGAATTGTTGGTCGTAAGTTCCAAGGCCGATGCACTCAAGCCTCTTCCAAAGGATTGGGATTTCGTCAAGGAATCAGAAGAACGCTGGCGAGACAACGGTTCGCAAGGAGAGCCAAAATTGCCACTCCTCCATGATGATGAAGGCCGGCCAACCATGAGTGCGTTGGAAAACGTTGGCCTCGATGCCCTACGATTGGAAGTCGTTCGTAAAGTCAAAGCTGCGCAAGTGGTTGATCCCCTCACACTACCAGAGGGGTGGCATCGAACCAGATGAACCTACATCAAGCGGATAAAAACCGCTATGAGGTATGGAGCCGCAAAGAGGGCAAAGAAAATCAACATCCACAACCGCATTCGTTTCTTGTTCTTCTCATCATTTTCGAACTTGCTGATGCAATCTTCATTTTTGCAAACTCGTTCTTCTGCTTTGGGAGAGATGTCTATACCACAAACACGACAATGTTTGTGAGAGGGAATGTGCGCCAACGCCTTGGAACGCTTTGGCATGTTCTTGACTTTCTGCTTCACTGCGGATGCATCGACCATCAAATCACTCCGGTTGAACCAAGGTTCCCTCAAATGGGCGTCCTTCCAATGCATCTTCAATCCGACGGATGTCTCGTCCATCAAGAACGCCAATTCTTAACCCACATTCGATGGCCCAATTGACCGCAATAGGGTCAACAGCAGCGCTTTGACCAGGCTTGAGGGCTTCTTTTCCAGTTATGTCTTGGAGTTGAGTTAGCGTGAGCGTTTCAAGCGGCTCAGCATCATCATTGGTACGTGGATCAGCCGTGTAAACGTGCGATACGTTTGTTGCGATGATGACATGAGCCGCACCTGCATCACGTGCGAAAGCAACACTCACAGCATCTGTGGTATGTCCTGGCGTTGTCCCTCCCATGACGACGATGTTGTATTGCTCGAACAAGCCCGCTGCCTCGTCGGTCGTTGTTGGAACGACCTTTGCAACGTTGCAACCGATTTCAGCCAACATGGTCTGCAACACAGTTGCGTTCAATCGGGTTGCTGCAATGCCGATTTCATCGAGTTTGAAACGATCTGAGATGAGGTTTTGCGCGAGTTGAATGCCTTCTCTAGCAGGTTTTCCGCCCCCAACAACAAGACCAATTTTTTGGCCGTTCCCCTCGATGTGAACAATGGTTTGACGCAGTTGTCCAAGCCAGGTCTTGACATCATGGTCGCCGTACAGTAGCGAACCTCCAAGTGCAATGATGGTTGGTGCGACCATAGAAACGCCTCGTCAAGGCGTTTCTTATGGGTTGTCCTATCAAATCCAAGGCGAGAGTTGAAAACCCTTGGTTCGACCCCAATAGATAGGGGGTCAAACGTTGTCGGACGATGGTGAACTAGCAACGCGAAGACTTCGCCTTAAACTGGCTCTTGAGGATCTTCGAGAAATGAAGGGATTTGGCACAGAACTTGTAACAGTAATTATCCCTCCAGATCGCCAAATTAGCGATGCTCGTTCTCTTCTTCAAAATGAACACGGGCAGGCTGCAAACATCAAATCGAAATCCACTCGAAAGAATGTTCAAGGCGCCATCGAGTCTGCAATTTCATCGCTCTCTCGATTCAAGAACGCAGGTGAGCGGGGGATCGCCCTGTTTACTGGAGCAATCATCGTTGGAAACAACAAGACACGACAGACAACGGTTGTTATTGATGACCCTCCTCAACCATTGCTTTCCTTCCGTTATCGTTGTGATTCATCGTTTGAATTAACACAACTTGAAGACATGCTTGTTGACAAGCGCTCCTACGGTCTGTTTGTGATCGATCGTTCTGAAGCCGCCTACGGGATTGCATCTGGGAAGCGCATTCACGTTCAGGAACATTTGGTTTCCAACATCATGGGAAAACACCGACAAGGTGGTCAATCCGCTCAACGTTTCGAACGCTTGATTGAAGAAGCAGCCCACAATTTCTTCAAGCGAGCTACCGAACATGCTTGTTCGTATTGGTTGCCGAATCTCGAGAACATTCAGGCCATTATCATCGGTGGTCCAGGTGCTACGAAAGACTACGTAGTTCGAAACGAATATTTCCACCATGAAATTGCCAAGAAGATTGCAAAGACTCATTTCGATGTGGGTTACTCGAACGAATCAGGCGTACGCGAATTGGTGGACAATGCCGGTGCCTTGATGGGCGAAATTGAGTTGGATGCTGAGCGTCAAATCATGAATCGTTTCCTTGCGGAATTGATCAAAGCACAACCTCGTGCTACGTACGGTGAGATGATGATTCGAAAAGCGCTCGATCAAGGTGCTGTAGACACACTTCTTATTTCCGAAAGCATGCGAAAGAATTCCGTTGAAATTGAATGTGGAGCATGTGGACATGCATGGACGTCTTCGCTTTCTCGTACAGAAGAACTCCCGGAGTGTCCTTCGTGCGGAGTAGGTAATGACTCACATAAGGAACTGTCCAATACTTCTCTGATCGATGTCCTTAGTGAAATGTCGGCCAAATCAAACAGTGAAATCGCCTTTATCTCCATCGATACAGAAGAAGGTGCGCAACTTGCCCATGGCTTTGGCGGCCTCGCTGCAATTCTTCGTTATCCAATGATGTGAGGCGGTCAAATGAAATTACTTCGAGCAGAGATATTGCCTCACTTGGAGGCTATTCTGTCACAAATGGGTGTTGATAAAGCAACATGGGAATCATTGCTTCAGCCGAGTCGTGAAGCCAGTCAGGGTGATTTGACGCTGCCTTGTTTTCCTTTTGCCTCCGTCCTCAAAAAAGCACCACAAGCCATTTCTGATGACTTGGCCGAACAATTTCCATCCATCGGTGCGTTACTAAACGTTTCATCTGTGAACGGGTACTTGAACTTCACAGCAAACCCCGAATGGTTAGCAGATAACGTCCTATCGAATCACGTCCATGTTGGATCTGCTGTCAAGAATTCTGGTCGAACAGGTGAGAACGTTCTCATTGAACACACGTCAGCAAATCCGAATGGACCATTCCACGTTGGACGTGCTCGAAATGCGATATTGGGTGACACCTTGGTTCGTTTGCATAGGCTTCATGGTGATGATGTCCGAGCAGAATACTATGTCGATGACATGGGCAAGCAGGTAGGTGTTCTTGCCTGGGCTCTTGAGAATCTTTCAGAGGACGAGGTGAATGAGCTCCTTTCAGATCGAGAACCTCCCTCTGAGCGATGGTTGATGAAAGCCGACCACCAACGAGTTCGCTGGTATCAGGCGGCTCAGGTTTTGAGAAAGGACGCTGATGAGGATAGAAAGGCGCAGATTGAGAAAGAAATAGGTACACTGGTACATGCAAGTGAACACGGTGATCTCGGCGTCTTAGAATCCTTTGAATCAGCATACACGCCTGTTCTCGATGGAATGCTTGCTACACTTTCACGACTGGGTATTTCTTATGATACCTTCACGAAGGAATCGAGGTTTGTTGTTGATGGCACTGTTGCAGAATTGATGAGCACCTTGGATGCATTGGAGATCGCAGGTACTGCTGACAACGGTGCTGGCTTCCTTGATCTCGGCCAACGTGGACTCAAAGGCAAAACTGAATTTTTCTATAGAAGAGGAGATGGCTCGAGTCTTTACGCTACCAGAGACGTTGCTTACCACATGTGGAAATGGGGGGAATCGAATCGTTTGGTCAATGTTCTTGGCGAAGATCACAAGTTGCAAGCAAAGCAAGTTGGCCTTACGCTTGAAGAACTGAACCAGAAACGACCCGAAGTCTTGTTTTATTCGTTCATCAAATTACCTGAGGGCAAGATGAGTACTCGAAGGGGTAACGTGGTTTTCATGGACGATCTTTTGGAAGAGGCTCATGCACAAGCATCTGCGGTTGTACGAGAACTACGTCCTGAATACGACGATGAGAAAGTTGCCAAAATTTCTGAAGCGGTTGGTACGGCAGCGGTTCGATTTAACATCATCAAGGTTAGTCCTGAGAAAGGATTCACGTTCCGTTGGGAGGAAGCCCTGGCCTTCGAAGCTGGTTCTGCTCCGTTCATTATGTACGCACATACCCGTGCTTGCTCCATTTCCAAGCGTGCTGGTACACTTCCTACATCTCCCATTCAATGTCCATCGGTAGAATCGATGCCAGAAGGATTGGTTGAGTTGTTACGATTGATGTGTACGCACAACGATGTCCTCGAACGTGCCGTTCGAGAACAGAAAGCGCACTTGTTTGCACTCCACATGCTCGAACTCGCAAATGCATACAATGGATTCTATCGAGATTGTCCAGTCGTCAAAGATGGGGAAGTTGATGGATTCGCTTATTCGATCAGTGAAATGGCTCGTGAACTCATGCGCTCTGGTCTTGAGGGATTGGGAATCACACCAATCGAGGAAATGTGATTCTTTTCCTTATCAATAAGTGGACTCGTACATCGACTGCGTCACTGTATCCGGATGTTCATCGATTGAAGCAAGTACATCAGCTCCAATGGTTCGTAACTCATTGTACGCTTCTTCAATCTCTTTGACTTGCTTCAGGAAACGTAGCGGTGGCCACCCACAATCAATGATTTCGGGATCCACGGTACTCTGTTCAATCCATGCAGAGCATTGCGATCCATAACATAAAGCCGAGAGATGTTCGAAGTCAACCCAGAAGGTCTTTCGTTGACATACTGGGCAAACCTTTCCTTCCAGTTTGGCCAATACCGTCATGCCATCTTCTCCGACAACATCAACATCCCATGCGATGATTGTTGCTTGTTCAAGATTCATTTGCTCGCTCTTTCCAAGGAACGTTTTCATCACTTCCCATGCGATTTGCTCCGTACTAAAACAGCCCATGCCGATTGCGTTTCCGTCCGCCTCAAGGACGGATGGAACATAGACTCGGCTCGGAGAATCCATGGCATGTCTTGGAGCCTCAGGCCTTTGAATCCTCCCATTTGGGGAAAGGAAAATCAACGATTCCAGGTGTATTCAATGAATGGCAATCCGCCAGGATGAGGGAGCGGTGCTTCTGGCTTTTCGATTCGAACAAACACGGTTTCAACGTTCTCAGAGGATTGAACCATCTCGGCAATTCGATGAGCCATCGTTTCAAGCAAGCGAATTGGTTCAGAATTCAAGACAACAGTATCGACGGCTTGTTGAAGTTGAGCATAATCAACCGTGGTTCCGATCTTCCCCTCTTCCACTGTGCTGGAAAGATCGACACGTATGGAGATGTTGAACGGTTGAGAGTTCAGATGTTCCTCATCGTAAAATCCGTGTACACCGTGAACGAGATAATCGTCTAAGCCAACCGAGATGGGCATGTCGCTCACTCCTCATCGCGTTCATGAACCCATATGAGATGGTATCCAAATTGGGTTTTGACCGGTGTTGAAACCGTTTTGAGAGGGGTGCTCCACACGGCCTCCTCAAACTCGCGAACCATGTTCCCTTTTCGGAACCAACCGAGATCGCCGCCACGCTGAGAGGATGGGCAGGTCGATTTCTTGCGAGCAAGTTTTTCAAAATCCTTGAGTTTTGCAATCTTCTCAGAGAGTTGAACTGCTTCTGATTTTGAAGCGACCAAAATGTGCGAAGCGTGTGCGCTTGGTTTTACCATGAACAACCCACTCGCACTGCCTTCTTGAACTCAACGCTCATTCAAAGACAGGCCAAGCGAGGTGACGGATGTAGGTTCCATAAGCGATGACGGATACGCCAAGGGACTCCTCATTGAATCGATCCATAGTGTCCGCATAGGTGTGATATTCCCAAGATCCTGACCCATAACAGACCAACGCGTTTCCTGTTACTCCATCGGGAAGGTCGTACACGAAGGGGCCATGGTCGGAATTGTAGGGCATCCCGTCAGGTTCACCTTGTGCTCCTTGATACAACCCAGTTGATACAGAATACTTCGAGAAGAGATCTTCTCGCTCTTTCTCAAGTACATCGAGAACATCTTTTATCGCATCAATGTCTTCTTTTGAGTTCGAGAAGAATCGAAGACTGTTGCCGCGAGTTGCGGGGTCAATGTCAACATGGTTCATGTCCAAGTTCACGTACAAACGAAGGTTTCTTGCAAGTTCGTTGGCGTTTGCACCGACATAGGCTTTGCTGCCCCAGAGTCCTTCTTCTTCTCCGCCCCATGTACAGAAGCGAAGCGTGTACTCCGGTGTTCCAGTCTCATTGGCAATCATAGCAATCTGGCGAGCCATCTCAAGAACGCTTGCGGTTCCCGATGTGTCATCCACTGCTCCCTGTGCATGATACACCGTATCGTGATGCGCCCCTACGATAATGAGGTCTTCGCTCTTGCCGTAGAGTGTGCCACATGGAACACTTACAGAAAGTTCACCAGCATTATCGACATCTGAAAACAATCGCAAAAATGCACCTTGAGAAGCCAACTCAAGCATTTGATTTCCAGTCTTGTTGGAGACGGCAATGAACGGAATGTCTTCCGGAATCGAACCACTGTTGGCTGCCTTCATCTCATCGACTCGAATTGATTTGAAAATCGGGATGCAATCATCAGCAACGATTTGTCCACAATTGGATTGATTGTTGATTCGGAGAATAGCGGCCAACCCGAATTCTGCTGCTTTGATGTAGATTCCCGTATTTCCATCAATGCTGCTGCCGCCACGAATGATACCGACCTTACCCGATGCATCAGTCCATAATCCGTCGTTCGTTCCGTCATCAAGATCGATTAATTCCATTTCTTGACCGAATTGGATGTCAGCAGAACCGGAATATCCTTGCAGAACAAAATTGGTTCGGTGATCGAATGTTGTTATTTGGGCTCCTGCACCGGAGTTGCAAGAGGCCCCCGTAACTGGAGCGCCGAAGAGTCCGCCTGCAGGTGGTATGCACATTGAGAGAATTGGTGCGTTGTTGATGGCAAACATCGGGACAGGATAGGTATTCAATTGTGGCGAGTATCCCATTTCAGTAAGGTTATCCAGAATCATTTGTGCACCAGCTGCCTCTTCTGGACTTCCAGACATACGGCCTTCCCATTCTGGGTGTCCCAGATTGACGAGTTCTTGCGCATACCAGCGTGCTTGACTTGCATCAAACCCAATCGGCTGGTAGACAGGTTCATCTTCACCAAATCCAAGGATGGAGGGATTGAAGACAACGACCATGAGAAGGAGAACTGCGGCGACAGAGCCAGCCGTCTGAGCGAGGCTAAATTGGCCAATGACCTGCCGACTCCAAAACGAGCTGCCCAACTCAATGGTCTTCGCCTCATCGGCGACGCGAAGTCGTTCAACGAGTTCCGCTTTCTTTCCTGATTTTGAGAGGCCTCGTTCTCCGAGCATTGATTTGAGTTGCTCAACCGTCAAAGATTCAAGCGAATCACCGGTGCTCATGGATACCAACAAACTGTCTGCTCATTTGAACCCGTTGGCTTCTTGTGTTTCATTCATCCAACTCTTCGCCAGTCCAACGCTTGCCGATGGTATGCTCGAGACCGATTTGGTCAAGGATACGAGCAACAACGAAGTCGACCATATCATCGATGGATGTTGGATGATTGTAGAATCCAGGTGATGCTGGAATCACGACGGTGCCCCAACCTGATAGTTTAGCCATGTTTTCAAGGTGGACTGTTGCATATGGTGCCTCACGTGGTACAATGATGAGTTTGCGCTGTTCCTTCATGGCAACAATGGCAGAGCGTGTAATGAGATTGTCACCGATACCTGCTGCGAGTTTTCCGAGCGTCGTTCCAGAACAAGGACAGATGACTACAGCGTCAATAGGGGCTGAGCCTGAAGCAGACTTCGCACCGATGTTGGCTTGTTCCTCGAGGATGGCACCAGTCTCTTCTGCAAGCGCCTCTGGAGTTGTATCGCATTCATGCTTGAGTGTGATGCGTCCTGAATCACTAACAACGAGTCGAATGCCGACACCAAGTTCGTTCAGTGCCTGCGCAAGACGAACGCCATAGATGGCACCACTCGCCCCTGAAATCCCGAGAACGACCTCTCCCATGATATCAAATCCAGCCATTCTCATATATGCACTTGTTTGTTTCCTCACATTCAATGTCTGTCCAAAATGGTTGAGATTGACTGTAGTAAAGCATGTTCGAGCTGTTGTCTTGTAACCCTCGTTCCTAAATTGGAGAGTGATGTTGTTGTCGCCTCTGTAAGGCCACACCCAGCGAGGTTCTCTACTCGACCATTGGGCGTGTCATAGTTGATTGTAAACCCGTGTCGACTAACCCATCGAAGAAAGGACAATCCAATACTACAGATCTTCTTGTCATCGACCCACACGCCCTGCATACGCTCGTCTCTGTATCCTACGATATCGATGCTCTCCAATCCAGCAATGACCCATGATTCAATTTTTGAAATGATATCGGCAACAGATTTCTCATCATCCTTGTTCCAATGGATGATAGGATAGACAACGAGTTGGCCAGGGCCGTGCCATGTAAGTCCTCCACCACGGTCAACAGGGTGACTCCTATAATCAGAAGGTGGAGCAATCCCATCGTTTCGAGCACGAGGTCCTACGGTGACAATTTCTGGGTGTTCCAAAAAGAGTATCGTGTCTGGAATCTCTTCATTGATCCGTTGTTTTTGCAATGCCGACATTAATTCCAGTGCATCAGTATATTCTACGATGCCAAGAATACGAATATCGACGGATTGCATGCTCGTTCCTCAATACTGTCCGGAAGAGCCGAAACCGCCTTCTCCACGCTCTGTTGATTCCAGTTCATCAGGGGCGACTTCTTCAATACGAACGAGTGGAACTGGAGCAAACAACATCTGCGCAACACGCTCTCCCTTGCTAACAGTGAACGAATCACCTTGGCCAATCCAGGTTGCGAGTACTTTGAGCTCTCCCCTGTAATCAGAATCAATCGTACCTACTCCATTTGGAAGAATCATACCTTTCTTTCCAAGAGACGATCGACAACGAATTTGTCCCTCCCATCCCTCTGGAATAGCACAAGCAAGTCCCGTGGGTATCATGACCGATGCGCCTTTGACGACCTTTGTTTCTTCAAGTGCGTACAAATCCCACCCTGCAGCTTGTGCACTTCCTTGTGTTGGAAGTTGGGCATTTACGTTCAGTTTTGCGAATTTGATATGGATTGTGTTTCGCATGGTTTTGCCTCTCCTCGGTGGTTCAAGGAGTCTTTGATTCTATTCCAGTGGAAACAGAGGTAAAATTCGGCTGAAAAATATCACTCCTACTTTCAAAAAAATCGGTACTTATACAAATCGGTCGGAAAAACCAGATTCTTGGCGCAGTCCCTCACTTCCAACCCTCTTGAAAACAGGACTTTATGTGTCATTGGCATGCACATATTTATGTGCCATCTCGGATGGAGGACAAACTCCAGCGCGTTGGTGGAAGGTGACAATATGGTAATCGAGCATAACCGAAATGATGATGGAATTGAGATAGACCTCTCGCGAGAACACATCGAGCCAATGCTTCAAGAAAACTTGGATCGTTTCGTTTTGTTCCCAATCGAACACGATGACATCTGGGGGATGTACAAGCAACACGCTGCATCGTTCTGGACTGCAGAAGAGATTGACCTTGCAGAGGATATGAAGGACTGGGAGCAACTCAACAAAGACGAGCAACACTTCCTCAAGCACGTTCTTGCCTTCTTTGCTGCGAGCGATGGTATTGTCAACGAGAACCTCGTTGTCAATTTCTCAAACGAAGTTTGCTGGGCCGAAGCTCGTGCCTTCTACGGTTTCCAGATTATGATGGAAAACATTCACGCTGAGACCTATTCTCTCCTTATTGATACATACATCAAAGATTCAAACGAGAAGAATCACTTGTTTAAGGCGCTTGAAACAGTACCTTCAGTTAAACGCAAAGGTGACTGGGCGCTTCGCTGGTTGTCCCGCAAGCGAGGTTCTTTTGCAGAACGATTGGTTGCTTTTGCTGCTGTCGAGGGGATCTTCTTTTCGGGTTCGTTTTGTGCCATCTTCTGGCTCAAGAAGCGTGGTTTGATGCCTGGACTGACGTTTTCAAATGAATTGATCAGCCGAGATGAAGGATTGCACTGTGACTTTGCCTGCTTACTGCATAGTAAACTCGAGCGACCAACGCCTGAGAACGTCATTCACCGCATTATCGCAGAGGCTGTTGAAATTGAAATCGAATTCGTTACCAGTGCTCTCCCTGTCAATCTCATTGGAATGAATGAAGATTTGATGAAGCAATACATTCAATTCGTTGCCGACCGACTGTTGATCTCTCTAGGTGCATCGAAGTTATATGATGTCAGCAACCCGTTCCCATGGATGGAGATGATTTCCATGCAAGGTAAGACCAACTTCTTCGAGAAGCGAGTTGGCGAGTACCAAAAATCCGGTGTCATGGACGGTGCTTCCCTAGGAAGTGTCCAACAGCGGTTTTCCATGGACGAAGACTTTTGAACCGACCGCGAACAAAGGGAGATACGCACGCACCGAAACAAGCAGGAGATGAGGCAAAATGACCATGCAAGTTGTAAACAGAAAAGGCGAAAGGGAGGATGTGCGTTTTGATGCAATTCTCGACAAACTACGACGTTTGGCTGAAGGGCTCGATCCTACTTGGGTCGATCCTGCTAATCTGACTAAACTGACTATCGAAGGACTGTACGATGGTGTAACGACCCGAGAACTTGATCAACTTGCTGCAGAAACCGCTGCCTCACTGGTTTCGCAACATCCTGATTACAGCAAACTCGCTGCTCGCATCTGTGTGGATGATCTTCACCGTTCAACCAAGGATGTGTTTACGGACGTCATTACAGACCTTCGAGAATACATCGATCCAGAATCAAAAAAGCATGCCCCTCTGATTTCAGAAGAAGTCTACGATGTCATCATGGCGAATGCTGAAGTGTTGAACAACCATATCGATTATAATCGTGATTTCAATTACGACTATTTTGGATTCAAGACACTTGAACGCTCATACCTCCTTCGCCTTGACGGTGAAGTTGCAGAGCGACCACAACACATGCTGATGCGTGTCGCAGTTGGTATCCACCACGGTGACATCGAAAAGGCACTGCAAACCTACGACCTGATGTCAAATGGTTACTTTACACACGCTACGCCTACATTGTTCAACTCTGGCACTCCTATGCCACAGATGTCTTCCTGTTTCCTCTTGACGATGCAAGATGATTCCCTTCACGGCATCTACGATACGCTCAAGCAATGTGCGTTGATCTCAAAGTCTGCTGGTGGAATCGGACTCTCTATTCATCATGTCCGAGCAAAGGGTTCCTACATCAAGGGAACCAATGGTACTTCGAACGGAATCGTTCCAATGCTCCGTGTTTTCAACGACACAGCTCGCTACGTCGACCAAGGCGGTGGCAAGCGAAAGGGTTCGATTGCGATTTATCTCGAACCATGGCACCCTGATTTGATCGAGTTCCTTGATCTCCGCAAGAACCACGGTAAGGAAGAAATGCGTGCTCGTGATTTGTTCTACGCTCTTTGGACACCTGACTTATTCATGCAACGTGTCGAAGCCAATGCTGATTGGTCCTTCTTCTGTCCTAACGAGTGTCCTGGATTGCAAGATGCGTATGGCCAAGAATTCAAAGAACTCTACGAGTCCTATGAGGCACAAGGCTTGGCTCGAAAGACCGTTCCTGCTCGAGAAGTATGGGACAAGGTCGTTGAAGCCCAAATCGAAACAGGTACACCATACATGCTCTACAAGGATGCTGCGAACCTTAAGTCCAACCAGAAGAACTTGGGAACCATTCGCTCCTCCAACCTCTGTACAGAGATTATGGAATACACCTCTGCAGACGAAGTCGCTGTGTGCAACCTAGCATCGATCGCTCTTCCAAAGTACGTCGAGAACGGTTCGTTCAATCATGAACTCCTCTTCGATGTGACCTACCATGCAACAGGTAACCTCAACCGAGTCATCGATGTGAACTACTACCCTGTTGAAGAAGCTCGCAACTCCAACATGCGCCACCGACCGATCGGTCTTGGTGTTCAAGGGCTTGCAGACACCTTCGCTATGCTAGGTATGGCATTTGATAGTCCTGAAGCACGTGCACTCAACAAGGAAATTTTCGAGACCATCTACTTCGCTGCATGTACTGCATCCAAAGACGCAGCCATCGTTGACGGAGCATATTCAACCTTCGAAGGATCTCCTGCATCCCAAGGAATTCTCCAATTCGACCTTTGGGGTATGAACGAGCACTCAGGCCGATGGGACTGGGATTCACTCAAGACAGAAATCATGGACAAGGGGATGCGAAACTCACTCCTCGTTGCTCCAATGCCAACCGCTTCAACATCCCAGATTCTCGGAAACAACGAGTGCTTCGAAGCGTTCACATCGAACCTCTACGTTCGACGAACACTGTCTGGTGAATTCATCGTTCTCAACAAGCACTTGGTCAACGATCTTATTGCTGCTGGACTTTGGAGTATGGAATTGAAGGACGAAATCCTCCGACACAAGGGATCCATCCAGGCTATTGAAGGCATTCCAGACAACATCAAGGCTTTGTATAAGACGACTTGGGAAATCAAGCAAAAGCATGTCCTTGACATGGCTGCAGACCGTGGTGCTTACATTGACCAAAGCCAGTCGATGAACATCCACATGATCGATGCCAACGCAGCAAAGGTCAGTTCGATGCACTTCTATGGCTGGAAATCTGGTCTCAAGACAGGTATGTATTACTTGCGAACCAAGGCTGCTGCTGATGCGATTCAATTCACGGTTGAGAGCAAGGCAAAGAACGATCCAACGGTCAACGGACTTGCAGAGCGTGCTGAATTGACCAGCATGGAAGAAATCGCTTGCAGCCTTGACAGTCCTGATGATTGTCTCAGCTGTGGTGCTTGAGTTTATTCTCGGCAAGCATCAAATAATTGCCCAACGTAGGGTTGGCTATGACCAAAAGAGTCGTTCTTGTATCAGTTTTACTTCTTCTCGTAGGATTGTCTGGCTGTATTGGAGAATCTGAATCAGGTAGTTCAACACAATCTGCATCCCAAGTTGTTACACTTGAAATCATCAATGATTGTGAAAATGCGGAAGTTCACATCCAGTCAACAACCCTCGCGAACGGCTCGACAATGGATACAATCCTAGGGATCAATGTTTCAGTCTATCATGCAATTTACACGCCCGATGTCTCAACGCTTTCTTTCGGCTATGATCTCAATTTAGATGGTAGCGTAGATGTGTATGATAACACATCAAAAGGAATCAATAACCTCTCAATTCCAATAACAGAGTTTGAATCATTAGGCCAAAGTTTCTTTCTCACCTCAATTGCAGCAATCGCAACGAATTCAGGTGGAATCGCAACCCAAATCGTGCATGTTTCAAATAACTGTGAATCTCTGTCCGGAGTAAACCTAGCAAATTTGAACTACATACACGGAGATTTCTCCATGTATGATTTTGCTGTAACCGAAGCTGCAGGATCACCAACAACCGCTGGTGGCGAAGAAATCGTCTACATTGCAATGGATGCTGGTGACGATCTATCGTGGGCTACTGTCATCGTACAGTTGTCTGACGGTGGTTCCTACACCGAGTGCACCAACCCTGACCAAGCAGCTGACACTGGCTGTGCAGTCTCTGACAATGGCGACGGAAAGTGGGCCTTTGGAGAGGAAGTCACAATCAGTGAAGGATCCGATGACATCTGTGCATCTGCATGCAGCGTTCAGGTTAAGATTCTCGACCGTGCGAGCAACAAGCTCATCTACGAGTCGACCGTTACTAGTGTGGCTTGAACCACGTAAAATGAAATGTGGTGCTTGATTAAACCTCTACAATCTGTTGTAGTAGGTGCTACCAGAACCGTCATTCCACAATTCGAACTTGATTCCTCGATCTTTGAGTGATTGCTCCAACTGACCGTTTCTGATGAAATCGCGAATTGCAGTTCCATGATTAAATCCATGAATGAATTTCAGCGTTACGTCACGTTCAGCGTATCGACACTCCTCAATGATTTTCTCTCTTGCTTGATGAACTCCAAGATTGTGCAGGTCGAATTTGTTGATTGTTGAACGTGGTGACTTGTTCTGGGAAAGAGAGAAATTTCCTCTGTTATGATTTTGTTTATTCCGCTTTGATGAGTTGTTCTTTCCACGACGGCCGCCATTGAGAAATCGATCAATATCCGAATGGCGTCGGTTACCCATGGAATCACTCTATTACCCTCAAAGACGAGTGTATATCAATGTGTAGATTGGATAGTTAGTCCAGTTCACATCGAATGAATCGCATGCCCAAGTGTTGCGAGAACACCTTCATGGGTCATTTCGGTCATCGTTGGGTGAGCGTGAATTGTGTGTGCAATGTCTTCCAGAAGTGCACCCATTTCGATGGCTAATGTCCACTCACCAACAAGTTCGCTGATATGTGTTCCTACGCCTTGGATTCCAAGAATACGGTGATCGTCTTCACGAGCTGTGACACGAATGAATCCGGCCGTTTTTTCTGCTTCTTGGGTGAGTGCACGACCGTTTGCAGCCAATGGGAACTTGCCTGTAATGACTGGATGCCCTGCTTCTTTAGCCTCATCAGGTGAAAGACCTACAGAGACAACCTCTGGTTCTGTGAAGACAATAGCTGGAACAGCTGCAGGTTCATATGCTCGGTTGTGACCTGCAAGAATTTCAGCAACCATTTCGCCCTGGAAGGATGCAACGTGTGCAAGCATTTCGCCTAAATCACACACATCTCCAATGGCATAAACGCCCTTCATGTTGGTCTCACACTTGTTATTCACTTTGACAAATCCGCGTTCATCGAGAGCAACACCTGTCGGAGCAAGCGCTGCACTCATTGGCCGACGACCAACGGTCACGAGTACCTTGTCAACTGTGAGTCGTTCAGGATCTGTTCCTTCTTTGGCATCTTTTGGTGTGTAGAGAAGATCAACACTTCCGTCCTTGTTTTCTTCAATGCCTTTGGCGAAGACCTTGGTATGGACAGCAATCTTTTGCTTTTTGATGGCGATTTCGAGTGGTCGTCGAAGTTCCTTGTCAAAGATTGGAAGGACGGAATCCATGGCTTCCACAATCGTGACCTCGCTTCCGAGCATGCGGAAGGTGATGCCAAGTTCGAGACCAATGTAACCTCCACCGACGACAGCGACTCGCTTTGGTAGTTCTTGCAGAGAAAGAGCTTCTTTGGAAGAGATGACATGGTCGCCATACTTCATGAACGGAAGTTCGATTGGAATCGAACCGTTTGCAAGAATGACGTTTTCTGCTTGAATGAGAAGAGCGTCCTTACCTTTTCCGACCTTGACCGTCTTTGCATCTTGGAATTCTGCCCATCCATGAACGAGTTCAACACCTGCATTCTTGAGAAGTGCTTCAACACCCTTGTTGAGTCGATCGACGATTCCATCTTTCCAGGCAACAGTATCTGCCATCTTGAGTTCTGCAGGACCTGGGATGCTAATCCCCATGTGTCCGCCTTCCTTTGCATGGTCTGCAAGTTTGTGGAATGAGTGTGCTGCATGAATGAGTGCCTTTGAGGGGATACATCCCCGAATCAGACAAGTTCCACCTGCTCGTTGGCCTTCAACAATGACGGTATCCATGCCTAGTTGACCTGCACGAATTGCAGCAACGTATCCCCCTGGCCCTGCGCCAATGACCAAAACTTTGCAATTACGAGTCTTCATTCAAACACCTCACATGAAGATGGTTGCTGGGTGCTCCAGCATCGACTTAAGCAATTGAACGAGACTTGCACCATCATGGCCATCAACAACACGGTGATCCCATGAGGATGAGAGGTTCATGATTCGGCGTACTTCGACTCTGCCATCGATGACGACAGCTCGATCCTTTGCATTGTGGACGCCTAGAATACCGACTTCTGGCTTGTTGATGATTGGTGTTGCTCCAAGACCGCCCATTCGTCCAAGGCTGGTGATGGTGAATGTGGAACCTGTGAGTTCGTCAACACCTGCTTTTCCGTCGCGAGTCGCTTGAGTAACTCGACCCATTTCGGCTGCAGCAGACCAAATGTCCATTGCTTCAACGTGCTTTACGACAGGAACGTAGAGTCCACGGTCGGTCTGTGTTGCAATGCCGAGGTGAACAGCTTCATGTCGAGTGACTACACCTGCCTCATCATCGAACAAAGCATTGCATTCTGGACGTTGTCCAAGTCCCTTGACAAGAGCGAGCATAATGAACGGCAGGTAGGTGAGTTTTGGTGCACCTTCTGGTCGAGTTGCGTTGAGATGTTGTCGTAGGGATTCAAGTTCGGTCACATCAACTTCTTCGAAGTATGAGAAATGTGGAATGGTGCTGTACGATGCCATCATGGAGTCAGCAATCTTTCGACGCAGACCGATGACCTTGATTTCCTCAGTACCCGTCTTTGCCACCTTTGCAGAACTACCCATTGGCATGGCCGAAGTGGCTCGGGATGCTCCACCGCTAAGGTGGACATCGAGGTCCGCATGCGTGATTCTACCAGCAGGGCCAGAGCCAGCAACGTGGTACAGATCCACTCCAGCATCACGTGCTCGCTGCCGAACAGCAGGTGCAGCAAGTGGTTTGGTACCTGGTGTGCGCTCAACCACAGGTCCTGCGACCGCTACGGGTTCAGGGGCTGGTGTGGGTTCAGGTGCTGGAGCAGGTTCTGGTTCTGCAACAGGTTCTGGAGTTTCCTCAACTGCCGGAGCAGCAGGCTCAGGTTCGCTTGCTGAAGCATTACCATCGCCCTCAACTTCGAATTCGATACAGACAACGCCGACGGGTAGGATGTCACCTGCCTCGCCGATGATGTTCGTAACGGTTCCATCGCATGGTGCTGGAATTTCGACAGTCGCCTTATCCGTCATGACCGAAAGAATCGGATCGTCTTCCTTGACGGTGTCACCAACAGCGACCATCCATTCGACGACTTCACCTTCAACAACGCCTTCTCCGATATCTGGTAGTTTGAATGCAAATGTTCCCATGTTTATTCCTCCTGTGTTTTCTTTATGGCTTCAGCAATGCGCTGAGGACTTGGCAAATAATCCCATTCCGTTGTGTGAGGGAATGGCGTGTCCCATCCGGTAACACGTTGAATTGGAGCCTCGAGGTGGTAGAAGCATCGTTCCTGAACGGATGCGCTCATCTCTGCACCGAATCCACTTGTCTTTGGTGCTTCGTGAACGATGACGCAACGTCCGGTTTTCTTGACGGAGTTGACAACAGTATCCCGATCCCAAGGAACCAGTGTTTGCAAGTCAATGAGTTCGCAATCTATTCCAGAATCCTTGATCGCTTGTTCTGCAACGTGAACCATCGTTCCATAGGCAATGACGGTACAAGCAGAACCCTCGCGAACAATTCGTGCTTGCTCGAGTGGAACAATGTAGTGGTCTTCAGGAACATCCGCATCGGGGTGTCCATTCCAAGTTGGGACATTGTGTGGGTCGCCATAGAATGGTCCACGATAACATCGCTTCGGTTCAAAGAAGATAACAGGGTCGTTGCATTCAATGGATGCGAGCAACAATCCTTTTGCGTTGTATGGTGTTGAACAGTAAACAACCTTCAGTCCTGGAGTGTGCGTAAACTGCGCTTCAGGTGACTGAGAATGGTGGTGACCGCCTTTGATACCCCCACCCGCAGGTGTTCGAATGGTCACAGGAGAGGAAAATTCTCCACCAGAGCGGTGTCGTAGTTTTGCAATTTCGTTGACAATTTGATCGTACGCTGGGAAGATGTAATCTGCAAATTGAATCTCTGCAACAGGCCGAAGTCCATTCAGACCCATACCCATGGCGATGGCAGCAATGCCTCCTTCTGCAAGGGGAGAATCGAAGACACGGTGTGGTCCGTATTCCTTCTGAAGCCCTTCAGTGACCCGGAAAACACCGCCAAAGTAACCGACATCCTCTCCAAAAATGACGACGTTTGCATCTTGCTTCAGTGCGATAGAGAGCGCTGAATTCAGCGATTTAATCATGTTCATATCTGGCATGATCTCACTTCCCTAACTCCTCGCGCTGCTCCTGGATGTGCCAAGGGACGGTCTCGTAGACCTCTGTGAAAATCGTTGAAGCAGGTGGATAAGGTCCTGATGCCAAGTCGCCAAATTCACAGGCTTCCTTGTATGCAGCCATGACTTCATCATCGATCTTTTGAGCGAGCGCCTCATGCTTCTCTTCATCCCACTCGCCGATAAGAACGAGGTGTTCCTTGAGTCGCTGAATGGGATCGCCTCCTGGCCAACACGAAGCTTCGTCATTGGGACGATAGGCAGACGGGTCATCGGACGAGGAGTGTGCACCTGCTCGGTATGTGTAGACTTCAATGTGGGTTGGTCCCATGCCAGCGCTTGCCCGATCTCGAGCCCACTTTGTGATACTGTACAGGGCGAGGAAGTCGTTCCCATCGACACGGAATGAAGGAATATCGTAGGCGAGTCCACGCTCTGCGAAGGTGCGGCCACCTGTTGCAAGGTTTGCGTGCGTTGAGATGGCCCATTGATTGTTCACGACGTTCAGAATCACTGGTGGTTTGAAGGTCGAAGCGAAATTCAAAGCGTAATGGTAGTCGCCTTGCGCAGATGTTCCATCACCAAGCCATGAGATGCACACTTCGTCCTTGTTTTGGTATGCGCTTGCCATGGCAACGCCAACGGCTTGAGAGAATTGGGTGCCCACAGGTGATGAAATCGAAATAAATCGTCCTTCTTTGTAGGTATAGTGGACTGGCATTTGTCGTCCACGAACATTGTCTTCTGTGTTGCCAATGCAGTGACAAATCATGCTGACCATGTCACGGCCACGAACGAATTGAGCGCCTGGTTGACGGTAGGATGGGAAGACCCAATCTTGCGTCTCAAGCGCCATGGTTTGGGCGATGGCAACCGCTTCTTCTCCAAACGACCGCATGTAAAATGAAAGTTTACCAGTGCGTTGCATCTTGATCATCCGGTCGTCGAAGATCCGTAGTCTCATCATGTATTCGAGTCCTTGAATCAATTCACTTGCATCGAGTTTGGGATCCCATTCGCCCTTTGCCTCGCCTTTGTCGTTCAACACGCGAAGCAGACCGCGAGCGTGTGGAGCCGTATCGTCGGAGGTGCAGGTTGCGGGTTCAGGTCGCCAAAGGTCTCCCGGTTGTTCCTTGAAGGCACCTCCAAAGTCAGCATCCTCTCCCGGACGGAACGGTGGTATTCCGATGGTGTAAGGTGCCGTCGTAGCCGTCATTCGCTCCGTCATTGTTCCACCTCACTATGACTCGGCATTAAGGTATGTTGGTCGGTTGGTTTGGGCTGAACAAGCACGTATGCGCCGGGCATTTCTTCTGTATTGTTTTCATCAAGCGTTTTTCGCATCAACAATCCTGCCTTGTAGGATGAGCGAACCAAAGGTCCACTTGCAACGCCCGAAAAGCCCATTTCGATGGCCTTCTGCGCCCATACATCGTAGAGTTCAGGTTCTGGGAATCGGTCGATGGCGAGGTGATTCTTTGATGGTGCAAGATACTGTCCGATGGTAAGTAAATCGACTCCGGCATCACGCAGTAATTGCATCGCTTCAACGATCTCTTCATCAGTTTCTCCGACACCAACCATCAGCGACGATTTGGTTAGCATTTCCGGACGAAGTCGTTTTGCCTCTCTGAGAATCGATAATGACTGTTGAAATGATGCTCGAGGGTCGCGAACAACGGAATCAAGTCGTGGTACGCACTCAACGTTGTGAGCGAACACAACCAATGGGCTGTCGTGGAGGAGATGCGCTAAGTCCTCAAGGTCGCCTGCAAGATCGGAGCACAACAACTCCAAACTTACATCCGGGCATCGTTCGGCGACTGCTGCAAGACATTGCTTGTAGTGATCGGCAGCAGAATCCTCCAAATCATCACGGTTGACGACGGTGATGACGGCATGTCGAAGATTCATTGAGGCGACGGCATCGGCCAGATGTTGTGGCTCATCGACATCCAACGGAGGAGGAGCCTTTCGTGTTCCAACTGCACAGAAACGACACCCTCGAGTGCATTCCTTTCCAGCAATCATGAACGTTGCATCCCCGCTTGACCAGCAATCGTGAATGTTGGGGCATTTTGCCTCTTGACAAACTGTGTGAAGTTGATTGTCTTTTACAGCGTCCATGGTATCGTTGAACATGGCTTGCTGTGTACCAGATGGCAACTTTGTTCGGAACCATGGGGGTAAGCGAGGTCGTGCTGCTTTTTGACTTGCCATTTTGAGATTCTTGGCCATCCTTCGTCCCCCCTGTTGCTGGCCACATGAATGAACATGAAAAAGGTGTGCAGGCAAGCAATTCGAGGTTTTGCAAGGATACGAGCCTATATGTGTGAGGAAGATGAGCAGATTTCATGCCAGCCAAGGTTTGCCTCGTGACCGGCAGTGGTCGTCGTATCGGTGCTTCCATCATTCGAAAATTTGCTTCGGAAGGTTATGCAGTTCTCATTCACGTCTCAACGTCTGTTGAAGCGGGGGAGTCACTCAAATCTGAACTCATTGAGCAAGGCTGGAAGGCCGATGTCATTAGGGCGGACTTGTCGAGTCAAGATCAAACAAAGCAGTTGATTGAAACGGTCGAAAACCATCCGTTCGTTCAAGAACGTCAAGGGTTGGATGTTCTTGTTCACAATGCATCGGTCTATAGCCAAAAGCCCGTCGAAGATTTAACACTCGAAACGATGCGATTTCTCAATCGATTGCATGTTGAGGCGCCCCTACAACTCTCACAAGGATTCGTCCATTTACTGTCCTCCGTTAACGGGTCGATTATTGGAATGACTGATACATCAGCTGGGAAAGCCTGGAAACAACTTTCTCATTATACCTCAAGCAAGGCAGGACTTCGCCAATTGATGTTCAATCTTGCAGGCGAATATGCGCCCAATGTTCGTGTGAACTGCGTTGCGCCAGGCGCAATTCTTTCCGCAGATTGGGAGCATGAACATTTCAACAAGATTGTAGAATCCATTCCACTCAAGCGTTCTGGCAATCCAGGTGATGTCGCAGGCGCAGTGTACTTTTTTGCCAATTCTCCTTACCTCACCGGGCAAGAATTGTTTGTTGATGGTGGATGGGCTCTCAATTCTTCGTAAGGATTTCATACAGGTTCGAAGTCCCAACGCCATCGAGGTGGCTGAGGTGGTCAAAGGCGCCGGGCTTAAGATCCGGTCCCAGATGGGTTCGAGGGTTCAAATCCCTCCCTCGATACCAAAATCACGTTCTTGAAACATAGTTGTCTGAACAATTCATGCAAAACCGTTTAACGCCTGCTCGCTTCCCCTACGACGAGGGATGTCATGACTATGTCTTCCAATCGCCTTGTGTATGCGGTATTGATTTCGCTTTTTTTGGCCGTCGTTCCGATGAACAATCCGGTCGAAGTGCTCTCTGATGATGCAACAATCCAGCCTGTCGGCGGTGTTCTTGAGGACTATGAGTTGTACCTTGATGATGGTACATCCCTGACGACGATTGAACCATCTGGGAGTTATGATGAAACGTCCTTGCTTGGCTCCGGTGTTGTTTTCCAAACGGAAGAATTGATTTCAGATCTAACAATTGAAGGAAAGTCATCATCTGAAGTCCGCCTCTTCACGTATCTGAAGTTTGAAAGTTCCAACAATCAGTCAACCTCCGACGTCACGTTCCGACTTTACGCCGGTTCAGACATTATTGATTCCTTTACAGAGACGCTTGAGAATCCGTGTGGTGGCTTCTTTGGCAGCAATTGTGCTTGGGTCTCGTATCAAGTGAATCTTGATGTTTCTTCATCGGGCTATGATATCTCGAACGGTGATCGGATTAAAATCGACATCGAAGCAACTGCTGATTGCGAGGGCGGCGGCGGATTCGGCTCTTCTTGTGAGGTTATGCTCGCCTATGGTGGTCAAGTTGGAAACGGCTACTCGCGAATGGAATTCCGAGCAAATGCGCTCGATGGTTCGCAAGTTAAGGTTCACGAAGTTGGGGATGGCTGGAGCGAAACAGAAGTCACGGAATGGTCACCTACTCACCGAACCGACAAGCGAGAAATGCAATTCACCGTCGATGTTCGAGATGCGTTTGGTCGAGATGACATCGATTCTGTTGAACTTGTGCTGTACACGCCAAATGAAGCATCTGCTGTCTTTGAGAAGGAATTCGGAAACAACGAACTCAAGTTGGACAACGATGGACTTGTGGGTAATTTCACGTTCACCTATGATTCTGGTATCGAGCATGGAGAATACCCTCTTCGATTGCTGATAACGGATGTGCAGGGTCACGTCATCGAGTACTTGCACCCAGAAGGAATAACGTTCCTCGAGTACGATATTTTCCTTGACTTCCCTGCCAACCAGATTCCAAAATTGTTGGTTGCGCCAGGGCAGACATCATCCATTGAACTCTCTGTCTTGCACACCGGGTCTCTTACATCGGACTTGCGCGTTGAGATGGAGCTTCAACAGTCGTTACCGTCTGGCTGGTCGGATCCAAACTGGGACAATCCTGGTGGATACACATTGAGTGGTGGCGGTTCCTCTGCTCGACCTCTTCTCACCCTTCAAGCACCTGAGGATCTGAGTTCACTCTCCAATTCCTACCAAATTGTCGTTGAAGCGTATGCTTACGCCACAACTGGTGTTGACAGCGGTTCACAAGTCCGTCTCGTCTCACTCGCAATCGACGTCGAAAAGGTGAATCAATTTGGACCACCTCAACTTGATGTTTACGAAGATGTTGATCAACAAAAGCAAATCTACGCATCCGATCGTCCTGAACTCTACAACGAGAATCTTTCGCATTACATCGATTATGACAAGGTTGGAGATTTCTACCTCAGCATCAGCAACGTTGGTTTTGATGACGACAGTTATCGAATACGAATCCAAGAGATACCAGTGGCATGGAGTCTCAAGTTCTTGATCAACGGAACAGGAACTGAATTAACGGAGCAAGGAATTGATTCCTTAACACCAACGATTGGTCAAGGTGAGAAATTAGTGCTCAAAGTCGAGGTCTATCCGCCGTTTGAACGAGATGCCGTCGATATTGGTTTGATTCGACTCAGTGTGACATCTGATAGCAGTTCCGTGGAGGTTTTCACTACGCCAGTGGCTTGGACCGTCCATCGAACCTTCGGCATTGTTGGTGAGGTGATCTCCGACTCCGATGGAGGCACGCTTGGCCAAATCGGTCCTGTTTCACCAGGTTCAACCATTACGTACAGTGTACGAATTACCGATTCATCCGATGATGCTGGAACAACGAATTGGGTCATTAAGAATCCAGCGGCTTTGCAACGCAACATCGACAACGACCCAGGATATGCTACTTGGATGTATGAAATCACTGACATCGAAGGGAACATTGCCCTCGTTGCACCTTTAACAGGCGGCCAGTACTTCGATATCGAAGTTCAAATTAGCATCCGACAGCAAGTCGAAGCAGGCACGCATGTGGTCTATCTTCAGGTTGCTGAAGAGTCGAATGGTGAAGAAGATCCTCGGTATTTCGATCTCCCAATGACCATCATTGTTGACGAAGAAGTTATTCCAGGTAACCTCGTTGTGGAACAGAAGTCTCAGACGCGCAGTGTTGGAGCAGGCCAAACCATTGAATTTGATTACCGAATTGACAACCTCAACAACGTGGAAGTTGATGTCGTTATCTCTGTCAAATCACCGGATGGCTGGGATGCAACACTTGACGATGGGGAAATCATTTCCTTTACGCTCGATGCGTTCTCGTCAGAAGATTTCACAATGCAACTCACTGCTCCTGAAAAGGTCAAGAACGGCCAACTTGTTGAGTTTGAATTAACCGTCACTCCAACGAGTTATCAAGAATGTACTGCAAGTCTTTGTTACATCCAAAAGCCCACATTCCAATTCAAGACGGAAAGTTCTGGCCTGCTCAACTCGATTATGAGCGAGATTGAAGATCCAGAACCGACGACCATCGTTCTCTTCCTCTCCGTTCTTGTTCTTGCAGGATTTGGATTGTATCGTCGAGGACAAAACAAGGTCAAGGCTCAAATGTTTGCTTCAATGGTTGAACCAACTGCAATCGAAACCGCCGAGGATGATGAACTCGATTTGAGCGATATTGAGGATGCTGAAGAAGAGGATTTTGATGACCTCGAATTGGAACTTTTAGACCTCGAATCCATTGAAGATGAATCGTAGTTTGTATGAACATCGTACCATTTCCCTTATGTGCTATTGGTACAACCATAACACATGAATGGGGCGGAGACGCTGAAGATTGGTTCATCTGGAACATCCAAACTGGATCGCTCAAGCCGTAGGACAGTGGCGCAGTCTGTCTTTTTGGTTGCCTTGATGATCCTTTCAACAATGACGGCCATCGACTTTGGAATCGAGGAGGTTCGTGCGGCTTCTGATTTGGACGGAGATGGTCTCACGTACGGCCTCGAATACCTCATCAATACCGCTGCAACAGATTGGGATTCTGACAACGATGGGTTGCCAGACGGATGGGAGTGGAAGTATGGACTCGACCCACTTTCTGCAACAGGCGGCGATGGTGCCGTAGGTGATCCTGATGGGGATGGAATGTCCAATCTTCAGGAATATTCGTACCTCCAACCGTCCAATTGGGACAACCCAGCAACCACTGGTGTACTTGACAACGGTGTTTGGTGGAACGGAACCATCCCTGTGAACGACTGGAATGAAGAAGATTCAATGCAATTCAATCAGCCAAAGTGCGGTGACACCGGCAGTGATGGACAAGGAAACACCATTCTTTGTGATGAAGACCCTGTTGGGAATGTTTGTGCAAACGGATTCGATGACGATAAGGACGGCCAGGTTGATGGTTCGGACTCGGATAACGATGGTGATGCAGACTGTTCTTCGGATGATGACGATGGCGATGGAATCGCCGATGAAGATCCAAACGGCTGGGATACAGATGGCGATGGTATGCCGGACGGTTGGGAAGCTGCAAATGGCCTCAATGCTACCAGTGCTTCAAACGCAGATGGTGCAAACGGCGATCCTGATGGTGACGGTTTGATCAACCTCATGGAATACGTCAACCCTTCATGGACAACAAATTGCGGAGGAGTTCCTTGTTTCCGTCAAGGCCCTGATGGCGTTCCAACGGAAACAGTCTCCCCTTGTGACCCTGTTCAAGGGATTGGACCAGGCGCGTGTGCAACCCTCACCGCTGAGGTTGATGGAATTACATCGACCAATCCTCAAGACAGCGATACAGACAATGATGGTCTGAACGATTCGTATGAAGCGTTGACGCTCCTGACAGACCCAACCAGTTCAGATACCGATAGCGATGGTATCCCTGATGGTGTTGAAATCAACGGAGCGTATGGAAATCCTCCTCAAGCATCCGATCCAAGAGACAACAATACCGACGGCGATGCGTTTGATGATGGGGAGGAAGACGCCAACGGAAACGGAATCATCGATGCCGGTGAAACCGATCCAACTCGTCGAGAAGATTCAGGTGATGAAGACAACGATGGCATTCAAAACTGGGAAGAGAACCTCTCCTGTACAGAATGGAACGTCGCAGACACCGACTTCGGAGGTATCAACGATGGTGATGAACGCAACGTCAGCCATGGGACAGACCCGTGTGATTCACTGGTCAACTTTGTGACGAGTTTTGTCTCCTTTAGCCCAGCGAACCAACTGTTCCTTGCTGATGCAACTGGTTTCAATCCAAACGGTGGAATCGGTTACTACAACAATTCGGGAACGTATACGACGTTCAGCTATCTCTCAGCCTCATGGACGAGCAATGCTCTCCAAGGAGTCTCACCTGCACCAACGGGTACGCCAACATCGATTGAAAGCCGAAACGGTTCGTTCTGTCATACAGATGCCAACCAAGATGGAACGATTGGAACCACACGAACCTATTGTGATGATGACTACACGGACAGTGACAGAGACGGACTTGCTGATTGGGAAGAGTTGCTCGGAACCTATGGTTGGTTCTCAAACCCTACGCTCGCTGATACAGATGGCGATGGTGTAAGCGATTATGACGAAGTTTTTGACAACACGGACCCAACAGAACCGTGTTTCAACACCCTCGATCCTGATGGTGACGGAATCAATTCCTATTTCGAAAACACCACCGGATGCAACCTTGCGTTCATTGGTATCAACAACGGTTCGAATGACATTTGGGTCACGGACTATCTTTCCGTGGACACCGATAACGGAGGTGTCGACGACAGAACGGAATATTTCGACAACACCAATCCAGAAAACGATCCCTCTGACGATATCTTACCCGACGACTTTGACAACGACGGTATTCCTGATGCTGTTGAAAACGCAACTGGGTCTGACTGGCGCAATCCCGACACTGACGGCGGTGGAATGCTTGACGGTGCGGAATGTCCCCAACAATTCTGGTTCTTCAACTGCGTTGGAGCTCCATTCAATCTCTTCGATCCGACCGATGACTTGCCACAGAATGATGTCATCTTCTGGGCGAACAACACGACAGGTGTCGTTGATCTCGACATCGAGAAGTATTGGAGGAAGTACACCAACGATATTCCTACCGGCAATTCATACACACATGACAATGCAGTCCATCCAAGCGAAGAAGTGGTGCCACCGTTCACCAATCTTACACATATGGCAAGCACCAGTTTCGCTAACGATACCATCACATGGCAAATTACCTACAATTTCCCTGTTGGTGAGGGTGCTTTGACACTCCCAGCGTCGACAACAAACGTATCATTCTGGGCAGATTCCGCCGTTATTCTCTCCAGAACCAACGACACACATCGCTACGAAGTCGATGGCGGATTTGTTGAAGAAATTGTTGTTCAACAACCAGAATATTACTTCGATTGGTCAACGCTTGCGAGCACGAGCATTGCTGGTCAGGGATTCCCGTACGAAACTGCACTCCCTGACTATTACACCGATCTCACCGATTCTCGCTCCATTGTTTACAACATCACCAGTGCAGTCATCAACGATGCTTCAGCAGTGAATGCTTACGACCAGGCTCTAGCCATTCAGACCTTCCTGAGGGATGGTAACGCTACCACTGAATTCAAACTCAACTTCGATGGCTCAGGCTTGGTGGATGGAGAAGATTTGACACAATTCATGCTTGAGGTGGCTAACGAAGGAACCTGTGCAGAGTTTGCAACCACATACGTGACCATGGCTCGAGTGATTGGTTTGCCAGCACGATTGGTCAGTGGATTCAAGGGTGGTGATTGGACTGGTAACGGATATGCCATTGGCGCTCAACACTTGCGAACGTGGGCAGAAGTTCGTCTCCAGCAAACCTCTTCCTCTGGTGGTTTGGATTTCGGATGGGTTCCATTCGATCCTTGTCCAGATGCAGCTGAACTTGACCTGCGAAACGTCCAGTACTCGCCAACGGATTTTGACCGTGATGGAACCGCAGGAAACATTACAATTAGCGGCAACCTCCTTTTCTTGGAGAATCAAACAGCGATTGAACAGCACATCGTCCGTGCCTACCTTGTTCCACTTGTCGAGGCATTTGATGGCGTATCAGGATTGAACACACCAGAACGTTTGATTGAGGTCAACATCACCGATTCAAGCGGATTCTTCACCATCGAAGGTGCACCTGTTGAGATGATTCAACCTGGTTTTGGTGCAATTATGATCGAGGTTGAGCAGAAAGGATACGTTTCAGGTCAAACGATCCTCACCGCGAATTCATCTGTTCCAGGCGCCGCAAATGCATGGTGGATGAACGTCACCGATGATGCAATCGTTAACCACACTTCTCCGGGTGCTATTGACGCACCAATTGTCGGTGCTGGAGCAACAACGACCGTTGAAGGATTCATTGGTTACGAACAACTTCCATTCATCGATTCTTCACTGGTTGTGAACTCGACTGTCTGGCTTGCGTTCACTTCGTCGGTCGATGGTGCTCAGAATTTGACCACGCAGGTCAGCCCATCGGGAACATGGTCGTTCGAACTCACCTTGGATGAACTTGAGACAAAAACCAACCTCAGTGCAACACTTGGTTACGATGGCTGGGTGCAAACGGAAGATGGAATTACAGGTCCAACCTACCACCTTCGTCCAACTCAGAAGTCGTTTACATTGGACATTCGTGATGCTCCAAACCTAACAGCAACGCTTGAAGGTCCCGGCACAAATTCCAGTTTACTCCTTCTTAACAACGACATTTACGTCAACGGTAGTGCGTTGACTATTGGAGCATCGCCTGTCGGTATGTCAGGAAATCTTTCATTCGAAATGCGAGAGAACAACAGTGGCGGAGATTGGACTGAAATTTTCAATGTATCCGTGAACGGTGCTTTTGCTATCCAACACTTCCTCAATGCTTCGGACGTGAATGTGGCAGCTGGTATCTTGGAAGTTCGATTACGATTCTATCCTGATCTATACGAATCAACGGATGATGCCAACCTCAGTACTGGAGATCCGTATTCGCTTGTTGGAATTCTCAACTTCGAAGTGATTGCAACACCTCAACTACGAGGAGAACCAACGAACGTCTTGGTACAGATTTCAGATCATATGGGAGTCGAAGTGGGACTTGCCGTACCGGGAGAATATTCCTTTAGTTTCAATGGAACATGGGTCAACACAACCACAGACCCTGATTCATCACTCATCACATTGTCTTGGCAACTTGATTCGACACTACGGCCTGGCGATTATGTCTTTGATATTCTTTACAACGGTTCAACCCTCTACCAACCAGGAAACTCTTCTGGATTGATTCGAGTTCAGGCTGAGATTGGATGGAACATTAGCGTCCTTCAAGATTGGACACACTTGGGTAACACGACGTACATCGTTGGCGACATCTTTGATGGTCAGTTTACCAATGAACGCGTACTTGGAAATGACACCATTATCTCAATGACCCTGCTTGATGCTGATGGCTTCCCAATCGATTTGGCCAACGGTGTGCTCGATAATGCGACAGGTGAGTTCAACCTCACCGTGGTCATGCCAACCATTCTGCCCTCGAATGGGTACGAGGTTGCTGTCGACTTCAACTTCGAAGCCATGGCACCACCGGGTGGAGCGTATTATCGAGTCGTCGATACCTCGACACCACCGAGTCCTCCAACGCTTCCAAGCGTGACTGTAGGAATCGAATCCGAGTTCCTCTTGGAGGAAGAATTGAGCGCAATGGAGTTTGTCTCCGGCGATCAAGTTACCTTCAATACAACTGTTTTCGATGTTGCCGACAAATCAAATCTATCTGGAATAACGGTCGAATACATTTGGGACTTTGGAAATTCCAATCAGACCATTGGTACTGCAGTTACGGATGCTGAAGGCAATGCGTCCTTTACCTGGGCAACTGCAAGCCTCGCTCCGGGCGATTACATCCTTCAAATGTTCGTGGCTGATGATCTCACAGACCCTCTTGCCGTAGGAAACAGCCGGCGAACAGGAAACAGTACGTTTGTGGATGTCACGGTTCAAGTTCCGACGGATATTCGAATCGACGTTTTGCCCTCAACCATCACTGCAGGCGTTCCATTCAACATGCAAGGACAGATCCTTGATGATGACGATCCAGCACGTGCGTTGATTTCAGGGGTACGTCTCGATGTATACTGGCAATCCAATCCAGAGGAGCTTCTTCGTAGCGGCGTTCCAACCTTGTCCAACGGTAGTTTCAATCTCACCGTTCCAACCGATACAGCCAACAATGGAACCGTTCGTGGCCCCCGAACATTGGTTGTTGAAGTTCTCAAGGATTCCTCGCCGTACTATCTGCCTTCAAACACATCGTCGGCAATCTTCGTCTTCGGAGTGACTCAACTTGAAGGCCTTCAGCCGGGAAACCCAATCCTTGTCAATCGAGGAGAGACCGTGAATCTCAGTGCTACGCTCGTTGAATCGAGTTTCAATTTCAGACCACTTGCAAACCTCAGCGTAACCACGAAGTTCCATGAAACATGGTTGCCATCGGTTACAACCGATGGTTCAGGAATTGCGAACACGTCCTTTGCAATTCCATCGAGTCACCCACTCGGTTTGATTGTCGTCAGTTATCACTACAACGGAAGTTCTGACCTTCTACCAACGCAAGCCAATCTCAGCAGCGTTACCGTACGTTCGCTCACCTTCATGGTCGTCGACCCGATTACGGACAATCCTGTTGCTGGCTCGAGTTTCAATGTCTCTGGACGAGTTGTTTCGGACAATGGAAGCGGTTTGATGAATCGTGATGGATCACGGTTGATCAGTAACGTCTTGTTCACCATCAATGATGCTCCAACTGGATTTGCAGTTAGCAATGGCTCAGTTCAGGACGGCGGATGGTGGAATGCGACCATTACGCTAACACCTGGCTTCGAGCGTGGAACGCATGTTTTGGAAGCATCCATTGTCCCAACGGTGAACTTCTACATCGGTTCGAAGAACAATTCATCCTTCGACAGTCGTGGATTCTCGATCATTACATTCCTTCAACCATCGCTGGATGCTCTTGGCCAACCATCGTTGAACGACCGAACGGAACGAGGTGATTTCCTCGACGTACGAATCTTGCTCGAAGACAATACGGGCGCCCCAATCGATGGACAGCAAGTAACCTTGTCATTGCCTGCAACCAATATGACCGATGAGGTGTCGGTTACTGTAACAACTCTCGCAAACGGCACTGCGACTGGAACCTTGTTGGTTCCATTCAACGCTTCCGTAGGCTTCAGCGATGTCCTTGCTTCGTATGATGGACTTGCAGGTACAACCGGTCTTGCAGGATACAATACGTCGACTGAATTCGTAACACTCGCTCAAACGAATTTGACGATTCTTGAGCATACAGAATCCCTTGTTGCGGGGGAAATGTTGTACGTCAATGGAACATTACTCGACGATTTGGACATGCCTCTCTATGTCGACGGAGTCGCTTCCGTTGCCATTGTTCGTTTGTTTGTTGATGGAGTCCCTGTAGCAAGCGTCCAAAGTGATGCATTGACGGGTGCCTACTCCGTTGCATATCTCGTTCCAGAATCAACGACTTCTGGAATGCACATGGTCGAAGTCCGCTTCACCGGTGGCCGTGATTGGGTTGATCCAGTCGGTATCGGTGATTCTGTTGATCCAGAATTCTACATGCCAAGCAGTGCGACCGTTGATTTCAATGTCAGTGTCCCAACGCAAATCTTGTTGATCACACCAACCGGCGAGGTCAACCGAGAAGAGACGATGACCGTCCAAGGTCGATTGTTGGATGTCGTCGACAACCCATTGCAGGACTTGAACGTGGATATCTATCTTGGTGGTGTTTGGATGACGAATGTTACGACTGATGCAACAGGCTTGTTCACTGCTGTGATACCTGTTCCAGCGGATGCGGCACTCGGGCCAATTTCCTTGGATACACGATTCAATGGGTCTGTGTTCTATCTACCAAGTGAATCTGGTGGAACTTGGACTGTATTCAGCCAAATCCTTGTTTCGGTATCTGTGCCGTCTCCACTCGCAGTAACCGATACCACGACCATAACCGGAAGCGTTGTTGACAATCAATTGCAACCGATTGAAGGCCATGTGGTCGAGCTCAAGGTTGATGGATTTGTGTTGACGCAAGTTACAACTGGTGCAGATGGAACCTTTTCCTATGAATGGACGGTTCAAGATTTCTTCAATTTCGGTGATAACCTGCTTGAAGCCAATGTCATTGCTCAAGGATACTATCGAGAGGGTTCAGCGAATCAGACCTTCTTCTTGGCACATCGCTCTGCAATGACGTTGGAATTTGATGATGGAACCGACGCAACCCGTGGCGACTTCTGGACGTTTTCAGGTCGTTTGTACGACATCGATACTGTTGATCAAGACGGTATTGGAGGGGAAAGCGTCCTTGTGTATCTCGATGGCCAATACATCTCAACGGTGACAACAGCAGCCGATGGAACCTTCACTGGACAAGTCTATGCAAGCATGGATTTGGAGCGTGGAAACGGTCACATTATCCAAGTTGTCTTTGAAGGAACGCAAGAACATTTGAGTACACTCACTAACGGAACTGTTACTGTTTGGTCGGATATTGTCATTACCATTGATGCAACATCATCCTCACAATCGGTTCGTTCAGACCCAGCGAATCCAATTCGGTTGACTGGAAGTGTGTCCGAAGTCGGTGGTATCGGCGAAGTCTTCGAGGATCTCGTACTCTATGTTGGAAACGGCTCCAATTGTGTCAACAACTTCGAAGGTGCGGTTTGTTTCAACGGGGTCCAAGTTGACTGGAATGTTGGAAACTATTCCATCGTTGTGACGTCTCCACTCGACCTCTCGCCTGGTGCGCAGTTCGTGAGCATCGATGTTCCAAGAGATTCCGCACGCTACATCAACGGTGCCTCACAGGCTCATCCAATCTACATTAAGGTCAATGCTGAGATTGAAATCTTCGTTGATAAGATTGAAGAAAACGTTGATGAGAAGGTCGACGGACGAGTAACGATTGTTGCTGAGGATACTACAGAAGGACTTGCAGGAATTGCAGTTGAGTTCTATCTCTACGCAGGAAACGGTTCCCAACTTGGAGCCATGACCACACTTACCAACGATGATGGAGTTGCAACCTTTGAGTTCAACAACGATCCTCCATACGGTGACGCCTCCACCTTTGGCCAAGTTTCATTGGATATTCTCATCAACGATCCACGACTCTCAGAGCAAACGCTCGCTGAGTTCGAGAGCACGCGTCAGACTGGATTTGCACCTGCTTACGAATTTGAAGCAGAGGCTTCTGAGGTAAGTCCATGGGCCTATGTTGCATTGGTCTTCATTGCTGCTGCTGTGGCTCTGGGTACGGTCATGTACCGACGGAACCGACAGAATGAGTTGCTTTCGGAAATGTCGGAAGTGTTTGAGTATACAGCAGAACTCCTTGCAGCAGGTGATGCCATCCGTGAAGCTATTTTCAACTGTTATCAAAACCTCTGTGCAACATTGCAGACACGTGGTCTGCTGCGTCGAGATTTCGAAACGGTACGTGAGTTCGAGGTAGCGATTCGTCAAGCAACACCAGGAATTAGTGATGAAGCACTTGAATCACTGGACAACATGTTTGAGATGGCTCGATACAGTCGTGAAGAATTGGGTGCATCACATCAGCAGTCCGCACAAGGTGCATTGGACAAGATGATCACTGAACTCAGCTACAAGAAGTACTGATTTCACCAGCGTAGACGAAGATGTCCGTCAACAAAGTGAGCCTTGATGTCAAGGTTTTCACCAGTTAGGGGAAGGACTCGCTCAAAGGGTTCGTGCCCCTGCTCACGAACGGTTACCTTTACGCTCGTTTCGGAATCATTGTCCATGATGCTGATTTCAACATCATCGCTTGAAACGCCTTTGAGCGGTATGGTTAGACCATCTGGGTCACGCATGCCGTGCAATTCTTGGAGAACCCAATCAAGACGCTGGGATGGTTCAACCTCTGCAAGATGTGATTCTGGAAGCATGCCTGCCTGAACGAGGACGTGTGTGTGCATGGCCTGCACTTCATGCAAATGATGGGCTTCCTGAAGAAATTCTTGGTGCAACATCTGAGGAACTGATGTCAGGTCTTTCGACGTTGTATCTTCCTTTTCGTCTTCGCTTAACTCAAGACGCTTCCACTCGCTCATGGTTTCCCCTCCTGCTTGATTATGATGAACCTTCGGATTGGCGATGGACTCTTGCAAAGAATCGCCGAGCGAAGGATTTGGTCGTCTCTGGTTCGGTTGATGTGTTCATCCGGATATCTTTTGGATAGCATTCGATGTAGGTTCGATCGGTATTTCTCTTGTCCAAAAGCAAAATCAACGCACGGTCAGCAATGCTGCGTATTGGTCGTCCCATCGCTTGGAGAATGGCGTTTACCGCAGGCTGCGTCGATGCATAACGCCAAGCATTCGCTCGTCCAAAACGTTCCTCAATGTAGGTGCGTAAGGCCTTCTGATGAATGGATGGTGGTGGGTTTGGAATGCCTATGCAAGCGACTGCATCCAACAGTCCATTGTGGTAATCAATACCTTCAGACAACCGCCCGCCAAAGACGCCTGCAAGGAGGATTCGTCGACCAGCTTGCTTTGCATCTTCGAGCACATCGAGCAATTGATCAACGTCCTGTTTCGACCATGTTCGATCTTCCATTCGGACAAGTACGCCTTGGAATTGTCCTTCTCCAATGTATTCATTCAACATGGAATAGGAAGGTGTGAAGACAGCCACATGTCCTGGTGAAGCATCACAAAGAGATTGGATGTGAGCACGGATTCGCTCTGTATTTTGATAGGATCGATCCTGGTAACGCGTCGTGACATCCTTGGCTACAACAATAGGGCGACGTTGGCTTGCAAACGGAGATTCATACTGCCTGCTTGTGGTCTTGCTTTGGCCAATACCAAGCAAATCCGCATACATTTTTGGAGGATAGAGCGTGCCAGACATCAAGATACTCCCAGCACACTTGTTGAGCACAGGCCCGGATACGAGGCCTGGGTCAAGAAGATGCGATGTGATTCGTCCTTCCTTTCCTTTAGCATCGTGAACGTAGACAAGGGCAGTACTTTCTCCAAAACGTAGCATATCTTCCAAAAGATGCCCAATTCGATGTGCATCGATGTCGATGTTTGGGTTTTCATCATCTGCATCAACCTTAATTTCAACTTCGAGAAGAACATCTCGTAAAATTTTCAATCGATCGAGTCCTTGACCCGGAGATTCAATCACGCTTGTCTGTTCGGGTTGAAGCTGTTGTTGCCCGATTTTCCCCTCGACTTCGTCACATGAAGCAAGGAAAATACTTCTGAGACGTTCCATGTCAACCCGACGTTCTTCAAATTCAGCAGGCTCATTCAGGAGGTCTCTGAAGAGTTCACTCATTCTGCCTCGACAGACTTTCATCACATTCAACGCCCAGTTTGTGAGTGAGGATTGGATGATGAGCCCATCCGTTCCAAGGGAGGCTGCAGCTTCTGCGATGGTTTCTGTGTACTCTTCAAGGTCAATTGTGGCGTTCCGAACAACGGTTGGTGTAAAACGGCGTTCCATTCCCATGCGAATTCGGTCAGGAAGATTGTGTGCTTCATCGACAATCACAATCAAATCCGATAAATCGACTTCCATGGCATTGAGCGATGCTTCCCGAACAGCATCGACGAAGAGATGGTTGTAATCACCAACGAATACATCGGCAGAGGAGACCGCTTCACGTGCAGCCTTCCATGGACATGTGAGCGTTGGGACGCCATGTTCAGAATGCGTCTGTGCCATTTGAACGAGTTCATCAACATGCAATGGGTCAGAAAGAATTCGTTGTCGTAATCCTGGGGCTTGAGTAAGATACGGTTTGCAAGTTCGTTGAGAGCGAGCCTGACTGCAGAGTAAGGAAAACAGTGGGGGTGATTCTTTGGCAAAGGGCTGGACGCACATGTTTGATTGCCCAACCATATCGACCAGTCTGACCTTTTCTTCTGAAGGCCGCCGAGCATTGATTCGCCGAACGGTATCGACGACAATTTTGTGTTGACTTTGCCTCGAAGTCAGAAAGAAGATTGTTCGTGGGCCATTTGCAGTCCGAGCAGCATCGATAGCAGCTGCCAAAGCAGCAGCAGTCTTTCCAATACCAGTTGGTGCAGCAGCAAGGTGATGACCACCGGCTCGTAGTGCACCGAGACAATCGTGGATCATTTCAAGTTGGCCTGGCCGAGCCTCTTCGTGGGCAAGATAGCGAATCTCTTCCGAAAAAGTGGAAGATTCTCGGCCCGACATAATGTGAGAACAATGACGACCCCTCTAAAGGATTCGTGTCGAAAGCATTCGCTCATTGGAGTAGAGTGTGCCGTGGAGTGGGGGCCTCGGCACGTGTGGGGTTTCCACTGTCAAGAGACAGGTGTGGAATCAGAGTCCCCCCGTCCGTCATCCGGGGGGCTGTGGGGGTTGTGGTGTTGGGGTCCACAGTGGTCACGTCGTGCATGACGGGCACGTATCCGCAAGGTAGCTAAGCCGTGCAAGTTTGACCGATCTTGCACTGCATTGAAGGTGGCCTTCGGAAGCGTATTGTCTTCGTCGTGCCAATTCATCATCCCATCCCCTCTCTGCTCTCACCGCTTTTTTCATTCGTGGTATTCCTTGCTTGGTGTTGTCGTAGCACGTGCTTCTGCTACGGCATCATTGAGTCTGTCTTGTAGGCCAAGTTGATCGACCTTCTTCTCGATGTAAAGTTGCAAGCCTTCCGAGGCTGCTTGCTCATGAGTGACGCCGAACAGCTCATACAATGAAGCAAGGTGTTGCTCCATCTGTCGGCCGATAGGAACACGGACACTCTTCATTCCTGGAAGTTTGGCTTGTCCATTGAGAAGTTGCTGTATTGCAAGTCGTATGACATCGGATCTTGTGTTCAATCCGTTTTGGCCAATGAGCATGTCCAAACCCTGCAACGTGTCCGCATCGAGTCGAATCGATGTCAGTGTGCTTTGGCCGCTCATTCTGGTCCCTCGTAGTTATTGGTAACCCTAAGCAGCATATAAGTGTAATGCAAAACGTAAGACGTTTGTATTACACACGTTATCGACGAGTAATACTAAAACCCACCGCTCAGTCCTGCGTTTATGCTCGCAGACACCACCGCAAACCGACTTTACCTACAATTGGTTGAGACCGCTCTCGAAGATTCGATTGTCACCGATGATGAGGCTGCAATTCTCAGAGTTCTAGGTGCTACACTTGGTGTTCAACCGAGTGATACTGCCCTCTGTCTTTCGATTGCTCGTGGTGAAGAATTGAACCCATTTGGCGAGATGGAAGAAGTTGAATTGGCCATGGGAACTGTTTCGACCTACCAGTCTGCTTTGATTGCAGCTCTCGATGATGAGGTCATCACAGAGGATGAGTGGGCATTGCTCGACCACCTCCGTCGACTCCTTTCCATTCAACCCGATCAACATGCGATGATTGAGGAAGCCATACATGCGATGGCTGAAGTCGATGAACAAGGCCAGAGGCGTATTGAACGACTCGAGCGATTCATGACCGTCTGCCCTCTATGACCCTTCTGAAACAAGCATTTGGGCTACCCATTCAATGACAACCATTAGAAACACTTTGAGGGTCGAGAGGCTCAAGGTGGAAACCCCTTATGCAAATTGTCAAAGAAATCTATGATGCAGTTGTCGCCCGTGATCCTGAACAACCTGAATTTCATCAGGCAGTGTGGGAAGTTCTTGAAAGTCTAGGTCCTGCTTTGGAACGCCATCCAGAATACGTCGACATCGTCAAGCGTGTTGTTGAGCCAGAGCGATTGATTCACTTCAGAGTTCCTTGGGTCGATGACAACGGTAACGAACACGTCAACCGTGGATTCAGAATCCAATTCAACGGTGCTATTGGTCCATACAAGGGTGGACTTCGATTCCATCCATCCGTTAACGCTTCCATTCTCAAGTTCCTTGCATTCGAGCAGATCTTCAAGAACAGCCTAACAGGCCTTCCAATGGGCGGTGGAAAAGGTGGCTCAGACTTTGACCCAAAGGGCAAGAGCGATGGAGAAGTCATGCGCTTCTGTCAATCCTTCATGATGGAGCTTTGGCGCCACATTGGACAGGATTGTGACGTCCCTGCTGGAGACATCGGTGTCGGTGGTCGAGAAATAGGTTACATGTACGGTATGTATCGCAAACTCCGCAACGAATTCCAAGCAGGTGTTCTCACTGGAAAAGGACTCTCATACGGTGGCTCCTTGATTCGACCGGAAGCAACGGGATATGGTCTTGTTTACTTCGCACGTGAAATGCTCGCTGCTCAAGGTCAATCGTTTGAAGGAAAACTTGTATCCATTTCAGGATCTGGAAACGTTGCACAATTTGCTTGTGAGAAGGTTCTCGATCTTGGTGGAAAGCCTGTCACAATGTCCGATTCCAGTGGATTCATCCACGACCCTGCTGGTATTGATCGAGAAAAGTTGGCTTGGATTATGGATCTCAAGAACAACCGCCGCGGTCGAATCTCAGAATATGCATCGCATTTCGATGGCGTTACGTTCACAGCATCTGCTCCAGAACCAACACCAAACGGTCTTTGGGGAATCAACGTTGATGTTGCACTCCCGTGTGCAACACAGAACGAATTGAACGGTCCTGAAGCACAGATGCTCGTTGACAATAACGTCATGGCAGTTGCAGAAGGTGCGAACATGCCTTGTACGCCAGAAGCTGTTGAAGTCTTCCAGAAGAACAACGTCCTCTTTGCCCCAGGTAAGGCAAGCAACGCAGGTGGTGTTGCAACCTCTGGACTTGAAATGAGCCAAAACTCCCTTCGCCTTGGATGGACTCGAGAAGAAGTCGATGCTCGTCTCGATGCTATCATGGTCGGAATCCACAAGGCTGCTTACGAGACTGCCAAGGAGTATGGTCGAGATGGTGACTACGTCTTTGGTGCAAACGTTGCTGGCTTCCTCAAGATCGCTGAAGCCATGCAAGCACAAGGTGTTGTTTGATTTCAAAGGTTAAATCCTGATGCAAGAATACCCAATGCAAAGAACAGTCCAATGACTGTTAAAATCGCTGCAAGCACGATGTTCGTGACAGCCCAACCTGTTCCCTGGCCGTAGGTTTGGTTATGCTGCATCATATTGTAGTAGAAGACGATTTCACAAACAAAAGCTGCGTTGAAAAGCATACAACACGTTCCATAACCAATGTCGAATAAGGGGTAGTAATTGTTGCCAATTGCAAACACAGTTGAGAGGATGTAGACTAAAATTCCAACACCGATCATTACAGAACTGTAGATTCGCGTTGGATGTTTGAATTTCGGGATTTGGATGTACACGACGTTCTGTTGCATTACTGGTCGACCCATTGTTGGGTCTTGAACAGTACCACTTAGCTGTGGAGAATTGATCTGAACTGATGGTGGAGGTGAGACAATTTCACCGACGGGTTGCGAATCCGGATTAACCTGCATACATCTGGATGTAATAACCAATCAAATAGTATCTTTTGAGATTCAGGCCACCGATTCGCCAACAGCATACGTTGTCACCGTCAACTCCTGCGTTGTGTGACCACCATCTGGAAGATAGATTGAGTAATATGCTGTAACACCTCTATCGTAAATCCATTCTGGTCCACAAGATGCCCCTGCTCCATTACCGGTTCCTGTTCCACCATCAGCGATGACAAAATATCGCTTACCAGATACCAATTCATCAGGTAGATCTGTATCTTCTCCAACCTCCCAAATGGTAACACCATCTGGCGCAGATGCAACAGGATCTCCGAAGTAACCCATCCTACGGTAAATGACGTCATTGTATTCGCACCAAAGAACCCAAGCCACTTCATCAGTGATAACGTTCTTTCCAAGACTTTGATATTCAATCATCAAGAGGTAATCATCGTAATCATCATCAATCCAAGCACCAACAAAAATGATTTGTGTGTGAGCTTCATTTGTTGCAACGTGAACTGTTTTCTCTGTGGATTGTGCGATACGCTCGAGTTGATTGATCATCACATACGCTGAGGAGGTGACTGCAAGAAGTGTTCCTATGAAGACAATAATCGCTCCAAGCCCAACCTGAGCTAAGCCATCGTATTCTTCTTCCATAAGATCAACTCCTCAAATCGTATCCAGAGTGAACCTCTGTTGGTAGTTCAAAATCAAGTTCCACTGTGCGCCCATTCTCGACGGCAATGACCAGCGTCGATTTCATATCTGGAACCAAATCACATTCACCAGCACCATCCGGGGAATCCAACTCAAGGATAACATGGTAGTAGGTTGATGGCTCAAAGGCCTCGAGAGCGGTATCATCGAGACCACTATCTGTGATTTCCGTAGCGTCATCGAAATCTCCACTTGAATAAATTAGCGTCCTCGCAGACCCCCCTGTAATCGCTGGATTGGTGTCATTGATGTCACACATCATGGCCCATTTGACATTGACATCTGGAATTGCAGACATAGCGAATGGAAATTTGAACATCAAATACAATCGGTCGTTGGTGTTCCCTGTATCGTCAAAGCTTTCGACTTCAAACACAAGCACGACAGGGATTGAATTCAGTGTCTCAGATTGCTCCGTACTTTGCGTTCTTGATTCCATGAAGGCTTGCTCAATCATCATCAATGCCATTCCAGCAACGATGGCTGAGAAGAGAATAATCATGATCATGCTGACCATCGCACTTAGAGCGATCTCAGCAACAGTGTCATGCTGGAGCCGCTCTTCCATGCATTTGCTTGTATGGCCGAGAATCTAAATGCTTGCCTATCTCTTTTGGTTTCTACCTTCATTGTTGGTAGGGAACCCATTGGTTCGCTTGTGGATCGAGGTAGAACAGAGATCCATCTTCCTGACGCAGCCAGCGAACACCGTTTTCTTCCCATTCACTCGCTCCAGCATTGCTTTGAGTCACCTCATTCGAGGCTTGTTGCTCGAGCAGTTGCGTTTCCATTTGACCTTGAGCAGCGGGTTCCTGTGCGAATGGACTGACTTTCTCAACACTCAATGCATTGTTTCGTCGCATCACACCAAGACCAGCAAGTGCGCCAAGAACGAGAATCGCTACGAGTGTGTAGATGAGGAATCCTCCGCCACCGCTTTCCGCTTCAGCCTTGGTCTGCGTTGGATCATCAGGGAATGCATCCTGCTTGTTCGGGACACCATCTCCATCGGAATCTTCCCATTCCTCTGGATCGAGTGGGAAGGCATCGTCTCGATCGTTGTAACCGTCGTTATCGGAATCGTATTGTTCGAGAGCACATCCATCATCATCGGCAATGCTCGTCATGTTGGTTGCAGGACAATCATCTCTGTTGTCGTTCACGCCGTCCATATCGGTATCACGTTGGCTTGCAACGCAACCGTTGGCATCGAGTGAAGGGTCAGGATTGGTCATTGGACAGAGGTCGTCAGCGTTGCTGACGGTATCACCGTCATCGTCGAGTTGACTTGCTGAACATCCATCTGCGTCCGGGGTTTCACCGGCAGGTGTCGCAGGACAAAGATCCTCGTTGTTGTAGATCATATCGTCGTCGTCATCCAACTGCGCTGAACTGCATCCGTTTTCGTCAACAAGTGCAAGAGGAGCTGTTCCCTCACATGCATCGTCTGCGTCTGAAACACCGTCTGTATCACCGTCTTTCTGAGTCTCTGAACAACCGTTCGCATCAACCTCTTCACCGGCTGGTGTTGAGCCACATAGGTCGTCACTATCCGCTACGAGATCACCATCCTGGTCTCGCTCTTCTGCAGAACATCCAAACATGTTGGCGGTACTTCCTGTGGGAGTAGATGGACACTGATCGATGTCATCACTGATGCCATCACCGTCCGAGTCCTTCTCAGAATCTGCACAACCTGTTGCATCGACGGTCGAACCGAGTGGAGTTGCTTTACAGTTGTCGTATGCATCCTTGACTCCATCAAGGTCACCATCGAGTTCCGTGTTCGAACATCCGTTGAAATTGACCGTTTCGCCAGCGGGTGTGTTCGGACAAACATCTTGGTCATTGGTGATGCCATCAGCATCATCATCAAGTTGGCTGGCAGCGCATCCGGTTGAATCAACTGTTTGGCCGAACGGTGTGTTCGGGCAAAGATCAGGATTGTTACCGTTGGCGTTGTCACCGTATCCGTCGCGATCATCGTCGCTCCACTGTGTGTTGTCATTCGGGAATTTGTCGGCATTGTTTCCGCCTTGGTTATCACCGTGCCCATCACCGTCGGTATCGGACCATTGTGTTCCGTCGGTCGGGAATGCATCGGGGTTGTTTCCGGCTTGGTTGTCACCGTATCCATCGAAGTCTTGGTCAGCCCACTGTGTCCCATCGGTTGGGAATTGGTCTCCATTGTTGCCGTTACGGTTGTCACCGTAACCATCTCCATCAGAATCTGCCCATTGTGTCGCATCCGTTGGGAAAGCGTCTGGGTTAGAACCGTTTGGATTGTCTCCAAATCCATCACCATCTTGATCCGACCATTGTGTTCCATCGGTTGGGAAGGCGTCGCCGTTGGTTCCACTCGAGTTGTCGCCGAACCCGTCCCCATCTGAATCAGCCCATTGCGATGGGTCGTTCACCCACAAATCGGGGTTGTTTCCAGTGGCATTGTCTCCATAGCCATCGCCATCAGAATCAGACCACTGTGTGGCATCAGTTGGGAAGGCATCAGGATAATTACCACCTAGGTTGTCGCCATATCCATCTCCATCTTGGTCAGACCATTGTGTAGAATCCGAAGGGAAAGCATCCGAATTGTTTCCATTCGGATTGTCACCATAGCCATCTCCGTCCTGGTCAGACCATTGAGATGAGTCGTTCACAAAGTCATCCATATCGTCGTTGACACCATCACCATCGGTATCACGTTGGTTTGCTGCACAGCCGTATTGGTCGACAATCGCTCCAGCTGGGCTCGATGGACACTGGTCGACTTCGTTGGCAACACCATCGAAGTCCGAATCGAAGGTTAATGTGAAACAGGACAAATCGCCAATGCGTTGTGTTCCATCAGCCTCGTACAACTCTGCAAGAGCACAATACCTTCCTGAAGTTGTTGGTGTTGTGTAGTTCCATGTTCCGAAACTCATGCCTTGATAGGTTGCAGTTACGGTCGTCAGGGAGGATTGAGCAACGGTTGCGTTTCCTGAATCAAGAATCTTGATTCGATACTTGTACGTATCACCAACGACGAGATCAAGCCCCCGTGTCGTAACGTCATTGGTTGTTGAATTCACACTCGATGAAACGCTGCTGATGACGATTGAAGGGAGTTGAGGAATGAAGAAATCATCCCCAAAGGCAGTGAAATTCTCGTTGTTTTCGAGGTTAATCACCGTTCCATTCACGCTAAGAACACCAACAAATCCATGGAAGTTTGAGGTCGTTGGTCCCGCCCAGGTGATGTTGTAATCTCGTGTTTCAGATTGAGCGGTGAAGGTGTAGACGTCTTCATCAATCATTGAGGCATTGAGACCAGCATAGACGCTGTTGTTGTTGGCAAAGTATGCGGTGTAGAAGGCAGATTCATCATAGACCATCCAATGAAGGTCGTAATCGGTTCCAATGCTCAAATTGGTGAGATTGATCTCTCCAGTTGTCGAAGAGGTCGCTTCTATCGCTAACATATCAATGTCGAGTTCATCGAATCCAGTTGTGATGAGATTCCCATTTGCATCGTAGAGAAGTGTAAGAACCTCAAGGGTGGATTGGTTGTTTTCAAGCGTGTAGTTCACACCGAAGGCGTATGTGGTCGAATTTGAGGAATTGAAGGTGCCGTTTCCAAGGCTATACGAGACGGATGTGTTTCCAATCATTGACTGCGTGAGTACAGTCGTGTAGTTGTAGGTCGTGTTTGATTGGAGTCCTGCAAAAGAGACGGTTGCGTTCGTATTATTGACGATATTGACGTAAGCCAATTCAAGGCTCTGGCCACCACCTGGGTTGTCTGTTTCGATCGTAATGTTGTAGGAAATCGGATTGGTTGTGCCTGAGAATCCGACGTATGGATAGACATCAACATAGGTTGTGATGTTTTGTGTTGCTGTAACACTCAACAATTCGTTGTCTGAGATAGATGTGCCAGAATCAAGGAAGGAGCCGTTGATATCGTCCCATCCCACATCAACATCTTGAATGGCATGTGAGAACGTCACGTTCACGTAATAGGTGACACCAGTGACCATTTGGATTTCAAAGAAGTCTACATCGGTTGAAGCGTGGAGTGAGAGGTCTGTACATGAGATCGGTAAAAGGCTTGCAGGAGATGCAGTTGACTGGGCATCGTTGACTTCAAGGACATCAGATACGATGCTTCCTGCTGCGTTGGTACCACCGCCAATACATGGATTCGGAATGCCACTGGATGGTGGATTTGACGTTGTGCTCCAACCCGTCCACGTACCGCTGGTCGCATTTCCATTTCCTCCCTGAGCGCCTCCGTTTCCAGCCGAGCCTGTGCCATATGGGGCGCCACCGGAGCCGCCGTTACCACCGCTCGAAGAGATGGTTGCCGTCGATGAAATCATCAAATTTGCAGCGCTGTTGGCACGAATGTCAATGGTTCCACCGGCTCCACCGCCACCGCCTTGTCCACCATGAAGGAGTCCAACACAAGGGTTCCCGGGCAAACAATCACCGTCAGCGCCATCACCACCATCGCCACCTTCAGCGAGAATCGAACCTCCGCTTGAAGCACCCACAGTGAGTTCGTTGGCACGCATGATGATGCTTCCACCAGAGCCAGCACCTGCTCCTGAACCGCCGTTACCAGATCCATTTTGGTATCGATAGCCTTGTTCACCGTCCTGGCCAGACGCATCAATGGTACCGTAGATTTCGATAACATCGGCGTAAATGACGATTCGCCCACCACCGATTCCACCCGCTGAAACTTGGTTGCCACTTGAATCAAAGACAGTACCTCCATTCGAGCCTGTTTCGTTTCCAACGCCGAAGGAAGAACCGCCGTTGCTTGCCGTTCCAGATGAACTTGAGGATCCTCCGCCACCACCACTGTTCGAATGTCCTGCTCCGCCACCACCGTTGCCGATGTAACTGGCAGACATTTGGACAGAACCGCCAACACCTTGCGTGTTCGTTGGTTGGTCATAGGCTATGATGGATGCACCATTCATGACAGTCAGCGTGTTAACGCTGAGGATGAGGTCTCCAGTAGCAACGATGGAGCCACACGAAACGATGCCACATCCGATGTAGAGGTCATCATAGGACTGTGTACCATTCAGGTAGGTTGTGTTCAACACGGTCAGGTTTGTTGTACCTGCTGAAGGTGGTCCTGCGTCAACAGTCGCCGTATTCATAAAGAGGGTTGGAGATGAGACAGAAAATGAGATTGTACACATCATCAAGGCGCTAATCATAACCAAAATTTTCTGTGAGAGAGCGTTTTGTCGGTCCGACATACTCTAAACATGGTGAACTTGTTTATGTAAGTCACCCTCAAATGGCAGTTGGTGCTACGTGGCCGTCGTTTTTGTCGTCAGGCTTACGAACACGAGACCAAACACCATTCATTAACTCATCATGGTGATTGTTGCAGTAATGGAATCGACGGTAGGCTTCTCGAAAAGAGTACGCTTTCTTTCCGGTAGCGACGAGGTACCCTTCAGGTGAAAGTCGTGAGATGATGACACCCACTTCTCCACAACCAGGGTAGTCGCAGGCTGGTTCATCGGTCATACACATACCTCGCCTTCATACCTCTTGAACTGTTGCTTCTCAATCCTCATCTTCAGTTGGTTCTGGTTCGATGACAACGAGTGGGACGTTGGCTTCAATCGCTTGTCCTTCCTCGCAAGCGACGTTGATGACGGTTCCATCGACTGGCGCCTGAATTTCATTTTGCATTTTCATCGCTTCAAGGATGAGAATGACCTGGCCTTCCTTGACCACATCTCCCTCTTTGACTTCAACGGTGACAACCTTTCCTGGTATATTGGCGGAAACAGTTCCAGATTTCTTCTTCTTTGATCCTCCGCCACGACGTGCTCGAGGAGCAGCCTGTGCATTGGGGACTTCAACGGTGAACGTCTGACCTTCGACCGTTGCTTCATAGCTCCCATCGTCATTGAGATTAATTTCGACTTCCAGTTCTTCACCGTTGATTTTGACTGTACGCTTTTCTGTCATCGTATCATCTCCAAGGGCTTCTGTTACTTCGATGGTTCATGAGGGAAGAACGTCCCATGTTCATTCTTCGGTGATCCTGAGACCATGCTTCTCCACGCTGACGGCCACGTTGTGATGCATCATCTCCAGCCTCAACGAGACTGAGAACCGCTGCGATAGCAGCCATTCGACGTGTTGCTTCATCGGCCATGCTTCTGCCTCACAGTGGAATATTGCCGTGCTTCTTGGCCGGTCGGATTTCTTCCTTTTCAAGCAACATGAGCAACGCACGGGAAAGTCGAGAGCGGGTCTCACTTGGTTCGATGACATCGTCGATGTAACCCATTGCTGCTGCTTTGTATGGGTTGGCGAATGTATCTGTAAAATCTTGAACCAAACGCTCACGTTCTTGCTCTTGGTTACGTGCGTTCTTGATACGACGTCGGTGAATGATTTCAACCGCCCCATCAGCACCCATGACTGCAAGTTCAGCACTTGGCCATGCAACGTTGTAATCGCCTCGAATGTGTTTTGAGGACATCACGTCGTATGCCCCACCGTAGGCCTTGCGAAGAATGACTGTGAGTTTCGGTACTGTTGCCTCAGCATATGCATAGAGCAACTTTGCTCCGTGGCGAATGATTCCACCCCATTCTTGATTGGTACCAGGCAAGAATCCTGGAACGTCTTCGAAGGTGAGAATTGGGATGTTGAAGGCATCACAGAACCGAACAAAGCGTGCTGCCTTGTCGCTTGCATCGATATCCAGACATCCTGCCAAAACCTTCGGTTGGTTAGCAACGACACCGACGGTGTGTCCGGCAAGGTGACCAAATCCGCAAACAATGTTCATGGCATAATCGGCTTGAACCTCCAAAAAGCCTCCATCGTCAAGAACTTCTCGCACCACGTCCGTGACATCGTATGGTTTGTTGGTGTCTTCTGGGATCATGTCCGTCAACGCATCGCATGAGCGGTCAGGACTGTCTGAAGTTTTTCGAAGAGGTGCTCTATCCATGTTGTTTGATGGAAACATGTCGCAGAGATCACGTGCCAATTGAATGGCTGCATCATCGCTTTCAGCGGTGAAATGTGAAACACCCGATTTCGATGCATGGGTCATGGCACCGCCCAAGTCTTCAAACGAAACGACCTCGTTCGTGACCGTCTTGATCACCTCTGGGCCAGTGATGAACATGTGGGCCGTTTTGTCGACCATAATGACGAAATCAGTAATCGCTGGACTGTACACTGCGCCACCTGCACATGGGCCCATGATGACGCTGATCTGTGGTACGACACCAGACGCACGTACGTTTCGGAAGAAAATTTCAGCGTACGATCCAAGTGATGCGACACCTTCCTGAATACGGGCTCCTCCTGAATCGTTCAATCCAATCACTGGGCGTCCCGTTTTGAGTGCCATATCGAGAACCTTGCAAATCTTGAGGCCATGCATTTCACCCAAGGAACCGCCATAGACAGTGAAATCTTGTGCGAAGGCAAAGACTTCTCGACCGTTGATTTTTCCATGCCCTGTAACGACACCGTCACCAGGGATGACATTCTTGTCCATGTCAAAATCACGGCAACGATGCTCAACAAGTGCGTCAATTTCTTGGAATGTACCTTCATCGAGCAACATATCGAGTCGCTCACGAGCGGTCATCTTTCCGCGATTGTGTTGTGCATCAATGCGAGATTGGCCACCACCAGCCTCGCTTCGAGCCTTTCGAGCGCGTAGGTCATTGAGACGTTGTTCTGTAGATGACACACTTCTCACCGACACTGGGTTGGGCATAACGCCCTTATTCGTTGCCCTTGAAAAAACCAGCAAACATCAACCTTCAGACGACCGAAATTGCACCATTTCCCAATCGTCTTTACCTGTTGGAGGCTCCTGCCAGTTTGGATCCCCTGGAAGAATCAAACCGTTGCCAATTGAGGCCATTTCAGTTGCGAGTGACTGATGTGCTTGAATGAGTGCATCCCATTCGATTTGACCACTGCGGAGTTTGAACCACAAACGAAGATTTCTCCAAGATTTGCTCAGTCGTTGATACAATTTAAGATGCAATCGAGCTGAAACAGGCCACCAAAACAAGAGGATTACAGCAACGAGAGGCCACGGAATGGCAGCGAGAACAGGGAGGATGAAACCAGGTAGGGCAACGTCTTGCAGAGGGGAGGAAGTTGAAGCGATGAACCATCCAAGTGTAATCGCACAAAACAACCACCAAACGGGATACATCGCTATCGAGTAAAGCAGTTTCATTGAACCAACTCCTGCCTTATTCTCTTGTTTGCTTGCTTTCATGGAGACAAAGAAGCGTACGAATAGATACGGGACGCCCGTGGCAATCATCGCTGACCATGTCACGAAGCCAAGCATCCATGCAGCAGACCAAATCCAAAAGGCGAGGTTTTTCACAAAGGCTTTCTTTGAAATCTTCTTCTTTCGATCCTTCAATTCCCATGACCGAAGTTGAATTCGCTCCATTTCGTGGTGATGTTCTTTGAATTTCGTTTCAATTTCCTTGGTTCGCTTTGGGTCATTGACGGAAAAATATTGCCACGCGGCGCGAACACGGCGTGATCCCAGGACGGCTTCATTGTAGTTGATTTTCGAAACATGTTCTCCACTACGAACGGTGTGGATCATTCGCCTTGCCCTCCAGACCAATTCACGGTCTTCCCATGATTCCTGCGCATGACTGATGCGATTGATTTCCGTTTGGAGAAGTGAAGTCACTTCTCTACACCACGCTCGATCGTGTGCCTGTTCAGAGTATTGTTCAAGTTCCTCTACGGTCGGTTCCGGTGCTCCATCTTCATCCGGCATTGGAGGTGTTTCAACCGAACGATTGATCTGTAAACTGACGCGTTCTCTAAACGAATGTTGGTCGCTATAATGCAATCCAATGGGTACAATTTTTGGAGTGGGCATTCCCGCTTTTACCGCTCTTCGATGAGCCTCGAGAAGAATTCGTGCTGCACCCGTCTTCAATTCAACGGCATACGATTCGCTGTGACTCATTCCTTCCGGGAAGATGGCGATTCGCTCTCCTTGAGCCACAAGTTCAGCAAGGGTGTCGATGAGTCTCGAGTTTGCTTTTTTTCGTTCTTCAGAACTGGCCACACCATCTTCAGCTCGTTGTACTGGTTGGACATTGATCCATCTCATGATCCGAGAGAGAATTGGAATCTTGAACAAGGTCGATTTTGCTGCAAAGGTTAACCCTCCCGGTAAAGCAGCCATCATCAACATGGGGTCGATGAGTCCACCAGGGTGCCATGCTGTGTAGATGATTCCACCCTCTTCTGGTAGCGTATCCACGTCAACCGTTGAAATCTCTCGAAACCAGGTTTCCATAATGGCTCGATTGACTCGACGCACCCTGAGATAACCCTTGCTTGGTTGAAGGTGAGATGGGTCTTTCTCCCAAGGCATGATACTGGAGTGACTGACTGACATTTGATATCATCCCCGAACAATTGACGGATGCGTGAAATTCAACGACTCTTTCATAACCATCAATCCAATCCTCGTGACATGGACCAGCCGCTTCGTATTGTTATTGCAAAACCCGGGCTTGACGGGCATGACCGTGGTGCAAAGGTGGTAGCACGTGCTCTACGAGACGCAGGCCATGAAGTGATTTACACTGGGCTGCGACGAACACCTGAACAAATCATTGAGACCGTTCGCGATGAGGACGCAGTTCTTCTCGGCCTCTCTTCTCTTTCCGGAGCGCACGGCCACCTCTTCCCTCGAATATGTGAAACACTTCGAGAGCACAACATGGGAGATGTCATCGTCTTTGGCGGTGGGATCATACCAGAGGATGATTGGCCACCTTTGTTTGAAGCAGGAGTGCGCGCCTTGTTTGGACCAGGCACAACCTCTGAGGAAATGGTTGAATTCATTGCAACTGCTGTCAATCGTGACGACGCAGGAGTTGGTCACGGGGCGGGATGGCATTGGAATCCATCTGCATGAAGGTGAGACCTTGGATGATCGAATGGATGCAGCAAAAGCCGGTGACCGGCGTGCACTTGCTCGCCTTCTATCATCGATTGAAAACGGTGAACTTCACATCCAAGAGTCTCAAAGGAACGATTCCGATTGGAAGATTCTTGCGCTGACTGGGCCTCCTGGAGTGGGAAAATCCTGTCTTCTTGATCGGCTCCTGCATGAATGGGTTGACCATGGTCTACGCATCGCAGTTCTTGCAGTAGATCCTTCCTCACCTCGTTCTGGAGGCGCCCTACTTGGTGATCGTGTTCGCATGCAGGTTGTCGATGATGTGGAGCGGAAAGATTCAGTCTATGTCCGTTCAGTAGCAACTCGAAAAACCAGTGGCTCAGTTCCACTTGTTGTACGAGAAATGGCCTTTTGCCTCCTCGATGTCGGCTGGGATAAAGTCGTGATCGAAACGGTGGGAGCCGGTCAATCCGAAGTTCGCTGTGCAGCTGTAGCAGACCGTATTGTCCTCGTTGAGGGGCCAGCACGTGGTGATGGTGTGCAAGCCGAAAAAGCAGGATTGTTGGAACTGGCTGATGCTGTTATTGTCAACAAATCTGATTTGGATGGTGCACAACGCCATGCAGATGAATTGCGTGAATCACTTCATCTAGGGCATGAAGTAGCACCTGTGGTTCATCTCGTCAGTGCTCTACATGGGACGGGTATTTCTGAAGTAGCATCAACACTCTTGTCCGTGGAACAGTCGACGCGTGCGGGACGAGCACGATGGAGAGAACGTCTGCTTTCCCATCACGAACGGCAACTTCTCCAACATTCCAAATTTGAGGTGCTCTTGTCAAAAATCGAGGAAGGTTTGATGTCCTTTGATGAGGCATACGCTGAATTGAGGAACGGAAATGAGTGATCAAGTCGAACTCACAAATCCAGTCGAATTATCGGTTGGAGGTATGTCTGGGCACATCCTTCGACGCGGTATCCATCTTGCGATGTCGTTTCTGCCGTTGCTTTATTTCGAATTCGGAGATGCTTTCGCTGAAGCAGTGTCACTGACTCTTGAACAAGTCGTCTCCGCCATTATTCTCATTGCAGTCTTCGGAGAAGCGCTTCGATTGCGCATGGGTTGGACGATTGTCGGTCAGCGTTCCTATGAAGCAAAGCAAGTATCTGCACTCGCTTGGGGTGCCTTAGGTGTAGGAATGGTGTTTCTTTTAACGCCTGAACCAGCCTACGCTTACCCTCTCATTCTCAGCCTTTCATTAGGCGATCCATTGCTTGGAGAGTTGCGCCGAAAAGGCTCTTCAACGCAGACTGTCATCTTAGCAGGCGTCCTTGGAATTGCATTCATTTGGGCTGGGTGTGCTTATTTTGTTGGGACACCTTGGTTGTTCGTGCCATTGATGGCGCCCATTTGCGTTGCTGCTGAATGGCCTCGTCTGCGGTACATCGATGATAATGCTACAATGTTGTTGATTCCTCTCGCTGTAGTTCTCATTTTTGACCCATTTTTAGGCATTATGTGAGACCAACTCGCCGCCATATTTTAGAATCGAGTCCTCCACGGTGGGTTGTTGGTAACTATGTACGGCGACGATGAATCCAAAGAACCACCTCAATCGGTTTACTACACATTCTTCGGTATTGCAGTTATCCTGCTCGCTGTGACAGCGTTCAAGTATCCGCTTTGGTGAGAAAAACCAAAAGCAACTGTATATAGGCAATACCCGAATTTCGATAGATATGTGTGGGCTTGCAGGTATGCTTGGTGCTCCTGAGCCCACCATCGTAAGAAAGATGATTCAATATCAAAATCATCGAGGTCCGGACGGCTCTGGTTTCTGGCATGATGAATCGGCCTGTTTAGGCCATGCTCGCCTTGCCATCGTTGATTTGAAGGGCAGCCCTCAACCTATTCAGTCGCAAGAAGGCAACGTCCTTATCGCCAATGGGGAAATCTACAATTTTGAGTCGATTCGATCGTCAATGACGAGTTATCCGTGGACAACATCGGGCGATAGTGAGACCATTCTTGCTTTGTTCGAGAAAACGATTCAGTCAAACCCAACTGCCAGTGCTAAGGATCACGGTGATTGGATTTACCAATTGGATGGTATGTTCGCCTTTGCATTATGGAATCCACAGCAAAAGCAACTGATTCTCGCTCGTGATGAAATGGGAATCAAACCTTTGGTTCGCTCAAGAGTTGGTTCATCACTTGTCTTTTCGAGCGAGGTAAAAGCCTTGCATGCGCATCCTGAATTTTATGCGCAATTGGATGAACATGCGTTGATGGCTCGCTTAGTTTGGGAGTATCCATTGGATGCAACGACACTCTTTCTTGATGTTCATCAAGTTCGACCTGGTACCGTCGAGGTCTGGTCACTCGAATCCGGTGAGCCGATTCTACTTGATTCCCATCGTTTCTCAATTCCAAAGATTCGTCCTCGAGAGACGTACGAGGAGGAAATAGGTGCTCGAGATCTTCTCGATGGATTCATCGATAGCGTTGGTCAACGACTGATGTCTGACGTTCCGGTTGGTATCGTTCTCTCGGGTGGTCTTGATTCATCACTTGTTGCAGCCGTTGCCAACGACGCTGCACAACGTTATCATCGTCCAACGCCCGAGTGCTGGACTGTTGCAGAAAGCGAAGACAATCCAGATTGGATGGCTGCTGAACTTGTAGCTTCTTCTCTCGACCTCAAACACCACCAATCCATCATGGAGGCTGACTCCTTTGCGAAACATCTCCCTTCTCTCTCATGGCATGGCGAGGATTTGGATGTCTCAGTATTGTTCTTCCAACCGCTGTTCCAGACCATGTCGCAATCTGTTCGCGTCGGACTTTGTGGCCAAGGAGCTGATGAAATCCATGCAGGGTATCCTCGATACACGGATTTGAAAGGCCATCAACGTGAACTTGAACATCGTTTGACAATGTTGAATCATCCATTCACAAGACATTTTGGACAAGGTGATCTTGATGCAGAGGATAATCGATGGTGGACGATGGATCATCGCCCCAAAACTCATCTCAATGATTTGCAAGATACATTGCAGTTCGAACTCGACCATGGGCAACTAAGCAATTTCCAACTTCGACTTGTTGACCGACACTCCATGGCGCATTCACTCGAGGTTCGAGTTCCGTTCCTTGGGCGATCGCATCGAAAAGATGCATTCAGCCTCCCAATGGATCAACGCTTACCTTCAAACGGTTTGGAAAAGAAGGCGTTGCGAAAGGCTGCATCGTTGACATCATTACCACGAACTGTGGTTGAGCGAAAGAAATTACCAGCAGGAACTGCGACGTCTCCAACGCTGCTTCGTCAATGTCTTCAAGAATATTCAGCTCAAATCGATGCAATCTCCTCTCGATGGTCTTTTTGTGAGCCACTTCTTCGGCACCAACCTGAAATTGCATTAGGTCTAGGGCTGTTTGAGTCGCTTCATTTGATTGAATACGATCGACCACAACATCACCGTTCCGTCGATGACTTGCTTGCGGAGGTTCTAGGATGACATACGTGCACGATATGAGCGCCATCCTCGACCAAAAGCGGGATAAAATTGTCGCTTGGATGGCAAAGAAACGCTCTGAGATTGAGGTTCCAATTTATGGAAGCGTGGATATTCGAGATGCTGGATGGAAAATCGCCGTTGTTGATGCGAATCAATTCCCTGCGGGTTTCAACAACACTTCGGAATCTGATTTCCCTCACTTAACGGAACGAATTGCTGCGCACATTGAGCGACACCAACCTAATTGTCAATGGGTTCACATCTACCCAGAATCACATACTCGAAATCAGGGATATGTTGAGAACTTACGAACGCTGTGTACATTGGTCGAGCGTGCTGGTTATCGTTGTACCATTGGAAATCCTGAACTTGATGGTTTTGATGCCTTAAATGGAATACACGGACCATTATCTCTTGATCACGTGGAAGTTGTTGATGACGTTTTGATGGTGCAGGGTCAGCAACCAGATTTCATCTTGCTAAACAACGACCTCACAGATGGCGATTTGGAAGGACTTTCTGCAAAGAGCGTTCTTCCACGACCTCAAATGGGTTGGTATCAACGAAAGAAATCTCAACACTTTGACTTCTTGCGTCCACTTGTTGAGGAAATCAGCGAGATCATCGGTATCGATCCGTGGCATCTTATTTGTGAGTCCTTTGTTTCTGAGGAAAAATGTCTCGAAAAGGAAACGTGTCGAATTCAACTTGCAAACGATGTTGATGTGTTTTTGGCTGGGCTTGCGGAGCGATATGCCGGCCTCGGAATCGATCGAAAACCTGTTGCGTACGTGAAAAACAATCGAGGAACCTACGGCTTAGGAATCATGACTGTGACATCAGGGGAACAACTGCTGAATCTCTCCAATCGCAAGATGAAGAAACTGATGTATGGTAAAGGCAGTTCAAACACTGAAGATTTCCTGATTCAAGAGGGTGTACCCACACTGATGAAAACCGATACAGGTGCACCGGTTGAACCGGTCGTATACCTCGTGGATGGTGATGCTTCCTCGTGGTTTTACAGAGTCAATCCGAAAAAGGATGAGATTGGAAATCTCAATTCGCCAAGTGCTCAATTCGTCACCTCGGAAGAAGATACAAGTTTCATGACACACGCTCATAGTTGGCATGCACTCCTGTCAGAACTGTCGATGTTAGCAATGGGACTTGAGTCTGCAGCGGTTCGAGAATCGTGACTGCTTGATTTAAACAATGAACCCTTAGCAGGTTCATGCGTCGTGAGACACTCTATGTCCTTACGATTGCAATTGGACTCTTTGTTTCGGCTCAATATCAGGAATGGCCAGTGAATATTTGGTGCCTCGGAGTGTTCTCATACATCTTTTGGAAAACCAATCGGAAAGAACGAATTGAGATGATTGCTGTCTTAGGCTTTGCAACGCCTATGGAATTGTTCTTTAGCGAAGTTTGGTTGATTTACGAGTATCAACGTGGCCTCATGCCACTGTTTGTTCCAGTTGGACATTACTTCCTTTTTGATCTTGGACGCCGAGTTGCAAACTACCTTCCCGAGAACTCATCGATACCACTTATTCTCCTTCTTGTTCCGTTGGTTGTTTTTGGAGCGATCAAGGGTACGGATACCTCTGCTGTTCTTCTGATTCTTTTGACACTTGGATTCGTTCAGCGGGGGCCTGAACCTCGACTCTATGCAGCCATGGTTTGGCTCGCTCTTTTCATGGAATTATGGGGGACGCATCTTGGAAATTGGACGTGGGCTTCGAACGTTCCATGGACTGGTTTGACAGCATGGAATCCTCCTCTTTTGGTAGGTGCATTCTACTGTTTTGGAGATTTACTTGTCAATTTGAGCGTTGCCAAGTTTGAAGGGCAACCCATGGCTGAGGTGAACCATGACGTCCTCGGATGAGTTGAAGCGTCGCCGAGAAGAAGAGGCGAAGCGCATCCGAACCAGTCTTAATCGACAGCGTGGTGTTCAACACGCATCTCTGAAGGGTGGAGCCTCAGCTGTTGCGTTTGTCAAAGAAGAGTTGTGTATTGGATGCGATCAATGCACAATTGTTTGTGATGATGATGCCATTGAAATGTACAAGGTAGCGATGCGCAGTCCATTGATGAATGTTGAAAGCAACCAGAAGGCCAAGATTCTTCGCGATGCCTGCACTGGTTGCCGACTTTGTGTTCTTGCATGTCCGACTGATGCCATTAGCATGATTGACCGATGAGGTGACTGAATTGTCCAAGAAAGGAAAACAACCAACAGCACAACGATTTGGTGGAGAATTTGGACCTTACCGCAAGGAAGGGACCACAGGAGTCTCCCTTGGTACATTCAAGACGCTCGTATGGACTTCCAACATTGGCGGCCTCATTCTCTGTGTCATTGCTCTCGAACTTCTCTTCGTTCAACAAGAGTTCATGTGGGGTCTTGTAAGCCTTATTGCGGGTGTACTAATCGCCCTATTTCCGTCCAACTACGAAATCGTCGGTATGGATGATGATGTTCCAACTGAAGATTAACTTCAGGCTTCAACTTCAGTCTTGGTCGTTGCAGGAAGTTCGCTCTTCTTTGCATTAACTTCACGAGCAAGGAAGGAAACAACGTCGAGAATCTCGATGTCTTCATAGCGCTCATCACCTTCAAACTTGAGACATTCAAAGTGAGAAACACACTTCGGACACGAGGTCAACATGGTATCAGCTCCAGTCGACTTGATTTCTTCCATTCGAGCAACACGAAGTGCACGAGCGTTTTCATTGCACGACATCATGCTTGAAACACCACAACACATGGCATCTTCACCGTGATGTTCCATCTCAACAAGATCGACACCCTCAACTGCGTTGATGAGTTCACGAGGCTCGTCATAGATGCCCATTTGTCGACCGAGACGGCATGGGTCGTGATAGGTGACGGTGGTTGCATCGGTTGAAAGTTGCATATCGAATCCGTTCTCGATGAGGTACTCGGTGGTGTGCATGACCTTGACCCCTTCAAGTTCATAGTCACGAGCAAAGGTACGGAAACACTCTGCACAGGACGACACAAGGGTGTCGATTCCGGATGCTTCGATCTTCTTCTGGTTGTACGCCTTCAATTTGTCAAAGACCTCTGTGAGTCCTTGCCACTTCTGGTCGTGCCCACAACACTTGAGGAAGTCACGTCCGAGGTAGGAAACATCATGACCCATTTCTTCAAACAATGTGAATGCAGCCGTGGTGGAATCACCAAGGTTCATCTCGCCCTCATTCACGTGTGAAAAGACCATTTCTTGGTCAAGGTAGTCCACACATCCAGGATAGTAGCCGACGTTAGAGGAAATAGGGTATTCCTCAACAGGGATGAAATCCTCGTTTGATGCTTCCTCTGCCTCCGCTGCAAGAACCGCTTGCAGAACGGTGTGAGGAATCTCTGCTGCTGGTCCACCAACAATGAGGCTACGTCGAATGTCAACGTAGGAGTCGTAATTGACCAGTTGAGGACAAGCATTGGTACAGGCCGTACAGGTCAAACAGGAATACAATGGTACACCATCGTCCTCGTTGTTCCATGAATTGTAAATGATGTTGAGTTTGTCCCCACCATTGAACAATCGTACAGGACACGCATCATCACAAAGGTCGCAGCCGTAACACTTGTTCATCTCAAACTCGTAACCACGAGCCATCGATCGCAACAAGACGATGACAACCGCACCAAAGGTGAGACACGGGATGAACATTGCATAGGTCAACTTCGCATCAAGTGCCTTTGGGTTGACATGGTACGATGGATTTTCAGTGACCGAATAGGCTCCACCATCGGCTTGAATCATCGCAATCATTGTCGAGTTGGTCAAATCAACAACCTTCCCAGAGTTGGAGCCGGAATTATCGTCCCACAAAAGCAGCGGTTGGAAGGCACGAACGGAGAATGTTGTTTCCGTTGTAATTGAATCGTTCAGAGCCAATGCGCCTGATGCAATAAGCGTGTATTCATAGTTATAGTTCCCAGGCACGAGGTTGATTTCTGCACCTTCACAGCCCGTGAATGAGGCAAGTACCTTTCCTGAACTATCGGTAACACTCATGGTGCTCGAGAGCATTGTTGCGGTGTTGACACCGTCGATCTTACGTTCACTGGCACGATATTCGCAGGAAACATCGGTTGGAAGTGCTGCATCGGTGTATTCGCCAGAAACTGTAAACATACCAGAATCCGAATATCCTTCTCCACCAGCAAAGGTAACGGTGTTCCCTGCTGCATTGTCGCCTTCTGCAGGGTTTTGATGATTGTTTGCATCGCTGAAATCGATGATGGTTTCACGAGCAGGTTGGAAGATCTGCCAATCCAACCATGCTGCTGCTGGTACAATACCATCCGTATAGCCACGATCATCGGTAAACTCGTTTGTTTCATGCACATGGACATCGGAAGGTTGTGTTCGCATGGCTTCCAGTTCTGGATAGTAATCGTGCGTTAATCCCTTGATGGTCAAGAGTCCACCAGCTTCCCAGAAACCGTTGTCGTAGGTGTCAAAGGTTGCAACGGAAGCACCTGCTGAAACGACGAGAGCTCCGATGATGAGGCGCTTTCCATGCTCGGGGGTGAATCCTGCTCCCCACGCTTTCACCAGTACGTTACGACCAACAAAATAGATCACAATCCATAACAGCATTCCTGTAAGAATCCATGGCACTGCATTGAAAATTTCAGCAATCCAAGGTGCCCTCGTTCCACATAACAGGTCTCCATGCGAATCAAGTTTACAATAATCCGATCGATTCTTGCCATACAATTCGAGGAAGATGTTGATGGAAAAGACGGAGATGAACCAGACGTGTGCAAGGTAGACTGCTCCTGCTGCTGCAAACCATGGGTCTTCAACAGGTCGCTTTTCACGTCCGCCGAGGAACGGTGGGAGTGCGAGAATACCAACAGGAATACCGGTGAGGGCAGCGCCCCACCATGCAGCGTTCCAAGCGAAGACAGGTTGACCGACAATGTCGCCAATGAATCCGGTTGGTACAGTAAACTGAGGCAGGTATTCACCCCAACGGAGGTAACCGTAGGAGAACAATACGTACCAATCAGGGAAAACGAATCCTGCTTGTGCATACGGGTCAGCAGCACCGTGCAATGGCGGTGGAATCAACCATGCATAGAACAGTAAAACGGCTGCCATAAAGGCAAACAGAATGGTGTCGCGAAGAACTTCGTGCGGCCAGAAACCGTGACCCATACGGGTTCGCTTGCGCTTTTCACCAGCCTCTTGGAGTTTGGCTTTTTCATCCATGTACGAGGTTGCAACTCGTCCCAAATTTTCCATTAATCCCATTCAAATTCCTCCGATCAATGTGGCTCCGCAATGCCTTGTACCCAGACAATAAACAAGTGAATGATGATCAACGTTGTCACAATCACAGGGAGAATAAAGACGTGGATGAAGTACATCCGTGTGACGGTTCGTGGTGTTAAGGATGAACCACCAAAGAGGAGTGTTGCGATGTACTTTCCAATCAACGGAGATGAGTTCGCAAGATTGATTCCAATAACCGCTGCTCCGTATGCCAGACTGTCCCATGGCAGCAGATAGCCAGAGTAACCAAAGACGATGGTGAGAGCCATTAATGCAACACCGATGAGCCAATTGAGTTCACGTGGGTTTCGGTAAGCACCTGTAAAGTAAACACGACACATGTGTAGGAAAACAGATGCGACCATGAAGTGTGTTCCCCAATGGTGGACGGCTCGAATGATGTAGCCGAACGGTAGTTCGAGCATGATGAATTCCATCGAGGCATAGGCAGGTGATGGATCGCCTTCACCACCTGGGACGTAGTAGATGCCGAGGATGGTTCCAGTCAAGACGAGGATGATGAAACTGAGGAAAGAGATTCCACCAAGACAATACAGAGGATACCAATACCAAATAATTCGCAGCTTGTATTTCTCAGCGTGCGTAAGTGGCATTTGTCGATGCATGTTGTAATATGCGCCTTTGGACATGTTCCAGTAATCTTGGATTCGGAATCGTGTGTCCATCCATGAGAATACCCACAGGAAGGCACGCTCAGAAATCCCCATTCCACCGGTTGATTCAACCGCACGGAGAATCTCGCGACGAGGCATTTCCTCGGTTTCCTTACGGAGCGTAAAGGCGACGAGGACGATGATGAAAGCGATAAAGAACCACAAAATCCAGAACATTGTTGTCATCGTATCACCTCAATCACAGTACGTCAACCAATCGACGTAGTCGGTAATGCCCTCAATGACATCGTTGTTTAGTACGATTGGAATGAGGGGAAGGCCAACAGGAGCAGGGCCGCCTGCTTTACGCACACCGGCGTAGGTAAAGGTTGCACCATTGGCACGGTTTCGGTTGGTGTTCATCTCCAGCGCAGTCGTATCGAATCGAGAGGAGTGGCAGATGCAGAACAACTTGGTACCACCATCATCGGTGCCTCCAGGCGTCCACGTGTCATCGGTGTACGAGTTGGATACGAGTTGCCATCCTGGGATGCAGCACAAGTGTGTGCATCGACCAAAGACCATGATAATGTCATCGGATGGATAGATACGCTCGTCCATAGCGACCATGTCCTCGAAGTGACCGATGTACTTTCCAGATTCATCGTATCCTTCCATCATCTGGAATCGAGCCTTGTTGTTGTCAGTTGGAGATCCTTGCCACTTTGAGTCTTCGACATAGGTGACGACGACGGGAACACCGTTCCAAACACCAGCTGCACCAGCCGTTCCTGTGTTGGAATTGGCTGCTTCTGCAACGAAGTCTGCTTTGGTCATGGATTGAAGGTGCTTTGGACCGTACCATGCCGTATCTTCTCGGCCCTTAGCCCAGAATTTCACCGACAGGTCTCCCGCAGATCCACCGCCAGGCGGAAGGAGAATAGCGGCGAATCCGAGGACGCCCAAAGATGCAGCAAGAACACCCGTAGCGGTGTTGAATCCATATCGGAGAAATTGGCGTCGATTGATGACGGTCTCGCCAGCGCCCGACGAACCTTCCTTGGATTCTGGAACAAATAAGTTGTAATCTTTGGCCATAGGTTTCACCACTTGTACTCCTTCCAATCCTTCACGTGCTCAGGTACGTACTTGTTCTGTGAGTGCTTGACAATGATGGTGTCTGGTAAGATGAATTTGAGATAGATGACGCCCATGAGAATAAGGGTTGTAAGGGTCATAGCCAGATGGAAAGAGAGCTGTTGTTGATCCCAACTCTTTGCCAAACCGTAAATGAGTGAGAACGCCCAATAGCAAGACCAGAAGATTCCCCATGCGAAGAAAAACATGGTGAGGTAAGAACCTCCTGAAGGTGCAAGGCTAGCGCTGACAATCGTTCCCGATTCAGCAACGTTGTGCACCCCATGGTTGATGGCTTCGTCCATTTGAGCCTCCGTAAGTTCGACACCTTCCAATGCAGTACGTGCATCTTTAACCGAGATCGAACCGTCCGCAACGCCCTTGAGCAGGTTGTTGATCGTATCGTCATACATCACTGATCACCTCTTCGCATGAGTTTGTATCGCAGACGCAACTGGTTGCTGCGACCTTCGTACGATGTCGAGAATCCATAGCGGAGCATCAATCCAGCAAAAACGACACACATGATGACGGCACCAAATCCGAGAAGACCGAGCCAATGAGCGCGCAGTTTCGCACCCATGTGGTGCAAGTCAGCACCATGGGATTCAGGTTCTGGAGGTGCAACGTTTCCGTCCCCTGCGAAAACGGTTCGTGTTCCACGAGCAAGACTGTCTTCGTCCCCTTCAACGAGAGAGAATGTTAGTTGATTCCACATGTCTTCAACGACGTTACCGAGTCCACCGTCGCCGTTCACGCTGTTGCCTGTAATCCAGAAGACGATGGTTCCCTCGCCAGCGGCTGGGGCTGTCCAAGTGATGTCCCACATGCGATCTGCCTCAGCGGCAGATGCAGATGTGTGCGTCAATGACTCAACATCGCCTTGCCAATTGTCAGCGCCAATGCCTGCGAGCTCACCACTCGAGACTCGCATAGAGAAGCCTGCTGAGTATTGTCCTCCTGCTGCTGGACCTCCAATGATGTGGAGTTGAAGTTCGTACGTTTCTCCAGGCGTCCAAGCATAGGGGACATGGTCGAGAATAACTTGAACGCTGTTTGCGGGTGCTGCGTTGTGGCAAAGACAACCTTCTTTGGCAACATCATCAATGTTGTTCTGCTGGCCTCCGATTCCAGTCGGGAGCGATGTTGCAAGGCCGGGGAGGAGGAGAAGAAGCAATACTGCAACCACAATGGTGCGGCGTTTTGCATAAGAGGTTGTCAGCATGGCTACACCCTGTAGCCTTTCGACTTGGAAGGACCCCTTAAACATTGTTAGAGATTCGCAAGAATAATGTCTTGCAGTGTGCCGTTTTCGAATCAAAATTTAACAAGGCAAGATTTCTTGTGATTTGACCTACACGCAGGGTTATGGCAGAGACACCCTTCGACAACATCTACGACCTCACAACACTTCAACTTGAGCAATTGGATGAGGCGGAAGACCTGATGCTCAAAAACGATCTTGGGGCTGCAGAACGTCTGCTTTTGAGCATGCTTGAGGAAGATGAATTCTGCATTCCTGTTTTGTCAAACCTTGGGCATTTGTATGGCCGTCACCTTTCCGAATTTGAAACAGCAGTTGCCTACTACGATAAGGTGCTCCACCTTGAGCCAGACAATGCTTGGGCTCGAGATGCACGACGTAGATATTTGCGATTTATTGACAAATAAGGTAAGTTCAAGGGCGTCATTGACAAGGACTCATCATGGAGTCATCCCAGATCCTCATTGCAGGAATTGGAGGGCTTGGGTGTATCTGGGCGGCGCGAGCCCACCAACGAGGAGCAGGTGCATCCTTGCTCATGCTCGATGCGGATGATGCCTTTCCTGATGTCGAGAGCGCAAACATCATTCGTCTGGGTCACACGTTAGACGCCCTAGGATGTGCAGCTCTCCCTCCTCTAGCAGAACAACGTATGCGAGGACTTGCCACACGAACTCGACCTTTTCTTGAAAAGGCGGAATTGGTGATTATCGTTGCGGGCTTGGGTGGTGGAACTGGAACAGGTGCATCGCATGAATTCGCCCGCCAAGCAAAACTTCACGGAGCAACAGTTCTCTCGATAGCAGCCTTACCATTTGAGAGTCAGCCGACGCGAAAGAAAATTGCAGAAGCGGAGATACAACGGCTGGAACACCACTCTGACGTGTGTGTCCAACTTTCTCTCGAACGATTGGCTCGACAAGCTCGTGATCGTGGAAAGGATTGGAGTATGGGTTCTGAATGGGTTGAAGATCTCATTGATGGTTTGGTACGAACGCTTCTTTCAATGGGTCTTATCAATCTCGATTTGATGGATTTACGAGCGATTGTGCAACATAAGGGTGGTTCAACGATGTTGGTGGGAACAGGTCATCACGAACAGTTGGACGAGTTGTACAATGCCACCATTCAAGCACCACTTGCACCAATGAATGTCGCAGGAGCAAAAGGTTGTCTTCTTCAAATCGAAGGTGGGCTTGGAATGACCATCGGTCAGGTCGATGAAATCGCTACTGCACTCACATCAGCCGTCGACCCAAATGCACAGGTCATTCTGGGGGCAAGGGTGTCTTCTGACTTGGAAGGAACAATTCGAATCGTGATGTTGCTTTCAGGTATCGGCGATGACTAGTCCAACAACTCAAGTTCATCATCCCATTCGGTTGCATCACCAAGTGTTTCGGGTGTTTGATTCCAGTCAACGGGATCACCAATGCTCGATTCCTGTATGATTGGCTCTTCGCTTTTTGTTGTTGGCTCCACTACTGTTTCCGGCTGAACAGCATCTTCTTCCTTGGGCGCATCGAAGATTGGTAATTTATCAACAGATTCGACAATTCCGCGATCGTTGTTGATCCGTTGGGTTTTCGCCTCCAGCATGGTTCGTTGCGACCACATGACGGTGACAACAACAAGGATATGGCCTCCGATGAGAACCGTTCGAACGTCATTCATGACTGAAGTGATCATGGCAACGCTTCCAGCATATGCATAGCCAAATGCGACACCCCAGAAGAGTGCGTTTTCTTGGGTAAAGAGTTCTGATTCTGAACCTTCACCTTTACTTGTAAGTGCCCAAATCGCGAGGAAAACAGTCACGATCATAAGGAACAACTCCTCGATGAAAATGATCGTATCCGTCGAAGCGGTGTCAATGCTTCGGAAAATGCTGAGCACATGCCAAGTGATGAACAGTTGCGTTGCCCAAAACCACTTGTTTGCGACTGCATGGGTTGTTGAGTGCCTCGATGCCTGTTTTCGTTGTCCCCATGAAGCATAGACACAGAGTCCATAGACTGCGAACGAGAAGATATAGGGCCACAGGCTAAACGACGAGGAACTCAAAAAGAATCGAAGTCCTTCTGTTACTGCAAAGGTCATCACGACCACAAGTGTTGAAGTCATGAACAAGGACGGCAAAGGAGAGAAGCCATCGAGGCTTTCTTCTCCTTCCGTTGGAGTGGTAATCGCATTCATTGTTGCAAGTCCAAAAAAACGACCTTGAGCGAATGCCCACACAACAAAGAGGCTGCCGAGTGTTGCAGGTAAGAATGAACCGACTTGGGAGAGAATCCCATTTTCTCCGAACATGAGGTAAATGGTTACAATGAAGACAAAACCAAGCACAAGCGGTACAATGAGAATTTTCAATCGAGCCGGGAAGGATTGCTTGATGTTTGCCTGAGGATCGTTATTGTAGCGTAGCATGCCTCCCAATCGTTCGTTCTTTGAAAGAGGTGCGAGAACAACATAGGCGAGACTAAATCCGACAAATCCGTAGGCGGACCAGACTTCTGCCTCCATCCTTGCCAGCACAAACAAAGCCACAGAGGCAAGCGCAAGCATGAGTAAATGAGGAAATGTCGAGGGTGAGAGTAAGCTCTTCAAGAGTGACAGTTTTGTCAACGGCTTTGTCTCCTCCATGGTCAACTGTCGTGGCCTTGGTTCTAAAGGCTGTCCGACAATTGATGCCATACCTACATGAGGTAGAGTGAGATGGCCGAGCATGGTTGGTAGGGTTTCAAAGGCCAAGCGACCAAAACGCCGATGGATTGGTTTGTCTGTATCTTCATCGATTCAATCACGCTCGGAATTGGCAGATATGTTTGCATCACCGCCCTTCTCTGCCTTCGATATGAAAGTATACGATTTCCACATGGCAGAGAGTTCAGAGGCAATACAATTCCGTGCAATTCAAGAACGCCAGGATGATGTCGGAGTTACCATTGTTCGCGTCCTGCTCGGTGACTACGAGGATGTGAGGGCACTTCTTCAATCGGGAAAGCAAGACATTGTCGCCTCAATTACTTCCTCGGGTAAAATTCGTCTCGTTCGAGAACGACTTGGCTTACCAAAACCATCACGAAGGTAGGACACGCTTTTGACCCTCATTTGTCTCGAATGTCTATGGCCGGAGGAGGGACAGCACCCCCGTTGAAGTTGGGTGATGTGCTGTTGCTGATTGGCGTCACCCTGCTGATCGGCACCTTGTTCATCCAAGAATGGGACACGCCTGTTAAGATGAATCCAGAGGATGAACCGCTTGAAGGCACCTCACGAACCTTCTCGGGAGATGTTCTCAAAATTTCTGTTGTAACCGAAGAAGAATCGAACGTTCGTATTGAGGTTTTTGAAGACGGAGAGGAGGTCGAAGATGTTTCGTTGTTTGCTGATCGGATTAGACCTGCTGAAGTTTCCTATGAATCCAAAGGCGGTCAAGTCTCATGGAAAGTTTCACTGGAACTCAATGCAACCGGTGAAGTTGACGTGGACTTAGAGCGTGTATTTTTCTTAAATTTCATTCCCTACATCCTCGGCGCACTTATTACAACAGCGGGCGTCTACAAGAAGAAATCCGAGGGCGAAGAGAAAGAGGATGTTGTCCTCGATGCGATTATTGAGGGCTGAGATCGATCCATTTCACATCTTCATCGTCGTAAACGACATGTTGGTTTCCTTCATCATCCTGGAGCACGATTCCATTCTCATTGATGGAGGATAGGGAACAGTTTTGATTTCTATAGAATGCTTTCTTAAGAACAATATCCATGTCAATTTTTGTTGAATGTTTTGCAGAGAGTTGTGGCAGTCTTTCCTCAAACATTGATGCTATGGTTGCGCTCAAAATAACGTACAAATCGGAGGGCGAATTGATGATGCCAACCTGTTGGAGTGAACCCTGTCCTTCATTGAGTTTGTCTTGGCTGATATTCAAACCAACGCCAAGCACGAGACGTTGCTCATCACCCTTCGAGTAGGACTGGAACAAAACACCTCCATACTTTTTCCATAACTTCCCATTCTTCGTTCGTAGCAATAGATCGTTTGGCCATTTGATTCCAAGTTGATGCGAGTGCCGTTCATCGAATCGTAGTGCGTGAGTGATTTCATGGGCGATTTCGACTTGTTTGTTGAGATCAATTCTCGGGATGTTGCTTGCTTCTAACCGCCACGTTCCTTTGAACGAATGCGGATGATCTTGCCATTGGTTTCCATGCCTACCTCGTCCGCTGGTTTGGATGATTGCAGTAAGAGAATCACCTACCGAATAATTCCCTCGTAGCATTTCTGCATTGGTTGAATCAATCTTCCGCACATGGTGATGTTTGCTTGTCACGAATGGGTGCCATGCAGCAAGCAAATGGATGGCTTCCTCATCATCAAATGTTTGCGTGCGAACAATTCGGGCAGCAAGTCCACACTGACGCAAAATGTCGACGTTGCGTTTCCACCCTATTGTTCCTCGGCAAACCAGTAAAGCAATTCCGCTCATCTTGCAGAGTTTGTTGGCTGCCATCGTGCGGGCAAAAACTGAGAGCAAACCCTCAGGATGTGTGTCAATAAGGGCAGCCTCTTCAAGTGGACCTAGCACGTTATCGTTGATTTCATTGGCAGGAATGTAGGGCATGTTCCATACAACCAAGTCATAGGTTCCTGGATTCCATGCTTGGAATCCGTGGATTTCCTCGGCCGGTCCAAGGCCTCCTTCCCTTACCTGGACTTCGACTGAGGCTTCCTGAGCGTTGAGACGCGTTGCTGCAACAGCGTAGGGGTTGATGTCACAAGCATGAACATTCCATCCTTGTTTCGCTGCAATGATGGAGAGAGCGCCAGAACCCGACCCTATCTCGAGAAGAGAACGTGTTCCGAAAGGCCTGATCGATTGAAGGAGGTCGCACAGAAGCGTGGTATCTTCCCTTGGCGGATAGACGGTTGGAGGAATTTGAAGCGAGAGAGAATTCCAAGCGAGGTGTTTACTTTCAGACCGATTCAAAAAATCGATTTCATTTTGGGCGTTTTCGGGGTTGAACATTTTTGCCCTCAGGAAAATTATTTCTCGGTACTAAAAGAGCATTTCTGACATCTTTGTAGGAGAGTTTTTTCATCGGTAAAGTATAAGAAGGGGGGGTAATTCGGATTGAAAGCCCAAGAAGCAACGTTGGGCCTGTAGCTCAGTCAGGTAGAGCGTCGGGCTTTTAACCCGATGGTCGCGGGTTCGAACCCCGTCGGGCCCGCCTACTGTTCCGCAGTGCAACGTTGAGGGCAGTGCGGGGTGACGTTGGATGGTAGTAAAGAGCGCAACAAAAAAACGGTTAATCGAACTCGGAGTCTCCGACGAATATGCTCACAAACTTGCCACGGACCGAAACATGGCAGACATCAAAAGTATGCCCGCTGATGAAATCGCCAAGATTCTCGGCATTGCCAAAGACAGCGAATCCTTCACCAAGATTATGCAAATTATCGCCGATCAAGGCAACCGTCGCTCACGGATTAAGAAGAGCAAGAAAATTACCATTTCATCCAAAGCACTTGATGAATTCGATCGCCCAGAAATTTCTGTTCGCTTCAACCCATTGAATCACGAACTAGTTCCACACCAAGAGCTACTCGGTGATGCAAACATCAGCGCTGACGAGCAATACGCAGTCGAGCGTGATGAACTCATGCCATGGGGTCTTGAGGAGATGGACGAAGATGGTAATCCTCGCCTTGCCAAGGAGTTGTTGCCGAAGGTACTCATCTCGGATCCTGTCGTGCAAGCCATCAAAGAAGCCGCTGAGATTGTTGACAACGCTGCTCTCGCCGCCAATCCTGACCACCGTCCGCTTGCTGCCGGTTGGATTGCGGACCGAGTACTCAAAGTCGTTCGTCAATCGAAGTCCGCTGGAAGTGCAGTCGCTTATCGCCTGATTGTGGAGGGCAGCTGAACCTGGAGTTGATATTATGCAAGAAATTATTGAATCATTCTTCCGAGAACGTAGCCTCGTTAACCACCAACTCGCATCGTACAACGATTGCATTCCCTCAACAGACAATCAAGTCTCCCGCATGGAACGTATCATTCAGAACATTCGTGTCGGTACGGACGAAGAAATCGTCGACGATCTCGGCGGATACATCAAGCTGGACGTTGCTGACCAAGACATCGTCATTCGCATGAAGAACATCAAACTTGGTGCGCCAAACATTCGAGAAGCCAACGGTTCGTATCACAACGCTTCACCGATGGAGTGCCGTCTCCGAAAGTTGACGTACCAATCACCAGTGACCATCGACTTCACCATCTACCGTAATGGTGTAGCATCCTTCCCTGAAGAAGATGTTCAAGTTGGTGCAATTCCAATTATGGTTCGCTCCCGACGATGTCACCTCCACCCCAGTCATATCGCAGACGGACGTGCTCTTGAGCCAACCAAGTCTCCAGAAGACGCAGCACTCCTCGCCAACCACCTCCGTGACAAGGGAGAAGACCCTCTTGACCCGGGTGGTTACTTCATCATCAACGGAACCGAGCGTGTCCTCATCTCAATGGAAGATCTCGCTCCGAACCGTGTCACCGTTGAAATCAACAAGCGAACTGCCAAGCGAACAGAAGTCGCCAAGATTTTCTCGCAAAAGAACGGTATGCGAAAGCCTCTCACCGTTGAAAAGCGTCGAGATGGTATGCTTATGGTCAAGGTCAGCACTGCCGGAACAACGCCGATTCCAGTTGTTCTGTTGATGCGAGCGCTCGGTATCGAAGGTGACCAAGAAGTATTCACTGCCATTTCAGGTCCGCAAGAGACCTTCAAGTTCATCGTTGCCAACATCAACGAGGTGAACGGTGATGAAAACCAAGAAGGTGAATACGATGTCAAGAATACCGCTGAAGCATATGAATGGCTGCAAAAGAAATTCGCTGCAGGTCAACAAAAAGAGTATCGAGAAGCCCGAGTCAACCAACTCCTTGACCGAGAATTGCTTCCTCACCTTGGTGACCAGCCAGAAGATCGAAAGAAAAAGGCGATTTTCCTCGGACGTATTGTTCGCCAAGTGCTCGAAATGGCTCTTAACGACAAGGAACCCAACGACAAGGATCACTACGCTAACAAGCGTGTTCGACTCGCAGGAGACCTCATCGAGGATTTGTTCCGTGTTTCCTCCGGACAACTCGCTCGTGATCTCAAGTACCAACTTGAGCGACACCACAATCGAAAGCGAGAACTCAAAATCACCTCATGTCTGCGTCCAGACGTTCTTTCATCCAAGATTCTTCACGCTCTAGCGACAGGAAACTGGGTTGGAGGACGATCCGGTGTCAGTCAATTGCTGGACCGAACGACCTATCTTGCATCACTCTCGCACATGCGCCGAGTAACCTCTCCTCTCGTCCGTAGCCAGCCTCACTTCGAAGCTCGTGACCTTCACCCAACACAATGGGGACGTCTCTGTCCAAACGAGACGCCGGAAGGACAAAACTGCGGTCTGGTGAAGAACGCTGCACAGATGGTCGACATTTCCGAAGAAGTTGACCCTCAAGAAATCCGTGAGCGCCTTGATGAACTCGATGTCTACCAGCCAAAGGACTGGACTGACGGTGACCGGATTCACGTTAACGGTGACATCTACGGTATGCACAAGAATGGAAAGAACCTTCTTTCGCAGTTCAAGAACAGCCGTCGTCGTGGAACCATTCCATCCGAAGTTTCCATCCGTCATGATACCGAGAACCGTGATATTTTCATCAACACCGACAAGGGACGAATCCTTCGACCATTGTTGATTCTTTACGATGGAACGCCTCGTCTAGAAAACAGCCATTTGAGCGACCTCTCTGCCGGTAACATCACCTTCCGTGACCTTGTTATCGATGGTATTGTTGAATGGGTCGACGCTGAGGAAGAGGAGGATCTTTACATCGCTCCTCGTCCTTTCGTTCTCCCTGAAACTGTTCCAGAAGGTCCGCTCGCAGGTCGACCTGTAACACACGAGAACATTCGATGGTCGAACCTCGGTGAGCCAGGTGTCGAAACGGCTTCAATCGAAGCTGAAGTCCGCATGCCAAACGGTAGCATCGAAATCGCGAAATTCGAAGTTCCGTTGCTTTACTCCTCAGAGCACACACACGTCGAGATTGATCCTCAACTCGTCCTCGGTGTTTGCGCATCGCTTATCCCGTACCCTGAACACAACTCAACACCTCGTGTTACTGGTGGTACGGCGATGGTCAAGCAATCGCTTGGCCTCCCAAGCGCCAACTACCGACTCCGTCCAGACACTCGAGCCCACATTTTGCACTACCCGCACCGTTCGATTGTTCGTACAGATGCTATGCGCACGACGAATTTCGATGAGCGACCTGGCGGTCAGAACTTCATCGTTGCAATCATGTCCCTTCATGGTTACAACATGCAAGATGCTGTCATCATGAATCGTGCGTCTGTCGATCGTGGACTTGGCCGTTCAACCTTCAACCGAACCTACAACGCAGAGCGTCGTCGGTTCCCAGGCGGTCAAGTCGAAGAAATTGAAAAGCCAGGCAACAAACTCACTGAAGTGAAGGGATTGAAGCCAGCAGAAGCCTACTTCCATCTTGAAGACGATGGTTTGCCACTCCCTGAGACCTATCTCGAGGGTGGCGATGTGCTTGTTGGTAAGACAAGTCCACCACGTTTCCTCGAAGAATCCAACAGTGGAGCCTTCCTCATGGCACAAGAGCGTCGGGAATCTTCCATGCTCGTCCGTCACGGTGAGAAAGGATGGGTCGACAACGTCTACGTTACCGAATCCGACAACTCAGGCCGCTTGGTTCGAGTCATGGTTCGAAGCCACAAGGTTCCAGAAGTTGGAGACAAGTTTGCATCTCGTCACGGACAGAAAGGTGTCATCGGCCGGCTTGTTGAGCCAGAAGACATGCCATTCACACAAGATGGTGTTGTCCCTGACTTGATCATCAACCCGCACGCGATTCCATCACGAATGACCGTCGCCCACGTTCTCGAAATGATCGGTGGTAAGGTCGGTGCTATGGAAGGACGCCGAATCGATGGTACCGCCTTCCGTGGAGAAAAGGAAAGCAGCCTACGTGACGGATTGGTTCGAAATGGTCTCGCCCATACCGGCCGTGAAACTATGATCAACGGAGAGACTGGAGAAGCATACCCTGCTGAGATTTTCGTCGGCTGTATCTACTACCAACGCCTTCACCACTTGGTCAGTTCCAAGATTCACGCACGCTCTCGTGGCCGTGTTCAAATCCTTACCCGTCAACCGACCGAAGGTCGTGCACGACAAGGTGGTCTGCGATTTGGAGAGATGGAACGTGACTGTCTGATTGCACACGGTGCCTCGATGGTCATCAAGGATCGTCTCCTCGACGAGTCCGATGGTATCGATATGTTCGTTTGTGCTCAATCTGGCCACATTGCATGGTACGATCCAAAGCGACGTACCTACGTCAGCCCAGTCCATGGTGACGGTGCTGAAGTCTACAAGGTACAAACTTCCTACGCATTCAAGCTCCTGCTCGACGAAATGAAGAGTCTTGGGGTTGCCATGCGACTTGAACTGGAGGACCGAAGATGAGCCGAAAAACCACATTGATACCAAAGCGAATTGCACAAATTCGCTTCAGCTTGATGGATCCTGTCGAAATTCGAAAGATGTCTTCTGTTGAAGTCAAAACTCCTGACACATACAAGGACGACGGTCGCCCTTACAATCAAGGGCTAATGGATTCCCACATGGGTGTTATCGAACCTGGTTTGGTCTGTCCAACGGACAACTGCAAGTACGATGAGTCACCAGGGCACTTTGGACACATTCAACTCGAACTTCCTGTCATTCACATCGGGTTCGTTAATTTGATCAAGACTGCTCTCAAGTCGACCTGTAAAGGGTGCAGTAAAGTTCTTCTTCACTCTGCAAAGGAAACACACCCATCAAACCCTGAACTTTCAGAGCAGGATTATTACCGAACACGAATCAAGGATATCATCACCAAACACGGTGTTGGGTCTACTGAATTTTCTAGCATTATCAAGGAAGTTGAGAAGGTTGCCTCAGGTAAAAATCGACGAACATGCATGCATTGTGGTGAGTTGCAAGGTGAGATCAAACTCGATAAACCAACCACATTCAAGGAGCGAATTGGCGATGGCACTTCGAGCGGAAAAGAAACCGAACGCAAGATGAACCCTCGAGACGTTCGTGAGTGGCTTGCAAGCATTCCAGATGAGCACCTCATCTTCATCGGTATGCACAAGCAAAACCGCCCAGAATGGACTGTTCTCAAGGTTCTACCGGTGCCACCGATCACCGTTCGACCATCGATTACGCTTGATAGTGGAGATCGCTCAGAAGACGACTTGACGCACAAACTCGTTGACGTTCTACGAATCAATCAACGACTCCAAGAAAACCGAGACTCTGGTGCACCTCAACTGATTGTTGAAGATCTCTGGGAATTGTTGCAATACCACGTAACGACCTACTTCGACAACCAAACTTCTGGTGTTCCACCTGCTCGTCACCGTTCTGGTCGAACCCTCAAGACACTGACCCAACGTTTGAAGGGGAAGGAAGGACGATTCCGTTCCAATCTCTCCGGAAAGCGTGTCAACTTCTGTGCTCGCTCAGTTATCTCTCCAGACCCATATCTTGGAGTCAATGAAGTTGGTGTCCCCGAGAAGGTTGCAAAGGAATTAACTGTACCCATTCGTGTTACACTGCGAAACCGTGAACAGATGCGTCAGATGATTCTTCGTGGACCTGAAGTTCACCCTGGTGTCAACTACATTGTGCGTGGCGACGGTCGACGTGTTCGAATCCAAAACAAAAGTAGGCTCATTCAAGCCGGATTCCGCTGCCATAATCCAGAGTGTGGTGTCGACCAAGCCGGCGTATACCAAGGAGAGGCTTTCCATCTTCATTCGGTGCTCCCTGCGCCGAACTTCCTCCCTGGACTGGTTGTTCGCACAATTCGAGCAGTAGATTCTAGCGGTGAAGCTGGACATATTTCCGATGACACGTACATCGTCGATGATGAAGCAACACTTCGTAACCTACGCGGTGAAGATGAATATGGACATCCTCTTGGAGCGGATCAAAAGCAAGCAGTCCTCCATCATCGATGGATGCATGAACTTGCTCATGCCGACAATCCTGATCCAGAGGATTTCCCAGAGCATCTTGAAATCCGCTGCCCTCACTGTGGTAGCCCTAAGGATGACTTCGATATGCGAACACCAGTCGAAGACCGACTTTCAACCGTTGACATTCGCGGAAATCCTAAGCCGGGTATGCAAGTTGAGCGCCACCTTATCGATGGTGACGTTGCAATCTTCAACCGACAACCATCTCTCCACCGAATGTCGATGATGGTTCACGAAGTCCGAGTCATGAAAGGGCACACCTTCCGTTTCAATCTCGCAGTTTGTACACCGTACAACGCTGACTTTGACGGTGACGAGATGAACCTTCACGTTATTCAATCCGAAGAGGCTCGTGCTGAAGCGAAGATTTTGATGCGTGTGCAAGAACACATCCTTACACCACGTTATGGTGGTGCAGTCATTGGTGGTATTCACGATCACATCTCTGGTGCATACCTACTGTCTCGGCCAGGAACCTTGGTTTCAAAGGCACATGGACTCGAGATGCTCGGAAGCATTGCATACACTGGAGATCTCCCTGAAATCGTCAAAGATGAGAACGGTAACGATGCCTTCCGTGGGCAAGATATCATCTCATTGATTGTTCCAGACAACATCAACCTTCACTTCATGTCTCGAAGCCGGGATGAAGTTCACGTCAAGGATGGAAACGTTGTTGGAACGCTCGATAAGCGTGCCATTGGTGCTGAAGACGGTCGTCTCCTCGATGCCATCGTTCAGAGCAACGGCTCCGAAAAGGGTGCTCAGTTCTTGAACGAGTTCACACGACTTTCTATCGCTGCATGTACCTCACTTGGATTTACAACAGGTATCGACGATGAAGATTTGAGCAGCGATGCGCTTGAAGCAATTGATGAAGCAAATGCTGCGGCTCGCGCACTCGTTGAAGACGAACTTGCACGTTTCGAAGCAGCCAAGGGTGACCCACGAAAGTACGAGCCACGACCTGGTCGAACCATGCGTGAAACGCTCGAAGAGAACATCATGGTTATGCTCGATGAAGGTAAGCAAGCTGCAGGTGACGTTGCGAAGAATGAATTGAACCAGTCAGGTTCCACCAACGCTGCGGTCAACATGGCCATCTCCGGTGCTCGTGGATCTATGGATAACCTCAACATGATGGCAGGTTCGATTGGACAAGCAAAGGTTCGTGGTAAGCGTCTCGAACGTGGATACAACGAGCGTGTTCTTCCTCACTTCAAGCGTGGAGGACGCGGAGCGCAAGACCGTGGGTTCATTTCAGGTTCTTTCAAGCGTGGACTTGAGCCGACGGAGTTCTTTATGCTCTCTGTTTCTGGTCGTGAATCCCTTGTCGATACTGCTGTCCGTACCTCCAAGTCCGGTTACATGCAACGTCGTCTCATCAACGCGATGGATGATTTGAAGGTCTTCAATGACGACATGCTCTCCGTACGCAACACTGCCAACCGTATCATTCAGTTCTCCTATGGTGAGGACGGAATCGATCCAAGCCGTGGTGTCCACGGTGCTGCATTCAACATCGATGTCATCGTTGATGGTGCTCTTGGAACCGAGGGTGGCACGAAGATTACTCGAGAAAGCGTCGAACGTGAAGAGCGTGAGGACGATCTTGGTGCTTGGGACGATGTTGAAGAATTCCACGATGATGGAGGTGATGTCTGATGGTCGTTAAGAGTGCAACCAAGAAGAAACTCATGGACTTGGGTATTGCAGAAAACTTTGCTCACACCCTTGCAAATGACCGCAAGTGGGACGACGTGAAGGTACTCTCCGCTCAAGATATCGCTCAAATTTGTGAGACAGATTCAGAAACTGCTGGTTCCATTCGAGATACCATTGAAGGTGCTCTCAAAAAGAACCGAGCGGCTGGTTCCGAAGCAACGGGTCCTACAACGAACGTCCGTCTCAAGCGTCGTGTTGGAACACGTGCACGTTCCCGTGCGAAGACTGCAGCCGACTTGGATACATACAATGTTGACAAGAAGCTCCGCTCGTTTGATGACGAACTTGCAGATGACCCTGTTTACAAGTCGTTGAAAGCCGCTATTGAAGAACTTGGAACGAACCGTTTCAGTGACAAGATCATTCACGATATGACGGTCGCAATTCATGAGCGTAACCTCAAGAAGCTGACCAAGAAGCAAGCTTCTGACGTCATCGCAGATGCATACGCTGCGCTTGATAAGGCGAGCATTGACCCGTTTGAAGCTGCTGGAATTATCACAGCCCAATCCATTGGAGAGCCTGGTACACAGATGACCATGCGTACGTTCCACTATGCTGGTGTTGCAACAGTCAACGTTACCCAAGGTTTGCCACGTATCATTGAGATTGTCGACGCTCGAAAAATTCCAAGCACGCCAACGATGACCATTCGATTGAAGGATGACAAGAAGAATTCAAGTGAAGAAGCTCAGAAATTGGCTGCTTCTCTTGAAGTTACAACAACGTTCAACATTGCGAACATCGAAACGGACGTTGCACAACGTCGTCTGGTCTTGAAACTCAACAAAGGTCATTTGAAGCAAAAGAACATGACTGGACTTGAAGTCAAAGAAAAACTCGAGCGTGCTCTACGCACCCTTGTTCAAGTTGACAAGGAAAAGAATCCGAGTGTTTTGACTATCATTCCAGGTGTTTCGAGTGAGGACGATCTCGAAGATCTTGAAGAAAACCCACCATCGTACACCATGTTGCTCCAACTTGAAGAAAAGATTCGTGACCTACGTCTCAAGGGTGTTCCTGGTATCGAGCGAGCAAACGTTCAATTCGATGACAAGGAAGGGGAATATTACCTCTCGACCATCGGTTCAAACCTCTCTCGTGTGAGTGAAATCGAAACGATTGATCGTACACGGACCTACACCAACAACATCATTGAGATTTTCGATTACCTCGGAATCGAAGCAGCACGCCAAGCCATCATCAACGAACTTGAGTCAACATTGCTCAGTGCTCGTCTCGAAGTTGACGTCCGTCACCTACTCATGGTTGCAGACGTCATGACTTCAGAAGGTGAAGTACGAGCTATCGGTCGACACGGTGTTTCGGGAACCAAGCACAGTATCCTTGCTCGTGCTGCGTTCGAAGTTACCGTCAACCACTTGCTCAAGGCAGGTATCATCGGCGAGACAGACCGTCTCACTGGTGTTGCTGAGAACATCATCGTTGGACAACCAATTTCCCTCGGAACGGGAAGTGTTGAGTTGTTCTACATCCCTGAGGAATGATTCCAACCATGAGAAACACATGTGGAGAATGGAGGAAAAAAAATGGATCTAAGCCGACAACTGAAAACTGCAATTGCAACAGGAAGCCTACTGTTTGGACAACGTCAGACGCTTGATGCGTGTGCCCGTGGAGATGCTCGACTCGTTCTCCTCGCTGCAAACTGTCCAAGCGACTACATCGATGACTTGCGGGCCCGTCACCCTGAAGTGACGGTTCACCAAGCACCTGTTGTCAACCGTGAACTCGGTGTTGCGTGCGGTAAACCGTTCAGTATCTCAACGATTTGCGTTCTTGATGCTGGTGACAGTGAATTGTTGCAACTCGACGACAACCTTGCTTGAAAAAGCGGCACGACAAATGAAAGGCTTGATGTCTGTTAAGGACATCGTCTTGTCATGCGCACACGCTTGAACGTACTGCTACCAATTTTCTTAATTGCGATTATGCTAGGATCTGTGGCTTTACCACAGTTCTCCAATATCGAACAAGGAACTCAAGAACTGACAGATGAGCCCGTCTTTTTTGAAACGTCTGGGCGCTCATCATCGACCATGCTTGCAGCAGGAAGTGGTGCCAACAACGAAGATGCTGAGCATATTGCAGCCCTTCCAAACGGCGGATGGGTCATCGGTTCAGAGTTCAATTCAACGCTAACCTATGGCCAACAAACCCTTCAACCAACATCACCATATCCTGCTCTTGGTGTTGCCGCAGGTGAGTTTTTCCTTGGTATTCTCGATGACAAAGGAACGTGGACAAAACTCGTCGGCGCTGACCACAATCAAGGAACTGGGGCAATCTCTTACTTGACAGACGTTGCAGTTGGTATGGCAGGTGAAATCTTCATTTCCGGTTATTTCTATGGTGAAATCGCCTTTGGCCCTCCTGGTCCAAATACCATCATTACCAATCTTAATTCTGGTTACCACTACGAAGGGTTCGTAGCCAAAGCGGACCCAATGGGTAATTGGATGTGGGCATCAAGTTTCACAACATTAGTCAATGGAACTGGTGAATTTAGTGAAGCATCTGCTCTCGCTGTCGATATGATGGGCGACCTCTTTGTTACTGGTGAGTTTAGTGGTGAGACCAACTTCGGTGGAGTGAGCATCAATGCCACAAGCCGCGACGTTTTCGTTGCAAAATTCAATGGCAACATGGGTTCCCTTTCTTGGGTCATTAACGGTGGGGGAATTGGTGCTGATCAAGTGTTTGACATGGCCGCTACGCCTTCAGGTGGTGTCAAATTAGCGACCATCACCGATGGCGTTTCCCAGTGGGGTACAAACACATACATTGCAAATGGAAACATCGATGCAGTCATTGTTGACATTGATCCAAACGGCGCTACACTTGGAACGACAGGAATTGGAACCAGCAATCAAATCACTGCCGTATTGCAACTTCATGTCGATGGTAGTGGCGATACCTACATGTCCGGTACATTTGATGGAACCATCACCAGTGGTGGCTGGACTGCAACTTCAAGTTACGGTGGAAACGATATCTTTGTTGCAAAGAGCGCAGCAAATCAAGCCAACAGTTGGGCTTTAGTTTCTGGAACCAGTTCGTTCGATGAGCCCCAGGGTCTTGCTGTGACCTCTACGGGCGCCGTTGTTTTCGGTGGCTATCTCACTTCAACATTCACTGCAGGTTCAAAGTCCATTTCCAATTCGAACCACGATGGATTCGTTGTAGGTCTTTCGAATGCCGGAGCGGTGAATTGGATCGAAAAGATTGGAGGTACGCAATACGATTATGTTTGGGCCATGGCTGTCAACAACAGTGATTATGTTGGGGCAGCAGGTTCGTTTTCTGGTTCGATGACACACAAAGGCACATCGGTTTCCTCTGGTGGCGCACGTGACGTCTTCGCTTGGATCTTTGACCCAGCTGGATTGATTGACACAGACGGCGACGGTGTACTCGACTCAGCACCGGACAATTGCCCAACTGTGCCGAATTCCAATCAAGCAAACACCGACGGTGATGCAGAGGGAGATGCTTGCGATGACGACGATGATAACGATGGTCTGACCGACAACTTCCCTGATAACTGTCCTCGTAACGGTGAATTCAACTGGACAAGTACTCGAGATTTCAACGATCCTGCCTCCTCAACGGATTGGGACAACGATGGTTGCAAGGACGATTCTTCCGAAGATACGGACGACGATAACGATGGTGTTCTCGATGTCGACGATGCTTGTCCCCGTACTTCCTATTCTCCTCCACGCCCAACGTGGGTTTCCGATTCAACAACGGACATCGATGGCGATGGATGCAGAGACTCTGATGAGGACACAGATGATGACGGTGATGGATTCGAAGATGCAGCAGATGACTGTCCTACCGTTGTTGGAACCTCGACCCTTGGTACCGATGGTTGCCTTGATTCCGATGGTGACATGTGGTCGGATACCACAGACGACTGTCCAACTGAGTACGGTAACTCAACAGAGGGTGGTTTGAATGCATGTCCAGATATGGATGGTGATGGATGGGCTGACTCAATCGACGATATGCCAATGGATCCAACGGTATGGAGTGATACCGATGATGATGGCTACGGTGATAACCTAGGAAGTACGCCAGCAGATGCTTGTCCAGACACGCCAGGAACATCGACCATCGATCGATATGGTTGCGTCGATGCTGACGGCGACGGCTACTCGACGCCAACGCAAGGTTGGGGTGTCGATAGTGGAGCAGATGCGTTCCCAAGCGATTCAACGCAATGGGGTGATTTCGATGAGGATGGTTTCGGTGATAACTATGGAAACGCCTCATGGATTGAACGACCTGAGAACTGGGTTGGAACCTACATCGATGGTGCGAAAGATCAAGATGCATGTCCAATGCAACCAGGAACCAGTTGGCAAAACGGCATTCTCGGTTGTCCTGATTCCGATGGTGATGGATGGTGGGATGTGCAAGACGCTTTCCCTGGTGAAGCTTCACAATGGTCTGATGTCGATGGCGATGGATTCGGCGATAACGAGAGCGGTGCAAACGCAGACGCTTGTCCAAACATTGCTGGTAACTCGACCGTCGATCGACTCGGTTGCATTGACCATGATGGTGATGGACATTCATCCCCTGATTTGAATTGGGGTACTAGTGATGGAGCAGATGAGTTCTACATCATTACAACCCAATGGAGAGATTCTGATGAGGATGGCTATGGTGATGAACTCGATGGATTTGAAGGCGACCAATGTCCTGATGTGTTTGGATTGTCGAAATTCGATAGATTTGGATGCCCGGATAGTGATAATGACGGTTGGTCCGACCCTGATGCCAACTGGACGATTAACGATGGAGCAGATGCGTACACCGATGATCCGTTGACACATATCTACGTTGAACCGGTTGTTGTTGAAAGCGAAGAAGAGAATTTCTTCACAAGTCCATTGATGCTTGCTGTGTATGGGGTCATTGTACTGGTACTTGCAGGACTAGCATTTATGATGACACGAGGCGGTTCGAAAGGAGATCTCGACCACTTTGCACAAGTTGGCATGCAACAACCAATGATGCAACAACAAGTTACGATGCCAGTTGCTCAAGCGAATCCATATCAGCAACCTGTTCAAACACAGACGTATGTACAAGCAGCAGCACCACCACCTGTGGTTCAGCCAGATCCTGCCATGGAGTACTACAATGGACTCCTTTCACAAGGATATACACCTGAGCAAGCATCGACGTATACGATGCAATATTTCCCTCAGTTCAACAACTAGGTTTTGCTCTTGTATAGCAAAGGGTACCCATGAATCTGCATACGCATTGAAGGGGGCCCCTTGTGTACATGCACATTCGTGTCTACGCACAAATATGACTGAATTTCAAGAACCGAGCCTCTGCCATCTCGTTAATTGGTTGGAGGCAGGTAATTTACCATTTTTTCCTTCTTCGTAAAGTATATCTGCATATGTGCCCTAGCAAATTCATGGGAAAAAATATGCAAATGAGTACTGCAATGAGTTCCGCAGTCAACATCATATCAATTGTAGTGTTAGTCTCTGGATTAGGCGCATATTGTATAGTTCAGGGTGTTGAAAGTATGATTGATGGTACCCTAAGCGAGGACACAATAGAGCAGTCATTTGGTTTGTTGTTTTTCCTGTTAGGAATTAACTTAGTCCATTGTGCTACTCTTGCTGGTTCTTTTGGAATTATAGCCTCAGGGGTTGCGTTCGCTTTTTCTGAGGATCGCAGAGGAGTAATTATCTCAAGTGATACTTTGTTTAAGTTCATCAATGAGATTTTCGTTTACATTACTGTAATGAGTTGTTTGTTCTCTTTGTGCATATACATGTTCTTCGTCACAGATAGTGCCGGCTTTCTATACATTGGGCTATTTCTTCTTGCTGCATTTGACATTGCAATGTCAATAAAGGTGATTGCTGATGGCATGTCTACTGGGTTGGGAAAATCCAGATTCTATCAAAGATCAAATGCGTTTCCAGTTGGAGATTCTACATTGTAATGCGAGATATAGGTAATGCGTTAATCTGATTATTCATTAATTGGGTTCTGTCAATATTAAACGTCTTGCAGTGGGTCCAAGCAGAAGACCCATGGGAATGTTTAGCGCGTTGTTGTGGGGTCGTAATGGGCCGTACTCGCCCCTACGGTTGTATATGGCCCACGGCAAGCCCTTTGATATGCTTCACATATCACCCACATCAACTTGTTTTTTTTGCGTTGCTACTTACAACGGCTCCCCTTGTATTCGTATGTACCTTCATGAATACTCCATGCAACAGGTGTGTTGGGCGATAGTCAAGATTGCTAGAAAGCAACATCTTACGCCAAGAAATGCAAATCGAATTTTTAGGCAAGGAAGGGGTATTATTTCTGGTTCTATCTATCATCCAATCGATATCTATGCCTCGTATAGTGTTCTTTAGTCGTGTGTTCTTCTTGTCCGCAGATTTCACATTTAGGTATCTGGCCAAAAGCAGCCTTGATCTCATATTCTGTGTTAAGTTCTTCTTGACGTTGAAGAATCTTTGGAAAAACTGTTCGTTTCAGAATCTCGTAGATGAGAATCCACCCGAAGCACAGGCCAGCACAAATTTCGATGTACATTTCCTTCACTTTTCAATCGTTTACCCTAATCATTGATTTTATGCGAGAATTTTGATGTTACGATTAGACGTAATCTCAGTCATGTTAATACTTCTAGCAAACGATCTTGTTCAGCAGCCATTCTTAGTTCCATAGCTATGCGTCGGCCACTGGACATTGGCTTTCGCCAGAGAGCATTTCCGTATGGATGGCCAACGTTGACGTGAACGTTGGTTCCTCCTCCAAGACGAGGAGCGACATCGTAAATCCAATAATTCATGTCCTTGTCAATGCAAGTTTGTAGACAGAATGGTCCGATGATGCCTGGATCGTAATGTTCCTTACTTGCCTTGATGAATTTCTCACCAAGTTCAAACGCCTTCTCTAGGAGGGATTCACGGATGGTTGCCGTATTGTGCCCAACAACGGTCATTTCAGGAATCTTCTGATGATCTGGCATGGTCATTTGTTGTGGAGCTGGAAGTCGGACGTGTCCATCCAATGACGATTCAAATCGCCAGTCAACACCAAGCAGTTCCAACTTTTCTCCTTCATCAGCAAGTGGGCTGTAGAAGAAGTTGAGATTGAAGACCGGTCCAATCACATACCGCTCGATACGTGCTCCATCAAGAGAAGCCTGGTCGATGATTCCATCCTTGAGAAGAATTTCCGACTTTTCCTTGTATTCTGCATATGATGCACACGTGAAGAAACCACGTTCCAGTTTCTTTTGGGCATGGTGGAGTTTGACAATAACTAGGCAATCAATGTCTTCTGGGTTTTCAATAGCCTCGGGATATGGTAGACCTGCTTTGTCGAGGATCCAATAGTAATCTTGCTCTTCTGTTCGCTCTTCCATGCGCAGCATGTTTCTTGAACCGAAAAGTGGAACTCTGAACGTGTTCTCAACATCTTCAATCGATGAGTACGATGTGAACGACCTGTTTGGGATGTAAACCACGTTGCGCTTTCTCATCTCTGCTTGCATGGATTCGTTCATCACATCGTTAAACGATGGCATAACGATGGCTTTGTCAACCATCCCTCGAAGAACACGTCCAGAACTCGAGCGCTTTGTCTTGAAGTAGTTCGCATAGGTCTTGTGCCGACCTTCTTGGCAATAGGCAACGGTTGGGAACCCTTCTTCGATGCCTCCGTCACAGATGTCGAGTGCTGAGTGGGATGCAGTCATTCCGATTCGGAGTTTCATCCGATCGTAATCTTCGATGATTTGTGCAATGTCATCTCGATGCAACATGGTTCTCAACCATACCTTGTCAACCTCGGTCTTTGATACCATCGCTTGAGCAGGTTCAGTCAAACCGCTGCAATTCCATCAATTCCTCGGTCGTGAGGGTGTCTCCAGACATGAGTTTGCTCATCAAATCCTGAACCTCAACACGAGCGGTCGGGCGTTCACCCTCTCCTGCTTCTGCACTACGTCGTGCTCGCATCATATCTTGAATGGAGTGAAGGCATCGAAGGGAAACGATGTAGAAACGATGAGCCTTGTCTGCTTCCTGCTTTGTGTTTCGCAGTTCACGGTGCTTGGAGTTTGCACGCTCTCGCTGCTTGTTGACTTCCTTGTCCCACTGAATCATGAGATCGTGAGCCTCTTGAGCAGCCGCAGCAGCTTCCTGCACGGCTTGATGCGCATCATCATGCTCCTTTCGAGCCGCCTTAAGATCTTCATTTTCCGATGAATCGTTATCTGTTGCTGTTTGGTCTTTCTTCATCTGTCGGATTTTAGCGTTGAGATCCTTCAAGCGCTTCATGACCTTTCCTTCGTTCTTTCCGGTGTGTTCACCTCGTTCGAATTCACGTTCAAGTCGGCTAAATTCACGCTGAAGTGATTGGAGAGTAACTGGGCGCTCTCGTCGTCCTCGAGGGCCACGTTCAGCCGATTTTTCTTCTGCTGGTTCATCCGATCTGAGTTTGTCTCGAATTTCTGCAACTCTCTTGCTTGCTTCGTTTCGGACGCCCTTCTTCTCACGAACGACTTGATTCATTTGTTCTCGAACTTGCTTTTGTTGGTCGGAGAGTTGAATCAATTCTCGCACTTCAGAGTTGAATTCGTTTCGCTGAGAGACCAATTCCTTTGTTTTCTCATTCCAGGAATCTCGCTCTTCACGGTACTGCGTGGCTTTTCCATCAAGGATTGAGCGTCGTTCTTCGAAGAGTTGTTTGAAATCATCCATGGTCTTCACTCTCGTTCTGTGGCACAATTGGATATGCTACATCCGACCGACCTGCCACGCCCATATAACCCCTTCACTCCATTCGATACAAGGCCGAAACAGCAAATCAGTCGAAAGCAATGTTCAAATTCATCGAGAGAATGTTCAAGATTGGTGAGAAGATGCTTCTTGGTGGTATGCAAGGAATGGAACGCGTTGTACAATCCGACTTTCACGCACCGTACATCAGTTTGGTCACAGGTCCACCCGGTTCCATGAAGTCATCATTTTGTTTGACCTTGCTAACAAATCACCTCAATCGAACGGGCGAGTTTGGTCTCTATTGCACTGTCGAAGAAACGGTTGACTCGCTCATGCGTGGAGCATCAAGCCTTGGTTTGCAGTTGCCAATGAACCTACAAGTCACGGATTTTACAGAACTTCGGCGTGAAAATGAGGACATGGATTATCTGAAATTCACTCGCAAAATGATCGAACATTTCAAACAAACACATGGCGATCGATTCACAACATTTGTTCTCGATTCCCTTGGAGCCATCTATTCCCTCACAACCGTTGATGAGGCCATGCGAAAGAAGATGTTCTCGTTCTTCGACTTCCTTCGATCAATGAACCTGAATGTTTTGCTCATTACAGAGCGAAATCTTGGTAGTCATGCTGAGTTGCAAGGGAACGAAGGTTTCCTTGCAGATGCAGTCATCAACATGGGTATGGATCATCGGAATGGCAAACTTGTTCGAACCATGCAAATTGAGAAGATGCGCCACGTTCGACATGCCATGGAAAAGCAAGCTGTCGACGTTGGACCACATGGTTTGGTTGTGCTTGGTCCATTATTCGATTGAATTCAAGACGAGGTCGATTGCACCTAGATTCACGTTTGATTCAGAGCGGATGAGAAAAATCGACGAATGTTTCACAAACAAGATTGCACAACCATTCTTTCCAATGAGGGTGATTTTCTCTCGGTTTTTGAGCAGATTTTGAACTGTGGCAGGATTCAACTCGTCGGATTGATTCTCATCGTTCAGAAGTTCAACGGATAGAACCGATGGGATTCTTCCTAAAGCCTCGACGACCTCTTGCACACTATGTATTCAGTCCTTGGGTGTATCATTGTTTGGATGGTATTGTCGTAGTTGGCCACGCATCATGTAACCCAATCCTTGACGATAATAGCCGTGCAGTTCTTGGACAATCTCCAAACCCCTTTTTCTATAGAACGAAATGGCACCTTCGTTTGAGGCGCGAACTTCGAGCTGAACGATATCATATCCCAAAGGTCGAAGTTGTTCTGCCATCAAGTTCCATGCGAGCGAACCCCAGCCTTTTCCACGAGCGCCAGCATCCAGAACAAAGGAAACGATCCTGACGATATTCTCTTTGAATGGTGTCGTCCATAGTAGTCCTCGCATTGACTCCTGATTGCAATCGTCTGAATCGAAGAGCATGAAATTCCCATTCCAATCAGGTACGGGCAAAGATTGAATCGATCCGATGAAGTACTCTTCTCCTGTCCCATCAAGAAATAACTTCTGAACCCGTCTTGTCCACTCTACCGACAATTGGGAAGGGGATTGGCCATGTTGCCATCCCTCACTCAACACATCACTTCCTTGATTCTTTTCGTCCACGTGTTCGTCCCTGACGGATGTCGATCTTTCGTGAGGATCGCTTCTTGGATTGCCGTTGTTTTTGCTGTTGCTTTTGTCCATCATTTGAACCGATGCTTGCGATGCCACCCTTTGAGAGCAGTGCATCCAGTTCGTTCAGGGAGATTGAGTCACCACTCGAAGCCTTTTGTCGCACTTCATTGATGTTGACTTCAGGCGCTCTTGGTCGACGAGAACGTTGATTCCGCTGCGTTCGATGTCTGTGGCCATCTGAATCTCTCTGTTTCCTCTTTGAGATGCGCTGCCACGCTTCGAGCCTTCCAATCTCACGTCGTAATTCATGCTTCGTGGAATATTGCTCATTGATGGAACGCTGAAGCAGTTTTGCATTCTTTTGGAATTCTTTAACAGATTTAGGGTTTGGATGGATGCCCTCGAGTGTAGGATTGCTTTCGACAAGCCTTGTTAGTACATCTTCTTCACGTTTCTTCGTCTTCTTCAACGCACGATATTCTTGGTTCTGTTCCCTCCGGAGTCGGATAAATTCCTGGTGTGCCTCGTTTGATTTCAGTGAAGCTTCATACATTGCTTGCAACTCAAAGAAGTAGGCAAAATCACCTCTCTCAACGCCTAAATTTGGTGCGTTGAAGATATCCACTTCTGCAGTAAGTTTCTCAAAAATTCGCATCATTTCTTGCTTGATACGGTTCGTTGGAATTGCAATTCTCTGGTTAATTCCATCACGAACTTCCCGCATTTCCTGAACTTTCATACTCAATGGACGGAGTTCAGAGAGAATCTGCTGACGATCCGAACGAACGTTTCGAGCCTCCCGCATACCCCCGCGAAGAAGGTCGAGCAGTTCGTTTGAGTTCTGTCGCTCTTCAACGAGTTCACGAATTTGTGTTTCGACAACTTCGAGATTTGCTCGGAGTTCTTCGAGACGCTGTGCGATTTCGTTGGCAGGAGTGCTTCTCAGGTCGTGGAAGAGATCGTTTGGTTCCTCTTCAAGTTCCATGACTGGTTCACAGATTTCCTTCCACGAGGTTCCTTCTGAGAGGAGTTCAATGATTCGCATGAATTCATTTTGAATCGACATAGCTCCTTCAGCACGAACGACGCGTGAAAGATCATGCTCATGATTGAATGGATCTTCAATCGGCATGACATGCTCCATCCATCCATCATCTGCGCCGGTAACGACCTCAAGTGGAAGTGGGCCTGTATGCTGCCATTTCTTGGCCTTCGTTGTGAGTGCCTCACCGTTTCGAATCGAAACGACCATGTTCTCCCAATCCCATCGAGTCGCAAATCGTTCGAAAAATGAAATCAATAAGGACGCAAGGGATTGATTGTTTTCCGTGGCGTAACGTTCGTTGTTAAAGCCAATGTCGTATGTTGCCCCTTTGATTGAGACCTGATTGGATTTCGCGTCCTTTTGTCGGTTGGGAGCGAGTGGTGGTTGAACGAGTTGTGCATGTTGAATGCTCAACAACGTCCATGCGTATGAGGAAAGGGTTCCTTCAAATGCGTTATTGATACCTCTTCGGCTCGCCCAGTATTTGACCATCTGAACCAATCGCTGGAGTCGCTCTTCCTGAGCGTAAGACTTCAACATCTCTGAATTGTGAATCGCAAGACGATTATCCAGAGAAATGTCCACATCCAAGCCAGAGCGCGGGTCTTTGAACTTGACAATTGGGATTCTTGCCTTCGGAATTGACTGGATGTTTTCCATCCCTTCCTCGTGAAGAAGTCCCGACAGTTTTTTCAACACTTTCGCAGGTTGTTTGCCTTTGAAGGATAGGCAGAGGTCGAGGTCACCGGTACCAATGGATAAATTTGTTACAGTCGAGCCAAATGCTTCAACGACTGCATTTTTCCCAAATCTACGGAACAATAGGCCCTTGAGGTGCTTTGTAAGCGATTCTCTACTCGTTGCCTTAGCGTCACCAATTTTCTTGATCAAGTCCGATAATTCATTATCAAGTGTTTCGATGTGGGTCAATTCAATCGATGAGAGGTCAGGGACTTCAATGTCTTCGATGAGGTGTCTGTAGAGGTAAGGCCATCGCTCTTGTTGTTCCAAGGAAAGGCCAGTGGTGTTGCAGACACTCATTCTTCTTCACCACCCTGTTCTTGCTGCTCTCGTAGTTCACGTGCCAGAGCACGGGTTGATTTTCCTCCATCTCGAACACGCTGAGCATCCAACATAAGTTCATGGAAACCATGCTCGATGCAATTGCTCCAGAAGTCGATTCCTTGTTGGCTTTCATCCAATGCCTGAGCAAGCCGAGTGGTTCGCGCATCTGCATGCTTTCTCTTGCGTTCGTTTTCGATGTATGTATCGTGGAAGATCTGATTCTCATCATGCAATTGCACCATCGCTTGATGTGCTTTATCGGCTGTTTCAAGCAACCTCTTTGCATCTTCTCGCAACTCGTTCATGTTGTTGATTTCAGCAAATTTTTCCTTGCGTGAATCAACCCACTCTTCGTGTTGCCGTATGAGATTCTTCATTTCGTTCAAGGTGGTACGCTCATCAAAATGAGTTCCCCAATTTGTTTGAAGCGAGAGATCTAATGCATCGAGACGTTGTTGAAGTCGTTCCTTGGCCCATTCAGGCTCAGGCACGGTGTCGCCTTTCTGTTTGGGATTGGATTCACGAATCGCATTCGCTTCAATGAAGAGTTGTTTTGCCTTCGCTTGGGCGTCATTCCTCTCCTTTTTGAGTGAAGCAACCTTCCTGTTGACATCGTCACGTTTTGCTTTTGCAGCACGTGCAATTGCTGCTGCTTCAGTAAGTTCATCAGTCCGTGCATCAAGCTGCTCTGGTATTTCTCCAGCAAGTCGTTCGCGCCGGTGGAGGATGGCTTTCGCCAAAAACTCTGGAGTGATGGCCAAGAGTTCCTCAGGCGTCATGGATTAGCCCCACCGTCTAACCATCAATAAACCTCCTGTCATGCCTTCATTCGACATCATGCTCAAAAACCTCCATCGTTTGAATTACATTATGGAGCACAATGGTCGTCAACTTCCGGCCTCGGTTTTGGTTGGATTGCTCCTGTGTACCCTGCTTGCATTCCCAATTGTGCATGCTGAAGATCCTGTTGATCTCCAATTCGTAGGTGTCAATTCTTTGACCTACTCTGGTGCAGATGAATTCGCAGTCCTCACAAACAATGCAACTGTCCGTCAAGGCGATTACCTCCAGCTTGAAATCCCAGTGGAGAACGTAGGCAGCAGCACCCAAGTTGCATCCTTTACCGTTGATGTTCGTCAAATTGAATGGAATGAAACCGTCTATTTCGAGAGTGTATCAATCGACGCAATGGTCACCGAGGTGTTGGTGTACTTCTCTTCGAATCAAGTGTTTGAGGGTCAACTCGACATTGAGATTTCAATCAACAATACGAGTCAAGCATTGAACGATTCCATTGAAATCGGCCCACCTCCTCTTCCAAATGTTCAATTGGATATCCAGCCATCAACGTCGGAATATGATTCAGGAGATTTGATTCACTTCAATCTTTCATCAACAAATGCGATCGGTGAGCGAGCGTTCGATGGGACACTTGTTTGCAATTTCCTCAATGATGAAGTCTACAATCAATCGTTGAACGTTGACGTAGGTCAAACGATTGTCAACAATGTTGAGATTTATGCACGACCTGGAGTCCTCGAATGCATCTATAGCGGCGACCGCAATCAATCCGTTCCAACACCTATTGGATTCTCACTTGAAGGCCTGCCATCAGCCGTATTCGATGAAGCAGGCTCGAGTGGATTTTCATTCATGGATGGCCCCTGGCATGTTGGTGATGACTTGGAAACGTCCTTTATTCTACGAAATCAAGGTGATGCAACAGGATCTGCAACACTTCGCGTCTTGCATGATGGGATGGAATTTTTCAGTGAATCCATGACTCTAGACGCAGGTTCCGCAGGTGAACTCACCCTCGACTTTAGCGATTTGAGCGAAGGATTGCACACATTTGAATGGAGCATCGTTTCTACAAACGGACTCGTAGCCTCAGGACTCGAAGGCCTTGCCTCACTTACCGTTCTTGCCCCTCAAGACATGTTTGCAGAGCTTGAAGTCAATGACGGGCCCTCTGGAATCGTTCTTGATTGGAATGTTTCCATTACCGATGGTGTCGATCGAGATGTCAAGCTTCGATTCGGATATAGAGTTTCAGGGACGGACGTATTCGTGAATGAGCAGACGGTAACGCTCGGCTCAGGCACAGTTACAGGACAAACAACATTGGGAGATATTCAAGGAAACACTGTGGTTCTAAGAATGGAGCCGAGTGGTTGGGTTTCATCCACAAACAGTTACATTGCAACAGCATCTTTTGTGATTTCAGAAGCGGGATATTCCTTGCAAATCGATCCAATAACATTGCCTCGTGAACCCATACAAGGCGAGGATGTGACAGTTACAGTCATGTTGCAGAATACTGGTTCTGTAGAAGGTCCTGTAGGCGAATTATACCTTACAGATAGCAGTGGTCTTCTGCTTGGGCAAGTTTCAACCGATCCATTGCAGGCAAGTTCCTCTCGAAACATCGATTTCACGTTCGTTGTTCCTAAAGACAACGAGTTGTTGCTGAAGGCAGAATGGCGTTATGAAACATCGGTTGTAGAAGGAGAGCAAAGTATTCTTGTCACAGCCAAAGTTGTTGAGGAAGCATCAGTCGAACTCCCATTTGTTGCAATCGGAGGTGGAATCGCTGCTGCCTGTTGCATCATTCTTGTTCTTCACCTACGCCGTGGGGCATCGCTCGACCAACCCAAATCAGAAAAAGTGGTGAAGAAGAAGGCTACCGCTCCTCAGCCCGAAAAGAAAGAATCGGAACCTATCGAACGGTCTTGTCCAGCCTGCGAGCGAACACTTCGAATTCCAGGCGATTATTCTGGAACCGTTCGCTGTCCTGATTGCTCGGAAAAGTTCCAGGTTGAATCTGAACGCATGCCTGAGTTGGATGAGGAACTCGACGCCATCGATGATACGGTTGATGAAGAACAACCCATTGAGAAGAAAATCGAAATTGCATGCACGCAATGTTCGTCAAAACTTCGAGTTCCATCAAATTACAGGGGTTCGATTCGGTGCCCTTCGTGTTCAAACGTCTTCTCAGCGGCTTAGGACGTAGAGAAACCCTTGAATTTTAGAACGCTAAGCGTCACCCATGGCGGGGCACTTTCAGGAATTTGAAGACGAGTACCTCGAGACGATGTATGAATTCTTTGAACAAGATGAATCCTCACGTGTCCGAACCGGAGATTTAGCGGAACGTTTGGGTGTTTCACCCGCTTCCGCTACGGAAATGATTCAGAGATTATCGAGCAAAGGCTACATTGATTATGAACGCTACAAGGGTGCGAAACTCACCAAGAAAGGACTTGAACATGGACAGATGATGAAACGACGTCACCGTCTTGCAGAGGTCTTATTGGAGCGCATTCCGTTTGACGGAAACACACATGAGACAGCGTGTCGGCTTGAGCATGCCATCGATGATGATCTGGAAGTCGCCTTGACGATTCTTCTTGGCAATCCGCAACTTGACCCAAGTGGGAGAGAGATTCCTCGGTCTGGGGCGCATCTTGAACAGCGCGTTCAAGCCCGTGAACAATCGCATGTGAGCCTTTCTCATCTTGCTGCAAACGAATCCGGCATCATTCAAGGTATTTTAATCTCCAATTCACTGCAATCCCTCTTTGGTGAATCGCTGTCGCTTGGTCAAGTCGTTACATCACTTGGTGAGAACCAATACAATGTAAATGGAATGAATGTGATGTTGGATGATCAACTTGCAAATGATATCATCGTGGAGCGTTCAGACGCCGAGAAGTGAGACATTCACTGTTTTTTTCCCCGAATCCTTTTGTGTTGAATGAACGACGTCGATGTGTGAGCGAAACAACCGTGGAAGCAACGAGTGATGGTGACGCATCCTCCTTGTTTGAGCGAGAGCGCATACTGCTCTCTATTGATAACCAACTCATTTCGTTGGGATTGCGGTTGACACTTCTGTTGCCGGCCTTCGCTCTGTTTATTCTTCTTGGATCTTGGGCTTACGAAGGAACCGATCCAAATTGGTGGGGGTCGAGTATTGAACCCTCTGTTGGACAATCCTTCAGCTCGACGTTGCTCTTGCTTGGGACGGTTGTCGGCATCGGTTGGTTGCTTGCTCTGGGTATTCATCGCTACAGAATTGCTCTCTCGTATTCCTCTTTTATTCGTGAAGTTGAGGCATCGGAGAAGCGACATCAAAGCATTGAAGCCCTCCATGGTTATGATGGAATGGCACATCGAATCCATAAACAACTCCGCATGCATTCACTCTCGTTTTCCACCGTCCTTCTGAGTTGTGTTGGGCTTGGTGGAGTCCTCCTTCTAGGGTTGCACACATCCTTAGGCGAGAACATCTTTCTCGTATCGTGGGGTATGCTCCTCCTAGCTGTTGGTTTCCACATGAATACCAGACAACATCGATTCAACATGGTCAACAAGTCGGGTTTGTTGGACGCTTTTGAGCCCCCTGTCCATCCTTCCACCCTGGATGGTGTCTTCGATGATATGATTCGGACGCACCTCGATCCCCTTCTTCGTTCAAAGTATGATGAACTCATGCGCTCTGTTCAAAGTCACGTGAAGCGAGGTGTCAAGCATGACTACGCTCGTGAGAAGGTTCTCATGACATTGTATCGCCATTACAATGGCCTCGATTCAAAGACCGTACGCCTTGAACTTGAGGAGGTCTTGAAAGAAGATGGAGCTGACCTTCTTTTGGAAGATGATTCGTTCAATCTTGAGTTGTGGCTTGAACTGATTGAACATGCACAACAACAGTGCCCTGCTTTCTTCCGTCTCATTGACCGAATCGAACAGGATATGGAATTCGGTCGTTCTCCTGCACTCAAAGATTTGGTCTTCGAGGTTGACTTAGAGAACGTCGTGACCAAGCGAGCGAATCTTTTCGTTTTCATGCACAATCTGTCAAAGAAGAGCCGAACAGTCGTCTTCCGTGTTCAATCGCCGGATTTCCGACCGAACCAAATCGCTATGCGATACGAACTTGCCCCTGGCAAAGAAATGTGGTGGTCAAGCGATGCTCTTCCGATTGCAGTAGAAGGAAACGAAGATGTTCTTGGTAAAATGACGGGCTTGTTGCGTGATGGGACGATGGCTTGGCAAACACTCCTTCCGGAGCGCTTTGGAGAAGCGACGGTTTCCGTTCGACTTGAGGAGGTTAGTGGAGATCTTCTCATTGGTCGTCAAATCAACGTTAGTGTTCGTAATGAATTTCGTACTCGATTACGTCGATTGATTACGCTTTCAACACAAGTGCTCGGCACAATCATCATCGGCCTCGGAATCGTCTTTGAATTGTTCGAAATTTTCAATGTTTGAGCAGGACATTGCAAGCCATAGGTTTGAAATGCAAAACCACTACGCAGTGGTATGTTGGGTTCAAAGGACCAAGCAGACGAACGCCCGGATGCAGAATTGCGTGACCGCTTGCACGCTATGGAAGCGAAAGTGCGTAAGTTGAGAGATGTTCGAAACAATTTCAGTACTGAAGCACGTTCTGCAGCAGAACAGCGAAATGCTGTTCAAGCACAATACAAAGAGCACCGTGAGAAGGTTGATCTGCTTTTGGCTGAAGTCAAAACCATCCGCTCAGAAGTTCGAATCTTTAAGGAGAAAAGGAACGCAATCCAAGATCAGATAAAATCCGTTATTGGTCAAGCCAAAGGACGTCGTGGTGAAAAGAGCGAGAAAAAGAGTGCCACTGCAGAACACGCACAACTCAAGCGAGATGTTGCTCAACTCGAGAATCTCTACAATACGTCTGCCATGGGTCCAAAGAAGGAAAAGGAAACCATGGAGAAGATCAAACTCATGCACCGTCGAATTCAGGAATTGGCTCCTGATGTTGAAGCGTTCGAATTGGTCGCCGTCGACCTGGATGATCTCGATTCAGCGATCAAGACGCTCAAGGCAGAAGCAGATGCAGCTCACCAATCCATGCTTGAAGCGGTTGGTCGTGCTGATGAAAAATCCAAGGAAGTTGACGAGGCGTTTGCGCACCGAGACTTCCTCAAGGCAGAAGGTGACCGACATCACAACGAGTATGTTGCACTTCGAGCCAAGGCCGATGACACGCATGCGAAAATCGATGAAATGATGGCTGATGTCAATAAAGCACGTGATGAGTTGAACATGGCACGTGAAGAACGCAAGTCGTGGATGACTGAGCACAACAATGCTGTCACAAAGAGCCTGAAGACGGGTGCAGAATCTGAAGAAGTTGCAGAGGAATTGATTTCCAATCTCCTAAGTGAAGGAACACTTACATTTGGTGGAATGGGTCAAGAAGAAACCACTGCTACCGATGCTCCACGTCGTGGTGGTAAGAAGAAGAAGATGGGTCGAATCGATATGTCGGCCGGTCGACGACGTCGATGATCAACATGCTTGGAATCATCATGGCCGGTGGCCAAGGTTCTCGATTACGCCCAATTACCGACGTTCGTCCTAAACCGATGGTCGAAGTACTGGGTCGGCCAGTGATTGACTTCGTCAAAGATTCCATGATTCAAGGTGGTGTTGACAACCTCATTGTTACGACTGGATACCGTGGTGATATGCTTGCTGATCATGTCGAACATTGGAACGTTGATGGACGACGTGCTCGAATCAATCAAGAAGCAACACCGATGGGTACTGCAGGAAGTGTTCGCCTTTTGCTTGATGAGATAACGGAAACCGTGATCATCGGTTCGGGTGATTCTGTGGCTTCGTTTGATGTTGCAGCTTTGCTCGAAGCGCATAAGCGAAGTGGTGCAAAAGCAACCATGGCCTTGTGGGAGGTTGACGACCCAAGTCCATTCGGCATTGTTGGATTGTCATCAACCGATGGAGGAGAGATCGACGGTCAACTCCGGGAAGGCTACATCCGACGTTTCAAGGAAAAACCAACGCCTGAGGAAGCCTTTAGCAATGTCATCAATGCCGGATTGTACATCCTTGAACCTGAGGTCATGGCATTGGTGCCAGAGGGGGAGAAGTATGATTTCTCCAAGAATCTCTTCCCTCGGCTGCTCGATATGGGGTGGCCAATGTATGCGCAAGCAATCAATGGTGTTTGGTTCGACGTAGGGTCGCCGCAGGAATTAATCCGAGCACAGAATGTGTTGATTGAACGCCGAGCAGAACTACCGTTCCCACTTCCATCTGGAGTCCGAATCGAGAATGGTTCCTTTATCGATCCAAGTGCTGAGGTCGACGTGCATGCCGTTGTCGAAAACTCCGTCATCTCAGCGAAGGCCACGGTAGGAGCAAATGTCGTGCTCAAACATTGTGTCCTGATGAACGGTTCCCATGTGGAAGAGGGTGCCCATTTGGAAGACTGTATCCTCTCTCCTGGAGCGGTTGTTTCGAGCCATGTTTCGGCTGCAAATCTGATCCTTGGCGACCAAGAGTGTTTTGAAAACGTTTGAACTAAATAGAATGCAGGGATTGAGTTCTAATACCCTCGGGATGTGAAAGGGCCATGGCAGCAGAACGAACGTATGACCGAACATGGGAAGAAATCGAATCCATGCTCTCACGTGCTGAGAAGAAAATGAGGAAGTGGAAGGACTTCTTCGAAGACTGTCGAGAACGTGGCGACCGAGATGGAATGAAGGATGCAGCTCGTAATTTCAAGGCCTTGGAAGGCGTCATCAAGACACTCAAGTGGACGCTTGGAGATGTGAGCGTTGATACTCCGTTGGAGTGATTACCAACCACGTTGATCCAATCGGACTTCGAGCGTTTCAAGTTCATCGCCTTTCATCGGATTACCTTCAATCATGGCTTGTGCTTCGGCGACTTTGCTTGCATCATCGTAGTGAGCGGTTGCGAGAACGATGGCATCAGCCATGTTCGGAGGATCGTCAGACTTGAAGATTCCAGAGCCAACGAAAATGCCGTCCATTCCCATTCGCATCATGTGCGATGCATCTGCTGGTGTTGCAATACCACCAGCTGAGAAGGTAACGACAGGGAGTCGTCCAAGAGATTTGACCTCGTCAAGAACGGAACGAATGGACGCATGCATGGATTCATCGATGGTACCGAATGGTGTCTCCAAATGTGTCCCAGGTAGTTTCGATGTGTTAGCAAGTACGCGGTAACGCTCCATGATGAGGTCTGCCGTTTCATCGAGTAGATCATTGTCCATGGATTGGACTTGCTTGATTTCCTGGGTAATCAGTCGCGAATGCGTCACGGCTGCAACGAGGTTTCCAGTACCTGCCTCACCCTTGGTTCGAATCATCGCCGCTCCTTCGTGAATTCGTCGAACGGCTTCTCCAAGTTCGGTTGCTCCACAAACGAATGGAATTTCGTAGTCCTTCTTGTTGATGTGGAAGAATGGATCCGCTGGGGTTAACACTTCAGATTCATCAACCATATCGACACCCATCGATTCAAGAATTCGAGCCTCACCTTCATGTCCAATGCGTGCCTTTGCCATCACCGGAATCGATGTGCAGTCCAGAATACCCTGAATCATCTCGGGGTGACTCATGCGAGCAACGCCTCCAGCCTTGCGGATGTCTGCAGGTACTCGCTCGAGTGCCATGACGGCTACGGCTCCAGCATCTTCAGCAATTGCCGCTTGTTCAGCATCGACAACGTCCATGATGACACCACCTTGCTGCATACGAGCAAAGCCTCGCTTGAGTAAGTCGCTGCCGTGTCGAAGTTGGGTAAAATCGGTACGCGTCATGAGTATCAATCCTTGCGGGGGTTTACCCCTTCAAGAAGGTTGGTTAAGACCCATGCAAGAATCAGGAGCCGAGAACCGGTGAATCGCCTTCTGCGATAGGTGCATCGGCTGCTTCGGTCTCGTTTCTTTCAATCCATTCCTCTTCTTCGTCAGGAACGTCGGTGTCTGCGAAGATCGCCTCAACAGGGCATTCAGGGACACAAGCACCACAATCGATGCATTCGTCTGGGTCGATAACGAGGTAGGTGTCCATTTCTCGAAATGCTTCAACAGGACAAACTGCGACGCAATCTTGGTACTTGTGGTTCATGCATGCTGAGGTGACAACGTGAGTCATGAATTTCCGATTGTCATCAACTACTTGAATGCTGTTCAATGGCTTATGCGAGTTTAGGTTAGCCGAAAATTTCAGCTGCGATTGCTTCAACATCTTGTCCAGGATAAACAGCAAATTTGATTCGGACTTTGATCACCGGAGCGTTGTCAGAAGAGTGTATCAGTTCAATCTTCTGGGCGAGAACGGATTCAAGATTCAATCGAAGGTGAAGGACATTGTTTTCATCCAAACGAGAATCAAGTTCGGACAAGAGTGTTGCATGATGGGGTTCGAGTTTTTGTGTAAAGGATTGGAGTTGCTTGTTTTTCTTGATCTGTGTGGAAAGCATCGCCACCTTGGGGCCGTGGTAGGACCTTGTCATGTCGACATCCCAGTCGGTTCCTGTTAACCATTCAAGTGCTTGCGTGACCAAATCAATGTCCTGTAATTCATGCGCAGTAGCCGCTGCATGAACGTGGAGGAGGCCCATATTGTTAGGTCGCAGTGCGAAGGTCATGAGGTTTACCGCTCGTCTTTTCCATCAATTTGCTTCATATAGGTGAGGTTTGTCGGTGGAACGCTAGAGGGGTAGCCCCCTCAGATAACCTCCGAGATGAGTGCCATGGCAAAGAAGATGAGCGCAAAAGCGCGAGCAGCAGCCCGTAAGCAGAGAGATAAGTGGAAGACAAAGCGTTGGTACACCATTCGAGCGCCTCGACATCCATGGAATTACCAAAACATTGGTGAAACCATCGGTGAGTCAGACGAGCACATCATCGGACGTATCTACGAAATGACACAGCAAGAATTCAACGGTGATTTCACCAAGATGCATGTCATGCTACGTTTCCGAGTTTCAGAAACCGTTGGACAGGATGCATTGACGACCTTTGTTGGTCATCACCACCAAACAAACCACATCCGCCGACAGATTCGTCGCTACCGTGGAAAGATCGACGACGTCCTCGACGTTGTTACTGAGGACGGTTACTTGGTACGAATCAAGCCACTGATCATCACGCAGAAGCGTGTACAAACCTCAGTCAAGCAATCCATCCGTTCAAAGACCCGTGATGTTCTTCGTGGATTTGTTGCGAAGACCACCTACGACGGTTTGCAAGTTGCTATGCTCGATGGTTCTCTTGAGAACGAGATTCAGAATCAAATCAAGAGCATCTACCCTTGCCGATCGGTTGTCATTCGCAAGAGTCAACTTCTCCAAGAAGGTGTTACGATGGATCACGGTCCTACTCTTGACGAAATTCACGCTGAAGAAGCACGCAAAGAAGCCGAAATCAAGGCCAAGAAAGCAGCAGCACTTGCTGAAGCTATGGCCGAAGAAGAGGCTGAAGGTGATGAAGATGCAGCAGATGATTCGGACGACGATGTTGCTGAAGAAGTCGCAGAGGCTGAGGAAGCACCTGCTGAGGAAGCACCTGCTGAGGAAGAGGCTGTTGCGGAAGAAGCCCCTGAAGAAGAGGCTCCAGCAGAAGAAGCAACTTCTGATGACGTCGATTACAGTTCAATGACTGTTGCAGAACTCAAGGATCTTCTCAAGGCGGCAGGCAAGCCTGTCTCTGGAAAGAAGTCCGAACTCATCGAGCGCTTGCAAGAGTAATCAGCGAACATTTGACAACCCTTGACGATGAGGGCTGTTTATGCAGCGACTTGCTATCATTGGCGGTACGGGTCTTCTCAACATGGTAACAGGGCAACCTTTCGCTGATGCTGGACTTGAAGTACTTGCAACCGATTCGTTTGAAGTTGAGACGCCATATGGTAATGTTCCACTCAAGTCCTTCCAACTTCGGTATGGATCTGAAGAGAAGACACTCGTCTTTCTCCAACGTCATCACAATGAAGGAAAAGCCAACAAGCCACCACACAACATCAATCATCATGCCAACATTTGGGCATTGAACCATGCGAACATGGATGCAGTTCTGTCCGTGTGCTCTGTTGGATGCATTGTGGAAGAGTTCCCACCAGGAAGGGTCGGTCTTGCTAATCAGTACATCGATTTCACAGGACAAACAACAACCTTCCACGATGATGAGGCTGAATTTACATCGGTCACCGTACCTTTCGATCAAACCATGAATGCCTCGTTGGAATCTGTGTTACGAAACGACCAGAATCTTGCCGATGAGCGTCTCTTGTTCACCTATTGGTTGGCACAAGGGCCACAGTTTGAAACAGCTGCCGAGGTGCTAGCCATCAAGAAACTCGGTGGTCATGTTGTCGGTATGACCATGCCTCGGGAAGCCAAACTCTGTCGTGAACTTGAATTGCCATATGCTGCGCTTCTCATTGGTTCAAATTGGGCTGCAGGACAAGAACCAGGTGATGCTGGCGCAGATTTGAGTCATGAGGCTGTTTCCGCAGAAGCAAACAGACGACTCGGCCCTGTCTGGTCGTGCATCACCTCTTTGTTGACACAATGATTTAGGGCGTTCAACAAAACCCATCGATATGGAACCATTCTCTGTTGAATCTTGGCTCGCATCAGAAGATGAAGATGTTTGGACTGGTATGATGAAACGGGTTGCAGCCTTTCATCACAAACACGACTTCGCTGGAAACAACGGCCATGATATGGGCTATCGAATTGCATTGACTGTTGAAGAACTTGGTGAGTTGGCTGCTGCAATTACCAAGAATAAACCGATTGAGGACGTTGCTGAAGAGATGGCCGATGTTCTGATTCTGCTTATGGGTCATTCATTGGCAATGAACATTGATCTCAAAGCCTCCTTCGAGGCGAAAGTGGATAAAATCATGCAACGCCCTTCTCGAAAAGGACGTCTTGGGATTCGTGTGACCGAGTACACTGATTCATGATTTTGTCAGAATCATGTATGTTGTAGGATGCTCATTGTCACTGCTTTGTGGTGTTGATTCAACGACTTCACGATTCCACTCATCACCAAAAAGACCGACCTTTACATCACCAGAATTCGATGTTTCGACGGATGTTAGGTGAACTTCTTCCACCATGTCCCGGCATTGTTCGTAGACATTTGCACCACCAATGATCCAACATTCGTCACAATTTTGGGACTTCGCATGCTCGATTCCTTCCTCTATAGAATAAACAACATCTGCATTATCCAGTACATATTCACGGTTTCGAGTGACGACGATATTGATTCGGTCAATAAGTGGCCGATACATTTCAGGGATGGTTTCCCATGTTGTTCGACCCATCAAGACTGCACTCTTTCCTTGACCCAAGGTGAGTCGCTTGAATCGGAGCATATCCGATCGAAGCCTCCATGGAAGGCCGTTCTCCTTGCCAATACAACCATCCAAATCCATAGCAAGGATCATTTTGAGTTGCATGAAAATCAAACCGAGATAGGTGCTGAAATGTGGGGGTGATGTTGGTAACCGATCACTTCGATGTCGTCAAAGGTAAATCCATCAATGTCCATTATGGATTCATCCAACTTCAATGTCGGAAGGGGCAGAGGATCTCGGCTGATTTGCTCTCTTGCTTGATCAAGGTGATTCATGTAGAGATGTGCATCGCCAAGCGTGTGAACGAAGGTTCCAGCCTCGAGACCGCATACTTGTGCCATCATGTGTGTTAGGAGCGCATAGGAAGCGATGTTGAACGGGACGCCAAGGAAGACGTCAGCGCTTCGTTGATACAGTTGACAATTCAATTTGCCATCAGCAACATGGAATTGGAAGAAGGCATGACAAGGCATTAACGCCATTTCGTCAAGTTCACCAACGTTCCATGCTGAGACGATGATACGTCGACTGTTTGGATTGGTTTTAATTTGTTCAATCGCTTGTTCGACTTGGTCGATGATACGTCCATCTTTCGCCTCCCATTTGCGCCATTGTTTACCATACACTGGTCCAAGGTCACCGTTTTCATCCGCCCATTCGTTCCAGATTCGAACGCCGTTCTCCTGCAGATACTTGACGTTGGTATCGCCTTTGAGGAACCAGAGCAATTCGTGGACAATGGATCGTAAATGGAGCTTCTTTGTGGTCACCATTGGAAAGCCTTCGGAAAGGTCGAAACGCATCTGATAACCGAATACGGAAAGCGTACCAGTGCCTGTCCTATCGCCCTTTTCGACACCATTGTCAAGAATATGTTTCATCAGGTCGAGATACTCTTGCACAGGCTCACCAAAAGTCTGTCATTGATGGAAGCACATGAGGCTTACCGAGCATCAAGGAGCACCAAGTGCGAGGATACTTCCCATCAGCTGGTCTGTAAATCGTCGATAGAGAGCTGCAAGTTCGCTTCGAATTTCATGCTCCTCTTTCTCGGCAAGAGCCTTCAATGATGTCGCAGATTGGTTTCCTCCGTTAACATCGGTTAACCATTGGTACCAGGTGATGCCTTCTCCAGATTGAATCGTCACTCGCTTGTGCAATCGAGGAAGTTTGTGTTTCTGTGGCTCCATCATTGCACGGGTACCAATCAATGCGATTGGAACAACTACACTGTTTGGATAAGATGATGCCAAACGCGCAACGCCGGTCTTTCCAGGCAAAAGGAAAGGTGCTTCAGATCGTTTCGAGCGAGTTCCTTCGGGAAAGATTCCTAGAGCACGTCCTTGGTCAAGGACGTCTGCGGCACTTGAGAGTGCGTCAAGGCCACCACTTTCTCGTTGCGTCTCAATTTGTCCAGTTGACTTCATGACAAATCGCGTTCCGAGTTTCTCAAAATGTCCATCCTTTGCAAGGTAGTGCGTTGTCCTTCTCGATGCGAGAATCACCATGATCGGATCAACATGCGACAAATGATTCGCTGCAAGGATGACACCCCCTTTGCGAGGAATGTGATGTTCACCACGAATTCTCAAACGCAACAAGAACCGGAACGTCGGCCCAAGGGTCAAGCGCAAGAAGTTGTAAAACAGGAAGCGAGATGGTTTGTTTCCCGTTGTTGGGATCAACCAATGTTCGCGCAACGCTTCCCACGCAGCGACCACTTCTTGGTCTGCTTCCATGGTTGCCGCTTGGCCAATGGGGTTTTGATGCTTTTGAGATGAATCAATTCAAGGTGTTGGTTTGTACCCTAATCGATATCAATCCAAGGTGAACTTTCACAGGTTCCATCATAGTACATGATTCCATACTCAAAGCCACCAGAAAATCGAACCTCTTCACATCCCGAATCACAAAATCCATCTGGACTGTTAAATGTTAGAATTTGATTCCATGATGAACCCGAAGCTCCATCTCCAAAATTGTTCCAATTCGATCGCTTGAAGGTTATCTCTTCTGTTGTTCCATCAGAAAATTTCACCGTAATATCAACCCACAAGGTCTGGCTTTCTTGGTAGGTTTCCGACTCTTCAAGCCACCATCCTCCGCCTCCCTTGACAATTTCTACTTTTACCTGAAGGGAGTTTTGAGCATCAATATTTGTCGAATTGAACCCATACTCATAGCCCCCGTACATTTCCTCATACCCCTCTCCGCAGCCAATGTTGTTACTTGATGTACAACCTGCCATTGCCATCAAGAGAATCGAAAAGAAAACAAAGGAATTGGTCTTTCCCATGACATCCTACTGCCACCGTTGGTCAATTAAATTTTCATATGTGTTGTATGAATTCACTCTTCTTCAGACCATGTACGTCTCATGACTCTTCCAGCCAGTTCTCCAGCATCGAAGGCTTCCATGTCGTGATCGACAATGAAATGCCTCACCAATTCATACTGAGCAATCATTTGCTTACATGTTGGACATTCAAGCATTCTTGCTTGTTTCATACCCATGAATTCCATCCTTCCCTGCCTCGTGGATAAACGACGACCCATACGCATCAAAACCGAAACGAAGACGAGTGTGAACAAGACGATGAAACAACCAAAACCAAGAAAAACGCCTGATGGAGGTGGGTTTTGTTCGAGTTTGATGTCCTGTATCATCTGATTGTTGGATGAATCACGATGCGCTTGAATGTCGATTGTGTGTGTGAAGTTCTCTCCTCGAAGATTCAGGAGGATGTCGAGTTCATCCTCATCTTCTGTCACATCGATCATGATCGAATAGTAACCATAAGCATCGGTAATTGATTGGGCACCTCGATATTGGTAACATGCAAAGTCCCCAGGAATGCATTGCACGTAGATGTAATCAAGCGTGACTGGCGTGTTGTCGGCATAAGTTGCTTTTCCAGTGATACGATAGGTTTCTGCTTGAGCTGAAGGTGAGAACAGCAGTATGAGGAGAATCGGTATCAACAATCTCTTCATGCTTAGTGCTTGGTTGCTTTTCTTATAGTATCTTGATTCTAGCCTTAGACTTCACATTTGCGATTGCTCGTGTTTTGCAATACCATCAACCAGAATCATGTGCGGTACAGTAAGGGCAGCAAGACCAATGAAGATGACTTGCAACAGTGCAGCTTCGAGTCCGATTGATGTAGATTGATTGGCTAATACTAGCAACCCTACTGCCCACGTCATCAATGAGAAGATCACAGTTGTTCGAGTGATTTGGAATTGTTGCAATGTCGATTTGAGCATCGTACCCATGTGCTTGAAGTGACGGACAGAATGCACGCAACAGAAATAAATCGCAAATCCTAGAAGCGGAGGAGCAATCGCAAACAAAGCAAGTAAACCAATGAGTTCAGCACTGGCTGAAACTCGCTCCCGACTCGATTTTGTCAGGATGACGTAAGGAATCAGAATGAGCGTCAACATTCCAATCACCTGAAGAAACAACCACACGATTGACGTGTTTGACCCAATGAGAACCTCGAAGATTGAATCAACCTCAGAGCGATGGAACAGACTGATGCCAGCCAACACAAGACCTCCGCGCATGAGCACTTCAGCCAACTGATGATCTTTGGCTCGAGGAACAATGTCGCCCCTGCCGAAATGAAACATACTGATAGCCAAGAAAATCAAGAAACCTACAGTTGGGATTACCAGCCACATGCTCACGACTAAAGCAGCAAGGCCCACATAAGCCAACAAGAACGTTGCTGCCCTGCGAGGACGGCTCATCCATCCGAGATGGATAGCCAGTGCTCCGTCCATCGCTCCATGCGGTAATCCAATGAATATAACGGCTAGAAGACCAATGAGATTGAGAAGGTCAATACTCATGAATTCAGCCAACAGGCTCATGCAACCACCTTTTCAGACCGCTGGAAGATGTGTTTTGATACGCCTTTGATGAACGGAAGTTTCGGCATTGCCATGATGACCTTGAGACGCAAACGCCAGTTCGCTTGGCCGCTCATGAACCGAACAAATTCGTCTCCTGAGAGTGATGAAGCCATCCTTCCAAACAACTTTGGCCCTTGTTGTGGCCAGTTTCTCAATACGGTTAGAAGAACAGCATCCATCCAAACATCGATTGCTTTGTGTGGTCGCTTGAATCGAAGTGGCTTACCCTGCTTTGATAGTTGTATGGCTCGCTGAATCTGTTGATGGATGAACACGAAGGTGTACCCACTGGCCGGACGAATGGCTCCAGCGTTTGCTCCTAGACCGGGTATATTTTCGTCATGTGGCGATAATGTTCCCATCGGAATGACGCCTTGTTCTTCATGGATGACTTGACGAATGGATGCCCCATAATGATCGATAAGATAGTTTTGGATTGCATTCAGATAATACGACCGATCCAAGACATTTGTACTGAACAAAGTGGACTCAACAAGTGCTTGAGTTGGCGAATACGGTAGAAGGTAGATGAAATGCATGCCTTCACTTTGATCGACACGAAAATCCATCAAAATGGCTGTTGAAGCATCAAAAACAGGCTTGTCGACTTCAACTTCTTGACCAAGAAAATGCTGCAACATCGCGTTTTTGCTGGCACGAGGTGGACGTGAATCGAACGTCTGAGATGATTCAGTCGTTGTCATGTTTTTCTGTTCGATGAACGCAACGCCATTCTGATGTGCTTTCTCCCTGCAGGTTTGCAGATAGTCTGCTTTGTGCATAATATGGTAGGCGTGCGTTTCAGAATGCATAACACTCTTGCCAGTGTTTGTGATAATCGCCCACTTCGACCATGACGCTCTCGAACTTTCAACAGCCGTTTCGAGGCCATCCATGTTCCAGAAACCGAGCATGTGGTCCTTCGACATCGGTGCTGCTTCAGGGGAAACGATGGATATCTCGTGCTCAGGTAGTTCTCCAGATCGAGATGCGAGCATCATTGCAGCGATGCCATCGCCGAGAATGTGTGTCTTCATCCCCACGTCCCACCTTGATTCTTGTAGGATGCAAGAGACGTGTGGAGGTTGGTGTTGTGCGGTTTACGGGGATGTGGGAATCGACGGAACAGACTCATTGATGCTCGTACAGTGCAGAAGACCTTGCTCATCTTTGACGTCACCTGTCTTGCACCATGCCAAGAGTGTTTTGATCTCAAAAGTTGGATGCCTATCTGTCTATAGACCTTAGCAGCAACACCGATTGAGAAGTGTGCTCGTGCAGGAAGGTAGGCCAATCCACGACGTCCACTTGCATAGTATTCCTCTGCAAGTGAAAGCAATCGATGAACCGCTTCTGTGATGAGAAGTGCTTCATGCGAATACGGGTTCTTTGAAGCCTCGATAATCTGAGGTGGCGTCATGTTGTCCACCCACGAGCCAGGGAGATATCGTCGCCCCATCTTTGCATCTTCCAAGACATCTCGTGCGATGTTTGTCAGTTGCATTCCAATGCCAAGATCGATTGCATGTGGCTTTGCTCGAGGCTCATCGGTGTTGAGCACGTCACACATGAGCAATCCGACCGTACCTGCAACCTTGTACGCATATTGAATCAAATCCGCTTCATCCTTGATGAGCACTTCATCTGCTTGGTCATCAAGAAGCCCTTCAACGAGCGAAGAAACAACAGTGGTAGAGAGGCCATATTCATCGACCATGTCTGAAAACTGATCGAGGAGTGGATGATTGCCCCATTGGCCTTGCATCAATTTTGCTTGAATCTCAACGAGGTGTTCTGGTCCGTTCTGAATGTCACCATCCGCCATGTCGTCAAGGACACGACAGAACGAGTACAACCGAGCAGCATCGTGACCCATTTTAGCGCCAAGGAATCGACGTGCCCAATGAAAACTTTCACCACTGGTAGCGAGGATGAGTTCAGGGTTGTCAATGTTAATTGATTGAACCATGGCCTTCACCACGATGAAATGGTGTTGAATTGGTTATAAGCGGTTGTTTTTGCGAGCGATATTTCTCACAGGAAAAAGCGAACATTATCAAGTAATGACATCGACCTAACATCATGGCTGGCTCGGAAAAATCCAACATGAAGGCAGCCGTCATTGGCAGTGGTTTTGGTGGACTAGGTGCTGCTATCCGTCTCCAAAGTGCAGGCATCCAAACCGTGCTTTACGAAGCGAGAGACCTGCCTGGTGGACGAGCCTATGTCTATCATGACGATGGCTTCACGTTCGATGCTGGCCCAACTGTGATTACAGCACCACACGTTCTTACCGACTTGTTCGAACTCACAGATCGAAAACTGGAGGATTACATCAAGCTCATGGAAGTTCAACCCATGTATCGTTTGATTTGGAGCGACGGTGATCGGTTCGATTACGTTCGAGATGAAGCCACAATGGTCAAGCAAATCGCAGAGCGAAGCCCATCCGATGCTGAAGGTTACCAGAAGTTCTTCGAGTATGCAAAGAAAGTCTTCCACAAGGGCTACACTGAACTTGCAGATCGTCCATTTCTCAAGTTCTCTGACATGATGGCGGTATCACCATCACTGATCAAACTCAGAGCCGATCGATCCGTCTACAAGACCATCTCGAAGTATGTCAAAGACGACCATCTACGACAAGCACTCAGTTTCCATTCCTTGCTCGTTGGAGGCAATCCGTTCCAGACTTCATCTATCTACACACTGATTCATTACCTCGAACGTGAATGGGGTGTGTTCTTCCCTGAGGGTGGAACCCACGCGTTGGTACGAACACTCGTCAAGTTGTTCGAGGAACTTGGAGGAGAAATCCGTCTCTCAACACCCGTCAAATCCGTCGATGTTCTCAAAAACGGTAAGGGGAGCATCCATCGAATCACCGATGGAAACGATGTCCAGCAAGACTACGACATGGTCATCTCCAATGCTGATGTTCATCACACCTACAAGAAACTCTATGCGAATTCCAAGGTTGCTCAGAAACGTGCCAAGAAACTCGAAAAGATGGATTGGTCCATGTCCTTGTTCGTACTTTACTTTGGAACGGACATTGAATACAACGATGTTGCACATCATACAATTTTGTTTGGACCCCGCTACAAGGGACTTCTTGATGACATCTTCAAAGGAAACGAACTTCCAGATGACTTCAGTTTGTACCTCCACGTTCCTACAGTGACCGACAAGAGTCTGGCACCAGATGGATGCAGTGCGGCTTACGTTCTTGCTCCAGTTCCTCATCTTGGACGAGCCGATGTTGACTGGGATTCCATTGCAGACGAGTATGGTGATCGCATCATCAAAGCCCTCGAAGTCGAGATGCCTGAATTGAGTAAGCACATTGTTACTCGAAGACACATCACACCAAAGACGTTTGAAAACAAACTGGCCGCATTCAAAGGATCTGCATTCTCAGTCGCTCCAAAACTTACACAGAGTGCTTACTTCCGACCATCCAACAAGGATTCAGGAATTGATGGATTGTACCTCGTTGGTGCAGGAACACATCCCGGTGCGGGACTACCAGGTGTTCTCAATTCTGCGAAGGCCACGGTTGATCTCATTCTTTCTGAACTCCAATAATCACAGACACTCTGTGCAGTATGCCCGAGCATATAGCAACCCGAAAATCCACTTTTACTTCTGCTTCTACAAGCAGAAAAAGACGGACACACCAACCCAGTGTCCGAGATTTTGGCCGTCGCGTAGACGTATATAGTAAACCTGAGAAATATGGATTGATGGCTAAGCAGAAACAAGCAGAAGAATGCGTTCTCTACGTTCGAGTATCAACAACTCGTCAAGCGGAGGATGGAGTGAGCATAGATGCTCAAATTGCCAAAGGAAAAGCTAACGCAGAATTTCGTAATTTACTGCTTCCTGATGAGAATATTTTCATTGATGATGGGGTAAGTGCCAAGGTGCCATTATGGTCAAGACCTGCTGCTAAGCAGATGAAGGAATTCATCCTCAAGCAGAAAATTAAGCACATTTTTGCTTACAGAATGGACCGATTATTTCGAAGCACCATTGATTGCCTTGCTACGGTAGAAGAATTAGATGAATTCGGAGTAGGAATTCACTTCTGTGAGTCAGGAGGACAACCTCTTGATTTGTCTTCAGCAGTTGGCAGAATGCTCATCACAATCTTGGCTGCTTTTGGTGAAATGGAGAGAAATCTCATCAGCGAGCGAACCCGTATGGCTTTACAACATCTCAAAGATACAGGAAAGCGATTCACATACGACAAATACGGTTGGGATGTAGATGAGGACAACAACCTCATCGAGAATGAAAAAGAGCAGTATTGGATTGAATACATCAAGGTGAGATATCACGAAGATGACATCTCAATCTCGCAAATTGCAAGAGAATTGAACACCTGCGAAGTCCCGACTAAACGAAATGGAACATGGTCTCACAAACAGGTGTCTAGAATCATAGAAAGAGAATCATCGGATTCGACGTAAGGCTCTCTTAATTTTTTTGTAAATCCGCTTATGTAGTGCCTTTTTCTTGCTCTTTTTTGGGTCATAATCGTGTAGGCTTTTTTGTTCTCTAGTAAAATTGAGTGTGTGATCCACTCCTGTTTCATGACCTCCACGATCGACAAAGTTTGGTAGTTCGTGAGAAATTAGATAATCAATAGCGAAACCAGTCCAATAATCCTGTTTACCCTCAGAAAATGAAGGATATGCTTCCCAACCAAATCCAGGTCGCTTAACATACAATGTTCCAGATGCTTTCAGGTTGTTTTCATTTTCCCACCTTCCCATCTCATTATCATACCAACCCGATTTACCTCCATTTGAGGTATGGTCTTTCTTCAATCTAAACTTGATGCCAATTAGAGTATCAAGGTGGGGTGACAAGACTTTAGCAACTTCAGGCGGGCATTTTGGTAACTTTGTGTAGTTACTAATTTGGTACTGCAGTCTAAGGTATGTGCCATTTTTGAAGCTAAGTTGGAAGTTGATTGGACGTTGAGAATATTTCCTATTCAAATCACTGGCGACTACCTTCAATTCATCGTGCCATTCTTGTGTCCAGTCAAGTCGAACAAGATCGGAATGACGAATTTTATATTCCCACGGAACAACACTCGCATCTTCTTCCGTAATCAAAAACATTTCATAACTATCTACAATTGCCTCAATGTCTCTCTTTTTTGAAAATTTACCAGGCCTTGTCAGGCTTGGAAATGCATCAGTAGAGATCTTTTCGAAGTTCCATACAATCAATAATTTAGGTAATTTATCTGCAGTCCATCCATCTATTGAGGAGAGTCGCAAACTCCTTCCAGAAGTGATATTTCGCGACTTGTTTTCAGATTTCTCAAGTCGCCTCAACCAGTTTATTGAAGATGCCACGCTATCGTGCGTGCTAAATCAATCTGAGTTATAACCTCGTAG